>ERZ779637.74-NODE-74-length-69435-cov-21.637057_pt1 | contig 69435 bp, 58 predicted proteins | sample MGYA00514196_ERZ779637 | MGnify/ENA primary metagenome ERZ779637 (study PRJEB29562, sample SAMEA4376700) | mouse gut metagenome | isolation source: Cecum | study: EMG produced TPA metagenomics assembly of the A DSS colitis mouse model was used to assess the...
CCGGGACCTGATACAACACCGAATCCGGAAGAGACACCGGGGCCGACGGAACCTACGCCGCCCCCTGCAGATCCTACACCGCCTCCGTCGGTGACGATGCCGCCCCAGGTAACGGATCCACCGGTAATTCCGGATGATCCGACAGTGCCTGAAATTGATACACCGACCCCGACCGTACTACTGCCTACGGAAACACCTGTGGTTAACGGTATGCGGAGAACACGAACCGTTCGGATTGAGGATGATGAGATTCCACTGTCTGACGCAATGGTTCTGGGAGCAAGGAGACGCCCCCAGACCGGCGACGAGTCTGATGCATGGACGATGATGTTCTTGGCATCCCTCTCCGCGCTGGCAGCATGGATTTTAAAAGGTTTCAAGAAATAGAATTTCTAAAAGGAGTGAGGCTGATGAAAAAGAGATTGTTAGCAACTGCATTGGCAATGGTAATGGGAATCAGCATAATGGCATGTGGAATGGAAACGCCGGAGATGTCTGCCGCAACCCGTGAGGTGCCACCCAAGGATGAAGGAATTACCTATATTGATGATGAGGCCATCGCCTTGGCAGGCTCCGTGAGATCTGCCGAGATGACAGAGGCAGAGCAGCTGAGAGCAGATGAACTCAGGGCCATAGCGGTTTCCACATTTGATCTTGTCAATGCGGAGAGAGCTGCCAGAGGGCTTTCGGCTTTTACCTGGGATGCCAGTCTGGAGTTGTGTGCGCAGATTCGCGCCACCGAGAGCGCAAGCAGTTTTTCCCATACAAGACCCAATGGTATGGATTATTACACTGTGAACAGTGATTTGATGTGGGCGGAGAATCTGGCAAAGGGCTATGCCGATGCCAGCAGCCTGGTAGCAGGATGGATGAACTCTCCCACACATGCCGCCAATATTCTGGACGGTGAACTGGCTACCTGCAGCATTGCGGTATATGAGGTCGATGGCACGCTGTATTTTGCACAGGAATTTGGCTATTGAGCAATGTAAACTCTTATTCTAATAAAAACTGGGGATACTAAAAGTATCTCCAGTTTTTATATGGATGGTCGTTTGACGAATCGGGTAGATGGAGGTTAAGGCGATATGAGAATCGGTATGGGGTATGATGTGCATCGGCTGGTGGAGGATCGGAAGCTGATCCTGGGAGGGGTGGAGATCCCCTGTGAGAAAGGGCTGCTGGGACATTCGGATGCGGATGTGCTTCTGCATGCCATTATGGATGCTTTGCTGGGGGCGGCGGCGCTGGGGGACATTGGAAAGCATTTTCCCGACACTGACCCGGCATATAAGGGAATATCCTCGTTGGAACTTTTGGGAAAAGTGGGAGAACTGCTGGAGGAACAGAGTTTTCTTATAGAAAATATTGATGCCACCATCATAGCCCAGGCTCCCAAAATGCGTCCCTATATAGACACCATGCGGGAAAATATAGCCCGCGTCCTGGGCATTACTCCGGAGCAGGTGAATGTGAAGGCCACTACGGAGGAGGGCCTGGGCTTTACCGGAAGCGGCCAGGGGATTTCTTCCCAGGCCATCTGCCTGCTGACCAGTCCCTTCAATCTGGCCCTGGAAGATGCCGCTTCTTCTAAATGCCAGGGATGCAGCGGATGCCGGAAAGCATAGGCAGGATTTTGAAAAAACAGTTGACAAATCCTTCCTTTTTGCATATGCTGAATAGTAGAAAGCAAAGGCGATAGGCGGATAAATTCGTCTCAGGGGATGAGTTTATCCGCTTTTGTATGGAAAGGATAGTCTGCCGCAGCGGGCGGACGGGAGTTAATGAGATGGGTTTGATTCGGAATATCCGGGAGGAGATCCAGATCATCAAGGAGCGTGATCCTGCGATACACTCTTCTCTGGAAGTGCTTTTATATCCCAGCTTTAAAGTTATGATGCACTATCGCATTGCACATAAGCTGTATTTGAAAAAACACTTTTTCCTGGCAAGATATATTTCTCAGCGGGGGGTACGGAAAACCGGAATAGAGATTCATCCCGGCGCCCGCATAGGCAAAGGACTTTTCATTGACCATGGCAACGGGGTGATTATCGGGGAGACAGCCGTGATAGGGGACAATGTGACTATCTACCAGGGGGTGACACTGGGAGGCAACGGCAAGGAGCATGGAAAGCGGCATCCTACGGTGGAGGACAATGTTATGATCAGCGCGGGAGCCAAGGTTCTGGGCTCGTTTACCATCGGCGCCAACTCCAAGATCGGGGCAGGGAGCGTGGTACTGGACGAGGTGCCGCCGGATTCCACTGTGGTGGGGGTGCCAGGGCGGGTGGTCAAGCGCAACAACCAGGCGCTGCCCAGAGAGGATTTGGACCAGGCTTTGCCGGATCCTGTCCGAGAGGATATCAGCGGTTTGATGAAGTCCAATACGGAATTGACAAACCGGCTGCTCTCCATGGAACAGGAACTGAAAAGGCTGCGGGAACAGGGCGAAAAGCGGCGGCCCGAAGACATAACCATAGAATTTAGAGGGCAGGGTATATAATTTCAGGGCAATAAGGCTAATTTAATCCGCATGTTCCCGGACAGTATGGAACATGCGGAACTCTAACAGAAAAAGAGGGTGTGTTATATGGAGAACAAATTGCATTTCTACAATACGTTGACCAGAACAGTGGAGACATTTATCCCCAACGAGGAGGGCAAAGTGGCCATGTACACCTGCGGCCCCACCGTGTATCATTTTGCCCATATCGGAAATCTGCGCAGTTATATCATGGAGGATCTGCTGGAGAAAACCCTGCGCTATCTTGGATATGATGTGAAGCGTGTTATGAATATCACGGACGTGGGCCATCTGTCCAGCGATGCGGACACCGGCGAGGACAAGATGCTGAAGGGCGCAAAGCGGGAGCATAAATCTGTCATGGAGATTGCCCGGTTTTATACGGATGCCTTTTTCAGTGACTGCGGTAAACTGAATATCAAGACTCCTGACGTGGTGGAACCTGCCACCAATTGCATCCCGGAGTTTATCCATATGATTCAGACCCTGATTGAGAAGGGGTATGCCTATGAGCAGGGCGGAAATATTTACTTCGATACATCCAGGCTTAAGGAGTATTATGTGCTTTCTAACCACAGCGAACAGGAGTTGCTGGTGGGTGTGCGTGACGATGTGGACGAGGATGCAAACAAGAGGAACAAGAGTGATTTTGTGCTGTGGTTCACCAAGTCTAAGTTCGACGATCAGGAATTGAAATGGGAAAGTCCCTGGGGCCTGGGGTATCCGGGCTGGCATATCGAGTGTTCCTGCATCAGTATGAAGCATCTGGGCGAATATATGGATATACACTGCGGCGGCGTGGATAATCTTTTTCCCCATCACACCAACGAGATTGCCCAGAGTGAGTCCTATCTGGGGCATAAATGGTGCAATTACTGGTTTCATATACATCATTTGGTTGAGAAAGGTAAGTCGGGCAAGATGAGCAAGTCCAGCGGGGAGTTTCTGACGGTATCACTACTGGAGAACAAGGGTTATGACCCGGTGGTGTACCGTATGTTCTGCCTGCAGTCCCATTACCGTAAGCCACTGGAATTTTCTTATGAGGTGCTGGACAATATGACTGCCGCCTATGAGAAGCTGGTAAAGCGTATCGGTACGCTGCGGCGGGAAGGCGAGGTGGATCAGGAAAAATATGATGCCTACAGAGGACGGTTCGAGCAGGCGCTCTGTGACGATCTAAATTCCTCCATGGCCATCACCGTGCTGTATGATATGTTGAAGGAGGATATGTCCGATGCCACCAAGTACGCGCTGGCTGAGGATTTTGACCGGGTATTGTCCCTGAACCTGACCACGGCTTATGCGGCGAAGAATGATAAGCAGCAGGTGGACGCGGAGTTGGAGAGTTATATCCTTGCTAAGATCGAGGAGCGGAAGGCAGCCAAAAAGGAGAAAGATTTTGCCAGGGCAGATGCTATCAGAGCGGAACTGCAGGAGAAGGGAATCCTGTTGGAGGATACTCGAGAGGGCGTAAAATGGAAGAAAGCATGAATCTGTTAGAGCAGATCCGCAGTCGTTTCCAGTGCGGGGAAGTGGATATTCGGACGTATTCGCCGCTGACCATGGCTTACATCGGGGATGCCATCTACGATCTGGTGATCCGCACCGTAGTGGTGGAGCGGGGCAACCGCTCGGCCAATGCTCTGCACAGACAGACCACGCAGTATGTAAAGGCGTCTGCCCAGGCCAGGATGATAGATGCTCTGGCACAGCAGCTGACCCAGGAGGAGGCGGATGTCTACCGCTGGGGCCACAATGCCAAATTCAATACCAAAGCCAAGAACGCATCTTTGAAAGAATACCGCAAGGCCACCGGGATGGAGGCGTTGCTGGGGTACCTGTACATGACGGGGCGCACAGAGCGGCTGCTGGAACTGGTGCAGGAGGGTATTGCCCGGATCGGCATGAAGCTATAAAACCGCATATTCCCGAAGGCCGCCGCATAAGAGAGGGTGTTTCTGCATACCGGAGTGGACGGATGTTGGCCATCTGCCTTGAGTGTTGACAGAAGATTTGTGACAATTAGACTGCGGACCGCCGGAATTTACAGTAGGAAAATGAGCCAGGGTATCTGGCCGGCGGTCTGCAGTCGGGATTCACAACAAGTTTTACTGGCGTACAGTATAAGTTTGGAAGTAAAACTTCCAAATACGCATTAACGCAGTATCGCAGGCGAAGCCAGCGATATGCATGTAGAGGTAAGTTAGGAGTATATTTATGGGATATCAGGAACAGACAATAGAGGGCAGGAACGCGGTGATTGAAGCCTACCGCAGCGGAAAGCCCATAGACAAAATTTATATCCAGGACGGCTGTCAGGACGGCCCCGTTATGACCATCAAGCGGGAGGCCAGAAAACATGATACCCTGATCAAATATGTGGACAGAGAAAGGCTGGATCAGATGTCCGAGACGGGGAGGCATCAGGGCGTCATCGCGGTGGCAGGAGCCTATGAATACGCCCAGCTGGAGGATATTCTGGCGGCGGCGGAGGCCAAGGGTGAGCCTCCTTTTCTGATTCTGCTGGACAATATCGAGGACCCTCACAATCTGGGAGCCATCATCCGAACTGCCAATCTGGCGGGGGCCCATGGGGTGGTCATCCCCAAAAACAGGGCGGTGGGCCTGACCGCCACGGTGGCGCGCACCTCGGCGGGCGCTTTGAATTATACGCCGGTGGCCCGGGTTACCAATCTGGCCAAGACTATCGAGGACCTAAAGAAGAAGGGCATCTGGTTTGTCTGTGCGGATATGGGAGGCACCCGGATGTATGACTTGGATCTGAAAGGCCCCATCGGTCTGGTAATTGGCAGTGAGGGAGAGGGTGTGGGCCGTCTGGTCAGGGAAAAATGCGATATGACTGCGGCTATACCCATGAAGGGAGATATTGACTCTCTGAATGCCTCCGTGGCTGCCGGTGTGCTGGCGTATGAGATTGTGCGGCAGCGGTATGCTTAGCCCGAGCCAAAGGAGGGCGGGCTAAAGCGCAGTCCGTCGGGAGAGCGGACAAGAGTTTTCGCAGCGAATTGTTGGGCAGGCAGCGAAGGGTGAGCCGGAAGGAGTGCCATGGAACGGGAATACAGCCAGTTCAGCGACGAGGAACTGATAGACCGTCTGCGGGGCGGGGACAGCCGCATCACAGACTACATTATGGATAAATACAAAAACCTGGTGCGCAGCAAGGCCAAGTCCATGTACATTCTGGGCGGGGATAACGAGGACCTGATCCAGGAGGGGATGATTGGTCTGTTCAAAGCCATCCGGGACTATGACTGCGGCAGAGATGCCAGTTTTTATACCTTTGCGGATCTGTGCATCAGTCGGCAAATGTACACGGCGGTACAGGCATCCCACAGGCAGAAGCATTGGCCGCTCAATACCTACGTGTCTCTCTATGGCAGCAATAGCAGTCAGGGGGACAGTGAAGAGATGGAACTGGCGGAAGCATTGTCCCCGGATAAGGACCAGAATCCGGAGACTCTGTTTATCGACAGGGAGCGGGTGGAATACCTGGAGGGGCAGATCGACAAGGAACTCAGCAGCTTTGAAAAACAGGTGCTGGATCTGTACCTCACCGGAATGAGTTACAGCCAGATTGCCAGGGTGCTGGGCCGGGAGGAGAAATCCACGGACAATGCGCTGCAGCGGTTAAAGAGCAAGATAAAGAAGATGCTGTAAGGTCTTCTTTATTTTTTTTTAATAATATCCGTCCGGCTTGCCAATTGACTTTCTGCCGGCAGGGGCATATAATTCTAAACAGGCGACCGACTGGCCGGTCGGTTATTCCTGCTATCGGGAAAATGATAAGCCTGGCCTGCAATACACAGGAGTATTCTCTGACGGAAAGGAAAATGCATCATGATATCAAAATTCAGCGTGAAAAAGCCATATACCGTATTGGTGGGTGTGGTGCTGGCCATTGTGCTGGGCGTCGTGTCTTTTACCCGCATGACAACGGATCTGCTGCCCAACATCAGCCTGCCCTATGTGATCGTCATGACCACTTATGTGGGGGCCAGCCCGGAGACGGTGGAGATGGTGGTGACCAAGCCGGTGGAGTCCTCCATGGCTACGGTCAGTAACATAGAGAGCATCAGTTCCGTCTCCTCGGAGAACTACTCCATGGTGATTCTGGAGTTTGCCCAGTCGGCGGATATGAATGCTGTATCGCTGGAGATCCGTGAAAATTTAGACCAGATTAAGTCCTATTGGGACGACGGCGTGGGCAATCCCATCATCATGAAACTGAATCCGGATATGCTGCCGGTAATGATGGTGGCCGTGGGTGTGGAGGACATGGAATATGTCCAGGTCAGCGAGTATGTCACCAATGTGCTGATGCCCGAGGTGGAGAGTCTGGAGGGCGTTGCCAGCGCCAGCGCTGTGGGTCTGCTTCAGGAAAGTGTCAATGTGATTATCCGTCAGGAGAAGGTGGATGCGCTTAATCGCCAGATCTATGCGGCCATAGATGATAAAATGCGGGACGCGGAGGAAGAACTGGCGGAGGGCCGCCAGGAACTGGAAAACGGTCAGCAGGAACTGGAAGACGGGAAAAAAGAGATTAAGGATGGTCTCAGAGAGATAAACAGCGGAAAGAAGGAGCTCCAGGAGGGTAAGGACGAACTCGACAGAACCCAGGAGGAGACGGCGGCCAAGCTGGCGGAGACCAAGAACCAGCTGTTGACAGCCAAGACCAGCCTGGAGTCCACCAAGATGACTTTGACCACCAATCTTGCCACCGCCAGGGGATTGCAGAGCGGTATAGACGAGATCAATAAGATACAGGAGAGCGCCAACAGCTACATAAGGGATTATAACCGGCTTACAGGGGGCTTTAGCGTATCCGGTTCGGATGCGGATATTGACGATGAGACGAGAGAACAGATATATCAGCTGAAGGACAGATTTTTTGCCAGCGATATCGTAAAGCAGATGGGCTCCAACGAACAGATGGCCTCCATGCTTGCGGATTTGCGGGAACTGGACTGGGCTGATCCGGACAACTTTCAGACAGTCTATATCAATCTGGGACTGATCACCGCAGGTGTAAACTCGCAGCTTTTGTCTCAGCGGGGCAATCTGGAGCAATCCATGAATGCTTTGACCAACGGTATGGGGTTGTCGGCTTTCGAGAAAATGGTGAATCAGACCATTGCCACTTTGGACGAGAACATTGCCAAGGTCAACAGTGGGCTCATCGAGGTGGAAAAAGGGGAACTGACTGCGGCGGTGGAATTTGCCAATGCCACTTCCCAGATCAATCTGGGAGAATATCAGATGGAGTTGGCCCAGACCCAGCTGGATGCGGCCCAGGAACAGATCAAAGCCGGAGAGGAACAGCTGGACGCGGCCAGGGAACAGCTTAAAGAGGGGGAGAAGCAGCTGGAGGAGGCGCGGCAGGAAGCCTATGACAGTGCGGACATGACGGAGATCCTCACCGTGGATATGATCAAGAATCTGCTTACTGCACAGAATTTTTCCATGCCCGGAGGCTATGTGACGGAGGATGGTATTGACTATCTGGTGCGTGTGGGAGATAAGCCCGCCACACTGGAGGAACTTAAGGCCCTGCCTTTGATGGATTTACATATGGACGGCGTACCGGTGATCACTCTGGAGGATGTGGCGGATGTATTTTACACAGATAACCTGGATGAGATTTATACCAATGTAAACGGCAGTCCCGGCTGTATGCTTTCCATCCAGAAACAGACGGGGTATTCCACCGGCGCGGTGTCGGATCTGCTGTTGGAGCGCTTTGCGGATATGATGAAGGCGGATGAGAAGCTGCATGTGATTACGCTGATGGATCAGGGGGTCTATATTGACCTGGTGATGGACTCCATCGTGAGCAATATTTTGATGGGGGGACTGCTGGCCATCTTCATTCTGCTGGTATTTTTGAAGGATCTGCGGCCCACCATGGTGGTGGCGTTCTCCATTCCCGTCAGTCTGGTGACAGCCATCGTGTGCATGTATTTCAGCGGCGTGACCCTGAATATCATCTCCCTGTCCGGCCTGGCTCTGGGCATTGGTATGCTGGTGGACAATTCCATCGTGGTAATCGAGAACATCTACCGGATGCGGGGAGAGGGTAAGTCTATTCTGGAGGCGGCCATAGAGGGCAGCAGGGAGGTGACAGGCTCTATTATCGCTTCCACCATGACTACGGTGTGTGTATTTGCGCCCATTGTCTTTACGGAGGGCATCACCAGGCAGCTCTTTGTGGATATGGGCCTGACCATCGCTTATTCCCTGCTGGCCAGTCTGATCATAGCCCTGACGGTGGTGCCCGCCATGGCTTCCAAGCTGCTGACCAAGACCAAAGAACAGAAGGAAGGGCGGTTCTTTGTCGTCATGTCCGGGGGCTATGTCAAGGTTCTGGGATGGGCGCTGAAGTGCAAGAGTCTGGTGCTGGTGCTGGCTCTGGCCATGCTGGTGATAAGCTTTGCGCTGGCCTGGACCAACGGCACCGCCTTTATGTCGGATATGGACTCCACCCAGATGACAGTCAGTGTACGGCTGCCGGAGGATGCCACTCTGGAGGAGACAGGCGCTCTGACAGATACGGTGGTGGAGAGAATACTGGAGTTGGAGGATATCACGGATGTGGGCGCCATGGTCAGTACATCCTCTCTGGCCATGCTGACAGGGGGCGGCAACAGCAGCACCAACAGTACGGATATCTATGTGGTGGCCCGGGAGGACAAAAAACGCAGTAATGAGGAGATTGCCCAGGAGATTCTGGACCGGACGGCGGACCTGGGGGCGGAGATCACAGTGGACACTTCCAGCATGGATATGAGCGCCATGGGAGGCAGCGGCATCTCCATACAGGTGCGTGGCCGGGAGTTGGATACACTGCGGCAAATCGCCGGGGAAGTGGCGTCCATCGTGGAGTCCGTGGAGGGAACCAGCCAGGTGTCCGACGGGATGGCCGAGAGCGGCGAGGAACTGCGGATCACCGTTGACAAGGAAAAGGCGGTGCAGTATGGATTGACAGTGGCTCAGGTGTTCGCTCAGATTGCCCCTAAACTGGCGGATTCCAGCAACGCCACCACCCTGGAGGCAGCAGACAAGGATTATGTGGTCTATGTGTCCAACGGGGGCGACACAGAGTTGACCAGGGCCATGATGGCCGATCTGCTCATCAAGGGAACGGATGAGGAGGGCAGGGAGGTGGAGATTCCTCTGTCAGAGATTGCCGGGCTTTCTTCTACGGTATCCTTAAGTTCCATCAGTCGTGTGGATCAGAACCGTTATATAGAGGTGTCCGCGGCCATTGCCGACGGCTACAATGTGGGACAGGTGTCCGCCAGAGTGGAGGCCCGGTTGGCGGATTTTCCTGTGCCGGAGGGCTATAGTTTGGTATTTTCCGGTGAAAATGAGATGATCAACGATGCCATCAGCCAGGTATTGCTGATGCTCTTGCTGGCCGTTGTGTTTATGTACCTGATCATGGTTGCCCAGTTCCAGTCCCTGCTGTTGCCCTTTATCATCATGTTTACCATTCCCCTGGCTTTTACAGGCGGCCTGCTGGGACTGTTCTTCAGCGGCAGCGAGATCAGTGTCATCGCTCTGATTGGCTTTGTCATGCTGGCGGGTATCATCGTCAATAACGGCATCGTGCTGATCGACTATATGAACCAGCTGCGGGAGCAGGGTATGGAGAAGCGCCAGGCCATTCTGACGGCCGGACGCACCAGGCTGCGGCCGGTGCTGATGACGGCGCTGACCACGATTCTGGCGCTGTCCACCATGGTCCTCTCCAAGGATATGGGGGCGGAGATGGCGAAGCCTATGGCAGTCACCACCATCGGGGGATTGCTGTACGGCACATTGCTCACTCTGGTGGTGGTTCCCTGCATCTATGATATTTTTATCCGGGAAAAGAGACAGCCGGGTGTGTCTGTAAAGAGCAGAAAACGCGTAAAAAAGGCGAAGGCGGCTGAGACAGAGGAATAAGAGATGAGAAAGATAACTGGATTTGAACCAAAGGAACAGATACCGGACAAGGTGCGGCAGCTTTACCGGGGAGTGATGGAACTGATTCTTGAGGGGGTTGACATCCGCACCCTCAAGGTGTCGGACATCACCCGTAAGGCGGGTATCGGCAAGGGCACGGCCTACGACTATTTTGACACTCGTGAAGAAATTATCGTCAGCGCCATCCTGCACGCAATGGCATGCATACAGGAGGAAGTGGAGGCAGAACTTGGCAGGTGCGCCGGCTTTTTCGACCAGATGGAATATCTGCTGGAGGTGCTGGAGGAGAAAATGGCGGAGCGGGAGTGTTTTCTGCATTTCATCCATCTATTGACGGATACTTCCATCTGTGGACTGAAGCTCCAGGAGCGGATCCGGGAGGCAGGGCAGGAGGATTATACATTGGTCACCGTGCTGCGTAATATGATCCGGGAAGGCATGGAGAGAGGGGAATTGCGGACGGATCTGCCCATAGGATATCTCTGCTATGCGGTGAGTTCCCAGATAGTATGTTTTATGGCAAGCGTAAGTTTTCCCAATATAGGACAGATCACGGCGGCAGAACTGAAACCCTACATTCTCAGCCAGATGCGGGAGAATTACGGACGGAAGGAGAAGTGAGAATAAGGAACTTGAAAAAGATTCTTTGATGTGCTATAATCCGATCAGTCCTAGATGCGGTGGGCGGCAATTGCAGATATGTGGGGATGGGATGGATGCAGCAGACATTATATAGTATGGTAAAAGTAAATAATGAGATAGAATTGTGCGAGGTGGGCGACCTGGATTGTAAGCAGGCTATAGAGAGAGAGTTGCTGCAGAACAGGATATCCTACTTTATCCGGTGGAACAAGGGCGGTATCTTCCGACTGGGCCGGAAGAAGGGGTATTGTATCTTCTGTGTCAACGACAATGCGGCCCAGGAGGCGGAGGATGTGATTAATACCCTGTGCGAGCAGCATGGCTACCATGTGCGCTTCCTGCTCCGCAAGACCAAGAACAAATATTTCTAGCTTCAGGTATTTAAAAATTGTAGAAAAATTTGTTCAATTTATGTTGACAAATGTAGTATCTTTTGATAGAATAAGTTTTGTGGTTGAGAGAACATCACAACCTGCTGCTGTGGCTCAGTCGGTAGAGCGTCGCATTGGTAGTGCGGAGGTCACGGGTCCGATTCCCGTCAGCAGCTTAGAGAAACCTTGAGATAATCAAGGTTTTTTTGTTGTAATATTTTCGGGGTAATCAAAAACATGTTCGCGCCGCAGCAGGCATTGTGGGATCCTGAAATATAGCGGCATCCGGAGGGTGATAAGTGAACACCAAAAAACATACAAAGAGGATGCATACTAAAATACATACCAAAGATGCGTAAGTCTTCGTTCTGCGGGACATGGCAGGATAATCCTGCCATATGCATGTAGAGGAAAGTTTGTATGATAGCCCGAAGGCGATAATAACACTTAAAATGAATGTGAAGATGTCCAATATAAAGACATTTTTACCAAGAATATAGGTATACGTATAGTAAAAAAACGGAATTAGAAGTGTTCCGGCTAAAATTCCGAAGCATAACGCAGAAGAAATGCAGGAGTATTTTTTGCGGAACCGCAAAAGCATTACAAGAGAGTATATGAGCATTGGGAAAAATAACAATTTCATATGTTCCCATACAGATTCATTAATTGGCGTAAAAAGACCAACTATATGATTTTTCCCTGACCAATCATATACGAAGTGAGCAAGTGACCCTGTAATCAGCACAAAGACTATTCCGATCATTGTATATCGTTTTAAAAGTTTCATGGAAATCACCTCATGAATAGTGTATGTAACTAGATAAATATTATGTGTTCTAAAGAAATTGACACAAAAAAGGAAACCTGTTTTGCAAGGTTTCCTTTTTGCTCTATACTCATGGTTTATCAGCCGTCAGCATTGGGCAATGTTCCGTCTGGCTGTACCGGCAGCGACGGTGGTAACAGTAGATGCCGTAATTCCAGTTCGGCCCGCTCGCTGCTTAAAATGGCCTCGTAATTCGGGGTTAGGAAGAAGCTGGCATTGTGGTGGCAAGTGTTTTGTATATTCGGGTTAATATAGGCTATGGAGCCGTCCGGCTGCGTCACCTGTACGGTGGAACCGGCTTCCAGGGAAGGATCTTCCGCCGGCAGTCGGGTGGTTATGCCGGGATAAGTGAAGGGACATTCCGCGCTTGCTGGCAGCTGGTCATACTCACAGATCAAACCGCTGTAGTGTACGTCGCATACCTCGGTGGGTTCCGTTCCCGCCGCAAAATACTCCGAACTCAGAGAGACTGCAGGACACACGCCGGGATTAGGGACTTTGCCGGAATCCTTACATACGGTGTACTGAATCACTCCCGTGGGAACATAGAAAGCCTGGCTGGGCAGTTCGGCATGAATCTGTTCCATTACGTTGTGCCAGATTTTCTTGGCGATATTGGTCTCGTTGTTTTCCCCCCTTTTGCTGCTCATGTGTACATTGTTGTCATAGCCCACCCAGGTAGCGCAGGTGTAATACGGGGTAAAGCCCGCAAACCATACATCCACATTGCTGGAAGTGGTGCCGGTTTTGCCGGCTATGGCCATCTCCCGGCTGAAGTTGGCGGCGGTACCGGTACCTTTGGTCACCACGTCTACCATGGCATCTGTCAGCAGGAATGCGGTGGATTCCTGCAGTACCCGGTGGCTGTCTTCAAAGCCGGTGTTGTCCAGAATAACATTGCCGTCCGCATCCTCAACTCTGGTATAGAGTTTGGGCTCGTTGTAGACGCCGCCATTGGCAATGGTGGCGTAGGCCGCAGTCAGTTCCAGCGGGGTGACACCGTAGGTCAGACCGCCCAGCGCAGTCGCCTGATTTATATCTCCCAGTACCTGATTCCCAACTACTTTACCGGTGGTCAGGGTGGTGAAACCGAAATTGAGCAGATAGTCATAGGCCAGCTTCGGCGTGATCTGTGTGATAGTTTTTACCGCGATGATATTCATGGACTGTTCGATGGCATAACGCACAGTCACAGGTCCCTTGTATGCCTCTCCGTACCAGTTCCGCACGGGTGTGCCGTCCGCATAGTTAAAGGCGGAATCAATATATACGCTGGCCAGAGTGATGCCGCAGCTGTCAAGCGCAGGCGCATAGGAAGCCAGTACCTTGAAGGTGGATCCAGGCTGTCTCCTGGCATCGGTAGCGCGGTTGAAAGTAAGCCGTCCCTCCTTTGTTCCGCGGCCGCCTACTATGGCGCGGACATAGCCGGTTTCCTGCTCTATGATGGCCAGGGCCGCCTGGGGCTGAGGGCTTAAATGATAAGATTCATCATAGTCATCCCCCTCCGTCAACAGCGTGTTGCGGTACTGCTCGATGGCTTCAAGGGCGGCTTCCTGGGAAGTGAATATCAGATTGAAATTCTTATCCACGTTCTCCTTGAAGTACTTGGTCATCATCTCCTTGCTGTAGTTGTCATGGCTGCCGTCCTTATGAATGATGGTCAGCGCATAATCCAGCAGCCACTTCACATTGGGAGGATAATTGTCCGGGTTGGCTACCTCGGCATCCGCTATTGCCTGGATCTTGGGATCCATGGTGGTCATAATCCGCAATCCGCCGGAATACAGCAAGAACTCAGTCTGGGTCTCATTCATGCCCGTGGCCAACAGATCATTTTTGACCTGTTGCTGCACTGCGTCCACGAAAAAGCTGCTGGAGGAACTGTTTTGCAGGTAGTCGATATTGTGGCTCTCAATCCGATCGTATACATTGTCCGCCAGGGCTTCATCATATTCTTCTTTGCTGATAAATTCCAGTCTCAACATATTTTCCAGACACGTCTTCCGGCGCTTCGCGTTTTGGTCCGGATGGCTGATGGGGTTGTAGCGGCTGGGGTTCTGGGTGATGGCGGCGATAACCGCGCATTCGGACAGGGTCAATTCGCTGCAGGATTTGCCGAAATACCGCTGGGCGGCGGCCTCCACGCCCAGGGTGTTCTGCCCCAGATTGATGGTGTTCATATAGCGCACCAGAACTTCATCCTTACTCAAGGTCTTGGTCAATTCGATGGCCAGAAACTGCTCCTGGAATTTGCGCTTTATTTTTTTGATCATGTTGTCGCCTTCGGAGGTCCAGCTGGTGAAAATAGTGTTCTTCAGCAGCTGCTGGGTGATGGTGCTGGCGCCCTGGGTCTCATCTCCCATGGTTTTCACGAACTGGTAACCGGCACGTACCAGGCTCTTGTAGTCTATGCCGTTGTGCTGGTAGAAGCGCTCGTCCTCAAGAGCCACAAAAGCATGTGCCAGGTTCTCCGGGATCTTGTCCTGGGTCACAATGATACGGTTGGAGTTGACGGCTATGAGCTCGTCCAGCTTGTTGCCCTCGCAGTCATACACGAAGGTGGCGGCGCCCACGGGGGCTACCTGACTGGGGGTAATCTGGGGAGTGGAGGCAAGTATGCCCTTAAACATGCCGATACCGGCGGAGGCTCCGATGACCCCTATCCCCATAACAGAGATCAGAAAGAGTTCCAGCACCAGCAGGGCGGCCTTTCTTCCGATTTTTTGTGATTTGGCATTCAGGGCTTTTTTCTTGGCCCGGACGCCTTTTCTGCTATAATTCATATAGAGACTTCCTTTCAATTGTGGTGAGGACCTGCGAGGATGAAATTCGCAGATTCACGGGGCAGAGCCGTAAGAATCCACTGAAAGTTTCTTGCCGCTTGCTCGTCAAATGTACCAGAAAACATCTGCTGGATAGGGCTCGGCAGCTGTTTTCTGGTACGTTTGATTCTGCCCTTTCCGCACATTATACCAAATTTTGTCCGGTAAATAAAGGGGTTCAGGTGGATATTAAGAATTGTTCACAAAATTTTCGCATTTTAATCAGAAAGTATTGGCTTGACAGGCGCTTTTGGGATATACTGTTAGAAGGCTGTGAAACGCTGAATAAACATAGGGGGCAGCATTATGGCATCGGAAAAGAATTTGGACTACCGGGTGGTGCTTGAGGGCGGACAGGGGGAGATTGTGGAAAAAAAATCCCGCTTTATCGCCACGGTGCGCAGGGTGGAGACCGAGCAGGAGGCGGCGGCCTTCATTGAGGAGATAAAGAAACAATACTGGGACGCCAGACACAATTGCAGCGCCTTCGTCATCGGCGGCAGGGGGGAGTTGACCCGGTGCAGCGACGACGGGGAGCCCAGCGGCACGGCGGGCAGGCCCATGCTGGAAGTGCTGCTGGCGGAGGGGATCCGCAATGTGGCGGTGGTGGTCACCCGGTATTTCGGCGGAACGCTGCTGGGCACGGGCGGGTTGGTCAGGGCCTACACCCAGGCGGTGAAGGCAGGACTGGACAATTGCATAGTGGGCGTTATGACACAGGGGCTGGAGATCGGTCTGCAGACAGACTACAACGGCGTTGGAAAGGTCCTCTACATATTGGGGCAGCATGGTCTGGAGCCTGTGGACAGCCAGTATGGGCAGGAGGTGCTGCTGACTCTCAGGATTCCTGCGGACCAGGCCGCGGGCCTGCAAAAAGAACTGGTGGAAGCCACCTGCGGCAGGATCCGTTGGGAGTGTAAAAAAGAAATAAGTTTTGTTGACAAGAAAAGGACACAATCGTAAAATAGACAGGTAAAAAGTGTTTCTCGGAAAGGCGGTGGTTTTTTATGAAGAGCAGTAAAAGCAGTAGCGAGCCCGTTCCCGGGCGAAGTTGTAGCCACATAGAAAATCATCATAAGGAGAAATGCTATGGAGCAGTTAAAGGAATTTGAGACAATACAGGAGCTGCTGCAGACGCAGCAGTATACCAGACTCCGCCAGCTGTTGGTGGATCTGAACGACGCGGATATCGCCGCGTGTATGGAAGAACTGCCGGAACAGAGTATGGTCAAGGCTTTCAGAATCCTGCCCAAAGATCTGGCGGCGGATATTTTTTCCTATCTGGATGTGGATCTGCAGCAGATGGTTATCACCTCCCTGACGGACCGAGAGGCGGCCAGCATCATCGACAATCTGATGGCCGATGACGCCGTGGATCTGCTGGAGGAGATGCCTGCAAACGTAGTGAAGCGCCTGTTGGAAAATGCCAGCCCGGAGACTCGCCGGGATATTAACCATCTGCTGCGGTATCCCGAAGATTCCGCGGGCAGTATCATGACCGTGGAATATGTGGATCTGAAGGAGAATCTGACGGTGGAGGGCGCCATCGACCGGATCCGCAGAGTGGGGCTGGACAGCGAGACCATCAATATCTGCTATGTGCTGGATGCCCAGCGCAAGCTCCTGGGCACGGTGGCGCTGCGCTATCTGCTGCTCAGTCAGCCCGATGAGACTATCGGGGACATCATGCATGAGAACGTGGTGTCCGTACACACCCATACCGACCAGGAGGAGGTTGCCCATCAGTTCCAGAAATACGGCTTTACAGCCATGCCGGTGGTGGACAATGAGAATCGTCTGGTGGGCATTATCACCGTGGACGATATCGTGGATGTCATCGAAGAAGAGGCCACCGAGGATATGGAAAAGATGGCGGCGCTGGTGCCCAGTGACAAGCCTTATATGCGCACCTCCGTGTGGGAGACCTACAAAAAGAGGATACCCTGGCTGCTGCTTCTGATGGTGTCCGCCACCTTTACCGGCAGCATCATTACCTCCTTTGAGGACGCCCTCAGCGTCTATGTGGCGCTGACTGCGTTTATTCCCATGCTGATGGACACCGGCGGCAATGCGGGCGGACAGGCCAGTGTGACCATTATCCGCGGCCTTTCCCTGGGGGAGATCGGCTATGGGGACGTGCCCAGGATCCTGTGGAAGGAACTGCGCACGGCCGTCCTCTGCGGCGGTACGCTGGCGGCGGCCAATTTTGCCAAGCTGATGCTGTTCGACCGGGTGGGGCTGGCAGTGGCCCTGGTGGTATGTCTTACTTTGGTGGCGGCGGTGGTGATGGCTATGCTGGTGGGATGTCTTCTGCCCATGGCGGCCAAAAAGCTGGGCTTTGATCCGGCGGTGATGGCCAGCCCTTTTATCACCACCATAGTGGACGCGCTGTCACTTTTGGTATATTTTCAGATCGCCGGGCTTATGTTGGGACTATAGTATTGAGAAGAACTTGAGAAGGGATTCGGAGACGCGCGGATGAGCAAATATTGTGTCAGTGAGGACAATTCCATACAGATCGAGGAGATGAATCCCACTTTTCTGTTTACATGGAAGGGAACCCGGACGGCGGCGGGGGAGGCATATCATTGCCATGACATCGTGGAACTGGCCTTTGTGTTGTCCGGCACGGGAAAATACCATATCGAGGGACAGATTTACGATGTGGGCGAGGGCGATCTGCTGTTTTTTAAGCCCGGTGTACATCACCAGGCCCTCTATGTGCCCGAGGCGGAGGTGCCCACCACGGAATTTTTTGTAGGATTCTGCGATGTGCAGCTGCCGGGCCGGGAGCCGGGAGATGTGCCGCTGCCCGGCGGGGGCTATATCCTGCACACCGGCGGGGAACTGCGTCAGCGGATCTTTCGGATCTGCTCCTCCATGGAGGCGGAGAGCGCCCTGTGCTGGCCGGGGCGATACCATATGCTGAAGACATATCTGATGCAGCTGCTGCTGTTGATATTGAAGGAACAGTCGCCTGCGCCCCAGACCAGGAAGGGGTATTCCTTCGACTCGGTGAACAAAAAATATGTGGTGGAGCAGATCGTAAGTTACTTTGAGGACCACTACAGCGAGAAGATATCCCTGGATACCATTGCGGAGAATATGTATTTAAGCCCTTTTTATATCTCCAAGATTTTCAAGAGCGAGACGGGGGATACCCCCATACGGCATCTGATCGGTATCCGCTTGGAACGGGCCAGGGAACTGCTGGTAGAGGAGCGGGAGATGTCCATCCAGGAGGTGGCTGCCGCCGTGGGCTATGACGACGCATATCACTTCAGCAAGCTCTTTAAAAAATATTATGGGAAATCCCCCTCTCAGATCCGCAAGAACGATGTCTGAGGACATGATTCCTTGATAGAAAAATAACAAGCTGTATTTTTTTAGGTGCAGTTATTGCATGTGGCCGGAAATCTGCTAGAATGGAAGTACAAACTATTGGCGGAGGTTACAGGGTATGAGGTATTTTTTTGAGTCAAAGATCGAGAAGAAGGAAAAGGGCTACATGATCCAGATTCCCTTCAACATCTGGGAGGTGTGCAAGCAGCGGGATGTTATTCAGGCGGACGTGGTGCTGGACAACGCCATCATCGACTGTGAGTTGATCCCCCAGGAGAAGGGCAATTATCAGATTCATATCGAGGATGAGGATGCGGTCAAGGTGGACTTGGGGAAGAGCCACAAGATTCTGCTGCATGTGACTGGCAGTCTGATCAAGATGGATCAGAACAGCCCCTACAGTTTTGAGAATCCCATTCGTAAAATTGACAGCGTGAATGTGATCATTCAGCCGGAAGACGGTCTGTGCGGCCAGTCCTGTGTGGCCATGCTGGCGGGAGTCACCATTGCGGAGGTTATCAGCGTCATGGACTGCCGGGAGTGGCAGGGTACTATGGGCAGGGTGATTTCTGCATTGAACTACTATGGCATTGACCACACGGATATCATCGTATACACAGAGGGACGTCCCACCGTATTGCCCAAGTGCTGTATCATGATGGAGAAGATGGGGCGTTTCTGCCACTATCTGGTACATTTTGACGGCAAATTCTATGACTCCAATCTGGGAGTGCTGGAGGAGTACGACATGAGCAAGCTGTTGGGATATCTGGAAATCAAGTGCTGACAGGATAGAATGTGCAGGGGAGCCGGACATAGACGCGGCTCCCCCTTTTTAGTTTAATGCCGGTCAGCGGGAGACGGTTATCTGTTTATAATTGCGGCAGCCGTCGGCGTGTATGCTCAGCTGCGGCGTTTGGAAAAATAATTGAATATAGGCGATTGCGAAACTATTTCCGCAAGTGACGGGACTGGTCAATATATACAAAAACGGGCTCCGATGCAGTGGCAAGTCGCCCTTATTTTGTATATATTGCCCATTCCCTGTTCCAGAAAAGAGGCGTTTCGCAAAGGCCTAATAATTGAATAAATAATAAGGAAAGTTTATAATTCTAAAATAAGTATAAAATCCCTTCAAACCGTCAAAAATGAGTAAATATTAGAAAAAGGGAGAAAATGCGAGGTAAGTCCGTGGATAGATAATCTAAATCCGTTTTAATGCAGTTGCAAACCGCCGCATATGAAACTAATATATGTTCCAGAGATTAGCACTCGACATAAAAGAGTGCTAACAATACAAAGAATCAGTTAAGGAGGCAGACAATATGAAGTTAGTACCCTTAGGCGACAGAGTCGTATTGAAGCAGCTGGTGGCGGAGGAAACCACCAAGTCCGGCATCGTGCTGCCCGGACAGAACAAGGAGAAGCCCCAACAGGCTGAGGTGATCGCAGTTGGCCCCGGCGGCGTGGTGGACGGCAAGGAAGTAAAGATGGAGGTCAAGGTCGGCGATCAGGTCATCTTCTCCAAGTACGCAGGCACGGAAGTGAAGCTGGAAGAGGACGAGTACATCATCGTGAAGCAGAATGACATTCTGGCTGTTATCCAATAGTTAATTATTTTTAGAAAATGGAGGCGTAATCATTATGGCAAAGGAAATTAAGTATGGCGCAGAGGCGCGCGCAGCCCTGGAGTCCGGCGTGAACCAGCTGGCTGATACCGTTAGAGTAACTTTAGGACCCAAAGGAAGGAATGTGGTGCTGGATAAGTCCTTCGGCGCTCCCCTGATCACCAACGACGGCGTGACCATCGCCAAGGAGATCGAGTTGGAGGATGCCTTTGAAAACATGGGCGCACAGCTGGTAAAGGAAGTGGCAACCAAGACCAACGATGTGGCCGGTGACGGCACCACCACTGCCACTGTTCTGGCACAGGCCATGGTAAACGCAGGCATCAAGAACCTGGCGGCAGGCGCTAACCCCATCATTCTGAGAAAGGGTATGAAGAAAGCGACTGACTGCGCAGTGGAGGCCATTGCGGGCATGAGCCAGAAGGTGAACGGTAAGGAGCATATCGCCAGAGTGGCTGCTATCTCCGCAGGCGACGAGGAAGTTGGCCAGCTGGTGGCGGATGCCATGGAGAAGGTCAGCGGGGACGGCGTAATCACCATCGAGGAGTCCAAAACCATGCAGACCGAGTTGGATCTGGTAGAGGGTATGCAGTTTGACAGAGGATATATCTCCGCGTATATGGCCACGGATATGGATAAGATGGAGGCGACTCTGGATAATCCCTACATCCTGATCACTGACAAGAAGATTTCCAATATCCAGGAGATTCTGCCTCTGCTGGAGCAGGTGGTACAGTGCGGCGCCAAGATGCTGATCATCGCGGAGGATGTGGAGGGCGAGGCCCTGACCACCCTGATCGTCAACAAACTGCGAGGCACCTTCAATGTGGTGGCTGTGAAGGCTCCCGGCTACGGTGACAGAAGAAAAGCCATGCTGGAGGATATCGCCATCCTGACCGGCGGCACCGTGATCAGTTCCGAGTTGGGCTATGAGCTTAAGGACACCGATATGTCCATGCTGGGTCGTGCGAAGTCCGTGAAGGTGCAGAAGGAGAACACGGTGATCGTTGACGGCGAGGGCGACAAGGATGCCATCCAGAGCCGTATTTCCCAGATTAAGATGCAGATTGAGGAGACCACCTCTGACTTTGATAAGGAGAAGCTGCAGGAGAGATTGGCTAAGCTGGCCGGCGGTGTGGCAGTGATTCGCGTGGGCGCCGCTACCGAGACCGAGATGAAGGAAGCCAAGCTGCGCCTGGAGGACGCTCTGGCCGCAACCAGAGCTGCCGTGGAGGAAGGTATTATCTGCGGCGGTGGTTCCGCTTATATCCATGCGGCCAAGGAAGTTGCCAAGCTGGCAGAGACCATGGAGGGCGATGAGAAGACCGGCGCCCAGATTGTGCTGAAGGCTCTGGAGGCTCCTCTGTATCACATTGCGGCCAACGCCGGCTTAGAGGGCAGTGTGATCATCAATAAGGTGGAGGAATCCGCAGTAGGTGTAGGCTTTGACGTACTGAAAGAAGAGTATGTGGACATGGTGAGCGCGGGCATTCTGGATCCTGCAAAGGTGACCAGAAGCGCACTGCAGAATGCCACCAGCGTTGCCAGCACTTTGCTCACCACCGAGTCCGTGGTTGCCAACATCAAGGAGGACGCTCCCGCAATGCCCGCAGGCGGCGGTATGGGCGGTATGATGTAAGGCTGCCGTATAAAGATTGAACCTTATCGCAGCGGGGCAGATTACAAATATTGATTGAACTTGCTGGAATAAGCTATTATTCGGGGGCGCCGGGATTGTCCGGCGCTCCTTTGCCGCATGGGGCGCCGAAATTCTTTGACACTACACAACACCAGAATTTACCGTACTGCATTGGTTAACGTATATGGCTGGCGTTATGTAGTCAGGTTGCTCGGAAAGTTTAACTGTTAGGCAGTTTACATTGTCATTTCGGGCAATATGGTATATCATAGGTTTATCGACAAACGCGGAGGGGAGCGGGGGATATGGACCGATATTTTAACACAGAAGGTTCAGGCGAACCGGAGGAAAAATGAAGAAATTGTATTTTGCCCGGCATGGGCAGACAATATGGAATGTGGAAAACAAAATATGCGGCGCCACGGATATCGCCCTGACGGCGCTGGGACACGAACAGGCGGACGAACTGGGACGGCTGATTGGGGCAGGGAATTATGAGATTGATGAGATCTTGTATTCACCGCTGATTCGGGCTGCCGAGACTGCCCGTCATATCCATGAGATCACCGGGATTCCCCTGCGGGAGGAAATACGCTTAAAGGAGCAGAATTTCGGAAAATGGGAGTCCACCCCACGGGACGGGGCAAAGTTTCAGGCGGCCAAGGCCCAGTTTGTAAACCGCAACGAGGGCGGCGAATCCATGATGCAGATGGCCCAGCGGATATACAATCTGTTGGACGAGCTTAAAGCACAGCGTCGGGAGAAAAGCTATCTGCTGGTAGCCCACAACGGGATTGCCCGGATTGTGCAGTCCTATTTCCACGATATGACCAATGAGGAATTTGCGGCCTTCGGCATCGGCAACTGCCAGGTGCTGGAGTATGAGTGGCAGGAGTGAAGCCGGAAAAACGTATCACAATGCGAATAACATTGACTTTTGGCGGGAGAATCAGATGAAAAGCCTGTTTTTCCCAGTCACAATGTATTGCACCTTGATCTCAAAAATAACATGAAAGAACAGATTTATTTTGTGACAAAAAACAGGGACAGTTTGGATTCCGAACTGTATTCACTTGCCGATTTCCCCGAAGTAAGATATGAGACGGCCAAGGTATATGAATTTTATATGAAAGGGATTTTGGGAGGAACCGCTTTTGAGTAGACCAAGGAGAGCGTTACGGAAAAAGTTTGTCATTTTTTGTGAAGGAGATACAGAGTATAATTATATAGATGCAATGAGACTTAAGCAGGGGGTAGAATTGGCGCTTAAGCCGATCAATATATAATAGCCTATGGGCAGGAGAGAGGAAAACAATGAAATCAGCAGCAGAACTACAGACATTACTTAGACAGATCGATCACAAGAGTTACCCGGCCTACAAGGACACCCGGGGACAGTACCAGTTCCAGCAGTATGTGCTGTCCATCGACCATGTGCAAGGGGATCCCTTTGCGGCTCCCTCCAAGGTGAGTCTCATTGTGCCGGGCCGGGTGGCTGGCTTTGACAAGGGCTGTTATGGGGAAAAGCACAGGCGCATCGCTTTTCAGGACTATCTGCTCCGGCGGGTGGCGGCAAAAATCAAGGAGTATTCTTTTAAGGCAAAAGGCTCCGGCAAGAGCGGCCTCATGGGGATCAGCCAGCCGGGGCAGGAGATATTGGAACGCAGTGCCTGCACGGTAAATCCGGCGGACGGCCAGATTACGATTCGTATGGAGATCGGTTTCCCGGCCAACGGACGCACTATCAACGCAGGGGAGTTGGTCAAGATCCTGTTTGACTTTCTGCCGGTGTGTGTAAAGCAGACACTGTTGGCGGCATCCTGTCCTAAAGAGGGCCTGGAGAAGGTGCTGCACCTGGCGGACGACCAACTCTACATCCGGCAGCAGTTAAAAGAGCGGGAACTGGTGGCCTTTGTGGCGGACGGGGCCATCCTGCCCCGCAAATCCGGCGTGTCCTCCCAGCCCATGAAGGATGCGGTGGTCTTTGCCAGTCCCCAGGAGATGGCTGTAACTTTGCAGCTGCCCCATAAGGGGACGCTCCGGGGTATGGGCATCCGCAAGGGGGTGACGCTGATTGTGGGCGGTGGTTACCACGGCAAGTCCACTCTGCTGGAGGCCCTGGAAAAGGGCGTCTATGACCATATTGCCGGGGACGGCAGGGAGTATGTGCTGACGGATGACAGCGCCATGAAACTGCGGGCGGAGGACGGAAGGAGCATCCAGCAGGCGGATATTTCCATGTTTATCCGAAACCTGCCGGGGGGCAAGGATACCAGCCATTTTTATACGGAGGATGCCAGCGGCAGCACCTCCCAGGCGGCGGCCACGGTGGAGGCCGTGGAAATGGGAGCGAAAGCATTCCTGATTGACGAGGATACCAGCGCCACCAACTTTATGATCCGGGATGAGTTGATGCAGCGTGTGGTCAGCCGGGATATGGAACCCATCATTCCCTTTATCGACCGGGTGCGGGAACTCTATGAAAAATATGGTATCTCTACAGTGCTGGTGGCGGGCAGCTGCGGATCCTATTTCCACAAGGCGGACTGTATCTTACAGATGAACAAGTACCGCCCTGTGGAGAGCACGACGCTGGCCAAAAAGGAGGCGGAGCAGTTCCCCTATACGCTGGGGGATGCCCCGGCGGCGGAGAAACCGGATTTTCACCGGGTTATCAAGGCGGACCAGGCTTTTGCCAAGGACGACCGGATCAAAATGAAAACCATGGGGCTGGACGGATTTTCCATCAATAGAGAGACCGTGGATATGCGCTATGTGGAGCAGCTTGTGGACAGTGAACAGCTTACGGCTCTGTCCTATATGATCAGACATATGAAGTGCCGTCTTTTTGATGGGCGCAAAACCATGCAGCAGGCCGTGGAGGCCCTGTATGAGGAGGTGGCGAAGAACGGTTTTACCGCATTCTGCCCGGGGCGGGAGAGCCTGCCCGGCAACCTGGCCATGCCCCGCCGCCAGGAGTTGTATGCAGCCCTGAACCGCTGTCGGGAACTGGTGCGAATATAGAAGTAAATGAGGCTGTGCTGTATGCGCAGCCTTATTATTGTCGCATTATGCGGTCGTTTTGTATAAAACCCTGTTGCAAAAAAGAAACTCAAGTAGTATAATAAGTGAAATGTTTTGCATTTACGGCTGTGAAAATATAGAGTTTAGAGAGGAGGGAGGAGATGGCAAAGAAAGCGCTGGCAAAGAACTGGCGTGTCAACAGGCATATTCTGGGGGCGACAGTCTGCGTGTTGTTTTCTGCCACGATTGTACTAATGGCGGTCCTGTGCTTCTGGCTTTTCTTTTCTTCACCGGGAGATGCGGGAAATGACATTATGCTGAATAAACCAAAGAAAGTAGGGATAGAGGAAGTGCTGCCTGACGAGGAGGCAGTGCTGGGGGATCCCGTGGCGGTTTGGCCGGATGAAAAAGACGGGCAGGGAGAGGGTGATGCCCCTGAGGAAGCAGTGGATCCCTATACCTATACGGAACTGGAAATGACTCTCTACGCCCAGACATCCCTGCGGGTGCGTGACCAGCCATCCATAGACGGGGGCAAGATCGGCGGCCTCTATCGGAACCAGGTAGTCAAGGCCACAGGTGTGTGCAACGAGACAGGCTGGTACCGCATTGACTATTATGGCAGCATAGGGTATGCCTCCAATGATTATCTGGCGGAGGAGCCGGTGGAATTGGAAATTGTCCAGTCCGTGGGCAGTTTTGGCGCGGTGGACAAAAGTTATTACGACAATGTGCTCTTTATAGGAGATTCTCTCACTGTGGGACTCTCCATGTACGGCAATCTGAAAAATGCCACTTACTTTTGCATAACCGGCATGGGGGTCAGCGAAGCCCTGAACAAGGACATGGGCGGGGTTACGCTGGATGCCCTTCTGGATGTCAGACAATATGACGCCGTCTATATCATGCTGGGAATCAATGATATGGGGTCAAAGCGTAAGAGTTATCTCTCATCCTACAGTTCCCTGGTGAGCCATGTGCAGGAGAAACAGCCCAACGCGGGCATTGTGATTCAGTCCATTCTGGCTGTGACTTCCTCCTACACCGCGGAGCACCCCAATTTCAACAACGACGAGATCAGGGAGCGCAACACCAGTTTAGCGGCGTTGGCCGACGGCGAGCATATTTTTTATCTGGATCTGAATGCTTATTTTGTGGATGCTGCGGGGAATCTTCAGGATAGCCAGGCCCGGGACGGCCTGCATCTGAAATCCTCGTCCTACAAAGTGTGGAAGGAGGCCCTGCTGGCCCACGGCATTGTAAAATAATTCCATGGGCTTTTCCAATGTGGGCCTGGGCATCGTGCATTCCATGGCGCATCCCCTGGGCGCGCTGTATGACACTCCCCACGGCGTGGCCAACGCCATTATTCTGCCCACCGTGATGAAGTACAATGCGGAGGCAACCGGCGAGAAGTACCGTGAGATTGCCAGAGCCATGGGCGTTGAGAATGTGGATTCCATGACCCAGGAGCAGTACCGTCAGGCGGCTATCGACGCCGTGCAGAAACTGTCCGAGGACGTGGGCATCCCTGCCAACCTGAAGGAGATCGTGAAAGAGGAGGACATCCCTTTCCTGGCCCAGTCCGCCTACGACGATGCCTGCAGGCCCGGCAATCCCAGAGACACCAGCGTGGAGGAGATCACGGAACTGTACAAGAGTCTGCTGTAAGGAATATCTGCCACAGGCGGTAAAAAGATATGCGTAAAATGTAATGAGATGAAATCCCCCGCGGAGACTGAAGCCGCGGGGGATCTTTTACGTATGCTGCCGTAATATCACCTCAAACATCACCCGGTTATGATCCAGCGTCCCGGCCTGGATCTTTCCCCGGTGGAGTTCCACAATGGACTTGGCGATGGAGACCAGCTGCCGCAGCAGGGATTCGTCGCCTGTATAAGAGACGTCCTCCGCAATATCAAAGGTGATGAGCCTGCCGCGGGCATGAATCAGATTCGCGGATTGTCTTGCGGCAGGGTTGGCATTATTGCTGTTTATCCCTTATGGGAAGCGATTGCAGAAAACCATGGAGAATATTTCGGAAATATCATAAAATCATTTTGATTACAGGAATAAGGAGTGGAAATAGTTTGTAGCCGTTTTATAAGTAATAATAGTTTTTTTGCGGGAACTGTGCTACAATGGATATAACTCTTCTGAAAAAGAGAGTGCGCAATAGCGCATGATAAATAAAATTATACAGCCACCGAGGAGGACAAATCCATGAACATGAACAGCATCTGCGTACAGGGCGGCTACACACCGGGCAACGGGGAGCCCCGCCAGATTCCCATTGTACAGAGTACCACCTTTAAATATGACACCAGCGAGGATATGGGCAAGCTTTTTGATCTGGAGGCCAGCGGTTACTTTTACACCCGGCTTCAGAACCCCACCAACGATTATGTGGCGGCAAAGATCTGCCAGATGGAGGGCGGCACAGCGGCCATGCTGACCAGCAGCGGCCAGGCGGCTAACTTCTATGCTCTGTTTAATATCTGCGGCGCAGGGGATCACATCGTGGCTTCCAGCAGTATCTATGGCGGATCCTTTAACCTGATCTCCGTCACCATGAAGCGTATGGGCATTGAGACTACTTTTGTGGACCCGGATGCCTCCGAGGAGGAGTTAAACGCCGCTTTTCAGCCCAATACCAAGGTCATGTTCGGTGAAACCATCGCAAACCCGGCCCTGACTGTTTTGGATATAGAGAAGTTTGCCAGGTGCGCTCATGGACACGGTGTGCCCTTGGTTATCGACAATACCTTTGCCACTCCCATCAACTGCCGCCCTTTTGAGTGGGGGGCGGATATTGTGACCCACTCTACTTCCAAATACATGGACGGTCACGGCGCGGCAGTGGGGGGCTGCATTGTGGACAGCGGGAAATTTGACTGGATGGCCCATGGGGACAAGTTTCCGGGGTTATGTACCCCCGACGAGAGTTACCATGGCATCACGTACGCGGAAAAGTTCGGCCAGGAAGGGGCATTTATCACCAAATGCACGGCCCAGTTGATGCGGGATCTGGGCTCCATCCAGAGTCCTCAGCATGCGTTTATCCTGAATCTGGGACTGGAGAGCCTGCATGTGAGGGTGCAGCGTCACTGCGAGAACGGCCAGGCTGTGGCAGAGTTTCTGGCCTCTCATCCCAAGGTGGCCTATGTGAACTACTGCGGCCTGCCCGGGGACAAATACTATGAACTGGCGCAGAAATACCTGCCAAAGGGCAGCTGCGGCGTGGTATCTTTCGGCTTAAAGGGGGGCAGAGAGGCCGCCAGCACTTTCATGAAGAATTTGAAGATGGCGGCGATAGAGACCCATGTGGCGGATGCCCGGACCTGCTGCCTGAACCCGGCGTCCAGCACTCACCGCCAGATGACGGACGAACAGTTGAGGGAGGCCGGTGTGCCGGCGGAGTTGGTGCGCATGAGCTGCGGCCTGGAGGATAAGGAGGATTTGATCGCCGATATCGCCCAGGCGCTGGAGAAGTGTTAAACATTTTTTTATTCACAATGATATATGGGTTTGCCAATTCCCTTAAGGGTACCTTTTACATATAAAGGTACCCTTATATAGCATGATTTATATGTGGGTATCCATCCATGAAGCAAAGAAGCGGTAGTAAATATTTTGGTGGCAGACTTATTGGTATTGCGGATATCCTGTCAGGAATAACGGAGTAATGAAAGCCCCGTGAAATAGGAGATACCCGGGGCTGGCCTGAAACCGAGGGCGAGTCGGACAACGGAGAACTGTGAGAGGGAGATTATGGATATAGATAAGATGATTGTATATGGCCGCACGGTTCCGGCCAAGGGAGCCGAATATGCGGAATATCCCGTGGAATTGCTGCCGGAGCTTGCCGGATATCTGCGGCAGAGAGGAATCCGGCGGTTATACAGCCACCAGGCGGAAATGTTTGAATTGGCACAGCAGGGGGAGAATGTGGTGATCACCACCGCTACGGCCAGCGGTAAGACGCTGGGGTTTCTGCTGCCTGTGCTGCAGGAGATTCTGCGTAGTCCCCGGGCCAGAGCCATATTTATCTATCCCACCAAGGCCCTGGCCAGCGACCAGTATAAAGCTCTGCGGCCAGTGCTGGAATATTTTGGTGAGGGCAGGATCTCGGCGGGGGTCTACGACGGGGACACTACCTCCGCCGAGCGCAGCCGTATTCGGCGCAGCGCCAACATCATCCTGACCAACCCGGAGATGATCAACAGTTCTTTTCTGCCCAATCACAGCAAATATGGATTCGATCTGTTATTTGCCAATCTGCAGTATGTGGTTATCGACGAACTGCATACCTACAGAGGGGCATTCGGTTCTCACCTGGCCAATGTGCTGCGGCGGCTTGACCGGGTGTGCAGGTATTATCACAGCACCCCACGCTTTCTGTGTAGTTCGGCCACCATTGCCAACCCGCTGGAACTGGCCCGGGGCATCTGTGGCAGGCAGTTTGTACAGGTGAAAAGAGACGGGGCTCCCAGGGCGGAGCGGCGGTATGTTTTTCTCCAGCCACCCAAGATCAGGGACAAATACGGCGAAGAGACCGGGCAGGTTTCCGCTGCTGCGGTTGCGGCCAATCTGCTGCCGGAGCTGATGGAGCAGGGAATCAGCTTTATCGCTTTTGCCAGTTCCAGAAGGAATGTGGAGATTGTGCTGAAGGAGACCAGGGATTTTCTGGACGGAATGGACATGACAGGGGGGCGGACACTGCGTCCGGAGGATCTGATGGTTAACCGCATCGCCGGCTACCGGGGCGGGTATACTCCCAGGGAGCGCAGGGAGATTGAGGCCAGGATGAGTCGGGGAGAGTTGCTGGGGTTGGTGGCCACCAATGCTCTGGAACTGGGAATTGATATCGGGCAGTTGGATGCCACGGTGCTGGTGGGATATCCCGACACCAAGGCTTCCTTCTGGCAGCAGACCGGCAGGGCGGGCAGAAGCGGCCGCAGCTGTACCAACTATATGATTCTGCGGGAGATGCCTTTTGATCAATACATAGCGGTGAATCCGGGCTGGCTTTTTGACGGCAGCAGCGAGAGCGCTGTCATAGACCCGGACAATCTGCTGATCCAGCTGGCCCATATCCGGGCGGCAGCGGCGGAGATTCCTCTGGGGCAGCAGGATATGGAATTGTTTCCGGACCTGGGGGAGGCTATTCCCGTACTGCTGGAGGCGGGGGAAGTGACCCGCCAGGGTGGGCGCTATGTCTGGTGCGGGCAAAGTTTTCCGGAGGGGGACTACAGCCTGCGCAATATTGACAATGGGCGCTACAAGCTGATCAACCAGGAGACCCGGGAGCATATCACGGAGATGGACGAACTGCAGGCTTTCAGGGAGATCCATATGGGAGCGGTGTATATGCATGGAGGAGTGCAGTACCAGGTGACGCGCATGGATCTGGAGAGCCGCACCAGCTATGCCCTGCCCTTTGCGGGGAATTATTATACGGTGCCGGGGGGCAGCACGGAGATCCGGCAGCTGCTGACCAGGCGGACCTGCGGCTATAGGCAGGCGGCCGAACAGGGAGGCGTGGAGCGGTCAGACATATGTCCGGAGAACGTGCGGAGGGGTGCAGAGAGGCAGGACCAGAGCCAGGTAGGAGAAATCCGGGTCAGCCTGGGAGAAATCCATGTGGAAGATCTGATCAACATGTACAAGAAGCTGGAGTTCCACAATCATCAAAACCTGGGCTATGAGCAGCTTCCTCAGCCTCTGGCGAAACAGTATGATACGGAGGGGGCCTGGATAGAACTGCCAGTGGAGGTGGTCCGGGAGTACCGCAGTATGTTGCAGGAGAGTGCCAGTGGAAAACAGGTGCTGAACAATCACTTTGAGGGAATCTGTTATGCGCTGGAGAATGCCGCCAGGATGCTGACCATGACGGAGAAGGAGGATATCGGCGTGATTACCTCCGGCAATGCCACAGGGGAGCAGACGGACGGGGAGGACCGGGTACTGGTCTATATCTATGATAAGTTCACAGGCGGTCTGGGCTACGCGGAGAAGGCATATGAGCGAATGCCGGAGATTGTCAGCCGCGCCAGGGAATTGGTGGCCGGGTGCAGTTGTGAGAACGGCTGTGTCGCCTGTATCGGAGATTATCGACTGAACAAGTCAAAAATTCTCTGGGGACTGGATAAATTACAGTTTTCCGGCCCTGCGGGAAATGACTCGGAAGAGGACGAGACGATTCGGGAGAAGCTGCGAAAGAGGCTGGACAGCGTGAGGCGGGTTTCCGGGGGCGGCCCGACATAGAAAAGTGCGGATGGATTTTAGAAAGCAGAAGATAGATATGCTCCGCAGGCAGAGCTTGTGGGAGAATCAAAACGGGGGAATCGGAGCAGATGGAAGCGGAGATATTGGGACAACTGAACCAGAAGCAGAAAGAGGCGGTGCTGGATTGCAGCAGTACCTGTGTGGTCAATGCCAATGTGGGGAGCGGTAAGACCACAGTGCTTATCGCCAAGCTGTTATATCTGTATTATGTGAAAAAGGTAAGCTACAGCCGGATGATTGTGCTGACCTTTACCCACAAGGCGGCAGAGGAGATCCGCAGGCGTCTTGAGGCACGGGAGGGCAGTCTGCCGCCGGAGCAGCTGACAGGCTTCGGCACCTTTCACAGTGTGGCATACCGGCTGCTAAAGCAGACGCTGCCGGTGGAGGAACTGGGCTATACCCGGGATTTCACAGTGCTGCTGCCGGAGCAGGAACTGGAGATCGCCCAGGAACTTATCCGGCGGGAGGGGTATAAGATTAAGTATCCCGCAAGGCTCCCCAAGCGCCTGGAGGCCGCCGCCCGGTTGGGCCGCCAGGGCAGAGGCACCGTGGAGGGAAAGCGCCTTGACAAGCTTCTGGATGACATATGGGAGCTGGCCGAGGCGCTGGAGCAGGAGAAGAAGCTGCGCAATACCATGACTTTTCGGGAACTGCTGGTACATGGGGAAACGCTTCTTCGAAAGTATCCCATTGCCCCTGCCTGGATTGTCATCGACGAGGTGCAGGACAGTGACGAGCAGCAGCTGGCTTTTCTGGATGCTCTGCGGGGGCGGGATACCAGATTGTTTGCCGTGGGAGATCCCAACCAGATCATCTACGGCTGGCGGGGCAGCAGCATTAACGCCTGTTTTACGCTGGTACACCGCTATGGTGCGAGGGAACTGACTCTGCCCATGAATTACCGCAGCGGCAGCCGGATTCTGGAGGCAGCCGGGCGCTTTAAACAGTATGGGGAGAAACTCACCGGCAGCAGGGAGAGCAGCGGTCAGGTAAGAATCCGACAAGCATACGATCCGCTGGGGGAGGCATATTATCTGGCGGAACAGATCCGCCTTCTGCAGGGAAAGGGTGTGGCGCTGGAGCAGATCGCCGTTTTTTACCGACTGCAAAGCCAGGCGGAGATCCTGGCGGATGTATTTTCCAGAGAGGGGATTTGTCATCAGGTGGTAACCAGGCGGGAGAGGCCCGACGGAGAGACATATCTGGAGGAGGACGGAATTGCCTTATATGAACGGGAGAACGGAACCTCGCCGCTCTGTCAGGAGGAGCCGGATGCCCTCCTGGGCGTACAGCTTATGACTCTCCATGGGTCCAAGGGGCTGGAATTTACTTATGTGTTTATCATCGGGGTGAACTATGGGCTGATACCGCTGCATGCCTCCGGCTTTGAGGAGGAAGAGGAGGAGAGACGCCTGCTTTTTGTGGGTATGACCAGGGCGCGGGATTATCTGGAACTGTCCTATTACACCCAGCCGGGTATGCCCAAGGTGGCGCCGGGGGAGAGCCGCTATTTACAGATGATCCCTGAGAGATTGGTGGAGCGGGTGGATTATGCTTCTATGACCGAACCGGTCAATTCCCCGGGGAAAACCATGCACGGGAGTGAGGAAGAGGCTGGGCATGAAGAAACAAAGGCAAGGATCTTGAAGAATCAAGAGTCCGTCAACTCGTCCATACCGGTACAGTCTGCGATATGCGGATGTCCGGAAACTGTGGAAAGCCACGGGAAAAGTATGGCAGAGCAGGGGGATATCGCTGCGGAGCAGGCTTCTCCCCGGCAGGTGTACCATGCCAAATATGGTCTGGGCACGGTGACGGAGGAGACTGAGGATAAGATCACGGTGGATTTCGGAGAACTGGGGGTTAAATCTTTTTTGAAGGATTTTGTGGTTCTGGAATCTGTTTCGGAAGAGTAAAGCCATTCTCGAAACAGATATTACGGATGCTGCTGATGCACCTCATGGGCGGTCTCAAACAGGCAGCGGCGTATAAAGGAGCAGGTCAGGGGAATATAGGTTTCCGTTTCCTCCGGTTCTGTCATATACCAGAGAAAACTTTCCGCGAAATATTCTTCATTGTTTCCCAGCCCATAGTCCATTCCCATGGCCTCGGCCAGTTCCGTCTCCAGTTCCATGATGGACAGGAACTGGTTTCCCTCGCTGGGAAAATTGCAGCAGTAGTCCAGAAAATGGCCAAATTCATGGAGAATGGTGGTGGAAGTGGCATTGTCCCGGTCTTCCACTTTGATGTACAGACTCTGCATATCCGTGAGGCCCTTGACAGAGGGATACTCGCCGTTAAATTCCGTCATGGCAATATCCTCCGTGGTTACATAGAAGTGCCATCCGTAGTCCACAAACAGATAGCGCAGACTCTCCGGCAGCAGGGAGAGCATCTCCTCGCAGCGGTCCACATATCGCTCCCGCACCTCTCCGATGGTTTCTACAGGGGGAAGCTTGTCCGTCATATACATCTGCATATCCTCCGCCGTGGCGGGATCTCCCGCACAGAGGAAGTGCCGCCTGTGAGCATAGATGCCATGGTAGGGGGGATAGAAGGGGAGGGTGCGCAGTTCCAGGAAATTCTCCGGAGGACAGGTAATATGTAGTTCATAAGCGGCAGCGTCACAGATAAGAATCTGTTCCCGACTGGCCCATAGAAGGAAAACAATCATCCCCGGCAGCAGCCGGGTAAACCTTCGGTAATTTATCTGTTTCATTTATCTTACTTTCCTTGCAACAATTTTGTTCGACGCATGCAAATGTTTCGGCACATTTGGATGTTCATCTTCAAATACATAGGATTTAAACTGCAATATTTCCCAATCAGCATACAACTCTTTGAGTTCTTCATCTTTTGCCAGACCAATTGCAAATGGTGCAATATCCTCAGACGCCGGTACAGTGTCCGTAAATATTTGAATTATATGAATACCACCTATATTTGTATATTTCTTCGCGTTATTTATAAATCTTTTCCAATCATTCTTAGTCACAAAATGTAATGTTCCAAAACAGGTAATCATATCATAACGCTGTTCAAATTGATATACCTTTGACGGATTGCCAATTAAATGCTCAAATTCAGTAATGGTTGAACTGGGCTTATTGGAAAATGTAATCGCATCATATTCCCGATACGATTTTTCCCAAAATGGAACTAAATTATCACTCATATTTTTCCTCCATCAATTACCGATTTGCATTTTAAATAGAATAGCACAATCCCGCTCATATTTCTATTACATTTTCATTTAATTTCTTCCTCCTTGAAACCGGCAACAGGAAAGGGCTATCTATATTTTCCAATAAGAAAAGTTTAATATATAGCAGTTTATTGCGCGGACAAGGAGGGAGCATGGAGCTATCCATACAAGAACGCCTAAAGACCTGCGTGTAATCTGTTAATTACAAGCGAATTTATAGGACATTCTCACAAGAAAAGACGATGTGCACTCCTCTGCGGGGATTGCATATCGCTTTTCTTGTCTTAAAGCATGGCTCGCCGCTATACTGCGGCATTTTCTTGTCTCTACTTAAAGCGAACATTTCTAATGAAATGTTGGCAGAGTACACATCCTTGAAGATTACCCATGCAGACGGCTTTGGGGCAGAGCGCATTACCAGCAAGACGCCGGAGGAAGTTGTCTGATGATTTTCTACTGTGCAATATGAGAGTGGAATTTAAAATATCATTTCAGAGGATAAAAATTTAGCCTGACAGTAGATAGCCTTTTCTCGGAATTTATGATAATATTATGAATGAGCTTGAGCAGGCTCTAAGCCATACAGGCAAGCAAACAGCATGGAAAATGCGGAAAGTGAGGATAGAGGTATGCAGTTTGAACAGTTACAGAAGGATATGATTGCCGCTATGAAAGATCGGAACAAGGTGCGTAAGGATGCCATTTCCACATTGGTATCCGCGGCTAAGAAGGTGGCCATTGACAAGGGCACCAGGGATAATATTACGGAGGAGATCGTGGACAGGGTGATTTTGAAGGAGATCAAGACCGTGAAGGAGCAGCTGGATGCCTGCCCTGCGTCCCGGGAGGATTTGCGTCAGGAGTATCAGGCCAGATATGATATTTTCCAGGAGTATGCGCCGAAAATGATGTCCGCCCAGGAGGTGGAGACATTTTTGACAGAAAAATACGCTGACCTGATTGCCCAGAAAAATAAAGGGCTGGTTATGAAAACGGTGATGCCGGAACTGAAGGACAAGGCGGATGGCAGTGTCATCAACCAGGTGGTGGCGAAACTCTGCCAGTAGGGCAAAGAGACAAATTTGTATGTGAAACATCCAAATACCGATTGACGCAGTATCGCAGGCTTAGCCTGCGATATGCACGTAGAGGATAGTTTGAGGGCAAAAAGATGCAATTGATAGAAATCAAGGATGTTCATGAGCCGCAGCTGGATATCTATGCCCGGCTTTCGGAGGGGCAGCTGTTCCATTATTATGAGCCTGCCGGAGGCTTGTTTATTGCGGAGAGCCCCATGATCATCCATCGGGCGCTGGATGCCGGGTACAGCCCCCTGTCCATGCTGGTGGAACATAAACTGGCGGAGGGGCAGGGCGGGGAATTGATTGCCCGGTGCGGCGATATTCCGGTCTACACGGCGGAGCGGGAAGTGCTGGAGCGGATCACCGGCTATGCGCTGACCAGGGGGATGCTCTGTGCCATGCACCGCAGGCCCCTTCCGGATGCGGCGCAGGTATGCCAAGATGCCCGCCGCATCGTAGTGCTGGAAAATGTTATGAATCCCACCAATGTGGGGGCGATCTTTCGCAGCGCGGCGGCGCTGGGCATGGATGGAATCCTGCTCACGCCGGGGAGCAGCGATCCCCTTTACCGCCGGGCCGTCCGGGTGGGTATGGGAACCGTGTTCCAGATTCCGTGGACATTTCTGAATCTACCCGGAGGATGCGGAGATGTTCCAAACAGGGTTGGCCCAGGTGAAAGCAATGAGGGGCAGGCTGTCTGGAATGTGGACAGTCGGCGTTCACAGACAGAGACTGGCTGGAGAAGTCGTAATACACAGGAAGGGAACTGCCGGGAAAGGCAGGATATACGGGCTGTGAAAACCCAGGGGAGCCAAACAGTCCGGTTTCTGCATAGTTTGGGCTTCAAGACTGTCGCCATGGCCCTCCGGGAGGACGCCATCTCCCTGGATGATCCCCGCCTGCAGCTTCAGGAGCGACTGGCTGTGGTGCTGGGCACCGAAGGGGATGGCCTGGCGGCAAACACTATTGCGGATTGCGACTATACCGTGCGGATTCCCATGGCCCACGGCGTGGATTCCCTGAACGTGGCGGCTGCCAGCGCCGTGGCTTTCTGGCAGCTGGGCAGAAGAGAGTCTGCGCCCTAATAGTGGTATTTTTTCCGCTTTCCAAGGAGGAACAGGGTAGTCACCAGCACAGCCAGTACCTCCGCCAGGATGATGGATTTTTATATCTTGATGTGAGTGCCCGCTGAAGCGGACCATGGGGTGAGTGTGAGGATACGTTTAATAAGGTATTCGCCGGAATGTACACTGTTTTTTTGTGTTGAAAATTTGATGTATACAATGTACTATATGATCATAAAGACAATAGCAAAATAGAAAATATGGTGTTTTCTATTTGATATGATAAAATAAATGTCATATAGTTAAAAGATAGTGTTTGTAGTGATTAACCGAAATTATAGTAACTGTAAATAAAGGATAAAATGGAGAAAGCGGCATGAAAAAGGCAATTGTGTACATTTTAGGTTTCATGATCTTGTTGACAGGCTGCGTGAGAAATCCGTCCCCCCAAAACTCCCATCAAGCGGATGCGGGAGTCCTGCCTGGGGAAACTGGCAATGAGGCGAGAACATACATGGCAGAGACCTGGGATGCAGGGATTACGCCGGATTACCAGCCGCTCTCCAATTCTTTTGTGCTGACGGAGGACATGCTGTATTATGTGGACAGGTCAGAGGGCTGGGATATCTGCGGAGTCGTTCTGTCAGGACAGGCGCGGCCGCAGCGGATATTGCGGATGGAAGACGGCTGCATTGAGGCTATTGCGGCAGTAAGCGGGGCGGATGGAGAGAGTATCCTGGCATTGGCGGGCAAGGACGGGACAGGGGCCTCGTCCTTGGCTGCTTATACATTGGACGGACGCCGGCTGTGGCAGCAGACCTATGAAGCACAGGGACAGACAGCCTGGCGTCTGGTTCAGGACGGCAGCGGGCATTTCTATATAATGTGCGATGAGCAAGTGTTTCTGTTTGATAAGGACGGCGTCCTGCAGGGCAGCATTTCCTGTCCGGGTGAAGCTTATATTGATATATGTGCCGTTTCCGGAGGCAGTGTCTATGTGTCCTACAGGGACGGGCAGGCGGAGCGGCCCATGCTTGCCCGGCTGCAATACCAGGGATGCAGGCTGGAGGGCGAACTGCGCATATCCGGCAGCGGATGTCTTGGGGCAGGCCGGGAGGGAAGTCTGTTGTTTCAAAATGGCAATGAGATTTATGCCTATGTCCCTCAAAAGCAGGAGGCGGGGAAGCTGCTGGATCTGGCTGTGTATGACCTTGCAGGAGAGCAGCTGCGTACTATGTTGACGACCTCTTCCGGGGAGATTGTACTGGTCAGTTGGGAATTGCTTCAGTATGGCAGTCCGGTATGGGTTACCAGGCTTAAAGAAGCAACGGAGGGTCAGCCTGCGGAGGATGGCAGACAAATCATTACCTGGCTTATAGTCGGCGCCGATGTGACTGACGCGGAACAGACAGCAGTGGCATTTAACCGGCAGAACAGGGACTACAGGGTGGTAGTGGAACAGGTGTCCCTGGAAAGAATGACACACACAGACAATACTACGCAGTATGATCTCTATGAAGACATATATATGTGTGTCAATACCCGGCTGCTGGCCTCGGAAAGCGCTGACTTGATTTCTTTTTCCACTTATCAGGAAATGGAGCGCTATCTTGAGAAGGGGTATCTGGAGGACCTGACACCATATATTGCCCGGTCGGAGCGGATCAGCCGGGAGGACTATCTGGAGCAGGTGGTGGAATACAATGCCAGAGGGGATGCCCTCTACTGTATTCCGCCGGATTTTTGCATCGGTACCTTGATGGGAAAGGAATCGGAACTGGGGGCGGAGCCGGGGTGGACGGTGGAGGAATTTCTGGACTGGCTTGCGCAGCATCCGGACGCCGTGACCCAGGAGGGGCTCACCAAGGAAAAGGTGCTGGATTTCTGCCTGATGGGTACGCTGGATGAGTATCTGAGCCGGGAGTCTGGCCGATGTAATTTTGAGGAGGAGGCGTTTCAGGAACTGCTGCGGCGGATAGGCGGATTGACAACGGACGGCGCCGGCCATTGGGACGACTGGTGGGAGCAGCTGGAGGAAAAGCCTGCCATAGAGCAGGGCTGGGTAAGTGCCTTTCCACAGTGTTATAGCTGGGAAAGTATGTATGGTGAGCCGCTGGTATATAAAGGATACCCCAGTAAGGATGGCACTCCCTGCCATTACTACATCGGCGGCGGACTGGCCATCCTCAGCAGAAGCACCTGCAAGGAAGGGGCATATGTCTTTTGGGAGTATTATTTGTTGGAGTATTCGAAAGACTACCCCAATTATTACACCGATAAGAAGGCTTTTGCAGACAGTATGGCCCGCACTGCGGATGAACAGTGGGCTTATACAGACGACGGACATAGGATGGAGCGTAAGCTGTCGGAGATACCCTCTGCAGCGGCCGGGGAGGATGAGGAACTGGAATGGATCTCTGCCATGAACGAGGAGCAGCGGGATAAGCAGTTGGCTATGCTGGAGCATGTGCAGATAGATTCTCTGGGAAACCAGGTCATCCGCAATCTGATCTGCGAGGAGGCCGCCGGCTATTTTGCGGGAGTAAAGAATCTGGAAGATACCTGCCGGGTAATCCAGAGCAGGGTAGGGGTGTATCTGGCAGAGAGGCTTGAACCTAATCCCTGACTCTATAACACGGATTTTCCGGTCCGGCGGGAACTGCTGCGTTTGGTCATATCCGTTCCGCAGCCGCGGGGATTCGGGAGTTACCCCATTGGAATGTACGTCTGCCGGATATACAATTAAAACGAGGCTGAGAAAAAAGCTTTGCCTTTTTTCCCAGCCTCTGCATATGTAAATTTTTATCCCATGGTCACTACCACGTTCACTTCCTTTTTGTCCTTGTCAAAGGGAATGACATTGCCCTCCACGGCGGTTCCGTCCACGGTCATGGATGCCACGCCTTTCTCCACGCCCTGGGGATTCAGCACCTGGATGTGGTACACGGCGCCGCGGTACTCACGGGTCAGCGTGAAATCGCCGAAGCCCCTGGGGACGCAGGGATTGATCTGCAGTCCGAAGTGGGTGGGGTACACGCCCAGAATGTACTGGGAGATATTGGCAAAAGTCCATGCGGCAGTGCCGGTGAGCCAGCTGTTCTTGGCCTCGCCGTGGAACTTGGCGTCCCGTCCGGCCACCATCTGGGAATACACATAGGGCTCGGTGCGGTGAATCTCGCTGATCTCCTCCACATAGGCGGGACAGGTCTTTTTGTAGATCTCGAAGGCCCTGTCGCCGCGGCCGATCACCGTCTCTGCGATGGACACCCAGGGATTGTTATGGCAGAAGATACCGGCATTCTCCTTGTATCCCGGGGGATAGGAGGAAACCTCGCCCAGTTCCAGATGATACTTGGTGTAGGCGGGCTGCAGGATCATAATGCCGTAGTCGGTGTCCAGTCTCTCCTTCACGGAATTTAGGGCCTTCTCTGCCAGCCCCTCCTTCACGCCCACACCGGCCAGCACACAGAAGCCCTGGGGCTCGATGTAGATCTGGCCTTCCTCGCACTCTCTGGAACCCACCTTGTGGCTGTAGGCGTCATAGGCGCGAACGAACCAGTCGCCGTCCCAGCCGCTGTCCAAAATAGTGTTATACATCTCGGCGGCCTGCGCTCTGGCATAGGCGGCCTCCTGGGCATCTCCCATCAACTCACACAGCTGTGCGTATTCCTCGCCGTATTTCACAAACATACCCGCGATAAACACGGATTCCGCCACAGGGCCCTCGCTGGGGCCGAAGGTCTGGAAGGATTCGCCGGGATGCTCAGAGAAGCAGTTCAGATTCAGGCAGTCGTTCCAGTCCGCCCGTCCGATGAGGGGGAGTCCGTGGGGGCCCTTGTGATTTACAATGAAATCAAAGGATCTCTTCAAATGGTTCATCAGCGGCGTGGCCTTGGACATATCGTTGTCAAAAGGAACCAGCTGCTCCAGAATGGAGGTGTCGCCGGTCTCGCGCACGTAGGCGCTGGTGCCTGCGATGAGCCACAGGGGATCGTCGTTAAAGCCGCTTCCGATATCGGAATTGCCCTTCTTGGTCAGGGGCTGGTACTGGTGGTACGCGCTGCCGTCCTCAAACTGGGTGGAGGCGATGTCGATAATGCGCTCCCTGGCCCTGTCGGGGATCAGATGCACAAAGCCCAGCAGATCCTGACAGCTGTCTCTAAAGCCCATGCCTCTGCCGATACCGGACTCGTAGTAGGAGGCGGAGCGGGACATATTGAATGTAACCATACACTGGTACTGGTTCCAGGTGTTGACCATGCGGTTGACCTTTTCATCCCCAGACTCCACATGATATTTACCCAGCAGCCCCTTCCAGTAATCCTTCAGAGCGGCAAAGGCGGCATCCACGTCCGCCTCGGCGGCATAGCGGGCCAACATTTCCCGGGCAGGCTTCTTGTTGATAATGCCGGGGGCCTCCCACTTTTCCTCCTGGGGATTCTCAAGGTAACCCAGCACGAAGATAAAGGTTTTGGATTCGCCGGGAGAGAGCGTCACATTCAACTGCTGACAGGCGATGGGGGACCAGCCGCTGGCCATGGTATTTTTGCACTGGCCGTTTTCCACCACCTCCGGATTATCGGCGCCCCTGTAGGCTCCCAGAAAATCATCCCGGATGGTGTCAAAACCCGCAATGGGGGCATTCACCGAGTATACGGCATAGTGGCTGCGGCGCTCCCGATATTCTGTCTTGTGGTAAATGGCGGAACCCTCCACCTCCACTTCGCCACAGCTAAGGAGTCTCTGGAAATTCTTCATATCGTCGTCGGCATTCCACAGACACCATTCCACATAAGAGAAAATTTTCAGTTCCTTAGTCTCGCCGCCGTTATTTTTCAGAGTCAGTTTGCTTATTTCACAGTTGTCGCCCATGGGGACGAAAGTCAAAAGGTCAGCCTGCACCGTATTCTTGCTGCCGATAAAACGGCTGTAACCCATGCCGTGGCGGCATTCAAAGCTGTCCAGTTCCGTCTTGGTGGGCTGCCAGCCGGGATTCCAGACCGTGCCGCCATCTTTTATGTAGAAATACTTGCCTCCCATATCTGTGGGAACATTGTTGTAGCGGTAGCGGGTCAGACGCAGCAATTTGGCATCTTTGTAAAAGGTATAACCGCCGCAGGTGTTGGAGATTAAGCTGAAAAACTCGTTGCAGCCCAGGTAGTTGATCCAGGGAAGCGGAGTCTTGGGAGTGGTGATGACGTACTCCTGATTGGCGTCATCAAAATAGCCGAATTTCATAGTGGGACTCTCCTTCTTTCATGAATTTGTAAAATGTTTTAGAAAACGATTAAGTAAAACATATTCACATAACTGAATTATACAGAACATGCCCGCAAAATGCAATAGGAATTGCAGAAAATGCGGGAAAATTTAGACTATATTTGTAAGCGCTTTCATGATGAATTCAAAAAAAAGTTCAAAAATGATTGCAAAACTCATAAAAATAAGATAAACTTAGTGTACGCAAACGTTTAAGTATTTTAGTATAAAGTAGGAGAAAAGACATGGTATCAATGAAGGATATTGCCATTGCCTGCGGCGTGTCAGTGGCGACAGTGAGCAAGGCGCTGAATGATCACGGAGACATAGGGAAAGAGACCAAGGAGAAGATCCGCCGGATTGCCAAAGAGATGGGTTACCTGCCCAATGCCATGGCCCGCGCCCTGAAGACGAACCGCACCTATAATATAGGTGTGCTTTTCGTGGACGAGGCCCAGAGCGGCCTGACGCACGACTATTTCTCACAGGTGCTGGACAGCTTCAAACGCGCCGTGGAGGCAAAGGGCTATGATATCACGTTCCTCAACAAGGGCGGAGCCGGGGGATTGAGCAGGATGTCTTATCTGGAGCACTGTCATTACAGGGGATTTGACGGAGTGATGATCGCCTGCGTGAATTTTTACGATGCCCAGGTGCTGGAACTGGTGCGCAGTGACATTCCTATGGTGACGGTGGACCATCTCTTTGACAACCGCATCAATATTACCTCGGACAATGTAGGGGGGATGGAGCAGCTTGTACGCTATATTTATGGGAAGGGACACCGCAGGATTGCCTATATTCACGGGGCGGATTCCTCCGTGACCCAGGCCAGACTCACTTCCTTTTACCGCACCGCGGAAATGCTGGGGCTGAAGCTGCCGTCTGAGTATGTGCGGGAGTCCCCGTACCGAGACACCAACATGGCGGGGCAGGTGACCGGGGAACTTCTGGATCTGAAGAAGCCGCCCACATGCATACTTTATCCCGATGATTTTTCCTGCTTTGGCGGTATCACGGCCATCAAAAGCCGAGGGCTGCGGATCCCGGAGGATATCTCTATAGCAGGGTATGACGGCATCCGTATCGGCAGACATGTAGAGACGCCGCTGACAACGCTGCGCCAGGACACCGCGGCGCTGGGATTCCAGGCGGCGGAGAAGCTGATCTCCCTGATAGAACACCCCAAAACAACATTGGTTGAACAGGTAGTTATCAAGGGAGAGTTATATCCCGGAAAGACGGTTGGAGACATATAAGCGATGTCCCCTTTTACTGGTGTATTGGTGATTTTGCCCAGTGCTTTCAATGGAAAATAATAAAAATTAATAAAAAAATTTGTAATAACTCAAAAAAAGTGTTGCAATTATACAAAGCATATTGTATACGTAAAATACGTAAACGATTAAGGGATTTACATAGTCCTTAGTCAGGAACTAATTTTATCATACCATAAGGGAGGATACAGGATTAAGAAGAAAGTATTGAGCGTATTACTGGCCATGGCAATGTTGACAGGTACTCTGGTGGCCTGCGGTTCGGAACCCGGCAGTTCTTCTGACGGCGGCAAGGTATTGAATATCTACTGCTGGAACAATGAGTTTAGAGATCGAGTGGTGGCCCTCTACCCCGGCTACACAAAGACCGATGAGACTCACGGCACCATCGGCGACGTGTCTGTAGTCTGGCATGAGACTCCCAACGAGGGCAACGCATACCAGAACAATCTGGATGAGACTCTGTTGAAGCAGGAGAGCGCCGCGGCGGACGATAAGATCGACATGTTCCTGGTTGAGGCTGACTACGCGCTGAAGTATGTTGACACCGACTACACCATGGCGATCGCGGATCTGGGTATCACCAGTGAGGACATTGCCAATCAGTACAAGTACACCCAGGATGTTGTGACGGATTCCAACGGTGTTCTGAAGGGACTTTCCTGGCAGGGATGTCCCGGCGTAATGTTCTATAACCGTGAGGCGGCCAAAGAGATTTTCGGCAGTGACGATCCTGCGACGGTCCAGGAGTATGTAAAAGATTGGGCTACGTTCAACGCCACTGCGCAGACGGTTTCTGACAATGGGTACAAGATTGTGGCATCCGCAAACGATACCTATCGTACCTACTCTAATAATGTGACCAAACCCTGGGTTGTGGACGGAAAGATCACTGTCGATGACAACATTATGAACTGGGTAAATGATTCCAAGGCACTGGTAGATGCCGGTTTCACCGGGACTCACGACTTGTGGAGCGCCGACTGGAGCGCAGGTTTCTTCCCTGAGGGAAAGGTATTCTGTTACTTTGGACCTGCCTGGTTTGTAAATTATTCCATGTCGGCTGACACGGAAGGCAGCATCGGTTATAACGGCGGATGGGGCGCAACAGAAGGCCCTCAGGGCTTCTTCTGGGGAGGTACCTGGATCTGCGCGGCGTCCGGCACGGACAATGCGAGTCTTGTAAAAGATATCATGCTGCAGATGACCACCAATCAGACGATCATGACAGATATCGTCACCAAGTATGATGACTTCGTGAATAACAAGCCTGCTATGGAAGCCATGGCGGCAGACCCTAATTACTCAAGCAAAGTGCTTGGCGGTCAGAATCCTCTGGCTATGTACTGTGCAGGTGTGGACGGACTGGATCTGAGCAATCTGAGCAAGTATGATCAGGGCTGTAACGAGGAGTTCCAGAAGGCCATGAAGAACTATTCTGAGGGGAACGCAACTCTGGATGAGGCACTGGATTTGTTCTATAAGGCAGTGGTTGAAAAGTACCCCGACCTGACATACTAATCAATAGAGACAACGGCTGAAACCGTGCCTGCCTGCCTGGTCAGGCAGGCGCGGTTTTTCTTAACGACAGGCAGCGCACAAAGAAGTGTGTCTGTTGTCACATACAGAGCCGGCAGCAGGGGGTCTCCCCAGGAGCCGGGAGAAGCCATGCCGCAAGCTCTGTATGAATCGGAAAATAGAGATGGAGGCATGATTATGACAAGTACACGGCGAGGAAAGGTTGTAAGCTATAATAAGTGGGGATATATCTTCCTGATTCCCTTTGTTGTAGTGTATTTGCTGTTTTCCTTTGTTCCCCTGATAAGCACGATCTATAACAGTTTTTTTGAGAATTACCGCTCGGGATTGACGCAGATTGGCCCCAACTTTATAGGACTGGAGAATTTCAAGGCCATTCTCACAAGCGGAGAGGTGTGGGTGTATGCCCAAAATACCATGATTATGTGGCTTTTGGGATTTGTCCCTCAGATACTCATTTCACTGCTGCTGAGAGCGTGGTTTTCTGATCCCAGTCTGCAGCTTAAGTGCCAGGGATTTTTTAAGACGGTGATATACCTGCCGAACCTGATAATGGCATCTGCGTTTGCCATGTTGTTCTTTACTCTTTTTTCGGATGGAGGCCATCCTCTGTCTGTTTTGGTTTTTGCTGCTTTTTAAACACCACCAGATCACACTCGGAACTGAATCAGGGATTTTCCATCATTCCCAGCAAGTACTTGTTCTCCAACATTCAGAAGCTGATAAAGATGGGGGAGCGCCTGCCGATCTTGACAGGTTTGCTGAACAGTCTGTTAGTGGCGGGCTTGAGCGCTGTGCTCAGCACCTATTTTTCGGTGATGACGGCATATGCGATTCATGCATATGACTTTAAGCTCAAAAAATTTATGTTCACCTTTATCCTGATGATTATGATGATCCCCACACAGGTAACCGCGCTTGGCTTTTTACAGCTGGTTTCCTGGATGAGACTGGAGGATTCCTTTATTCCATTGATTGTCCCGAGTATTGCCGCGCCGGTTACTTTCTTCTATATGAAACAATATATGGAGAGTTCACTGCCGCTTTCCCTGATTGAGGCGGCGCGTATTGATGGTTCGGGGGAGTTCCGCACATTTAATTCCATCGTGATGCCGCTGATGAAGCCCGCCATTGCGGTGCAGGCAATTTTTACCTTCGTATCCAGCTGGAATAATTACTTTACTCCGGCGTTGATTCTGCACGATCCGAAGAAGAGGACGATTCCTATCCTGATCGCCCAGCTGAGAAGCATGGACTGGTCCAATCTGGATACGGGTGTGGTCTATGCCATGATCGCATTATCTATATTTCCTGTGATTATTGTATATCTGTTTCTGTCCAAGCATATTGTACAGGGCGTTGCCATGGGAAGTGTAAAAGGTTGATCATATAAATATTGGGAAAATCAGCGAACTGTCACTCCGGAGGGGTGGCAGTTTTGCATGTGCCGGTTGTTTTATAAATTTTTAATAAAGGCTTAATTTCGTAGATATTTACGCTATTGCTGAAGCATGCTATAATGAGAAAAATGCAGATAGGACAATATCCATTATGAGCAAACAAGAATTTGTGGACCGGCTGAGAGTTTCCCTGAGCGGAAAGATTTCACCGGCATCGGTGGAAGACAATGCCCGTTATTATGAGGATTATATAAACACCCATATAAGGCTCGGCGAGCCGGAGGAGGATGTGCTGGAAGGATTGGGAGATCCCAGGTTGATTGCCAGATCCATTGTGGCGGCGGAGAGTGTAAAGACAGGGGACGGGGATCAGGTGTATGGCGGAAGGGAAGAGGAGACAGGCCGCGGAGAAAGATTCCGGCAGGTTTTCCGCATATCCAGCCTGCCCTCCTGGGCGTTGCCTGTGCTGGCCGGAGGGATACTGCTCGTCGTGCTGGTGCTTTTGGGGCTGGTGTTCCGGCTGGTGCTGCATATGCTGGCCTGGCTGTGGCCGGTGATTGCCATTGCCATGATTCTGCTTTTTTTTATAAAATTATTTGGGGATTGGCTGCATTGACAACTTTTCCGGAAGGAAAAATGAAGAAGAAGGGGCAAAGTATAATTTCCCTGCGGAAGAAAATTCATATGAATATTTTAGAAAAGTACCGGACATACTACTCCTGTAACTAAAAACCAACAGGAGGAATGAATTATGTCCAACAACAATCAGAACAACAACCAGAACAGCAATTCCAACAATTGCCAGAACAGCTACCAGGATAGCCAGAACAGCTACCAGGACAGCCAGAACAATAACAAGAAGAACAATCAGAACAACCAGAATAAGCAGAACAACCAGAAGAACAACAACTTCTAGGGCTGACAGCAGGCTTTCTGGAAAAATAGGGGTGTCGCTTTTGCGGCATCCCTATTTACATATTGGTGTAAATTGTGGTAACATATATCTATATGCCTTCTGTCAGGTATATGGCGGCAATGGCGATAAGCCAAGGAGACATATCCATTATCGGTCGGCGGGGTAACAGGGGTACAATCCATGTTATGCGGAGCTAAAGAAGGTTTGAATGCTGCATATTCAAATACGCATTAAGCAATATCGCAGGCAAAGCGGGAGTTTGGCTTAGCCAAACTCCGGATATTCACGAAGAGGAAGGTTTGTCACACGGAGAGAAATATGAGACGTTATGAATTGATTGCGCCATGTCACTTCGGCATGGAAGCTGTATTGAAAAAAGAGATTATAGAACTGGGCTATGATGTGAGCGAGGTGGCTGACGGCCGCATCACTTTCCTGGGGGACGAGGAGGCTCTGTGCCGTGCCAATGTGTTTCTGCGCACGGCGGAGCGGGTGCTGATCAAGATAGGCCGTTTTACGGCGGAGACCTATGAGGAACTTTTTCAGGGTACCAAGGCGCTGCCCTGGGAGGAATATATTCCCAGGGACGGCAGGTTCTGGATCACCAAGGCCGCCAGCGTCAAGAGTAAGCTTTTCAGTCCTTCGGACATCCAGCGGATCATGAAAAAGGCTATGGTGGAACGAATGAAGGAACACTATGGGCTGGAGCGTTTCCCGGAGGATGGGGAGAGTTTTCCCGTGCGGGTATTTTTGCTGAAGGATGAGGTGACAGTGGGGCTGGATACCACAGGAGAATCCTTACATAAAAGAGGGTACCGCAAGCTGACGGCCAAGGCTCCCATAGCGGAGAATCTGGCGGCGGCCATGATCCTGCTGACTCCCTGGCATAGGGACAGGATCCTGGTGGATCCCTTTTGTGGCAGCGGCACCATCCCCATCGAGGCGGCCATGATGGCGGCCAATATGGCGCCGGGGATGAAGAGGAGCTTTACCGCCCAAAGCTGGCCCCATGTGGTGGGCAGGAGTGTGTGGCAGGACACGCTGGAGGAGGCCCGGGAACTGGTGGATTTGTCCGTGGAGACGGATATCCAGGGGTATGACATGGACGATGCCATGGTGTCCATCGCCAGGGAGAATGCCAAGCTGGCGGGAGTGGAGAAACTGATCCATTTCCAGCGGCGGGAGGTGGCTCAGCTTAGCCACCCGAAGAAGTACGGCTTCATTATAACCAATCCTCCCTACGGAGAGAGACTGGAGGAGAAGGAGGCGCTGCCGGCCCTGTATCAAACCATTGGCCGGCGATTCCGCAGTCTGGACGACTGGAGCCTGTATCTGATCACTTCCTATGAGCAGGCGGAGCGGGATATCGGGCGCAAGGCCGACAAGAACCGGAAAATCTATAACGGTATGATGAAGACTTATTATTACCAGTTCCTGGGGCCCAAGCCCCCCAGGCGGGAAGGCGGGCATGGAAAGTAAATACAGATATCCCTAGTACCGTGGAGGCTGACGCCCCCTGGGACTTTAGACAGGATATCAGAGCCATGAGAAGGAGGAGTATCTGCCGGGGCAGCAGGGCTGCGTTAAAAGCTGCCGGAGTCTAAGGGGCACAAACTGCTCTGCGGGGATTAGGAGGGCAGCTGGAGGCGGAACCTGAAATAGGAGGACGATATGACAATAAAGCGGATAATATTTGCCACCGGCAATGCCGGAAAAATTAAAGAGATCCAGGCTATTCTGGAGGATATGGGGCTTGAGGTCCTGTCCATGAAGGATGCGGGGATCTCAGTGGATATCGAGGAAAACGGCAGTACATACGAAGAAAACGCAATGATCAAATCCAGGGTGGTGGCGGCTTGTCTGAGAGAAGGCGGGCAGCTGGAGGGCACTGTGGTCATGGCGGATGACTCCGGGCTGGAGATTGACTATCTGAACGGGGAACCGGGTGTCTATTCCGCCCGCTACATGGGAGAGGACACCTCCTACCGGGTCAAGAACGCCAATCTGATCAGCCGCCTGGAGGGCGTGGAGGACGAACGGCGCACGGCCAGGTTTGTCTGCGCCATTGCGGCGGTGTTGCCTGACGGGCGGGAACTGACCAGCCGGGGCACCATCGAAGGGCGTATCGGCTATGAGGAAAAGGGCAGAGGCGGCTTTGGTTATGATCCTATCTTTTATGTGCCGGAGTTTGGACGTACTACGGCGGAATTGACAGAGGAGGAGAAAAACCGCGTCAGCCATCGGGGCAAGGCGCTGCAGCAGATGAAAAAGCTGTTGCAGGGAATTGTGGAGTAGCGCGGCATTTTCATTCTGATTTGAGTGTCCGCTGAAGCGGACGAATGGGAGTTTGTATGGGACAGCCGAAAAAAATATTGATTGTCAGCGACACACACCGAAAAAACGAGAATTATTTTGCGCTGCTTAAGCAGTTAGAACCTCTGGATATGGTGATCCACTGCGGTGACGCGGAGGGGAGCGAGTATGCCATCAGCCAGGCCGCAGACTGTCAGGTACAGATCGTGCCCGGCAATAATGACTTTTTCTCGGCGCTGCCCAGAGAACTGGAACTTGAGATCGGCGGATACCGGGTGTGGGTGACCCACGGGCACACCTATTATGTGTCCATGGGGCCGGAGAGGATCAAGCGGGAGGCCAGGGAAAGAGGGGTGGATATCGTCATGTTCGGCCACACCCACAGGCCCTTTTTGGACCAGGAGAAGGATCTGGTGGCCCTGAACCCCGGCAGTCTCTCCTATCCCCGGCAGGACGGACACAGACCCTCCTATGCCATCATGGAACTGGATGAGGAGGGAAAGGCCTGTTTCAGGATAGAGTATATGTAGCGGATACCTTCAGATACCATTGCGGAGCAGCAGATGAAATTGCCCATACCAGGGAAGCGGCAGATTACATGGTCAAACTGAAAGTGGAATATGAGGCCAGATATCCCACGGTGAGGGAGCGGATCAAGGAGTGGCTGTAGGAACGAAGGCTTTTGGAAAAGGATCCGGAACATAAATATGTAGATTCGGGGGAAAAAAGTATGGATATCAATTATAAAGAAATTGCGGATCGGGCTGTGGCATATGCCGCACAAAACCATATACAGCTGGATTTTTCAAAAGAGAGTTTTGAAAAAGTAGATGATATTCTGGAAGCCTATCACGAACATATCTCCGAGTATCAGGGGGAGGACGGGGCAAAAACTCTGTGGAATATAGCGGTTCACTTTGGGATATATCTGGGAGAGGCCCTGCTGCGGATCCAGCTGGCCGCCCAGGGCTATCAGTGGATCGTTGATGATGGATTGCCGATATTACAGAAGGATGCCGGAAATCAGCTTTCCCCTGTCACCAAGGCCCACAAGCGGATTCTGTACGGCTCGGAGGACAGCGTAAAAAGTTTTTGCGATGTGGCATTTCTGGTTGCCAGCGGCGAATTTCCCACACAAAAAGTTCACCGAAGTATTGATGTGGAACTTTCTTCAGGACAAAAAGCGGAGAATGTATTATATCGGGAAATAGAATCCTATATCCGGTTGATTGCGGAGGGGGAAGAGGATTTTTTAATCCTGCACTCTACGGATGGCTTTCTGCAGTTTTATGGCGCCGCCGATGAATTTGTTGCGGAGATGCGGGTTAATCTGCCCGATGGCGACTATCACACGTATTCTTTTGTTGATCCGGGAAAAATGCAGCAGACAGAGCGCATATCGCTGATAACTCCCTTCGGACGGTTTACGCCCACTGGGCGGGAGGTTCTCACACTTGAACTGCTGAAGTCCGTAGTGTTGAAATATTATGAAAATATTTGGGAAGAAGATTTTCTAAAAACGGTTTCCTACATTGACACAACAGAGGAGACAAAGAAGCTATACGGCGCCGGGTAGCAGGCAATTGCCTGAACTGCTTTTTAGTCGTTTTGTGCCATAGAAAAGAAAACAGCCTCTATTATGTAAAGTAAAATATTGTGTCGCCGATAACCATTATAAGGTGAGGGACAATTTGCCGGAAGGGGAGTTTCCCAAGCGCTAAATTTTTACAGACAGGAGATGCAAGATATGATGACAATGGATATGAGACAGCTGCTGGATTCCATGGAAAACACTATAAAGCTGCAAGGCCGGGCAAGAGCGGAGAAAAGGGCCCGGGAGGCAGAGCATGAGCAGAAAGAGTTCAAGGAAAAGCTGATGCGTATTGCCGCCAGTCAGACGGAACTGGAGAGCATGGCAAGGAAAATAAAGGGTACGGAAGCGGCCGTTCAGCGGGATCAGCTGATGGGATTGATGGGTGGATTTTGATTGTGCCACAGCTTCGTGTACTTCATGGCGTACACATTATACGACAATATTTTTGCGAAAGGATATAGTCCTGCCTGTAAATTCTTCCCAGGAGTCGATGGGGCCGAAGTATATTTCCGCGCCTTCCGGAAAATGACCGGTTCCCTTTGCCAATTCGGGGGATGCATAGAAGGACAGCTTAATCTGGATATCAGATGCCGTTTCCACAGCCAGAATATAGGCGGGAATCGTCAATTCTATCATATAGACGGAAACGGGATCAAGGTATACAGGCCCTTTTACGTAAGTCAGTTCATTATACGTATAGGGGTCTGTTCCGCTCTCGATCTTTTGGGGACGAATCATATAGGCATGTTCCATCTGGTTGTTCCATGCGATATTATCCTCGGAAAGAACGGCCTTCCAATACCTCCTCATTCTGACTCGGATAAACCCATCGTATAATTCATAAAATCTCCATAGCGCCTCCTCCTCGTCTCCATTACAGGAACGCAGGATTTGTTCACTCCAGCCCATGGCGCTGCGGGGATTTTTCAGACGGTATTTTGTATAGTCATGCATATATTGAAAAGGAAGCGGAAATAACTCCCCGTTTCGTTTTGCGCCAAGCTCCCGTTCCGCGGCCTGATAGCCATCCAGATAGTGTAGGAGAGAAGTTATGCTTTTGCTGCCAAGGTACAAGGCTGGCGCTTTCCGTATGCTGTCAATGATGTTATAGATGCTCATAGTATCCCTCCGATGCAGTGGGTAGAAAAATCCCCAGTTCCTGCAAAGATATAGCAGATTCTTCAATATCACCATATATATTCTTTACTTCATCTGTGGTCAGGAAGACGGCTTTTCCCGCACTTTTAAGTTTTCTATCTAACAGTGATTCTGCCAATTTCATCTGCCCGGATGTCATGCCGTAATAATCATCCCACTGCGTGAGAGACTGCCGGTGGGGCAGGAGTTGGTTTTCCAGGATATGTGCTCCATTTTCCCAAATTTCATCCCATGCCTGACTGCCGGTTAATTCCTCCCAGGTTCCCCAGAATGCGGCGGTTATGACAGGTTTTACCTCCCCGCCCACATCCTCCAGTACATATTGCAGGGTCTCCGATTCGGCGACCTGCATAATAGTACCCGGTATATCATATAGATAGTCGTATGCGCTTTTGCCGGGGATAATTTTGGAATTATCCCGAAATACTGCTGCAATATATTGAGGATGAAATGTTACAGTACCCACGCACCCCTGAGAGTTGTTCATGGAGTAATTGAAGCCGTCCCAGGAGTGTTCATAGTTCAGTTCCGGGTATTCCCCCACCATAATGGCGTGGATAACGGCGGCAAACAGGCATCCATAATATAAGTCTGTGGGATTTATTGGAATATTTTTTCGCATAGATGAACTCCTTTGGCCCTGCTATTCTGGCCTGCTGGCGTCTGTTCAATCATAGACAGACAAGTTTGGATTACACCATCCAACCACAAAATCTATTAAACCTGACAAAACATTTTCCGTTTTAGTATCACTTTTGCTTTTTAGCTTTTTCTGTACGATCACAGTGTCCTGGAAGGTGGCTGGATACAATATAATCCGCAATTTCCAACTCATGCCTGTTTATTTCTTCGCCGTCTTCCAGACACCAGATATATTCCAGGACCGTTTCCATGTAGAAGAGCTTCCCTATATCCGCCGCCGGATATCCTGACTGTTGATCAAGCCGCCGGATGACTTCCTCAATGTGCTGCCTGTCCGAACAAGAATGTGCGGTATCCAGTTCGTTCAGTATAAATCTGGGCAAATCCATTATGGCGGGGCCGATGATGCCCTTGGGATCAATCATGGCATAACTTCCGTCCGTTCGCAACAGCAGATTATCGTGATGCAGATCGCCGTGAAGAAGTACCCTGTCCGGGTATTTCCCAAACATTTCCACACAAAACAAATGGGCGCGGGATGCCATATCCACGGCTGTCTGATGAGAAACGCAGTACTCGCGGATATGTTCCAGCCAGTTCAGATATGTTGCGCCGGAATCCGCAGGCATATGTATTTCTTGGAATATCTGTAAAAATACTTGAAGCCTTTTTTCCAGAGACATTTCTCTGCGCAGCGTTGTTCCCGGAAAAATATGCTCCTCCAAGAGGAGCCCGGCGTTTTCGTCAAATGCGTATACTTTGCAGTTATGGCGCCCTGACAACTGCGCCAGCATTTGATACTCGGATTGCAGCTGCGTGATATGTGGATTAATTTTCAGGATAACAGTTCCGAAAGTTTTTGATTCGGCGGAGAAAACGCCTTTTGCCGAATGTTCATATATCGCTTCAAGATGATCCAATTCCCATTTTTTTACCGCATAATTTATTCTGTCCTGCATATCAGGTTCCGTAACATCGCCTTCCACCGGAAAACAGGTTAAACCTTCGTCTTTCCCCTTTTCAGATTCCATATAAAATTCCTCCATGATATATTCTTAAATGCAATGCACCTGATAGACAGGGTAATTTTACATCTGACCGCAGTACTATTTGGCGGTTATTATTATGTGACCGTTATATTTGTGAGGGTATCCTTTCTACAAAAGAAGTAATACGTTTGGCAAGAGCATCCGTGGTTTCATCCTCGTCTGACATCAACCAATAATAGATTAGCCCAAAACTTCCGGAACTGAAAAAAATATATTCCTGCAGCAATTCGCAACGGTCATTTAACATTTGAATATCTGTTTGTAAAATTTTTTCGGCAAAAACAGTCAATATATCTTTTTGCAGGGAGATATCGCCATTATTGCTCAACAATATTTGGAACAGTTTTTTCTTTGACTGTATATAGTCAATAATATGTTTGATAATCGTATATAAATGATTGTAGTCAGACACAACGCCATTCACAATGGTGTCCAAATAAGAAACTATTCCGTTAATAGTATCTGCTTCCAATTTCATCATTTGGTCATATGGATCAGCAAAATATTGATAGTAGGTTGAACGATTTAAATCTGCATCTTCACAAATTTCTTTAACGGTAATTCGGGTAAGCGGTTTTTTTTGAAAGAAGCTGCAGGAAACTTTCGTTTAATAGCAGCTTGGTTATTTTAGTGCGTCGGTTTTCTTTGGGCATAGTCAGTTTTCCCTTTTTGTCAGATTTCCAACATATTTTGTCAAGGTGTTGGTTTGATGGCAAATACCTTAACATTGATGGTTGAAATACAGCAACGGTATTATTATACTATCAAACAGATAAAAAAGCAATGCCGTTTCAAAAAACCAACATTGCGTTGGAAAATGGGGAAAGGAGATTAATTTATGGAAACCGTTAAAAGCTTTGCTGTCAATGAGGTATCTGAAATTCAGATTGAAAGTAGTTTGTCCCAAGTTAATGTTATGCCAGGCAATAGCAAGGACATTGTACTACGTTGGACAGATACAAAACGTCGTACAACAAAATCTGTTTTAGATGGTAAAACGCTGTCGGTAAAAGACCATGCCAGTGTGGCTTTATATGGTGTGGTTGGCTTGATTTGGCTGAAAGAGGATAAAGAGTTGACTTTGGAAATTCCGCCTGAATTTTGCGGAAGCATTCGGATAAAGAGCCGGGACGAGTGTGTGCGGATCCTCGGAGTAAATAGCCCATCTGCCCGCTACGGTTTATTCCGGCAGCAAAATAATGCGAATTCGTTCCCAAACAGGCAATATTAATGTGGAATTCGCAGGTGAAAATAAAAGCGGAAATGATAAATGAAGGGGCTTCCCGGTATGTATTCAACAAAAAGACAGATTGGGATGTACAGAATAAACATACAAAAGAAAACACGCTTTGCGAGTTTTCTTTTGTCATAAATAATGAGCCGGAAACACTGGCTCATTAGCTGATTTATATAATATTTCGACAATCGGGGTGACAGGATTCGAACCTGCGGCCTCCTGGTCCCAAACCAGGCGCTCTAGCCAAGCTGAGCCACACCCCGGTGAATAAAGACATTATATAATGGTTTGGAAAATGTGTCAATCAATAAATTATTCGATTTTTTGAAAAAAAAGACAAAAACAGTTGACAAACCTCTTTTTCTACGATACAATATCTTTCGTCAGTGCGGTTGAAACGCCGGATTACGTGTCCGTAGCTCAGCTGGATAGAGCAACGGCCTTCTAAGCCGTGGGTCGGGGGTTCGAATCCCTTCGGGCACAGGAGTAAATCTGCCTGTAGGATTTATTTCCTTGAATGTTGTTTTGAAAGATGTTCAAAGTGGAAGATTTACGCAAGCTGGGAAGCTCGTTTTCGGCAGAAAATGTTCTTCAAATATGGTGGGTATAGCGCAGTTGGTTAGCGCGCCAGATTGTGGCTCTGGAGGCCAAGGGTTCGAATCCCTTTATCCACCCTTTTCATCGAAGCTGTCAGAGTGAAACGCTTGCATAGGGCTATCGCCAAGCGGTAAGGCACAGCACTTTGACTGCTGCAGTCGCTGGTTCGAATCCAGCTAGCCCTGTTTTGAACTGTGGGATACTAGCTCAGTCGGTAGAGCACCTGACTTTTAATCAGGTTGTCGGGGGTTCGAATCCCCCGTGTCTCATTATAAGAGAAAAGCCAGGAGGAGTCAATATTTCTGGCTTTTTTATATGCTTAAAAAGCGTTACGGACGGCGCCGCTTTACGCAATGGCACAGGCGGCCGGAGTCTGGTTTAGGCAAAACTTCCGTTTGGGGGAAAATAGGAAGGTCAGGAGGACAAAAGAGATGGCACAGGCAACAAGCGTAAGACAGGAGAATAAGATGGGTGTAATGCCTGTAGACAAGCTGCTGATCACCATGTCTCTGCCCATGATGATATCCATGTTGGTGCAGGCCCTGTACAATATTGTGGACAGTATCTTCGTATCCCAGATTAACGAACATGCGTTGAGGGCAGTGTCCCTGGCATTTCCCATCCAATCGCTGATGATTGCGGTGTCGGTGGGAACGGCGGTGGGCATCAATGCCTTTCTCTCTAAGACATTGGGGCAGAAACAGTATGATAAGGCCAATATCATTGCCGTCAACGGCATCTTTATCGAAGTAGTCAGCGCAGTGGTGTTTGCTCTGGTGGGACTCTTTGTAAGCAGACCTTTTTTCATGAGCCAGACGGACATCCAGCAGGTACAGCAATATGGTACTACCTATTTGACAATCTGTTGCTGTGCGGGTGTTGGAATTTTTTTGCAGACCTCCTTTGAGCGTATTCTGCAGTCTACAGGCAAGACAATCTACACCATGATTACCCAGGGGATTGGAGCGGTGGTGAACCTGATTCTGGATCCTATCCTTATTTTTGGTTATTTCGGACTACCGGAGATGGGAGTGGCGGGGGCCGCCACAGCCACTGTGATTGGACAGATTGTGGCCGCCATACTGGCGATTGTATTTAATCTGAAATTTAATAAGGAGATCCATCTGTCCTTCAGAGGCTTCAGGCCGAATCTGCACCTGATTGGGCAGATCTATAAAGTGGGCGCTCCCTCTATCGTGGTACAGGCTATAGGCTCTGTCATGACTTATGGAATGAACCTGATTCTGGCGGCATTTGGGGCAGCCCAGACAGTATTCGGCGTATATTTCAAGTTGCAAAGTTTTGTGTTCATGCCCATATTTGGCCTGAATAACGGCATGGTGCCTATTATAGCGTACAACTACGGCGCGGGACACCGGGAGAGGGTGGTTCAGACTGTGAAGAGCAGTATTAAGTTCGCGGTCTGCATCATGTTGGCGGGACTGCTGGCCATGCAGCTGTTCCCAGCCCAGTTGCTCGGATTCTTCAATGCCACAGAGGAACTGCTGGTCATCGGTGTGCCTGCCCTGCGGATCATCTGTCTGAGTTTCTGTTTTGCTGGTTACTGTATCGTGGTAGGCAGTGTGTTCCAGGCCCTGGGCAACGGTGTCTACAGTATGGTGGTCTCCATTGCCAGACAGCTTTGTGTGCTGCTGCCCGTGGCATATCTTTTGTCTCTGAGCGGCAATGTGAATCTGATTTGGTGGGCATTTCCCATAGCGGAATTGATGAGCCTGGGAATGAGTACTTTTTTCTTGGTGAAAATCAACAGAAATATTATCCGGCATATTGGCGAGGCGGCAGTAGCGGAAGATTTGTAATTTTTTGAATGTAGAATTGTATTGACAAAACAGGCAGGTGTAGATATAATTTATTCTGTATCTCTCCACGGTGTGCAGGGACAGTAGCGTACAGGCGTGGAAATAAGCGGATATGGCGGAATTGGCAGACGCGCCAGATTTAGGTTCTGGTGTCCCCGACGTGCAGGTTCAAGTCCTGTTATCCGCATCTAACGGCGCGAAGCAGAACACAGGTTGTTTAGGCTTTGCGCCGTTTTGCGCATCTAATGGTACAATGCACAACTCTAGTTCTAGTCTCAAAGTGACAGGTTTGAAATATATTTATAGGAGCAAAGATTTTCTCGCAAAGAATGGGAGTGAAATCTTTTGAAATTTAAAAATATGTATATCGAGCAGATAACAGCTATTGACGGTTCGGTTATGATGAGTTCCGATGGCGAAATAGTTGGTATTGGCGTTATTTTAGACGGCGAATCATCTGCGGAATGTAATATAAACAGTTCAAGAGGGGCAAGATATAATTCTGCGATAAAATACACATATTCAAGAAAACAGAACAATGAGAAATGTATTGCTGTTGTGGTGTCTGAGGATGGAGATGTGAATTTTATTGTAGATGGAAAACAAATGTAGGAAGAATCACGTCAAGGTCAAGAACAAAAAGACAAATTGGTGCTTGACTGGCATCTCAAAATGTGTTATTCTGTCCACAAGTTAAAAGGGAGTAGTTATAAAGGTGTAATCAACATACCCCGGCGCAGAGTGTTTGCCGTGGTTACACGCTTCTATGGTATTGTAGGAGAACAAGACTTTTAGCACATAGGATATGTGCTGGAAGTCTTTATTTTTTTACAACGCCGGAAAAACGGTGACGCAAGGAGTTGCACCAAACTCCCGGAATGGAGGATATTATGCAGATAGCGTTACAGCTTTTGTTACTCGCAGTGGGATTTGTCATGTTGATCAAGGGGGCGGACTGGTTCGTGGACGGAGCCTCCAAGATCGCAGATAAGTTCGGGATTCCCCAGCTGGTGATCGGTCTGACCATCGTGGCCATGGGAACCAGCGCTCCCGAGGCGGCAGTTAGTATCAACTCTGCCCTCAGAGAAAATGTAGAAAGCGCTGGCATCGCCATCGGCAATGTTATGGGCAGCAATATACTGAACGTGTTTCTGATTTTGGGGCTGACGGCGGTGATCAAAGCCATAGCGGTAAAGAAATCCACGATTTGTTATGAGATTCCATTCACCGCCTTAATCACTGTGGTTCTGGCTCTGCTGGGACTTTCGGATAACATGGTCAGCCGCCTGGACGGCGCAATTCTGTGGGTGCTGATGATTGTGTATCTGCTGTACTTGCTGCGGATGGCCAAGAAAGGTCAAGACGTGGTGGAGGATGTGCCTGAACTTACAGAAAAGGATACGCCGCTGCGGTTGATTCTGTCCATTATTATTGGCGGAGGGCTCATTGTCTGGGGAGCGGATGTGACGGTGGATGCGGCTACGGAACTGGCCAATATATTCAAGATGGACGAGAGACTTATCGGTTTGACGATTATAGCTTTCGGAACCTCTCTACCGGAGCTTGTGACCAGCGTCACTGCCGCCATCAAGGGCAAGACGGATATTGCTGTGGGCAATATCGTGGGCAGTAATATTTTCAATATCCTGTTTGTGGTGGGTACCGCTGCCCTGATTACGCCGGTGGTTTACAGTGCTGATTTCCTGGTGGACAGCATTGTGGCGGTGGTGGCCATGGTACTTTTGCTGGTATGTGTGCTGCCCAAAAAGAAACTGGGCCGTTTGGGCGGCTTGGTGATGTTGGCGGGATATGCGGCTTACTTTGTCTATTTGATTCAGTAGATGCATTGGTGAAGCATGGTCGTCTTTCTGATGGGGAGACGGCCTGTTTTTGTATAATTAGGAAATTCCTTCTTGTTCCTCCATATCTTCTTATTCACATTTCTGCGGCAGGCCGTTGATTGCCGCAGGTAATGACAATGCTGCTATTAAAGTTCTAGCCAGTCTGCCGCTTACCCAATCCGAGTATGGATTCCGGAAAGCGGCAGGCTAGTTAGGGAGGTCCCACTGTCTGAAGCGCTCCGCACCTGTTAATCTGTGAAAAGAATTCACGTAACAATTTGGAAAAATATGGAAAAAGAGTTTGACAAAGGAAATAATATCTAGTATGATGCTTAATAGGGAAAACGTTTTCCAAGACATAATATACATACCAAAATGCAATACCTTGAAACTGACAAATCGTTGTGGAGGAAAACGCCATCATCTATAGGGAAAATGTAATAGCAGGAAGATGAGGAACTTTTAACTTTTAAATTTATAAGATTAATAAGAAAGGAGCAGGACACAAAATGACGTTGGAAGAGAGACTACAAAAGTGGACCAGGAAGCTTTACAAAAAGGAGATTGCCGACTGCGACAGTCAGGAACTGTACTACAGCATCCTGAACGTAACCAAGGATCTGATGGCAGAGAAGCCAGCCATCAGCGGGGAGAAGAAGGTGTATTATATCTCTGCGGAATTTCTGATCGGCAAGCTGCTGAGCAACAACCTGATCAATTTGCAGGTGCGTGGGGAGATGGAGGAACTTTTGGCATCCAAGGGCAAGAGCCTGGCCGAGATCGAGGAGGCGGAGCCGGAACCCTCTCTTGGAAACGGCGGTCTGGGGCGTCTGGCGGCCTGCTTTTTGGACTCCATCGCTTCCCTGGGACTGCCCGGAGACGGTATCGGACTAAATTACCATTTCGGGCTTTTTAAACAGGTGTTCCAGGACAATCTGCAGAGAGCAGAGAAAAACCAGTGGATTGAAAAGCAGTCCTGGCTGACCAAGACAGATACCAGCTACACGGTGATGTTTGGCAAAAAGAAGGTGAAGAGCCGTCTGTATGATATTGATGTGGTGGGGTATGAGAACGGCGTCAACAAACTCCACCTCTTTGATATTGAGAGCGTAGATGAGTCTATCGTGGAGGAGGGCATTGACTTTGACAAGACCGAGATTGACAAGAACCTGACCTTGTTTTTGTACCCGGACGACTCCGACGAGGCGGGGCATCTGCTGCGGATCTACCAGCAGTATTTCATGGTCAGCAACGGCGCGCAGCTGATTATAGAAGAGTTGGAGGCCAAAGGCCATGACCTGCATCGTATGAACGAGTACGCGGTGATTCAGATCAACGACACCCATCCCACCATGGTGATTCCCGAACTGATCCGCATTCTCACGGAAGATAAGGGCTTTGCCTTGGAGGAGGCAATCAGCGTTGTCAGCAAGACCTGCGCCTACACCAATCATACGATTCTGGCGGAGGCATTGGAGAAGTGGCCCCTGGCATATCTGGAGAAGGTGGTGCCCCAGCTGGTGCCTATCATCAAGGAGTTGGATGTGCATGTGCGTAAGCTCTATCCCGATGAAAAGGTGCAGATCATTGACAAGGACAAGAGGGTGCATATGGCCCACATTGATATCCATTTTGGCTTCTCTGTCAACGGTGTGGCGGCTATCCACACCGAAATCTTGAAAGAGACGGAGTTAAGCGACTTTTACAAGCTCTACCCCGCCAAGTTCAACAACAAGACCAACGGCATCACTTTCCGCCGCTGGCTGTTGTCCTGCAACAAGGAACTGACGGCGCTGCTGGAGGAGAAGATCGGCAGCGGCTTTAAGAAGGATGCGGCTGAACTGGAGCAATTGCTTAAGTACCAGGACGACGAGGCCACACTGGATGCCATCGCCTCTATCAAGAGGAAGAAAAAGGAAGCCCTGGCCGCCTATATCCAGGAGAAGGAGGGCGTGGAACTGAATCCCGACTCCATTTTCGACATTCAGGTTAAGAGGCTGCATGAGTATAAGCGCCAGCAGATGAACGCCCTGTACATTATTCATAAATACCTGGAGATCAAAAAGGGTAAAATCCCCAAGCGCCCTATCACTTTTATCTTCGGCGCCAAGGCGGCTCCTGCCTATGTGATTGCCCAGGATATCATCCATCTGATATTGGTGCTGCAGGAGATTGTGAACAACGATCCCGATGTGTCTCCCCATATGAAAGTTGTTATGGTGGAGAACTACAATGTGAGTTATGCGGAGAAGCTGATCCCCGCCTGCGACATTTCCGAGCAGATTTCCCTGGCCAGCAAGGAGGCCAGCGGTACCGGCAACATGAAGTTCATGCTAAACGGCGCAGTGACCTTGGGCACCAGCGACGGCGCCAATGTGGAGATCCACGAACTGGTGGGAGACGACAATATCTATATCTTCGGTGAGAATTCCGACCAGGTCATTGCCCACTATGCCAATGCGGATTACAAGCCAAAGAAGTTTTACCAAAACAGCAAGGTCATCAAGGCGGCGGTGGACTTCATCGTGGGTGAGCAGGCCATGGCAGTGGGCCATAAGGAGAATCTGGAGCGTCTGTACAACGAACTGCTGAACAAGGACTGGTTCATGACGCTATTGGATCTGCGGGATTATATAAAGGTAAAAGACAGGGCCTTCAAGGATTACGAGGACAGGGCTAAGTGGAAGCGTATGAGCCTGGTGAACATTGCCAAAGCCGGGTTCTTCTCCTCCGACAGAACCATCGCCGAGTACAATGAGGATATCTGGAAGTTGAGTTAAGCGGAACCAAAGAGTTTCCCTGTCCAGGCGATGACTAATCCTGGATATATCCGAAGGTAAAGAATTTGCGGAGCAGGATACATGAGCCTGGCAGGGAATGTATTTAAGCATATTGGGAAACAAGCGTAGAGGAAATATATATGGCAACAAATACTAAGAGAAATAAAAAACGCTCCGGGCGGCAGAGCGGGATTCTGATGCCCATATCCAGTCTCCCTTCCAGATTCGGAATCGGCGGCTTTTCCAAGGAAGCCTATGCCTTTGTGGATTTTCTGGAGGAGGCGGGGCAGAAGTTGTGGCAGATTCTGCCCCTGGGCCCCACCAGTTATGGGGACTCTCCTTACCAATCCTTTTCCACTTTTGCGGGAAATCCCTATTATATTGACCTGGAGGCGCTGATTGAAGAGGGATATCTGACGGAAGAAGAGTGCGAGTCTGTGGATTATGGCAGCAATCCCTCCTATGTGGATTACGAAAAAATCTGGCTCACCAGATTTAGTCTCCTGCGTATAGCTTATGGGAAAGCGCAGAAAGCCGGCTTGCTGCAGGAACAGAATTATCTGGATTTTGTGGAACAAAATGAGAGTTGGCTGCCGGATTATGCCCTGTACATGGCGGTAAAGAGCCATTTTAAGTATGTGTGCTGGGTGGAGTGGGATGAGGACATTCGTCTGAGAAAGCCTGCGGCTCTGAAAAAATACAGGGAGGAGTTGGCGGAGGAGATTGGTTTTTACCAGTTCCAGCAGTATCTTTTCACAACACAATGGAGAGCGCTGAAAGCCTATGCCAATGAAAAGGGCATTCGCATTGTGGGGGATATCCCTATCTATGTGGCATTTGACAGCGCGGACACCTGGGCCAACCCGGAACTGTTCCAGCTGGATCAGGACAATATGCCCATTGGCGTGGCGGGCTGTCCGCCGGACTCTTTCAGCGTTACCGGGCAGCTGTGGGGCAATCCGCTGTACCGCTGGGAGTATCACAAGGAAACCGGATATACCTGGTGGATCAGCCGTATTGCTTACTGTTACCGTCTGTATGATGTGGTGCGCATCGACCATTTCCGGGGATTTGAATCCTACTGGTTCGTGCCCTACGGAGATGAGACGGCCCAGTACGGCCATTGGGTCAAGGGGCCGGGCTATGATTTGTTCAGGGCTCTGAAAGAAGCTCTGGGAGATATGGACGTGATTGCGGAGGATCTGGGATTTTTGACCAAGGAAGTAATTGCCCTGGTGAAAAAGACGGGCTATCCCGGCATGAAGATATTGCAGTTCGGCTTCGGGGACGACGCAGACAATGCTTACCTTCCCCACAATTATACCCAGAACTGCATTGTGTATACCGGCACCCACGATAACGAGACTATTTTGGGCTGGTATAAGGGACTGAAAGCCGGAGTACGGCGCAGCGTGAAAAAGTATCTGGATATTAGAGGCAATAAGGACATTCCCTGGTACTTTATCCGGGCGGCTTTTGCCAGTGTGGCGGACACTGCGGTGATCCCCATGCAGGATTATCTGGAACTGGACAATGCGGGAAGAATCAACACGCCCTCCACCCTGGGCGGCAACTGGGAGTGGCGGATGCTGCCGGGAGCGGCAACACCCCGGCTGGCCCAGCGGATCAGGGAACTTGCTGCAATCTATGGCAGAATATAGATAAATAAAACGGAGTCCGGTTTAGGCCAGACTCCAGTTTTTGTATAAGGAACGTTGCGCAGACAGGGTTCTTAGACTGTTGACCTAACATGTACGGATGGATGTGCGCGTTGGCTGTTTGACTCCTCAACTTCCGGGCAAAAACTCCTTCATGTCATGCAGGGCCATGTAGGAGTTATGATATTCCTTGCAGTAAGTCACATCCTCGTCAAACCACTCTGGAGGCAGGAAAGATTGGGCGGCTTCGGTGCTGCCAAACTCTACCTCGGCCAACACCAGGGAAGCCAACTCGCCCTCAAACACATCCAATTCGATGGTCAGACTGTAGTCCTCCGGCGGGGTGGGAAAGCCGGGTTTAAAGCCGGGATTGTCCAGAGGGATCAGGTAACGGGTCTTGGACAGAATCCGACCGTCCGCCTTGTCCCGCAGATGATAATAGGCTTCCTTGCTGAGCCATAGGTTGTGCTCCTCCCGGGCCATCATGCCGCTGCCCTTGTAGGTCATATAATATTCATCGTTTTCTTTGCGCACCCGCACCACCGGGTTGGTGGACAGGTATGCCTGCTCTATGTGGAGACTGGGATAGCTGTCCAGGTTGTCGGGAAGGGATTTCAATGTAAATTTGCGTTCAATTTCCATAAGTGCATCTCGTTTCTGTTTAGAGTTCCGCATGGCCCCGGTCAACTCGCAAGCCGGTTGCTCAGGAACAGGCCGCGGGGACGCTTATTTTTTGAGCAGTGCGTTGATTAGTGCGTTTTGTTTATTATACCCTATTTTGCGGAGAAAAAAAAGAGTGACATGGAGAAAAATTAAAGGTATAATGGGCATAGTTCTTTTGGAGAGAGTGTGCGCGGAAGCGCATTGTGCCGCAATTTAGAAAACTTTAGTTATGGAGGTAGAGCGGATGAGCAGGATAGCAGTTTTTTTTGTGGAAGGGTATGAGGAGATCGAGGCGCTGACCGTGGTGGATATCTGCCGCAGGGCGGGCGTAGAGGTACAGATGGTGTCGGTGAGCGGTGAAAAGATCGTGAGCGGTTCCCACGGGATCGGAGTGCGGATGGATATGTGTTTTGACGAGGTGGATTTTGACAGCCTGGATATGATTGTGCTTCCCGGCGGGCCCGGCACCAGAAATCTGGAGGCCCATGAGGGACTGATGGCCCAGGTGGATGCTTTTGACCGGGCGGGTCGATATCTGGCGGCCATCTGTGCGGCTCCCAGCGTATTGGGGCACAGAGGAATCCTTCAGGGCAGGCGGGCAGGATGCTATCCCGGCTGGGAAGAGCATATGGAGGGCGCCCAGGTGTCCATGGACGATGCCACAGTGGACGGGCATGTGATCACGGGCCGGGGCATGGGCTGCGCGATACCTTTTTCTTTGGCCATCGTAGCACAGCTGCTGGGCCGGGAGCAGGCGGACAAGGTTGAGGAAAGTATTGTCTACCACAGCAGATGATTAGGCCGGAAAGCACACGGATGGATATTCGGGCGGCGTGAGCGGCCGGATATTCATCACAGGCAGGAGTGCTTGTGGGGAACATGGGGAACTTAAATAGGAGAGACAACGGTTATGGACAGTAAGAAGGTTGAGAGTATAAATCAGGGGCTTTTGCGGTTTATTCAGGACAGTCCCAGTGTGTTTCATGTGATTGACAATATGAAAAAAAGGCTGGAGGAGGCCGGTTTTGCGGAACGTCGGGAGCAGGACTGCTGGGAACTGCAGCCCGGCGGGGCTTATTATGTGACTCGCAACGATTCCTCGCTGATTGCGTTCCGGCTGCCCGCCGCCTGTGATAGGGGAGACCAGCGGCCTTTTAAGGGATACCATATTGTGGCGGCCCATAGCGATTCCCCTACCTTCAAGGTGAAGGCCCAGCCCGAGACTGTGACGGAGAAGCAGTATGTGCGGCTGAATGTGGAGAAATACGGCGGAATGATCCTCTCCACATGGCTTGACCGACCTCTGTCCGTGGCAGGCCGGGTGGCGGTGCGGGAGGCTGACGGCAGCGTGGGTATGCGGCTGGTGAACCTGGACAGGGATCTGCTGGTTATTCCCAATTTGGCAGTGCATATGAACCGGGAGATCAATTCGGGCTATGAATATAATCCGCAGGTGGACATGCTGCCGCTGATGGGGCTGTGGGAGGAGAAAGGTGAGCGTATGGAACTTCCGCTTTCCCAGGAAGAATCCGGGGCTCAGATATCCCGAAAAATACCGGAAGTCCAGTCTGCCCAGGGGGAATGGGAGTCTAAGTCCCCCCAGGGTATGTTGATCAGAGAGATAGCGCAGGCGTTGGGGATATGTCCCGGGGACATTCTGGACGGAGATCTATATTTGTATGTGAGAGAGAAGGGACGGGTGCTGGGCCGGGAGGGCGAGTTGATTCTGAGCCCCAAGCTGGACGACTTGCAGTGCGTGTATGCGGGGCTGGAGGGCTTTGTATCCAGCAGGCCGGACAGGTATGCCAATGTGCTGGCCGTGTTTGACAATGAAGAGGTGGGCAGCGGCACCAGACAGGGGGCGGACTCCACTTTTCTGGAGGATGTACTGCTGCGGATACAGGATAGTCTGGGCCGCAGTCCTTCCGTGTACCGACAGATAGTGGCGGAGAGTTTCCTGATCTCCGCGGACAACGCTCATGCGGTGCATCCCGCGCATCCGGAGAAAGCGGATATCACCAACCGACCCGTGTTGGGGGGCGGCATCGTGATCAAATATCACGGAGGACAAAAATATACCTCGGATGCCATGACTGCAGCCAAGATGAAGCTCTGGTGTGAACGGGCCAAGGTGCCCTGTCAGACTTTTGCCAACCGCTCGGATATGATGGGTGGCTCCACGCTGGGCAACATATCCACTTCCCACGTTTCCCTGGCCTCAGTGGACATCGGGCTGCCCCAGCTGGCCATGCATTCGGCGGTGGAGACCGGCAGCAGCCGGGATACTGCCTATGCCGTGGCGGCGTTTGAGCAGTTTTGGCAGGAGTAGAGCAGCATAACTATGCTATAATTCAGTCCAAGAAAGGATGCGTTTCCTCATATTAAGATAACTCTAGGTGAGATTTTTGAATGATTGGAGTAAGGAAGAAAGATGCGTCTGCCTGAGGATGCAGTGAGGCACTGATTACACAGCTTTTGCCTCATTTTCATATATTATCGGGAGAGAATAAAAAATCCGAGGCACCTGAATGCTTCGGACATGGTAAAAACCGATGAGTCAAAAGCTGGAAAACATATTGAACTTGGCATTGGAGACGCCGGAGGCGGTGCGCCTGCAGACGAACAATTTGAATGTGGGCTTTGACAGCGGGAGCCGCAGTTGGGAACTGATCGTGAAGTATCATGGCAGTTTGGACGGACTGGCATCTCTGGGCGTGTCGGTGGAGTATCTGATTAACAGCTACGCGATCCTGACTGTGCCGGAGCAGCTGGTGGAGACCGTAAGCAATATTGAAGAAATCGAATATGTGGAAAAGCCCAAGCGGTATTACTATCAGGATATAGGTCCTGCGGCGGATTCCTGCATGACGCAGGTTACGCTGCGGGACCCTTTTTTGTCCGGGGCGGGGGTCCTGGTGGCAGTGTTGGACTCAGGGATTGACTATACTCGTCCGGAATTTCAGGACAGCGCAGGTAATACGCGGATTTTGTATCTGTGGGATCAGACCATGAGACCGGAAGAAGGAAATGCAAAGCGGCAGTCTCCGGCAGGTTATGTACAGGGAGTGGAGTTTTCGGCAGAGCAGATCAATCAAGCTCTGGGGGCGGCGGGCCCCCAGGAGCGGTATATGCTGCTGCCCAGCGTGGATGTGAGCGGCCATGGCACGGCGGTGGCAGGGATTGCGGCAGGTTGTTATCCGGCGTACGACAGGGGAATTGCCGGCGGGGGTGGAGGCATTCCCGGCAGTCAGTATCGGGGGACGGCACCGGCGGCGTCCCTGCTGGTAGTAAAGCTGGGACTGCCCGGTGAAGAAGGCTTTCCACGCACCACAGAGATCATGCGGGGCGTGACCTATGCCCTGCAAAAGTCCAGGGAACTGGAGATGCCGCTGGTGATAAACCTGAGTTTTGGCAACACCTACGGTTCTCATGACGGGGGCTCCCTGCTGGAACGTTTTCTGGACAACGCGGCGGAGATCGGACGCACCGTGATCTGCGTGGGCAGCGGCAACGAGGGAAACTCTGCGGGACATGTGGCGGGGAGTCTGTTTGAGGACGGGAGAGGGGAGGGGGCAGGGAGCGGCAATGTGAGCGGAACGGCCGGAACTTCAGGAGCGGCAGGCATAGCCCGAACACCCCGTGCGGCGGAGATTCAGCTGGCAGTGGCAGAGTATGAGCGCTCCCTGAGCATCCAGCTGTGGAAAAATTACAGTGACATATACCGGATATACTTGCGCTCTCCCGGAGGACAGGAGGCGCCGTTGCCGGAGTCGGTGCAGGGGGGAAAATACATTTTGCAGCTGGAACAGACCCAAATTCTGGTGTATCTGGGCAAGCCCCTGCCCTATGCGGTGGCCCAGGAGATTTATTTGGAAATGATTGCGCCGGGAAACATTGGCAGTACGGCTCCAGGAACGGTGCCAGGGGCAACAGGGGCTGCGGCAGGCGGGCCGGGAGGGCAGCAGGGCGTCAGGCAATATATCAACAGCGGTGTCTGGACCATCCGCATAGAGCCGGTACAGGTGGTCACCGGCCAATATTATCTGTATCTACCCAGTTACACGGCCCGCAGCAGCCGCAGCGGTTTCTACCGTCCTACGCCCCAGGTAACTTTGACCATTCCCTCCACGGCGGCCAAGGTCATCACCGTGGGAGCCTACGACAGCACCTACGACAGCTATGCGGATTTCTCCGGCAGAGGCTATGTGGACGCAGCCCGCACCATTGGGGTGATCTCCGCCGGACTTGTGAAACCCGACCTGGCGGCGCCGGGGGTGGGTATCCTGGCCCCGGATCTCTATGGAGGCTACAGTTCTTTTACCGGGACGTCCTTTGCCACGCCTATCGTGTCCGGCAGCGCTGCTCTTTTGATGGAATGGGGGATTGTAAGGGGAAATGATGTGTTTCTGTATGGGGAGAAGGTGAAGGCGTACCTGCGGAAGGGAGCCAGGGCGCTTAGGGGGGAGTCGGAGTATCCTAATGCAAGAGTTGGGTATGGGGCGATTTGTGTCGAAAATAGTTTGCCTATGTAAATGAGAGTATATTTTTAGGGGAATAAGCACTTTGTTTTGGCATATATATTGTCGAATAAAGTGCTTATTGTACGTTGTTTGGATTTTATATAAATATTTGGTAGGGCTAAAACGAATCACAATTTCTAAATAGCATGGATTATTTAGAATGAAAATAGAACTTATGTTCGAAACTAATTGAAAAAGTAAAGATGGTATGCTATACTTCTACATGAGTAATAAGATTTTAATCAGTGCCATATGGGAGGAGAAGGATGGCAAAAAATAAAGTAATTGTGGTGCAAAACATTAATGTTACTGTTTCAGAGGAAAATTTTGATGATTATATCTGTATTACTGATATTGCAAAAGCTAAAGTTGGTGAGTCCCGAGGAGCAGATGTTGTAAAAAACTGGATGCGAAACAGAGCAACTTTGGAATTTTTAGGTACATGGGAGCAAATCTATAATCCTGCTTTTAAAGTGGTCGAATTCGACCACTTTAAAAGCGAAGCAGGTTTACATACATTTGTATTAAGTGTTTCGGAATGGATTGAAAAGACAGAAGCAATAGGATTATTTGTGAAACGTGGAAAATATGGAGGAACGTATGCGCATAAAGATATTGCATTTGAATTTGCTTCGGCGATCAGCCCTGTTTTTAAACTATATTTGAGGCTCTTCAAGGGTGATGGTGGGTAAAAAATACCCACAACCCCAGTGTTTATGC
>ERZ779637.75-NODE-75-length-69333-cov-13.149557_pt1 | contig 69333 bp, 50 predicted proteins | sample MGYA00514196_ERZ779637 | MGnify/ENA primary metagenome ERZ779637 (study PRJEB29562, sample SAMEA4376700) | mouse gut metagenome | isolation source: Cecum | study: EMG produced TPA metagenomics assembly of the A DSS colitis mouse model was used to assess the...
GAAGGGAATGCTGGCAAGCAAAAAAGGATAGTTAATTGGTAAATGGAGCACTAGCGTGAAAAAATGCGAAAAGTACTTCTAAAGACGTCTCGCCATAGGGCGGAGACGCAAAGTCAGCAAGCTGACTTGGAAGTACTAAGTTTCGCATAAGAGAATGCCTGAAATGCGGCATTCTCCGACTGATTTGAGTCACAGCAAAGCTGTGACATGGTGGTTAGTATGACAATGGGAGGGAACGGCGAATGAAGAAATACGACGTGACTGCACTTGGAGAACTGTTGATTGACTTTACGGAGAACGGTACCAGCGGACAGGGGAATCCGATTTACGAGGCGAATCCCGGCGGTGCGCCGTGCAATGTGCTCGCCATGTTGGCAAAACTGGAGAGAAAGACCGCGTTTATCGGCAAAGTGGGGCAGGACATTTTCGGAAACCGTCTGAAAGAAATTGTGGCGGAGACAGGAATTGACATTTCCAATCTGGTGACGGACAAAGATGTCAGGACGACCTTGGCGTTTGTGGAGACTTTTCCGGACGGGGACAGGGACTTTTCCTTTTACAGAAATCCCGGCGCGGACATGATGCTCCGGGAGGACGAAGTAAACGAGGATATTTTGCGGGACACGAAGATCTTTCATTTTGGTACATTGTCTATGACCCACGAGGAAGTCAGACGGGCGACGAAGAAGGCGGTGGAGACGGCGAAGGCAGCGGGGGCGGTTCTCTCCTTTGATCCGAATCTGAGGGAGCCTTTGTGGAACTTTCTGGAGGAGGCGAAGGAGCAGACGGCTTACGGGCTTTCCAAATGCGATTTCCTCAAAATTTCCGACAATGAGATTCGGTGGTTCACCGGGGAAGAGGATTTCGATGCCGGTATCCGCAGGCTGCGGGAGCAGTATGACATTCCGCTAATTGTGTTATCTATGGGAAAGGACGGGAGCCGCGCTTATTACAAAGATTTGCGCGTGGAGGTCGCGCCGTTTTTACAGGAAAATACGATCGAGACCACAGGGGCGGGGGACACCTTCGGCGCCTGCTGTCTGCACTATGTATTGCAGTGCGGTCTGGACGGATTTCATGAGGACAGCCTGCGGGAAATGCTGGTCTTCGCCAATGCGGCGGCATCCATTATCACGACCCGCAAGGGAGCGCTCCGGGTGATGCCGACCATGAATGAAGTGCAGGAGTTGATAAAGAAATTCAAATAAATTCCATGATTCTTTTTTAAGGCGGATGATGCGAGCATGTTTTGCAGTATCATCCGCTTTTTATGCACACGGGCGTCCAAATGAAATATGTCAGCAGGCTGACGGACGCCTGGCACGCGAGTAGGGGAAGATGAATCTTTCCTACTCGATTGTACACGCCCGCATAAAGAGTATTGCAGTTTCACAGTATGTGGTATTTCTTTTTTGACGGATGGCGAAGTGACGATGGATGTGGTGAAATATGAGTTGAATAAGACGGGTAGTTTTACCGCATATATGGAGCGCCGAAAGAGAGTATACGATGAAAAAGTATGACGTGGCGGCATTGGGTGAGCTGTTGATTGATTTTACGGAAAACGGAACGGGCGAACAGGGGAATCCAATCTATGAGGCAATCCCGGCGCCGATATGATGCTTAGGGCGGAAGAGGACAATACGGAACTGGTGAAAAATACGGAAATTTTTCATTTTGGAACCCTATCCGTGACCCATGAAGAGGTGCGGGAATTTCTTGACAAGAGATAAAGAAATGGCCGGGGAGACTTCTACGAAAGTCTCCCCAGTTTCGCTGTATCGGCAATTACAATCATTTTCATAGATGCCCGCAGGGGCATTTCAGGGTCGATATCAATACGGACGTTTTTGTCCTCAACGATTGCTACCACGTTAATCGAGTATTTTTTTCTAAGGTTTAATTCAATCAGGGTCTTTCCTGTCCATTCCGGCTTGACGGGCAGCTCAACCAGAGAAATGTCTTTGGAGAGTTCCATGATATCCACAAAACCGGAGCTTAAAAGGTTTTTGGCAAGGCGGATGCCGGATTCGCTCTCGGGAAATACGACCCGGTCTGCGCCCACTTTGTGCAGAATTTTGCGATCCAGATCGGTGGCGCATTTGGCGATCACGGTTTTCACGCCGATTTCCTTGCAGAGCATGGTTGCCATGACGCTTGCCTTGAGATTGCTTGCCATGGCAATGATGACAACGTCGATATTGGCGATGCCGAGCTGCCTGACGACTTCCGCCTCGGTGATGTCTGCGCATTTGCAGATGGGGATTTCGGCGATGGCGGCATTGACCAGTTCCTCGTCCAGATCCACGGCAAGCACTTCCGCGCCGTTTCCTACAAGCTCTTGCGCTACGGCAAGACCGTATCTGCCGAGACCGAATACCGCATAAGATTGTTGAATGCCCATAAGATAATTTTCCTTTCTCAGCCCACGCTTATATCTTCGGTGGGATTCTTGATGATATTTTTCGTTTCCTTCTTTGTGTTCAGCGCGATCATAAGGGAGATCGGACCGACTCTGCCGAGATACATGGTTATGATGATAATGATTCTGCCCCATAGATTCAGCTCGGATGTCAGGCTTCTCGTCAGACCTACCGTGGCGGCGGCGCTGACGGTTTCATATACGATGTCAAGGGCATCCGCGTCGGTGACAGCCGACAGGAGAAGGGTTGCCGTAAACAGGATAATAAACGCCATACTCACCACTGCAACCGCTTTGCTGACTGCGTGTTTCGGAATGGTGCGGTGAAAGAGCTCCGCTTCGGCATGTGTTTTCATTGTGGCAAATGCCGAGGTAATCAGTACCGCGAAGGTTACCGTCTTAATGCCGCCTGCGGTGCCGACTGGCGATCCGCCGATGAACATCAAGAGCAGGGAAGCGATGGCGGAAGCGTTCGTCAGGTCCTCCTGCGGGATGGTTGCGAAGCCTGCGGTTCTTGTGGTTACAGACTGGAACAGGGAAGCCTGCAGCTTGTCAATAAAAGAAAAACTGCCTATCGTCAGCGGATTGTTATATTCAAAAACAAATATAGCAGCCGTTCCGGCAAGGATAAGGATTCCTGTGACGGAGAGGGCAATTTTGCTGTGAAAGGTCAGATTGGTGAAGCATCTGAGACGCTGCCGCCGTATATTTTTCAATGCGCCCACGAGATCCCACCAGACAATGTAACCGATACCGCCGAAAACGATCAGCAGAATGGTCACGAGATTGATAACGGGGTTATGGACATAGGCGTACAGGCTGTTTTCCGATATCACGTCCATACCAGCATTGCAGAAAGCGGAGACGGCGTTAAACAGGGAAATCCAGACACCTTTTACGCCAAATTCGGGGATAAACACCGTCATATACAAAAGCGCGCCGATTCCTTCGATCAAAAACGTTCCGGCAATCACTTTTCGGATAAATTTAACCATGCCGGACAGGGTATTTAAGTTGAAAGCGTCCTGAATAAGCATCCTGTCCCGGATACCGATCCTGCGGTGCAGGCTGATCATCAGACCGGACATGATAGTGACGACGCCGAGCCCGCCGATCTGTATGAGAAAGAGAATGACGATCTGACCGAAAAAGCTCCACGTGGAAAAGGTGGGAACGGTCACAAGGCCCGTTACACAGATAGAAGTGGTCGCCGTAAATAGCGCGTCTATATAGGGTACGGCTATGCCGTCTGCGGAACTGACCGGCAGGGCCAGCAGCGCGCTTCCGAAAAGAATTGCCAGCAAAAAGCTGAGCAGGATTGTCTGTGTTGTGGATAAATTGATGCAAAACTTCTTTTTCATGGGAAAGCCTTTCTGTCAGCACATAACAGCTCACCCTTAGGATTCACTGTCACGTACACACAGATATAGTTTACGACGTATTTTATACAATTTCAAGGGAATGTATAAAACTCGCCCTGCACGGAATTGACGACCGTCGGTCGAAATGCTATATTTCCCTTTGAAAGAGAGAGGTGTTTTTCCATGGAAAACGAACAGAATGAAAAAAAGGGCGGCAATCAGGCAATGGTCAAAATCTGCGGATTCATTGTGGATAAACGGAATCTGTTTTTCCTGCTGTTTGGCATTTTGATCATTTTTTCTGCTGTATCGAGAAACTGGGTGAATGTAGAGAATTCCATGTCCCACTATCTTCCGGACTCCACAGAGACGAAACAGGGGCTGGATCTGATGGAACAGGAGTTTATTACATACGGAACCTGTGACGTGATGGTGGCGAACGTCTCCTATGAACAGGCGGAGTCTATTGAGCGGGATCTGGAATTTATACCGGGTGTCTTTATGATAGACTTTGATGATACGGAAGACCATTATTTTAACGGTTCTTCCTATTATAATGTCACCTTCGATTATGACGAGAAGGATGACCAGTGCCTGGAGGTGCTGGAGCGGGTGAAAGAAGAGCTTGCAGGATATGACTATTATTTGTCCACCACGCTGGGGGATATCGAGGCGGAGCTGATTGCGGAGGAGATGAACGTCATCGTCGTTCTGGTGGCTTTTGTCGTGGTGACGGTGCTCTTGCTTACTTCTCAGGCATATGCGGAGGTGCCGGTTCTGCTGATCACTTTCGTGGCGGCGGCGATTTTACAGATGGGCACGAATTTTGTGTTCGGTACGATTTCTTTTGTTTCCAATTCCGTGACGGTTGTGTTACAGCTTGCGCTGTCGGTGGATTACGCCATAATCCTTCTAAACAGATACAAGGAAGAGCACGCCGCACTGGAAGCCCGCGAGGCGATTATCATAGCCTTAAGCAAGGCGATTCCGGAGATCTGTGGCAGCTCCCTGACAACCATAGGCGGTCTGATTGCCATGGGCTTCATGCAGTATAAGATGGGGCCGGATTTGTCCGTGTGTCTGATTAAGTCCATCTTTCTGGCGCTGGGCTCGGTGTTCCTGCTGATGCCGGGCGTGATCATGCTGTTCTCCAAGCTGATGGATACGACCAAACACAAGAACTTTATCCCGGATATTCCCTTTGTGGGAAAATTCGATTACGCGACGAGACATATTGTTGCGCCGCTTTTTGTACTTGTCATTGTGGGGGCGTACACCGTTTCCAGCAAGTGCCCTTATGTCTTTGGCGACAGTACGATCACGCCGCCGATCCAAAACAGCATCCAGAAGACGGAGGAGCTGCAGACGGATAATTTTGGCACCAGCAATATGGTTGCGCTGATTGTGCCTGCGGGGGACTACGAGAAGGAAGCGAAACTGCTGGAAGAGCTGGAGGCATGCCCGGAGGTGGATTACACGCAGGGGCTTGCCAATATAGAGGCGCTTGACGATTACTGTCTGACAGATAAGCTTACGCCCAGACAGTTCTCGGAGCTGATTGATCTGGATTATGAGGTGGCGGAGCTGGTATATGCCGCCTACGCTGTGAACGACGAGGACTACGCGAAGGTGGTCAACGGCCTGCCGGAATATAAGGTGTCTCTGATCGACATGTTTATGTTTGTCCACGACGAGGTGGAGGAAGGGTATGTCACTCTTGAGGACGACATGCAGGATACGCTGGACGACGCGTTTGATGCCATGAATTTTGCGAAGAATCAGCTGCAGGGCGAAAACTACAGTCGTATGCTTGTATTCCTGACGCTTCCGGAGGAGAGCGAGGAGACGTTTGCTTTTCTTGACAGGATGCATGAAATTGCGGAGAAGTATTATCCGGGCGGCAGGATATTGGTATGCGGCGAGTCGGTGAGCCAGTACGATCTGCAAAAGACTTTCGGTCGGGACAATCTGGTCAACAACGTAATTTCCATTCTCGCCGTGTTGGTGGTGCTTTTGTTCACCTTCAAGTCGGCGGGTATGCCGGTGCTTTTGATTGCGGTGATTCAGGGTTGTATCTGGCTGAACTTTTCGATTCCGGCGCTGCAGCACGACAATATTTTCTTCATGTCTTATCTGATCGTCAGTTCGATCCAGATGGGCGCAAATATTGACTATGCCATCGTTATTGCAGGGCGGTATATGGAACTGCGAAAGGAAAACGGCAGACGGCAGTCCATTATAGATTCCATGAACCAGGCGTTCCCGACGATTATTACCTCGGGAACCATGATGGTGGTGGCGGGCTTTTTGATTGGTAAGCTTACTTCCAACGCGGCGATTTTCGGCATCGGAAAATGTCTGGGGAGAGGAACTTCCATTTCTATTCTGGTGACCATGTTTGTCCTGCCGCAGATCCTTCTGGTGGGCGATAAGATTATTGAGAAGACAGCCTTTGTGATGAATATGCCGATTCGCACGAAGAATGTGACCGGGCTTATGAGAGTGGACGGTCTGGTGCGCGGCAGGATTGAAGGAACCGTGACAGGTACGATGAGCGCCATTGTCAGGGGTAATGTGAGCGCTTACGTGGAGGCCGGCGATGTGACGGAGCTTACGGAGGAAGAATACCGGCAGTTGACGGAGACGGTGTCTGAGGAGATGGCGAGCAGACAGCAGCCTGAAATCGGGGTCAGAGACACATCGGACAGTGAAGTGACGGGACAGGATAAGAGCAGGGAGGTGGCGGATCATGAGTAAGAAGAGACTGACAGCCCTGCTGCTCGCGGCGGCGGTGATGATAAGCGCTTTCCCCGCGTCATATGTATGGGCGGTGGAGAAGAATCCGCAGACAGAGGCGGAGAAAGAGGCGAAGGCGGAAAAACGGGCAGAGGATAAGGAAAAAGACGGGGAGACAGAGGAGGAAGAAGTCGCCAGCGTGGAGGATGCCAACGAGACGATTGCTTCTTACAGTGATGAAGAGATCGAATGGGAAGAGGTTTACATAAGTAATGCAGAGGAGCTTAAGGCGTTCTCTAAAGATTGTTGGCTGGACACATGGTCGCAGAATAAGAAAGTGTATTTGACGGCGGATATTGACTTGGCCGGGGAGAGTTTTGTGCCGATACCGACTTTCGGCGGCTATTTTGACGGGCAGGGACATACCGTCAGCGGATTTTCGGTGCATAAACCCATCTCCTATGTGGGACTTTTTAATTACACACAGGAAACGGCGGTGATTGCGAACCTGGAGATCGTGGGAACGGTCAGGCCGACCGGGAAGCAGATGGTGGTAGGCGGCATCGTGGGGGATAACAGCGGTATTTTATTAAACTGTGTTTTTGACGGTGTTGTGGAGGCTAACGATTATGTGGGCGGTATTGTCGGCTATAATGAGATCAGCGGCGTGCTGATGGACTGCGAGGCAAAGGGGACGATCACGGGCGCGCATTATACGGGCGGTATAGCCGGCGAAAATGTCGGTAACATTGTTGGGTGCCTCAACCGCGCTGACGTCAATATTTCCAGCGAGGACAAGGCGAGGTCTCTGGATGATATCAATTTGGAGCAGTATACGACAGGTCTTTTAGGCTCGCTGGATAGTGGGACTGACGAGAAAAGCGAGAAGCTATCCACCGCGGAGAATACGGTGGATACAGGCGGCATAGCAGGTCTTTCCACGGGGATGATACAAAGCTGCGTAAACGAAGGCACAATCGGATATGAGCATGTGGGCTACAATACGGGCGGTATTGTGGGTCGGCAGTCGGGCTATGTGTATGCCTGTTCGAATAAGGGAAAGATATACGGTCGTAAGGATGTGGGCGGTATCGTCGGGCAGGCAGAGCCGTACATAGCGGTGGATTTGTCGGAGGACATTGTGCGGCAGTTGTCGGATCACATCGATACTATGCATGACCAGATCGGAAAGATGCTGGATGACGCGGGCGACCGTTCGGATATCCTTTCCAACAGGCTGTCGGTGATTCGGGATTTCGCGGACAGGGCGCTTGATGATACCCATTCTCTGGCGGACAGAACCGTAGAGTGGACGGACAGCATGATGGACTCCGTCAATGAGGCGGTGAACCGTTTTGATTATGTGCTGGATGAGACGGCCAAGGACGGCGGTGTGATAGACCACGTCTCGGACTCGGCGGGGGACGTGAAGGATGCCGCCGGAAAGCTGGAGGATATGGTAAAATCCATGGATCTCTATCAGTACATGACGCCCGAGGAGAAGGAGCAGTACGATCAGGCAAAGGAAGCGATCGAGGAGGCCGGGAAAAAACACGCTGAGGATGCGGCAAAGGTTACAGAGGCGTATGAGAATTATTATATCGGCAAGGCGGCCGGTGAAGATACCACGAATGAATATGATCTGAAACCCGTGACGGAATCGGGCGTGGACAGCGGCTGGAGTTATTCTTCCATTGATTTTAAGGATGTGCCGGAAAAATATATGGGAATTACCGGTTGGGTGCATTATGACAGCGGCAGCGGGGAGACCAGAGATTTTCCGCTCTCCGATGACAGCGCACAGGCGGAGGCGGACCGTCAGGTGCAGGAGAAAGCCGCAGAAAATATGGCAGCCAATGCAGGCCAGATAGCGGAAGCCGCTGAGGACTATGCCGATAAACAGTACAGCGAGGCTCATAACGGCAGCAAATATTCGGAGGATATGCGTAAATATCTGGAGACCATGACGGATATTGCATCCAGACACACGGATGAGATGACTGACGATGCGAAAAAGCAGTTGAAGTCTGCCGCTTCTTCCGCAAAGGATGCTGCGGAGAATCTGGAGGAGGCAGGGGAGGGAACCAAGGACATCCTGACGACTTTAAACGACAAGCCGGATCTCAGCTTCCCGAGGCTGGGGGAAGACTACCGATCCACTACGGGAAGTCTTAACTCCAACTTAAAGAATATATCTGAGAATATGGGGTATTTAAATGATGAGATGTCCTCCTCAGGTGATCTTTTGGGAGATGATCTTTCGGATATCAACGATGAGTTCAGTGAGATTATGCTGCTGTATACGGATGCACTGGACGGTGTGCTGGATATGGATTATTCCGGCAGATACGAAGATGAGTCGCAGGTGGATGCGGAGGAGAGTATGGACGCAACCATCGCCAACTGCAGTAACGGCGGAAATGTGGCGGCGGATCTGAATGTGTCAGGTATCGCCGGGACCATGGCGATCGAGTACGATTTTGATTTGGAGAGCGATATCACGGGACTGGAAGACGCCAGGGCAAATTCTACTTTTCTTACCAAGTGTGTGCTCAGAAAAAATGTGAATCAGGCGAAGATAACTGCACAGAAGAGCTATGCGGGCGGCGTATGCGGACTGCAGGAGATGGGTATGGTGCTCGGCTGTGAGAACTACGGCAGGATTGAAAGCACGGCAGGCGATTACGTCGGCGGTATCGCAGGGCAGTCACTGTCCCATATCAAACAAAGCTATGCAAAGTGTACGGTAGCGGGTGAGGAATATGTGGCTGGAATTGCCGGATGGGGCAATGAGATAAACGGCTGTCTTGCCATGGTAAAGGTGAAGGAGGCGGAGGCTTTCTCGGGCGCTATAGCGGGTAAAATTTCCGACAATGCGGAGATTGCGGATAATTATTTCGTATCTGAGGAGATTGCCGGGATTGACCGCATCAGCTACAGCGGAAAGGCGGAGCCGGTAGACTATCAGACGCTTTTGCAGACGGAAGGGATTCCTGCGAACTTCCGCAAAATGAAGATTACATTTTATGCGGACGACGAAGAAGTAGGAATGACGGAGTGTTCTTACGGCGGCAGCGTGGCATTGGAAAAATACCCGAATATCCCCGTGAAAAAAGGCTTCTATGCGGATTGGGATAATAAGGATCTGACGAATGTCAGACTTGACGAGGACGTATCGGTGGAGTATGTGCGGTATCTGACGACACTTGCCGGGAGCTGGATGCGGGATAATGGGCAGTCCTCTCTTCTGGTGGACGGCCGGTTTCTTCAGGAGGATGAGCTGACAGTGGAGAAAACGGATGCGAACACGGCGGGCGCTGCGCTGCCGGGCGGTGAGGAGACCGGAGCGCTGACCGAGTGCTGGACGCTGGAAATTCCGGATGACGGTGCATCGACCCATCAGATTCGCTATCAGGCGCCGCAGGGACAGACGGAGGGTGTTGAGATTTATGTGCAGGACGGCGCCGGATGGAGGAAGGCGGAGACAGAGCTTATGGGCATTTACCATCTCTTTTCCGCGAACGGCAGCAGCGTGAAGATTGCGGTCAGCGTGACGGAGAAGGGGATTATGGACTATATCGCTTTTATCGCAGCAGGTGCGGCCGCATTGATTCTGGTAATTGCGGTGATTGTACATAAAAAGCGAAAGAAGCGGAAAAGCCGGAGGGCGGAGAATGCAGCCGTGGAAAGTGAAGACGGCGCGGAAACCTTGGCGAATTAAGCTTTACGGCAGATAAGGATTTTGCTATACTTATGTTGTAGCAATAAACAGCCATTAGAAAGCAGGTGATCATATGACTGGTAAAGAGATTGTTAATCTGATTCGTAAGCTGAAAGAAAAAGGGTTGAATAGTGATGAGATATTAGCCATCATTGAATATATTGAGACGCACGATCCGGCAGAGCAGGAGTGATATAAGTCAGAGAGAAGGGAGAACACCGTGAATGTTCTCCCTTTTTCATATGAAAGACAGTGTGAAGCATACTTTTGCGGCTTTCAGATTCACAGCCCGAACACATCCTTGATAAACAGATAACCCACCGTCAGGATCAGCCCGACACAGAAGAGCAGCAGCCCGAAGGACATGCTTCTGGTGATCATCATGGTATTTTCACTCCACTCCTCATGCATCAGCGCCAGTTTATGCTCATAATCCTGCTTCTTCGGGTTTTTGCGGCGCAAAATCAGGTTGCCAAGCCCTTCAAAGAAGGAGGCGGCGCAGGCAGCAAAATGCGTAAATACATTGCCCTCGAGCCGTTCGTGGGGCAGTTTTTCGTCGCGGTAAACGGTTTTTCTGAGCACAACAACGATCGTATCAACCAGACTGTCCAGAAAACGGCAGAGCATACCGAAGGTACAGGGCAGAATTTTTAACAGCACAGGGCGGTAAAGCAGATTTTCCAGATCCAGCCAAACGGGCCAGCGGTTTACATAATTTCTTACCTCCGCTTTGTTTCCCCTCCTCATAAGCAGAAACCGCACGACAAAGCCGTAGATCAATGTGCCGAAAACCAGGGAAATCAATGCGCCCTTCAAGTTACCGAGAGAAAAATAGGAGACTTTTTCCACTGTTTCTGTCTGCAGAAAGGACTGGCTCATATCGGCGATGCCGTCCATCACAAAGCCCGGAAGAAGTCCCATAAGCGGCAGCAGGCCGGCGCTTACGGTGAGAGCAAAGGCGCTTGCCCGGTTCATGTATCTGCCCTGCAATGCGTCATATTTTTTCTGCACGGCATCGTCGGCATTCTTTTCAATGAAGAGACAGATATAAAGCTTGGTCATGTAAGCGATAGTAAGCCCGCCGCTTAAAAGGAAAATCCATTCGACGGCGCTCATAAATGAGGTGCCAAAGAGGGCAGGGATTACGCCTGCATTAATCAGAACCATGTACTCTACAATGCTCTCATGAAGCAGTGTCTTGCTGACGTAACCGTTGAAAAGCGGTATGCCGCCGATGCCCAACGCACCCACCAGAAAAATAACATTTAGGAGCGGTTTCTTTCGCCCGAAGCCGCGGACTTCATTCAAATCCAGCTTATGCACATTCATAAAGACCACGCCTGCCGCCATAAACAGCACGAGTTTAATCAGGGAGTGGTTTACCATATGAAGCAGGCTGCCGCGCAGCGCGATGACGTTTTCCTTTCCCAGAAGACCCGACATGCCCACGCCCACGAGAATAAAGCCGATCTGGGAAACCGAGGAGCAGGCAAGCGTCCGTTTCAGGTCAACGGAGAACAGGGCAAGCAATGCGCCGATTACCATGGTGAGGACACCCAAAATCAATATCATTGCGCCCCACGCCGCATTTTGAAAGAAGATATAGGCGGTCAGAATGAGTATGCCGTACATGCCCGCTTTGGTCAAAATGCCGGAAAGGAGAGCAGAGGCGGGAGCGGGAGCCACCGGGTGCGCTTTCGGCAGCCAGATATGCAGCGGGAACGCGCCCGCCTTCGCGCCGAAGCCGAACAGCAGGCAGAGCCCCGCTGCCCAGATTTTCTTTTCGGGAATCCTGCTGGAAGTCGTAAGCACATAATGATCATAGCAGCCGCTCAGCTCTGCAAAGTTTAATGTTCCCGTCATATCATATAAAAGGAAAATGCCCATCAGCATCACCAGTCCGCCGATGACCGCCACGGCCAGATAAGTCGCGCCGGCACGCAGGGATTCGGGCTTCTCGTCGTGTACTACCCATACATAAGAGGTAAACGACATGATTTCAAAGAAGACAAAGGTGGTAAAAAAGTCCGCGGAGAAAAAGACGCCCTCGGTTGCGCCAAGTGTCAGCAGCAAAAACAGATAGTAACGGTTCCTGTTTCTGTAGTGCCCGAAATATTCTTTTGAAAAAAGGGTTGTCATAAACCACATAAAGGCGGCAATGGTTCCGTACAGCGCACGGAAACCGTCCAAAGTAAAATGCATTCCCATGCCACAGACGTAGGGGATTTCAATGATCGGTTTCTGCCCGCCTGCTGCATCCGTCAGCATCTGTACCGCCAATAGGATGCAGAGAAGGAAGGTAAGGCCTGTTATGATGTCCGCAAAGATGTTCCGCGTGTCTTTACTCTTCCGCCCAATGGTGTAACTTACAAACGCCGCAAGCATGGGCAGAAAAATGATGCTGATTATGATAATCATATTTGTATCGTTGTACATACTACCCTCCATGTCACAGCTCTGCCGTGACCTAAATCAATGCAGAGAATGCCCATGTTTTGGACATTTTCCTGTGCGAAATTTAGAACCTCCAAGCCGCTTTGCTGATGACTTTGCGTCTCCGTCTTATGATGAGAAGGCTTTAAAAGTACTTTTCGCATTTCTTATACAGCGCCCGTTGCAACACGCATAAAAAAGTCCACAACCGGCTGGGAATAAACGCCGAACAGTATGATAAATACGGTAAATATAAACAGCGGCAGCAGCATCTTCCAGTTGGGATCGCAAATATCGGAAATTGTGCCGTAGTCAAAATCCTTTCCGGGGAAGAACGCCCGCACGACAATCGTCAGCATATAGATTGCCGTCAGAAGCGCCGACACCAGCAGGCAGGCAATGCCGCCCCAGGCCAGAGGATTGTTGCTTTCCACCGCGGCCCCGGCCAGATTCCACTTGCTGACGAAACCGGCAAGCCCCGGGACGCCCATGAGCGCCAGCGCGGATATCGTGAAAATGCCGAATACGCGGGGCATTTTATATCCCAGTCCGTTTAGTTCATGCACATAATGGCGGTCGGTCTGGTGCATGATTGCGCCTGCGCAGAAGAAAGAGCTGATCTTCATAACGGCGTGGAATACAAGGTGTGTCAGTGCCCCGGCAAGTCCCAGCGGCGTCATAATGACCACGCCGAAAAGGATGTAGGACAGGTTGCTGATGGTGGAGTAAGCCAGCCGTCTTTTGATATGCGTCTCTTTCACGGCCCGGCTGCAGCCGTAGACGATGGTAAACATGACAACGGCCATCACCACATCCTGCGCCCAGGTGCCTTTTAGGAAATCCGTACCGAAGCTGTAATAAGTCAGCCTGATAATGGCGAACGCGCCGGATTTTACTACGGCCACCGCATGAAGCAGCGCGGTGACGGGCGTGGGAGCCACGCCAGCCTGAGGCAGCCAGGAGTTGAAGGGACAGACCGCCGCCTTTACGCCGAAGCCCATAAACGCCATCACATAGATCAAGAGTAAAACGTCGGTCTTCCCGGCGGTTTTGGCAGGGTCAAGCACACCGCCCAGAATAAAGTCCGTTGTGCTGCCGTAGACAATGACCATAATCAGCCCGAGAAAGGCGAATGCCGCGCCGCCCAGCGAATAGTAGAGGTATTTGCGGCTTGCCAGAACCGCCTCGCGGGTCAGCGTGTGCATGACCAGAGGCACAGTAACTAACGTCAGCAGCTCATAAAAGAAATACATGGTAAGCAGGTTGGCGGCGAGGGCAATGCCCAGCGTCACGCCGTAAGTCAGCGTATAGAAGAGGAAAAATACATTTTCATGTTCTTCCTTTGTCATATACTCAAAGGCGTAGAGGGTGGCAAAGGGCCAGAGCGCGGACACAAGTCCCGCAAACACCATGCTCATGCCGTCCACGCGGAAGCTGATATTTAAGTTGCCCGTAAAGTGCGCCAGAAGGAAGGTGCTGTCCGAGTGGTGCAGGAGCAGATACCAGACAAGGATGCTGTTTAACACCACCGCCGTCTCCAGAAACACTTCTTTATGCCATCTTTTCCGAAAGGGGATAATGGGTACCAGAATCCCCGTTAGGAAAGGAATTAAGATTACTAAAATAATCATGATGTTCTCCGTTCCGAAATCCGTATATCAAAGTGATTTCTTACATGATAAAATCAACGCTGCTTAGCCGGTAACTGCCATACGAATCAGATTTATAACGATTTCAGGAAATAAACCGATCAAAATTGATAATATTGTCAGAATCAGCACCGGTACAGTCATCAATTTGCACGGTTCTTTCTTTTGCAGCATGTTGTAATCGTAATCCGCTCCCGGGAAAAAGCCGTGTATGGTAAGCGGCAGCAGATAGCCCGCTGTCAACAGTGCACTTACCAGAAGAATCACAGGGCCGAGTACGTCAAAAACAGGAATCCCGCTCTCTAAGGAACCGACAGCCAGATACCACTTGCTGACAAAGCCGCTTGTGGGCGGAATGCCGATCAGTCCAAGGGAAGCGATTGTGAAACACCACATAGTAAGGGGCATTTCCTTGCCGATGCCGCGCATTTCTTCCACCCGCGTTTTTCCCGTTTTGTAGATAATGGCCCCGGCGCACAAAAAGAGCACGGCTTTGACAAATCCGTGTGCCAGCACATGACAAAGAGCGCCTGCAAAGGATGTCCCGTTCATAATGGCGAGGCCGAACAGGATATAGGAGAGCTGGCTCACCGTAGAGTAGGCCAGCCTTTTTTTCAGCACGGGTTCCCGATAGGCCAGCAGGGAACCCATAAATACCGTAATCAGTGTCAGGATGATCCAGGCGGTCTGCACCCACGTGCCCCGCAGAAAATCCCTGCCAAACATGCCGAGCACGCGAATAATGGCCAGCACGCCCGCTTTTACGATGACGGCGGATAAAACCGCGGAAGCCGGGGCAGGAGCCACGGGATGCGCGGTGGGCAGCCATGCGTGCATAGGAAACATGCCCGCCTTGACGCCAAAACCGAGAAGCATAACAAAAGCCACGACCAGAAGGAAACCGCCATGTCCTGTTATGGCGGAGGCACGGAGCGCGCCTTCCGTTGTGAAGGTCAGCGAATCACAGTTCCGATACAGAAAATAAATGCCAAACAGTGCCGCATATGCGCCGCACAGGGAATAAAACAGGTATTTCAGTCCCGCCATCACCGCTTCCCTTGAGCCGTTGTGAAGCACCAGAGGCATGGAGGCCAGTGTTAAAAGTTCAAAGAACAGATAGAAAGTAATCAGGTTGCCCGCAAAGCACAGAGCGTTTAACACGCCGAATATCAACAGATAAAAACCGTAGTAACGGTTGTCCCGCTCCTCGTGTTTCATGTACTCGAAGGAGAAGAATCCCGCACAGAGCAGGACGATTACCGCCAGCAGAGAGAAAATTGTCCCGGTACTGTCAATCCGAAAATAAATCGGAAGGGTTTTTGTCAGATAGAAAAGGGTAAAGCCGTCCTCTGCCGTCAGCAGCGAGGCGATGACAAGCCCGGCCGTGACGATAAGGAAGTACCCGGTCAAAGTCGTAAGCGCCTTACTGTCAGCGTTTTTTTTCCCGGACAAGGGCGTCCGATAGCGTATCAGCAGAAACACTCCCGCTAAAATAGGGAAAAAAATGGATGAAAGAATCAAATACATAGTATCACCTCTTTATAAACATGTGGCAGATCTGATTGTCGATTGAAGAGATTATAAATCATAATCAACCGACGGCTGTCAGGCGAACATGGCGAGTCCCTGCCCGATCATATCTACAATCGGCTGGGAGCTGACACCCAGAATGACATTTAACAGGATAAAACACACAAGCGCCACCGCATAGGCTTTCATGTCCCGAAAGGTTATGCCCTTATAGGGCGCGTCCGGCGCAGAAGTATAAATGCGGATTACGGTTTTCATAAAGTAGACCGCATTTAAGACCGTGCTGATTCCAAGTACAATCAGCGAAGCCAGCATTTTGCCCTCCATCTGCACGGCGGCCTGCGCAAAGAGAAGCTTGCTGATGAAGCCGGAAAAGAGCGGAATGCCTACCATGGACAGCGATCCCGCTGTGAAAGCCGCGCCCGCCCACTTATTGCGATAGGCGGCTCCTGTCAGGTCGATAAATTTTCGGCTTCCGCCCGACACGTCCGTAAGACCGATGGCGGCGATAAACAGCAGGGATTTCGTTGCCGCATGGGATAAAATATGAAAAATACTGGCTATCATGCCCGCCTGTGTGCCCATGCCGAAGCCCATGTATATATAACCGATCTGCGCCACCGAGGAGAAGGCGATCATCCTGCGGATATCGTTTTCCTTAATGGCGGAAATGGAACCGAATATCATTCCCATTAAGCCGAAGACAAAGAGCACGTCGATGATTCTTGTGCTGTTAAAAATATCAAAACCGATCACACGATAAATAATTTTTATCAGTAAGAAAATGTACCCTTTGGACACCAGGCTGGAAAGGATCGCCGCGGAGGAAACCGTGGAATAACCGTAAGCGTCCGGCAGCCATGCATGGAAAGGGAACAGCGCGCTCTTAATGCAGAGGCCAATGCACATCAGCGCCACCGAGACAATCAGCGGAATTTGATATTCACCGTTTGCCATTAAAAGTCCCACTGATTCTTTGATATTGCTCATCAACAGATGACCTGTCAGGTCGTACATGATACACAGCCCAAATAGCAAAAGACCCGAACCGAGCAGACTCATAATCATATAGCGGACGGCTGCCTCGATGGTGCGCCCCACCTGACGAATCATAATCAGGCCGCAGGCGGAGATCGTGTTGATCTCCACGAAGACGTAGGCCGTAAACATATCGTTGGTGTAAACCAGCGCGAGCAGGGAGCTCAGCAGAAGATTCACCAAGATGTAGTATAAATTGTGTTTACTCTCCACCACCTCGCCGGGGAGCTTGTGTGCGCCGCCCGCCATGGACAGGTACATGATGATGCAGAAAAAGAGCGCCATGCCCGCCTCCAGCACGCCGGCCCGGATTTCGTTGCCCCAGGGCGCGGGAAAGTGTCCCATCCAGTAGATATAGGCGTCGCCCGTGGAGAGAAGATATAAAAGAAGCACAGCCGACATTAGCCCGACCGCAAGAATAACAGTGCGGTTTACCACCTTTGCCTTTTTTGCGGGCAGCATGGAGCAGACGGTGCCGGAAAAAAGGCTCAAAAGGATGGAGAAAAAGGGAAAATTACAGACAAAAGGCATATTATTTTCCCTCCTTTTTCAGCTGTGTGGAGATCTCGTCCAGATCCAGCGTGTGGTACCTGAGATAAAGACGGATCGTCAATGACAGCATCAGCGCGGTCACGGAGACAGAAACCACGATACCTGTCAGGACAAGGCCGCTGGGAATCGGGTTAATGTAGGCTTCCGTGCTGGTGACACCGTTCGCCACAATGGGCGCAACCCGCCCTGCGATATAGCCTTTTTCCGCCAAAAAGAGGTAAATCGCGCTGTCCATGATATTTAAGCCGATAATTTTCTTAATCAGGTTAGTCTGCAGAAGCAGATTGGTGAAGCCGATACAGAAGAGAATCGCTGACACGGCCTCGCCGTAATTTGCAAATAAATTCGGGCCCATTCTAAAACCCTCCTTTTCGGAACATAGCGTAAAAAGCGTAAATCGTGCAGGCAACCACAAGACCCACCGCGATATTTAAGGGCAGAATCAGGCCGCTTGAGAGGATTGCGCCGGGCGTCCCCTTCGGGATTACGCTGTGAAGCTGATTGGCGCCCGTGTAGAACGAGTAGCTTTTGGCCAGACAGTAGAAGGAGAGGGAGAAAAAGCAGACCCATTTGTAGGTCTTTTCCGTGAAAAACCGTTCTGTCTTCTTGAAGCCGAAAGCATTCAGGTAGAGCACAAGCCCTGCGCCGATGACCGCGCCGCCGGAAAAGCCGCCGCCGGGACCAAGATGGCCGTTTAAGATGATATAAATGCCGAAAATAATGATAATCGGCACAAGAAAAGTCGCCACAAGCTGTAAAATGGCGTCGTTTTTCGGCTCAAAGCGGCGGTCGCTCACTTCCGCCTCATCCTTTTCCGTCTTATTCAGGCGCAGCAGGATCAGCACTGTAACGGTTGCCGTGAAGAGCACATGGGATTCGCCCAGCGTGTCAAACGCTCTGTAGTCCAGAATCATGCCTGCAACAATGTTGACTGCGCCCGTTTCCTCCAACCCTTTCTCAATGTAACGCGCGGCCACCTCGTTGTTGACCGGCCTGGTCACCGTTCCGATGGCGGGCAGATAGGAGACCGTCACCAGAAGCAGGGCGATCAGAAACAGGCAGAAAAGAATGCTGGTTGCCTGGTATAATCGATGAAACAGGTGCAGCCACCTGTTGTGCGCAGTGTCATAGACCTTGTCCATGATGGCATCATGTTCTTTCTCATGGCGCAGCGCGGCCTCCTGATCAGGCTGGTACTCCTTCTGCGGATGCATCTCCATTTCCCCGGTGTAAGGGTCTTTTTCGCCGGAAAGCCAACGAAAAAAACGGAAGGCAAAGGTTTTTTGGTATTCTTCTGCCGTCTTTTTTCTACTCATTTTCCTTTTCCTCCTTTGTTTCAGGCTCGGAAGCGTCGATGGCGTGAATTTTTTTGAGCGTCACAAAGAAGAGAACGCTCGTAATCCCTGCGCCAACGGCAGCCTCCGTGATCGCCAGATCGGGAGACTCCAGACAGATCCAGAGCATAGACATAACCAGACTGAAGGACATATAAATCAAAATAGAATTTAAAAGATTTTTCGAAAAGCTGACGGAGACTGCGCAGACAATCAACAGTCCCATCAAAATGATCTGAAATATTGTCATGACACTGACTCCTCCTTGTCCTCTGCATGTTCCTCTTTCCCTGCTGCGGCCAGTTCCCGCTCCAGAATTTCCACATCCTCATACAGTTCGCAGTGTGCCGATAGGTGGTCGTTGGTAGCGGCCTCCAGCCTTGAAAGCACATGGGAGGAGACGGGAGAAGCGAACCACAAAAAAACGATAACCAGAAACATTTTTAAAGTCGTAAAGTTCAGGCCCGAGAAAATCATCAGACCGATCAGACACGCGCCGATGCCAAGCGTATCGCCCATGGCGGCGGCGTGCATTCTGTTCAGAACGTATTTAAAATGAAAGACGCCGAACAGCTCCGTGAAGAAAATGACCATTCCGATCAGTATAAACAGGCATCCAACGATAAACCTGATCCATTCAGCTGCGTTCATCCGCATTTCCCCCTTCCGTATTTTCCTGACTGTGGTGCTGCTCCTCGTAGATACCGATATAAACCTTGGAGATTACAACCACGGAGAGAAAGCTGATCATGGCGTAGATCAGACAGATATCCACCAGATAGCCCTCTTTCAAAAGCAGCGCCAGAATGGAGATCATAACCATGACCATCGTGCCCATCATGTTGACGGCCATCAGGCGGTCAGCCACGCGGGGCCCTTTTACCGCGCGGATCAGGCAGATCAGCAGCATAAAGGAGAGCACGATCAGCAAAATAATAAATAGCGGGTGGTAGATTACTTCCTTATTCATAGTTTCTCCTCTATTTTTTCTAAAAGCTTTACGAATACGGAGGAGGAAATGCCCTCCGCCAGCTCTTTGTCAAGGCAGTGTACCGTATATTCATTATCCGTCAGCGCAACGGTGATCGTACCGGGGGTCAGCGTGATGGAATTGGCTAACAGCACCTTTGCAAAAGTAGTGTGCAGGTCGGTTTTAAAATGTACGACTGCCGGTTCCAATTCGTACTCTGCGGTGTAAATCAGACGAAAGACGGTGAGATTCGCCTTTAATATCTCCCAGATCAGAGTCAGCATATATTGAAGCAGCAGCGGCGCCTCTTTCCATAAAAAAAGGTCGTATCGGGGGCTGTAATTGAAAAACTTACATAAAAACCAATACATAGCCCCTGCAATAACGACGCCGAAGGCAGCGATTTCCGCAGTAAACTGCCCGTTAAATATCACCCAGATCAGAAAAAAAAGAATTAACATGTTTCCGCCCCGTTCTTCTGAAAATAATTTTGTATTTCGTAAGTGTGTTTCTTCCTATTAAAAAGGGAGCCTATACGACCGATGATATTATGTACCTAAAAAGCGGAAGTGTCAAGAGGGTCTTTCACAGCTCTGCTCTTTTTGGTAAAATGAAAAAAATGGAAATAAAATAATTGATACGGAGGCACACATGAAATATTTAGTAATCGGCGCGGGCGGCACAGGCGGCAGCATCGGCGCGTATATGACGGAGGCGGGAAAGGATGTGACGCTGATTGCCCGAGGGGAACATCTGAAAAGAATGCAGGAGGGGGGCCTTAAGATGGAGACCGCCAGGAAGGGCAACTACACCGTGCATTCTGTCAAAGCGGCGGATATGGCGCATTACGATGAACAGCCGGACATTATTTTTGTCTGTGTAAAGGGGTATTCGCTGGAGGAGACGATTTCCTTTATCAAAAGAGTAGCGAAAGAGACGACGATTGTAATACCCATTTTGAATATATATGGCACGGGCGGCCGTATGCAGGAGAAACTACCGGAGCTTCTGGTGACGGACGGGTGTATCTATATCGCGGCAGAAATTAAGGAGCCCGGGACGATCTGGCAGAACGGGGACATTTTTCGCATTGTATATGGTGTGCGGAAGGAGGAAGAGCTTCGGCCCGAGCTTTTTGAGGTGGCGAAGGATTTAAGGGAGAGTGGGATTGACGGCGTGTTGTCGGAGAATATTAAGAGAGACGCCTTGCAGAAATTTGCCTATGTATCGCCCATGGCGGCCTGCGGGCTTTACTATCATGTAAATGCCGGGGACGTGCAGGTGACCGGAGAGCCGCGTGATACGTTTGTGAAGCTGATGCGGGAGGTTGACGCGCTAGCGGTGGCAATGGGCGTTCCCTTTCTTGTAGATATCGTGACGACCAATCTGCAGATTTTGGATGCGCTGAATCCCACGGCGAGCACATCCATGCAGAGGGACATTTACGCGGGCAAGGCTTCCGAGATCGACGGGCTGATTTACGAGGTGGTGCGGATGGGAGAAAAATACGGTGTGCCCACACCGACCTATCGGATGGTAGCGGATAAGGCAAGAGAGGACGGGCTGCAATAGAGGCAGAACAGGCTGGAAAAGTGGCATTCCCATGTTGGTTTGGGATTCCGTGAAGCCATATATTATATAAATGCTTTAACATATGCTAACGCAGGAGGAAGAAATGGCAGAATCTACAGAGAGGAAATTCAAAGAAAGGTATCTTGCAGGTGAAATCGAGTTTGAGGAGATTGATGACTACAGTCAGGAGTGGGGATTTTCCGACACTACAGATACCTTGCGAGAGTACTTGGGTCTGAACGCTGAGGAGGAGGACGCGTGGGTGAGCGTGGGAGACGAGGCATTGAAGGAATTGTTGGACGGACAAAAAAAGGGTTGATTACCAACCCTTTTTTGTGTGGTGGTGTCGTTGCGTGAGGTCAACGTGGCAGATGAAAATTCAGGCAAATCCTTTAGTGAAATACGAATGAGTCAATACACCAATACAGTATAGCTGTGCTGCTTGTTCGGCTGCGCAAAAAATGATGTATCAGTTGGCGGATATTTCATGCTTACGCAGATAAAAAACAGACAGCGCGGCAAAAATGGCGATATACCCGATGGAATTGACTATAAGAGTCAATGTGCTAATCTCCATATTCGGATTGTTGGCCCGCATACCCAAACAGTAGATGGAGTAGGGGTAATTCATACCGTAGTCATGGTTGGTCATATACAACCCTAAGATTCCTCCGGCCAGGGCAATGCCGATGGGGACGGCAAAGGAGCGGATGAGCAGGGAGAGGAGGAGCTGTACACAGCAGACCACCACCGCGCCAACCGTGCCGCAGAGAAACCACTCGGGGGCTTCCTTTGGAAAAGGGCCCTGAATCCCGGCAGCTTTGCCACAGACGAAAAACAGGAAAAATATCCATAAATTTCCAAGGATGGTCACCCGCACCGCCTGCGTCAGCTTGCCGAGATAAAGGCTGGAAATCGGCAGGGGTGCGGTTAAAAAGCTGTTCCAGTTGTGGCGGGTGTGCTCCAGCCGCCAGAGATAGGAGCAGTAAGTGCCGATCAGAGCCGGCATGAAAAGATAGCAGAGAAAAAGTGTGTGCTGGCTCCACAAACTGTACCATTCCGATTTTAAAACGCCGAGATTCATTTTATAATTCATGGTGCCGAAGAAAGCGGAAATCATGGGAAGCGCAAAGAACGCCAGCCATACCGGGCTTCGTTTCAGTTTCAGGGATTCGGCCTTAACGGCACGGATATAGGATGTATGCATGTAAGTTCCTCCTTGTCAGATATTCATATTTTCGTGTGCGACACTTCTTAGAGCAGATGTTCAACTACAATTCACACATGCGCCAGATTGCACAATTATTTACTGCTATGCGGTGTGAAAAGTAACTTTATGCTTCCTTTCTGGCAAATAAAATCCGCCCTGCCGTATAAAAAACCACAATCCACACAAAGATCGCGGCAACGGCACACAGTTCAACCGGCGAGTATTCCCGGTAAAAGAAGTGTATGACCCTTGTCTCCGGGTTCCAGTTCATACTTACCTGCGCGGCGGAGAGAAAACCGCCCCACGGAAGAAAAGAGTACATTTTGACATACATTAAAATGAGCCCCAGCATGGAGCCGCCAAGCCCGGCCACCAGAGGAATCATCTGGTTAAAGAACAGCATGGACAAAAGAAGCTGCAATAAGTATAAGGACAGGCAGCAGGCGAGATTTAACACAAAGGCTGTGGCATAATACTTCCATTCCGGATGTCCTGCATAGCCCCGGGCGAAACCTAAAGCAATGACAAAAATAAACTGCGCGGCAGAGATGGCGAGAATAAAGAGGAGACCGCAGATTACCTTTGCGTGGTAAAGCGCGCCCGGTCGGCGCAGTGTGTTTAACAGCTTATAGGTATTGCCCTTGTGCTCCACGTCCGCAAGGCGGGAGGCGAGCACGGACATAATGGTTGGCATCATGATAACACTCACCAGCGGGAGAGAATAGAGCATGGAAATCCATCCTTCCAGCCGCTCGCTCTCGTCGGGGTGACTGCCGGACCAGAGCAGCCACGCGAACTGGACACAGATCAGGGCACCCATGGTCAGTGCAATTTTTTTTCGTTTGATTTTCTGAAATTCCATCTGCAGAGTAATCATAAGCTGCTCTCCTTTCCTGTCAGGGATAAGAAAATGTCCTCCAGACTTTTCTCACGTTTCTCTATGCGATAGAGCGATATATTTTGTGCGACAAGCAGTCTGCAAAGGTTTGCTACATAAGCGTCGTCTGCCATGGGCAGCAGAAGATAACCGTCCTCCTCCGTGGCTTCTACGCCATCCTGCCGGAGTAGGTCAAGGGCGATTGCCGTGTGGCTGACCCGAATCGCAATTTGCTCTTTCGAGTGAGAGTGCAGGGATTCCAGCGTATCCTGATAGACCAGCTCGCCTTTTCGGATGATGCCCACATGGTTCGCCATCTGGTCAATCTCGCTGAGCAGATGAGAGGAGACGATGACCGTGATGCCGTATTCGGAGGGAAGCGTGCAGATCAGCTCGCGCATTTCCTGTATACCCGCCGGATCAAGCCCGTTCGTAGGTTCGTCCAAAATCAGGAGCTTCGGAAAACCGAGAAGCGCGGCGGCAAGTCCGAGACGTTGTTTCATGCCGAGGGAATAGTGGTTGACCAGTTTTTTGCGTGCCTCGTCCAGACGGACAATCTTTAATACCTTGTCAATGTCCTTTTCGGAGCAGCCCTTGAGCGTCCGGATGATGCGCAGATTTTCCTCGCCGGTCAGATGACCGTAATAGCTGGGCGACTCAATGAGCGACCCTGTCTGTGTCAGGAGCTTCATGCGGTTTTTCTCGTTGACCGGCACGTTAAACAGTGTGATATCTCCTTCGGTGGGTCTTGCCAGACCCAGAATCATCTTTAAAGTGGTGGATTTGCCCGCGCCGTTCGGTCCTAGAAAGCCGTAGATGGCGCCGGACGGCACCTGCATGTTGACGGCGTTCACACAGCGGACTTTGCCGTACTGTTTTGTGAGATGATGGGTTTCTACCAGATTTTGTGTTGGCATAGTGTTTCGTCCTTTCCTGTTGTATTTTTCTGTGTTGGCAGGCGGAGTTGCTTTGATGGGTGTTGAGCCTTTACCCCCGGTCTGCCTGCTATAGACAGAATAGACAATTCGGCTTACATGGGAATGAAGGAAAGATTACATTTACCTTAAAAACGGGTGGTGCCTGATACAAATTTTATTGATTACAAATTGCGTTCGTAATATACTATTTATTTAGTACAAACCTTTTAAATATGGAGATTTTCCGATGATACTTTTTATGATTAAAAAAGGGCCAGCGTCAGAAAGATACCTGATTCCTTTGCACTATTCGGAAGAGAAGACGGATTGCCTTATGCCAGACAATATCCAATTTGTATCGTGGAACGAGGCGGACTATCATGTAAATGAAGAGACGGTGGTGCAAATTAAAAATATGGATACGTTAAAGCAGGCTGTTTATGATGCTGCCATACGGGATATAGATGTCTGTAGATTTATGATAACGCAGTTTACGGAGCAGTATGGCATAGATATCATGGAGTTGTGGACTAAGACGGATGATCCTGCCCATCATATTATCGGGGATGTGTTTGCCAGATGGGCGCATCCTATGATCGGCAATATGATGGTTAGTCCCCGAATCCGCCCGCAGACATTTGGTGAGCAATATATAAACAACTGGCAGTCGTTTCCGGAACGGTATATGCTTACATCAACAAAAACGGCGATTGATAATATGATGAAAGAAATAGAGGCGTTGAAAGAAGGGGAAGTCAGTACAGCCGGGCTGCAAAAACTCAAGACGTCAAACCGGGATCAGGTGCGGTGCTGTAAAGATATGACAGAACTGGCCAGGGCTGTCATAGGGGAGATCACTACCTATGCGACCAAAAAGCTGGAGAAGATTTATGCGCTTGAACTGTGCCAGTCTGACAAATTGCTGAAGGCGCAGAAAGCGTTTGTGAAATGTGTCGTCCTTAATGTTAAAGACGAAAAGGTAGCCGCGAACCCAAAGCTGCACAGCCTTTTTCTATCTTATAGGGGAAATCCGATTAGGGCAACGGAATATATCTATTTCTATTTTCCGCAGCTTGAAACATTGAACATTCAAGAGCAATGGATTGCATTTATATCTTTGATCAATGCATATCTGGAAGGCGATTGTAAAATTCCCTGCGACACAGTGAAAAATCTTAAAGAGGCTGAGATTATAAACAGTTGCGTGAAAGGATATCGCAAATTCCCGCCGATCATACGCGGCGCCATGATTATCAATGCCATACGAAAATTTAACAAACCGCCTAATGGGAATCGCTATGCTTTGCAGCTGGTGGATGGATCGCAGAGACAATGGGAGATTGTGGAGGCGCCAAATGCATTTTTTATACCTACCATACCGAAACGGGAGCCCAAAAACGACTCTGACAAACCGCCCGGTATATTATTATGGAGTTGGACACGGGACGAAATGCATTCGGTGACGGCAGGGTACAGAAAATCCCTTATGCCTCTCTGGGCAGGACCGTCCGGGCACGCGGCCGGACTGTTGGATTTCTATAAACAGTATTTGGGAATGGATGATTTTGAGTTTCAGAATGGGCGGCTGCCAATCAGTTTGGTCATTCTGCCCACGATGTTTGCATTCTGGCGGCTCTATTATGATAAGCGGATCAGCGCGGTACATACGCTGGCGGAGACTTTCGAGGGGGGATTATCCCATGCATTGGCATTACCCTGTATTTTGAAACCGAAAGATATTTCTGCTTATAAGACGAAATGCTGCCTGTATTGCCAGCTGTATCATCAAATCAATATAGAGGCGGCAATGGCGTATGAGAAGGAGCTGCCCGGATATGACGATCCCTTTGAGATTGTCAGCATGCTGCCGTTTATGCAGGATGCTGTGCCGAATTTCACCGGCGTATTACATCCGATGCGGGTTATGGTGCAGATCCGGATCAAGCATTATAATACGCAAACAGGAAAAAAGGGAATTGAGAAGATCGATGCGCTGAACAATAAAATAAATGAGTTACGCAGCGCGCTGACAAGTCAGGGTTATGAAGTGCCCAGATGGGCACAGCCGATTATTGAGCAGCCGTCTGATGTCCCCATAGGGAAACCCCAGAATGTTAGTGGATTGAGCGGTTTGAAAATACGCAGCTTCTCTAATTTAAATGTTAAGGTGTTCGGGAAGGAGACCCCGCTTCCCAAAACGGTACGGCACAGCCTTATGAGGGACAGGAACATTGCGTTATCTATGCAAACTTCAGGGCTTCGATCTCTTTATGATGCGATATGCGCTTGCGCGGAGTCTGGAAGGGAGTATCGGTTTACAGAGCATTTCCCCGCGCTTCCCGAATGCTATTTAGATGCGCAGCGCGCGCCGTTCCTTTCAGACATCTGTTTTTCCGATATCCGGGAATGCAGTCTGGCGGAAACAGCATTTACCTATCAGGCGAAGATTGCGACGGACGCGTCATTTTGGAAGCATGTCAAAGAGGAGGTGCCGTTGGCGGATTCGGCGGAGATTTTCTGTACAGTAACGGAGACTGCGGACGGTCTGCATTTTGCAGGGGAAATCGCCGTGGAATCCGTATGCCGGGTGGCGGATAAGCTGTCCCTTGCGGTACATCGGGTGGGCATAACGAGCGGGCTGGATGACGTATTTGACTTTCCGGTTATCTTTCTTTTGACAGACATTGCAGAACAGTTTGACCTGACGATTGTGCTTTCGCCGGACGCTGACAGGTTCTATATCAGCGGTGAATACGAGGAAGGCAGGGTTCTTACGATAGCCGGTCTGCTGTCCCTTTTCGGGCTTGACGGGATGGTTTTTGGTTCCGAACTTTTGCCGGTTGAGGAAAGCGTTTTTGGATCTCTGGGACTGCGGGGCGTTTCTCTCACGGTGGATACGGTGTCAGAGGGTGTCACACAGATCGGGTTTACGGTGACGGCGGGGAAACCATGGTGCATTTTTGATGATAAGATCACGCTGCAGCCATACTTTGATATGAATATCGAATATCCTTTCGACGAGAGGAGAAGGAAGGTAGATTACCGGGTGCTTGGAAAATGGCATATTGGGAGCACGGTTTTTGACCTGATGTACAGCTCGAAACAGACGATTTATGCGTGTCTGGCGGATGATTCCACGCTGCGGTTTGCGGATGTTGCCGGGCTGTTCGCCAAAGACGTCAGCTTTCCGCCTGTGGAATTGACGGGTATGGAGTTTAGCGCGGACATGGCTTCGGGCAATTACTCCCTGTACCTGTCGGCGGAGCATGTGCTGGAATTTGAGGTGGGGCAGGGAAAGCTTGGCATTGAGGGGATGTCGCTGTCGCTTGATTTTTGTGACGGGCAGTTTGGCGCGATTGCGCTGGGCGGGTCTTTTGCGCTGGGCGGTGTCACACTGGCGTTGACCGGCAGATATGGTACGGATATCGGCCTTACTTTTGAAGCCATGGCTTATTCGGATGAAGATTACAGTCTGTGGGAGTTTATCGCGCAGGCCGCACGGGATTTCGGACAGACTTTTGACAAGGAGTCTCTTCCGGATATTCTGCTTGCCGCGAATATACGTATGCTTACGGTTTCCTATGAATCGGGGAGGAAAGCGTTTCACGGCTGTGTTGACATGGAAAATGTGCTGGTGGTTTCGGAAGATTTTGCCGTTCGGGAGATGGCACTTGAAATCTCGTCCGAACAGGGTACAGCCGTGGCATTTCAGGTGATTGCCGGGATTCAGATATGCGGAACGCAGATAAGGCTTACCGTGTCTAAAGGGCAGGAAGGATTTATACTGTCCGGTGGGGCGGCTTTTACAGATTTGACTTTCGGCAGGATCGCCGGGGAGTTTGGGATTGCGGTGGGGCATCTTCCTGATTTTATAACAGCATTTGCCGTCACAAATCTGGGAGTGCAGTACAATTTTACTACAAAGGGATTTGCGCTGTGCCTGACAACAAATGCGGGGAAGATCTCTGCGGACATAAACGCGGGAGAACAGTCGGGATGGTGTGTCAGCTACGAGACGGTTCCAGGGGTCTGCGTGGATATGCTCCGGATGCCGCTGGTGGGAGAGCTGGTGCAGAAGGCGGCGCCGGGAACCACCGGTTTGTCCGTAAAGGATTTTGTGCTGGAGGCGTCTTCGGCAAAAGGCGTGGTATTCAGATGCACGGCATTCGGCAGCGAGTGCACGCTGGAACTGCATAAGCCGACGCAGCGTCTGGCGAAAGTGGCAGGAAACTTCACGCCGGAGACGGTAAAGTGGATCAAACTGAACAAAACTTTTGCTGTTTTGACGGTCTCCAAAGTCGGGATCGGTCTGGACGGCAGCCGGGTAGTGGTGCTTCTTTCGGCTTCCCTTGCGGTCTCGCCGTTTACTTTCAGTCTGGCAGAGGCTGGCGTAGGGATCGATATATCCAGGCTTTCGGATGTGGCGTTCTATCTTTCCGGTTTTGGGGTGGCGTTTGACAACGGGGTGTTGGCGGTAAACGGCAGCTTTTCCAGAAAACGCAGGGAAGCGAAAGAGGTTTACGCAGGGTCGCTTTTGGTGAAATGTAAATCGGTCACGGTGACGGCGGTGGGAGAATATTCTTCCGGATCGTTGTTTGCCTATATGGTGCTTTCGACCCCCATCGGCGGGCCGCCGGCGTTCTTTGTGACCGGGCTTGCGCTGGGGTTTGGGTACAACAGGAGCCTGGTTCTGCCTTCTGTAGAACAGGTGCCGGACTATCCGTTGATAAAAGCCGTAAAGAAGGGATTTGACGCGCAGACGCTGAACGAGCTGGGCAATTATATTGTGGAGGAGACCGGGCAGAATTTCCTGACGGCGGGCGTGAGGTTTACTTCCTTTAAAATCGTGGACGGGTTCCTGCTTCTTTCGGTTTCCTTCGGGAACAGGCTTAAGATCGGTGTACTTGGGATCGCGGATATATCCATGCCGCCCAGTGCGCCGTCCCATCCTGTGGCCAAGGCGCAGCTGGCGATAAGGGGGGAGTATGATCCGTCGGCCGGCGTGTTCGGTACAGAGGCGCGTCTTACTTCCGCGTCTTATATCCTGTCACCCGACTGCAGGGTGACAGGCGGTTTCGCGGCATTTTTCTGGTTTGAGGGCAGTGAGCACAGCGGTGATTTCGTGATTACGCTGGGCGGATACCATCCGGCGTTTCAGAAACCGACGCATTATCCGGAAGTGCCGCGACTGGGTTTGAACTGGAATGTTACTTCTCATCTAAATATATCCGGCGAGATTTATTTTGCACTTACGCCCGGTGCAGCCATGGCAGGCGGTAAGCTGAGTGCGGTCTATACGCTTGGCAAACTGCGCGCATGGTTCATTGCCTATGCGGATTTCCTCGTTTCGTGGAAGCCGTTTGCTTATCAGGCAAGGATCGGGGTATCCTTAGGCGCTTCCTATCGCGTTGACTGCTGGTTTGTCCATAAGACTTTTTCTGTCGAGCTGGCGGCGGCACTGGATCTGTGGGGGCCGGAGGTACAGGGGCGGCTTCACGTTTCCTGGTTTATCATTTCTTTCACGATCTCTTTCTCAAAAGGGGCGGATCATTCGAAAGAGACGCTGGACTGGGGGGCATTCAAGGAATCGTTCCTGTTGGATAAGGGGCGGAATCACAGACTGGGAACAGGCGGAGATACGGATATCCTTACAATCACAGTTACGGGTGTCTGCGGGCAGGCGGCTGACGGGACGGACATCATCAATCCTAACGGGTTTGGCATCACATTGGTTTCCAAGATACCGGAACAGGGAAATGTGCGGCCGGTTAATAATGCGCCGCTCCAGTCAACGATAGCGCTCACCGTGGAAGACGAGCATAAAAGGGCGATAAGTGACAGGTTCAGGAAGGGCGTCGTGGTTAGGAATGTGCCGGCGGCTTTATGGAAGAGCGCGCCTGCCATGCAGGACAGGCTGCGGGAAGACAATATGGTAAAGGATGCCCGGTGCGGTGCGTCCTATGAGCTGTCAAGTGAAGTGCAGCAGCCGGAACTTTTCCCAAGGAGCCGTTTCATTTCACTGGAAGAACTGTATCGGAATAACACGCTTGCGTATGGGGACTGTTTCCGATTTGTTCCTGGCAAGTTCCTGCAGCTGTCTGATGAAGGCTCGATTGGCGAATTATCAAAAAACGGGGACAGCGCGGAGACAAGGAAAAGGCGGCAGGCATATCTGGCAGACAACGGCATAACGGAGCAGGTGGCGATCGCACGGTTTGCAGGGGAGGCTGAGGAATGGCTGTCGGAGGAGCTGTTAATCGGTACATAAAAGAGGACGGTTGGCTTAACAACAGGGTATTCGGAGGTTACTATGGATTTTCAGGCGCAGGATTTCAAATTGGCGGATTATGTGAGACCGGCTATCGAGGAGGGCAGATATACGATCACCGGCAGACAGGATGTTACCAGACCGGTATCGGAGACCTTTCAGGTACAAAAGGAAATTTGTATTGTGGCAAATACGAGGACGCTGGCGGGGTCGGATGTGTTCAGCGTGTATCCGCCGCCGGAGCAGCAGGGGGATTTTGCGGGCACACTGCCCTTTCTTGTATTGAATAACCAGGTCTACCCTTGGATTCGCCGCTGGCGGGACGATATCGACGGGCGGCCGGTTCCCTGGCTGGCTCTGATCGTTGTAGCGGCGAATGAAGGTGCGGTGGAGACGGATGTGGAAAATGCAAAGCTGACGGGCTTAAAAGAACGGGGTGTGTTTTTCCCGTTGAAAGAGAGGGAAGTGACGTCCTGTCGGGACGATGACAATATTCATATCCTCACGATGCCGAAACAGACTTACCAGGATGTGATGCCGGCGGCGGAGGATCTGCAATGGCTTACCCATGCGAAATTCGTGGATCTTTCGTCCACGGAGGATTCCCTTTCGCAGCAGGACGGGTGGTTTTCCACCGTCATTGCCAATCGGTTTGCTCCGTCCTTGGAAGGACGCAGTTTGAAGAGTACCGTGCATTTGGTACCTGTTGACGGTTATCTGAACGGGAACATACCGGAAGACTGTGACAGGGTGCGCCTGATCTCCATCTATCATTGGAACATTTATTCCGAGAAGACGCAGGATCAGTCTTTTACCGCATTGATGGAAGGAATCGGCAGGAATGCCCGCGCCGTGAAGGATCAGTCTTTAAAGCCGCACTATCTGCGCACTGGTGAAAAGACATATTCCAGGTATCATTCGCCGCTTTTGCCCTATCACATGGAGCGGTATGATAACCTGGGCGGGGAGGAGCGGTATACGGCGGACGGCAGACTGATTTATGATGCGCAGAACGGAATTTTGGATATCAGTTATTCCGCAGCCTTCAATCTCGGCCGGATGATCAGCTTAAGCCGGCGCACGGAGGCGGAGAAGATCGCCATGTGGAGAAGAGAGCGGGCAATGGAAGAACATCTGCGGGTGCTCAATCAGACGATAGGCGTCTCACTGGCGGATCTTCGCGAAATCTGCGGGAAACTGTCAGAAGGCGGTGGTGCACTGTGAGCGATGAGGGTGTAAACGACTGACCTTGAAGATGCGGAATCAATATATGGGGCAGTTATCAGGAATAGGGAGGATGTGACAGCGTTATGAAACGTCGAATGGTGGTGGAACAGGCAGCGGAAAGACAAGTGAGGACAAGACGCTATATCCCCATAAATGTGCCTGATGATCTGAAGGCGTACGCCGACGAGCTCCGCCTGCTGAAAGGGGTCCCGCTTACGTACCTGCTGACGGAAGCATCGGATCTGCCGGAGGAGAGTATCCGCTTTTTCCATCTGGATATCAACTGGACGGACGCGCTGCTTGACGGCGCATTTTCCATCGGGAGGTTGTGCGAGAGGGATGCCCGGTGGGACAAGGCAACGTTAAAGAAGGCGGGTGAAAACAGGCATTATGCGGATATGCCAAGAGTAAGGCAGATGCATGTGAATCACAGGACGCATGTCTTAAAAGACGTGCCAGCCTGTGCAGCGCAGGAAGATTACACGCTGGTGAGCGGGTTCTTGCTGCGTTCCCGGCTTGTGGATGAAAAGAGAGGGCTGCACCTGTATGGTTATGACAGGAGCGGAGCCCCGAAGAATCCTATGGACAACAGCTCACCGCTCTTGATCCTGCGCATGGAGACAATTGCGGACAACGTGCTTCTGGCGCTGTTTCATGGGGAAATATACCAGGTCATGATTGAGGAGCCGAAAACCGGGCTTCGGTTCGGCGTATCGTCTACGGATATATCGGCAGGTCGGATTACCCGCAGCATCGATTTGCGCTCCGCGCAGGATAGCGCGGAGATGGGGAAGCGGATAAGTGGTTTTTGCATCGACAGCTTCACAGACGATAACGGCAGGCTGCATGCCGGACGGCTGGCGGATGCGATGGGCAGGGAGCTTAAGGCAAAGGGTGCGCTGGGGGCGGAACAGATTACGCCGGCACGGTTTGCGTTTGAGATGATTGCGGCGGCGCATCGGGCGAAGCTTACCGCAAAGGATTGATGGGAGGGGAAAGGACATGGCTGATAAAATGGTGATTCCGATGATCGTATTGGCGCGGTATCTGGAAAGCCCGCTTCTGGTGCCGGCGCTTGACCCTAATTATAAGACGGCGCTGCGCTCCTACTTGGGCAAGGATTCGACACCGGCTGCATTCAATACGAAGATTTTGTTAAAACGCGGCGTGCACCTACATTTCGTCCTTCCATCCGCGCTTAAGAAGGGACACGAGGTGACGGGCGAAAACGGGGAAACGACGATGGAATATCCGGCAGTACCGGACCGATATCTGGTCACGAGAATGTATATCAGGAACCGGAAAATCGAGACGGAAAGCCATGTCGTGGAAAGCAATTTTTATTCCCTTGACGATGCCTACAGTGACAGTATCACCATTCCAAAATTCGATGATCTGCGTACGAGACACCGTTTTCGCTATATGGGGAGGAGTTATCCCGCGAACAGGCCGGCGCCCGAGCCGGTGGGGGAGTGCGGATACTTTGACAGGATCACGGCGCTGGGCGCCGGAAATCCGATGTTTTCGGCATACTACCCGAGCTGCGCAAGCGTATTTGGATTTTATGACAGTCTGGAGGGCGTACCGGCGGATGCGGCACTGACTTATTGTGTGACGGGGATTTATTCCAATCCGGTCAATGATTTGTTCCATCGGGTGCGAAATGCCGACGATATGAAACAGGTTATGGCGGATTATGGTCTGTCGCTTGACGGGGAAGGGGCGGTCTGCCAGGCGAGCATGGTATTTGGCGTGGCAGGCGGCATTGACCTTTCCAGGGAGCAGCCGGTGCCTGTGGGAGAGATCAACATAGGTATAGGCAAGAGCTCTGCGGAGGCGCTGTCGGCAATCATCAGTGAAAAGTATTTTGGAAACCGGGAGGGGATGGAGCGTTTTCTGACATCCATCCAGTACGACACGGCTGGCGAGGCGTCTTCGCCGGACGGTGATTTTAAGATTGATGATGATATTCATTACAGGGGATTTTCCAGGCTGGATCCCATAGAGAGGGCTTACAGCGTAAAACTGCCAAAAGACCTGCAGGGTGACCATAAAGCAGATATGGCGGAAATGGAAAAGCAATATGTACAGCTTGCTTTACTGGAACGTGAGATCGGTAAGATGCGCCGCGTGCTGGAATATCAGAAGGATTCCCTGTATTATTTGTGGGAACTTTATATGGACGCCGGTTTGCAGCGGGAGGAACAGATTAAGGGTTATATGCTCCCGCTGTTTAAAGCGGTCGGAAAGCAGAGGGATGACATTTATGACAAACTCAGGCAGGCGGAAGAGGGGAAAGACGCGTTGGAACAACTTCTTGCAAAGATTGGCGCCACGTTGGAGAAAGAAGCCTGCGATCCCTTTTTCCTGCAAACTGATCCGACAGTGATGCTGTTTGGCGAGGGCATGAACAGGGCATACGCTTTCGGGGAGGACGGGCGATTTGAGGAGGACGGCACGCTTCTGTGCCTGACCGGGGCGCTTGCGGCGGATATTCCGGCGGAAGAGATTCGGGGATATTTTGCGGATACACATGTCTTTGAAGGAAATACGGGGATATGGAAAGAATGTAAAGATTACGTCCTTTTGGCGGTGCTGCTGGACCGGAAGAACCTGCTGCCGGGATTAGGGCTGTCCCCGGTGATCCGGGACAAGATTTCCCCGGTGGTCTATAACGGGGAACCGGAAGAACAGGTTACCCTTTTGATGCAGTGGGAGTCGGCGTTTTACCCCGATTATGTGGACGCGGTTCCTTCGGAAAGCGTTTTGCAGTATGGGGATACGGATTACATGTATCAGGGCGGCAGGCAGCGGCACGATGTACACAGCGAGGGCGTTACCGTGCTTACGCCCCACGGCGTATACCGTTTGCAGGAACAGATGGAGAAATATCTGAATCTGCACTCGGACGATCCTGAGATTACGGAGCTGGCCGGGAAGATCAAGGATTTGGCGGCGGTATCCCAGAGACTGGACGGTTTTACCGTTGATCTGTGCGGGCTTGCCCATGCCTGTCAGTATCCCATTACAATCGATCCGGAGGATGCCTTTTCCCGGGAAGTGGCTGCCTGCATCTCGCCGGAGGAGAAAACTTTCTACGAGCCGGAGGCGGAAAGGCTGGCAGTGCTGCGTGACTCGCGGATCTTTCCGCTCAGGGAGGGGTACTTTGGACTGTCCAAACTTGCCATCGTATCTTCTTTTGGGGAACAGAGGAAACTGTTGGACGATGAGCTGACTTTCCGGGGTAAAAAATATTTCTCGGAAAATTTATTGCCGGTGCAGGATGGCATGTGTTTCCTGCCGCTGGCGCTCACTTCCGCAGCCAGGCTGAAGGCGGATTTTGTGTCGGCAGGGAACCGGTCGGTTTTCACATTCCCTTTTCCGTGCGGGTCTCCTGTGATTGGCATCTTCCTGCCCGATTTGCTGAACAGGAACTTGAACGTGTTCTCTGCTTCCGGGGAAAGTATCGGGGTATTGAAGGCGGCGTATCGGACGATTAACGGGAAAAAGAGAACGTTTGGCAGATTCCTCCCGTCGCCCGGCGCGCCGGGGACAATGGATCCGCGGATCAGGAAACTGATCCATGTTCTGGCACAGGATACATCGGCCTTTGCCGAAGTGATGGAAGCCATAGACACCAAGCTAAACGCTACCGTTCCTCTGGCACAGAATCATTTTATATTCGGGCGTGCGCTTGTGCTGGCGGAAATGGCGGTGGAGCTGGAATATTATGGCGCGCCCCACTGGTCGAGGAGGGATGAAGACATCGGCAGATTTGAGGATGCCGGGCTTGCGGCACAGGAATTTCCTGTTATGTTTGGGGACAGGAACAGAAGCACGGACGGGGTATGCTGCGGCTTCACGCAGGATTTTGAACATGGCTTTGCTGCTTTTGGGGCGGAGCGGGTGGATGCACAGTACCTGAACGCGCCGCCTGTCACCGTGCGGGGAACGGGCGGTGCGGTGTATGTCCCGTTGCTGTTTGACCCGATGTTAAAGGTCACGGTGACCACGGGCATCCTGCCGGTAAAACAGGTGGAAGTCTGCGGGGAGCATGTGGACTTCTCGCCATACCAGCTGTGTGCCGCACAACTCAATACGGTGCTTGCGCAGCAGGAGACGGCACAGCTGCCCGCATTTGTGAAAGGAACCGAGTACAGCCTGTTTTATCCGAGAGCCGACCACAGTGTGCAGGTCAACGGCGAAATACAGCAAGAACCCGGATATGAAGAGCTGGCAATTGTAAATCATGCGTTATCGATGGGAGAAATCGTTGAGGCGGGGTCGATGATCGTCGACGGCATATTGGCAGAGAGGAGGGAATAAACTGGACAAACGAGAGACGGCAGAGAGAATGGAGGCACAAATACAGACGACGGGAGGGATTGATGTTAGATTGCCGGAGAAAATTTTTGTCTCCCAATATCCGGACATCTATCTTGTTAAGAGTGATTTTTCTATTACCATAACCGGGGATCTGTCGGTACTGAAAAAGGAAAGTATGCGTATACGTACAGGCGCTGGGAGGGGTGAGGAATATCCGACGATCTATATTAAAGGCTTCGAGCAGTTGTTTGATGTGGAGGACGACAGAAACGACCGGGTGATCGCTTTCTGTAACTTGTTTCATGTAAACGGCAGCAAGGACTGGGAAATCGGCTACGGTACATGTCCGGATACGGGGAAGGGCTGCATGGTGATTACAGCCGCGATGGTTTCTTTGGAACCGAATTTCTCGGTAAACTGTCAGCTGTCGGATAAGTGCGTTTTTACAAAAAGATTTTCACCGGGGGATACCATCAAGCTGGATGTCTCTATCTGTCATTTTGATGAGCTGCTTCACGGGGTGGAGGAACGCATCGAATATACGCGCAGCCTTGCATGGGAATACACGGCTTATATTGAACGGTTTGGCGCTTATGTTTCAGGGGCGGAAAACGCCGTGACGGTGGTACACAAAGGCGGGAGCTGCGATATTTCATGGCGGATTCATCAGAACGCGAAAGCGTCGACATTCCTGCATGACGAAAACGGAACCGTGGTGGCAAACCTTCCGCCCTATCATGTCAAGATTGACAGGGATCGGAGATTTACGCTTCTGGTCTACAATAACGCATGTGCGGTACAACAGTCTTTGGTGGTATATCGGACGCTGTGGGACAAGACACAGGCAGTGCCGACAGGTCTTCCCAGGACGGAGAAGAAGGGACGTTTTAAAATTTATCAGGACAATGGGGAACAATATTACCTGTACATCCATCCAACCCTGTATGTCAGCGATGATTGTGTTACATGGGAGGCTTATGCCGAAAATACGGCGGCAGCTTCCGGCTATACTTTCTATTCTTCCACTCTCTCGGAGGACAAATTCTGTGTATGTTATCTGGATGACAGTAAGCTGACTTATTGTGAGATGGACTGGAGTAGCAAAACGTGGTCCGGCAAAGTCATAGCCAGAACCGGTTTGGCAGCTTACGCACTTTTGTCGGATCCGGGGAATCTTAGGATCGTATTGGTGTTCTGGGACGTTCTGGCGGTCTATGAGTTAAAGGGCGGCGCGTTGATGAACGGACAGTATATGAACGTTCCGGCGGATGCGAGACTTGCGGCGGCGGATGTGCTTGCCGATGGAAGGAGGAGCTATCTGGCGTTTTCCTGCAGTGATAACAAGGTGTACTTTTATGATCTGGATGATGATTTCAGAAATAATATTTTTGAATGTCCGGAGACGCCGGATGACAATCTCTGGCTGGTGAAATCCAATGCGGTATACATCGTGTTGAATGGGTATGCTTTTGAGGTATGCGACCGTGAGAAATTTACGGATGTGCATTATTTCCCGGGATTTCTGAAAGAGACAAGACCGGTCATAGGTGGTGTTGACGGGGAAGAAATCAGAGGATTCTTCTGGACGGAACAAGGAACGGAAAGCTGGCATTACAAATTTTAGAAAGGAGAATATTTATATGGGTAAACAAACGATTTCAGGGGAAATGATTATTACGGAGGATTTGGATTGTGTTGAGCTGGTTGAAGAGGGATGCCTTATCATTTCGGAGGAGCTCACAGAGCTTACGATCCGGAAGCTGATCAATCACAAAACCAATCCGTGCGTCAATGAGTTTGATATTCTTGTCACGGGAGAGGACGGGAAAGACGCCGCTTACGATTCAGGTGAGAGAGGCGGAGATGGCCATAGCGGCGGGAGGATTAAGATAACCGTCAAGGATCTGGAAGGAGATGTGCATATTAAGGCCGCCGGCGGGAACGGTGGGAACGGCGGCACGGGAAAGAGCGGTGAGGACGGATTGGACGGCGGAGACGGCGGCGATGGCGGAGACGGCGGGGACGGTGCAGAGATAGACTTTTATTATGACAGGAAGAACAAGAAATCTACAAGTTATGCCTATGCATACTCGGCAAGAGGCGGCCGCGGAGGATCCGGTGGAGAAGGTGGCGCCTGTGCGGCAGGTAAAGGCGGCGGCAGCGGCCAAAAGGGTACAAAGGGAGGCAGATGCGGAGACGGCGGAAACGGCGGCAGGCAGGGGAGAGACGGGAAGATAACAATCCATCATCCTGACGGCGGGGTGTCTGTCAATGGAACCGAGAGCGATCTGATGAATACGCTCCTGCCAACAACAGGACCGAGGATACTCGATCTGCGGGACGACGGGGATCTGAGAAGGTTTATCCAGGCTTACGGAGGGGAAATGTGCCTGCAAAAGTATCCCCGGATTTGGTCTACGGTGTGCAGGATGCGGGAGACGGAAGGTATGCTGTGCGGTCGAAGTGCGGTGGATGACGCTCCGGCGTATCAATTTGAAACACAGATAACAGCGGCCAGTCAGATTGGTGTGGCAGTCAAAGGCGAGGCGTGTCGTAAGGCTGCGGTGTCGGACAATGCAGAGGAAGAATATGATTTTTACAAATTTTCAGTCGCATTGCAGTCCAATTATTATAACTCCTTGCCGGTAGTTTCCGAGAAGGCGGCTGATGACGCCAATCCCCGGCTGGTGGAGTCTGTTGTACGTCTGAATTTCAGGGATGCGGGATCCGGCCAAACATATCAGCAAATGACGCTTTTGTATGAGGATCATGTCGAGCACATCGTGGATGAGGTGGAGACGGAAGAGATACCGTGGGAAGAGATTGAGGGCAGAAATCTGGTTATGGAGATGAACATATTCTATTATGATGAAAACCAGAAATTGATTTCTCTGGAACCGCTTAGCCAGTCCTTTTATTTTAGCCGGAAGAAAGCTACCAGCTACGTTAAAAAAATAACGGTGACGAATCCTCATTGGCATCAGGGAAAGACGGATGGAACAATCAAGTTCCTGTACGGAAGGACACCCGGAAATAATCCGCAATTGTTGAGTGATGCAGATTATTGGGATGAAAATGGTCCATATCATCATAATAACAATATCAAAAATCTTCGTACAATTATTCCGATTTCAGGTGACATTGTACTACGGGATGTGTCCAAAGGGAAAGTGACGGGCGCGAAAATAGATTCTTATATTTTAGAGGACGGCAAGCAGGTGCCGGTGTCGACGATGCATTATTTCTTAAAGGAAGAGAGATATACCCTGGCACGACACCGCGAGGATATATCGCCCGATAAACTGGGAGAGGCATTACAGAAAAATGGCGCGCTGACCTATGACAGCAAGACAAAAACGGCGCATTTTGATTTGAAGCTGCCTGTGGATGCGGGGTTGAGCCCGTATGACTGGTACAGCGGGATTTCCGGTGATTTTCTGAATAACAGTCTACATAAATGTTTTCTGGCGGGGAGGTTTGTTTTAAGGGTTGAACATGAAAAATTGGCGGGTTGCGATTATGATACCTATGAAATTACTATTTATGGAAGTGATCATTTGCCGGATATGGTCACCTCGTATTATGTGCGCGAGAATGCGACGACAGTCTATATCCCGCCCATAGAGATTTATTGGGGCTGTTTTGCGAAAGATACGCTGATCACGACCGCGGACGGCAGAACAAGACGGGCGGATCAAATAGAGGCGGGAGATCAAATCTGCGCGCGGGACGGTAACATGCTCACGGTGTCGGGTATCCTGACAGGAGAGGATGAGGAGATTATCCGAATCGTGACGCGGGGCGGTAAGCAGACCCGCGTTTCCGGCGGTCACGCCATGTTAGTCAGCGACGGGACAGCACCGGAGGGCAGACGCATGGCGGCAGGCGAATTGCAGGCCGGGGACTGGCTTATGACGCCAGACGGCGTGTCGGAAATCTCGGAGGTGATTACGGAGCCTTACCATGATATCGTATATCATTTCGTTTTTGAAGGAGAGGAAAAGCCCAATTATATCGAGGCGGACGGATTCTGGTCCGGTGATTTCCACGCGCAGAATGAGAAAGAGGAAGAGAAGCCGGTACAGCTTACAGAGAAAGGCATTGCACTCAGGGATGAGCTGCGGAAATTTGCCGGACAGTAATTTCTGAATCTTACGTTTACCTTAAGAATCGCGCAGGAATCTTTTCAGACAGTGTGGAAAATAATATACTGAACTAGGGAACTGGTCAAAATGAGAGGAATTTTCCATGAATTTATATGGCTGCAAAGTTTTGCTTGTAGATGATGAGAAGGCACTGCGCGATATGGTAAGCGGCTTCCTGCGCCGCGCGGGATTTCATAACGTGACTGTGGCGGCAAACTGCCTGGAAGCGGAGGAACTGTTTGCGTTAAAAGAGCCGCATCTCGTTCTTCTGGATGTCATGCTGCCCGACGGAGACGGATTTTCTTTATTGAAAAAGCTGCGGCAAATGTCGGAGGTACCCGTGATTTTCCTGTCGGCGCGGGATGAGGACGAAAGCCGTCTGCGGGGGCTGGGACTCGGCGCGGACGATTATATTACGAAGCCATTTTTGCCGGAGGAATTGATTTTGCGGGTAACGGCGGTGCTGAAACGGGTGTATCGGGTCAAGAGTATACAGGAGACAGAGAAGATTGTACTTGGCAGATGTATAGTGGATCTGGGCAGCGGGGTCGTGCATTGGAGCAGGGACACAGAAAATGGAGAGACGAATAAAAACCGGGATGGCATAGCGCAGAGTGGCGAAAACGGTGCGGCAGAAGAAGCGGAGGAAATGACTCTGACGGCGAAGGAATACGCCATCTTACAGAAACTGGCGCAGGAGAGAGGACGGATCGTGACCGTTGACGCATTATGTGATGCTGTCTGGAAGGAAGAAAATTACGGATATGAAAATACGCTGGTGGTGCATATCCGCAGGCTGCGGGAGAAAATTGAGGAAGATCCTTCCCATCCAAAGCATCTGTTGACGGTGAGAGGGTTGGGATACAGATTGGTATGAGAAGCTTAAAAGGAGAGTTGAACTATAATTACAAAAAAATGGCACGCCTTATATTTTACGGTGTGTTGTCGGTTTTTGGCGTTGCTTTGCTGACGGGCATATTAAATATCGTGTTTCTTATCTCAGCGGCGGTCGTCTATGTGAATACAGATTCCAGCTATATTTACGGAGGCAGGGTTATGGAGGCGCTGCACCTTACGAAGAGTGGGTATGAGCTTGACGAGGAGCTGGCGGAGGAATTTGCACAGAAAGAACAATGGGCTATGCTTCTTGATGAGAACGGACGGGTGATATGGAGCATACGCAAACCAGAAGAGCTTGAGGAGGGGTATAGCCGCTCGGAAATTGCCCGTATGAGTAAGTGGTATCTGAAAGGATACCCTGTGCAGATGCGCGCATGGGATGACCGGATTATGGTAGTGGGGATGCAGAAGGAGACAATGTGGAAATACAATATAGAATTTAGTATTTCTTGGATGGATTTTTTGAAACGGACGATTCTTGCCTGCCTTTTCATCAATTTTATCTGGATAGTGGCGCTGGCATTTCTTTTTACAAAGCGGTTTACGAGAAACAGGGAACGGGCGCGTATTGAGTGGATAGCCGGTATTTCCCACGATATCCGCACGCCCTTGTCGGTGGTGATGGGATACGCCGATACGTTGGAACACAGCGAAGGGCTGGCGGAGGAAGCGAGGCAGCAGGCAGCTGTAATACGGCATCAGAGTATGGTTATGAAAGAATTGATTGCCGATTTAAATTTGACTTCTCAACTGGAATATTCCATGCAGGCGCTGCGGAAAGAAAAAGTGCGTCCGGCGGAGATTATCAGAGGCGTTGCCGTTTCCTTCCTTAACGATTCCATGCCGGGAGAGCTGGGAATTGATGTGCAGATTGCGCCGTCTGCGGAGCAGCTATGCGTAAATGCAGACCGACAGCTTTTTGTGCGGGTATTCCGCAACCTGATTAATAACAGCGTGAAGCACAGTGGCAAGAGCGGTTCTGTGGAAATCAGGATTTCCATGTGGCAGGAAAAGAAGAAATGTGATATTCGTCTGGAAGATAACGGCGTAGGTTACTCCGAAGAAGTTCTGCGCCGTCTGCGCAGCCGGAAGAAGGATTCGCCGGGAGAAAATATTCGTGGTCTGGAGATCGTGAAGAAGATTATTTTGGCGCATGGCGGGAAAATCCGATTCGGGAACGGAGAGGAGGGCGGGGGATATTGCATGATTGCGCTTCGAAAGTGTTGATATTTTCACATAAAAATTTCGCAGAACTGGGTATTCTGCGAAATTTGGTATGTCTAAAATCTCTTGCCTTATGATTGCTTGTAAGGTATGTATCGTCATAAATTATACTTTACATAAGGCTGTTTGTCAATTTTGACACGCCAGATGATACTGTCAGGTTTTGGCAGCAGCATTTCCGCTTTTTGTAAATTCTGTAAAGTCAAGATACAGGTCTTTGTAAATCCCTGTCTGAATCTGTTCAGAGAAAGAATGGCATGACGGAACATCCCATCTGTCCGCTTCATATATCGTAACGGTTTCCCTATCCGGATCAACAATCCAGTATTCCCGTACACCCGTCTTCTGATAAAGCGCAGTTTTCCGTACATAATCCATCTTTTTGCTGGAAGGGGATACAATCTCAATCACCCAGTCCGGTGCACCGTGACAGCCCTTTTCATCCAGTTTATCTTCATGACAGATTACGGAAATATCAGGTTCCACGTAATTGCGGTCATCCTTTTTAATAAAAACGCCAAAGGGTGCGGGGAGAAGCTCACAGTTGCCTATATTCTTTTCAATATATGAACCAATATTTAAAATGAGTCTTACTAGGATTCTTTGATGCACTGTCATAGGCGTTGCCATCATAAACATTTCACCGTCAATCAGTTCTGCCCGCTCTCCATCCGGTAATGCTTCGATATCCGCAATCGTGTATCCCTTTCCATCTCTCTTCTCCATAAATGATTCCTCTTTTCTGATTCTTGCATATTCCATCCGTACATCCTCCTGTTCTGCAGGAGAAATCATTTGAGAATCTCCTGCTTTTAAATTGTATTAGTGGGTTCAAAAGCATAGAAATTCTGAAACATAGATTGGAAAATCGGTTACAAACACCGATTTATTTGACGCCGATACTGATAAATCTTCTGTACCGAACATTTGTTATCGAGAAAGTAATATGCTTTGTTTTTATTATAGAGACGGACATGTGGAATGTCAAGAACGAAAAAACGTTTTTGATAAATACACTGTAAAATTTTGGCATATTTTGTCCCGCAGACTGTTATTAATGGTATATTTGTGGTCAAAAAAGTGGTCAGAAAGGAGAACTACATATGCCAAGACGAGGTGACAACATAAGGAAGCGCACAGACGGTAGGTGGGAAGGTCGATATCCGGCGGTATCTGCTGATGGCGAAAGGAGGTATCTGTCCGTCTATGGAAAATCTTATGGTGAAGTAAAAGAAAAAATGACTGCAAAAACAGATTCCTCTGACTTCCCGGCGATTCGCATCAGCGACAGGCAGCAAATTTGTGATACTGATTTTTGCACACTTATGGAAGAATGGTTGGAAGAGGTGGAGCAGAGTAGAAAATACTCTACTTATATTAAGTATAAAAAACTTTATACCTGCCATATTCGTTCTCACTTTTTTCAAGACAGGCTTTCCGGAATGACAAACAGCTATATCCAGACTCAAATATCGGCGCTGGATGTGTCGGATACGACGAAACACAGCATTCTGGCTGCCATCAAGCAGACGTTACGTTTTGCCGAAAAGCAATACGGTTATCCCATGCCCGTTATCACAGGCTGTTCCCGGCAAAAGCGGCCGTCTGCAATCGAAATTTTGAATCGCACGGAGCAAGGCAGACTGATACAATTTCTCTATAGCGACATGGACATTTCCAAAGCGGGAATTTATCTCTGCCTTTTCACGGGTCTTCGATTAGGAGAAATATGCTCTTTGAAGTGGGCTGATATCGATCAGGAGAAAGGCCTGCTTCATGTAAACAGAACCGTACAGAGAATCGAGAGTAAAGAGGGACCGGCAAAAACCACTCTTTTAGAAACGCCGCCTAAAAGCGTTTTTTCTAAACGGGAAATTCCCATCTCGGACACCCTGCTGTCACTTCTCAACAAGTTTCGACAGGGAGAGCAGGAGTATGTCCTGAAAAACAGTAAACCAATGGAACCGCGGACTTATCAAAATCATTTTAAGAAGTATCTCAAACAGATCAATGCCCCTAATTACAATTTCCATATTTTGCGGCATACCTTTGCCACAAACTGCATTGACAGCGGAATGGATGTCAAATGTCTCAGCGAAATTCTGGGGCATTCCAATGTGCAGATTACTTTGAACAAATACGTCCATCCCAGCATGGATACCAAACGAAAATATATCAACGCACTCTCCGCTGATTATGGTCAATTATGTGGTCAGACCTAATCATTGGCCCGTCAATATAATAGCGAGTCTATTCCGGAGGCAGATATAAGAAAACTTCAGGAGATCACGAAGGACTACGGGACAGTTTAAGAAGGATTATAAGCAGGCGCTTAAAAGCGGCTGTAATCCCGATAAATTATGGGCGGTAATTTTACGGCACAGTAGCTGATATTGATAAGATGCACCAGTGTTTCAATCCCTCTGCGGCTGCGGATCATGTATGCGCATAACAACCAAAAGGATTTCTGTTCATAATAGCTTACTTCCATGTTCCACCGGAACGAATACAGGAACAGGGGGATATATGTCATCCATTCGCTTCCTGTCTTTTACAGTATTGGAAATAATTCGCGTACAGAACAAAAAAACCTATTGGAAGCCGTCTTCAGTCATGTTACACTAATAGCATGGAGGGGCGGTTTTGGTGTGGAGAAGGTGTGGAAACCGGCCTGATCAATGGTGCAGCCGGAAGAGCGGACTGCAGAATGGAGGATAACATGACAGCAGAACAAATCAAAGAGATCGTTGCACAGATGACGCTGGAGGAAAAAGCCTCTATGTGTTCGGGGGCGGATTTCTGGCATACGGAGGCCGTGGAACGGCTGGGGATTCCCGCCAGCATGGTGTCGGACGGACCGCATGGCCTGCGTAAGCAGGAGCAGGAGGGCGATCACTTAGGGGTGAATGACAGTATTAAGGCGGTATGTTTTCCGGCCGGCTGCGGTACGGCAGCTTCCTTTAACAGAGAGCTGATACAGCAGATGGGGGAGACGCTGGGAGAGGAATGCCAGGCGGAGGGCGTGAGCGTGATTCTCGGACCGGCGGTGAATATTAAGCGGTCTCCTCTCTGCGGGCGTAATTTTGAATATTATTCCGAGGATCCCCTCGTAGCGAGCGAGATGGCGGGCGCGCTGATCCGCGGTGTACAGAGTAAAAATGTGGGAACCAGCATCAAGCATTTTCTGGGGAACAATCAGGAGACCAGAAGGATGACTTCGGATTCCAAAATCGGAGAGAGATCCCTGCATGAGATTTATCTGGCGGCCTTTGAGGGCGCGGTGAAAAAGGAAAAGCCTTGGACCGTGATGTGTTCCTACAATAAAATCAATGGCACATATGCTGCGGAGAATCATAAATATCTGACGGAGGTGCTTCGTGATGAGTGGGGGTTTGAGGGCTATGTGATGAGTGATTGGGGCGCGGTCAACAGCCGTGTGAAGGACTTGCAGGCAGGGCTGGACTTGGAGATGCCTTCCTCGAACGGGTTCAATGACAAGCTGATCGTGGGCGCGGTGCAGAGCGGCGAGCTGCCGGAAAAAGTGTTGGATACGGCGGTGGCGCGTATTTTGAACATTGTTTTCCGCTTTGAGGAAAATCGGGATAAGAACGCGGTTTTTGACAGAGATAAGGATCATGAAATGGCGCGGAAGATAGCGCAGGAGACGATTGTTCTTCTTAAAAATGAGAATGTGCTGCCCTTGTCTGAGCAGGATGAGATTGCCTTTATCGGAAAGTACGCGAAAACGCCCCGCTATCAGGGCGGCGGCAGCTCCCACATCAACAGCCATAAGGTTACCTCGGCGTTAGATGCGGTGGAGGGCATGGCGAACGTGACCTATGCGCAGGGCTTTGACGACAAAGAAGATAAAACGGATGAGAAGCTGCTTGCGGAGGCGGTGGAGACGGCGAAAAAGGCGAAAGTCGCGGTTATCTTTGCGGGGCTTCCGGACGCTTTTGAGTCGGAGGGATTTGACAGAAAACACATGCGGATGCCGGACTGCCAGAATGAGCTGATTTCCAAGGTGGCGGCGGTACAGCCGAATACCATCGTGGTACTGCACAACGGCTCCCCGGTGGAAATGCCGTGGGTGAACGAGGTGAAGGGCATTGTGGAAGCGTATCTCAGCGGTCAGGCAGTGGGCGGCGCGGTCTGCGATATTCTGTTTGGCAGGGTGAATCCCAGCGCGAAGCTGCCGGAGACATTCCCGCTCAAGCTGGAGGATAATCCGTCCTATCTCTTCTACATCGGGGAGAGAGATAAGGTGGAATACCGCGAGGGTATTTTTGTGGGTTACCGTTATTATGATAAGAAGAAAATGGATGTGCTGTTCCCCTTTGGACATGGTCTTTCTTACACAACCTTTGCCTATTCCAATCTGCGCACGGATAAGGATGTCATGAAAGATACGGATACCATGGAGGTTTCCGTGGACATTCAAAATACAGGGAACATGGCGGGCAAAGAAGTGGTGCAGCTCTATGTGGCGGATCGGGAGAGTGCGGTGATTCGTCCCATCAAGGAGCTGAAAGGTTTTGAGAAGGTGGAGCTTGCGCCGGGAGAGACGAAGACGGTGACTTTCACGCTGGATAAGAGGGCGTTCGCTTTTTACAGCGTAAAGCTGCAGGACTGGTATGTGGAGACGGGGGCCTTTGATCTTATGGTCGGCGCTTCCTCTGCGGACATAAGACTGACTAAAGAAGTCAATGTAGAATCCACGGTGAAAATTCCCTTCGTGTACACAACGGATACCACGATGGGCGATGTGCTCAGGGATCCGCGTGCGAGGGAAATTGTGAAAGATCTTCTTAAACTCGATATTTTTGGCGGGGAACAGGGCACATTGTCGGAGGGAAGCGCTGCCAGCGAAGCGATCACGGCGGAGATGAATGCGGCGATGGCGGAATTTGCGCCTCTGCGGAGCGCGGTCAGCTTTGGCGGCGATATGAATATGGCAGACATACAGGAGATTGTGGAAAAACTGAATGCGCTGGAGGAAGGATAAAACTTTCCTCAGGTGTTTGTGTATACAGGCTGGACGGAAAGTGTGGGATGATGAAGAAAGGTGTATGGGGAAAAGCGGATGCTGTCAAGCATATGGCGGACGGAAGGGGAAGGTGGCTGTGGTGGACTGCGCCGGTGTTTTCTGTGGGCAATGAGCAGAGCGCGTGTGCGGGCATGAACAATTGGCGGCAGCCGCGAGAGCCGGCACTCCCGCCGTTTGCAGTGGGATTGTTGACACTGGGAGCTGTGCTTACAGTGTGCGGGGTTTTCCCCGGCGGAAGCACTGTCTGCGAGGCGAAAGAGACAGGCACAGCTGTCACAGCGCAGAAAAAAGGCGCGGCAGCCGCGGAGGAACAGGAAGTCATCGAGTTTGTCACCGCATACCGTGAGGCGTTTTCGCCGGAGAGGATTGATACGCTGGCGGATTATGTGGATGACCCGGAAGATCGGGATTTTCAGATTGACCTTTTACGAAACAAGGCGATGTTTGAGCAAGGTATTACGGGCTGGGAAAACATTAGGGTTGTTGTATGCCCGATGTCTGACGGAAAACACTGGGTCGCTTCGGTGAGTAGCGATCTACTCACTGAGGATTTTGATTTCGGGATTCCGGGTCTGAATGTGGTGCTGGTAGAAAGAAATAAAGAGGGAGAGCTGAAGATAGTGGTGGACAACGGCTCGGCGTTCCCGGATGCATTTTTCAAGGAAATGCGGGAGCTTACCCTGTCGGATGAAATGCAGGATCACAGCAATGAAATTGCGGTAGCATACAATGCCCTGCTTGCAGAGCATCCGGAATTAGTGGAGTGGCTCGAGAGCATAAACATGGTGATTAACGAAGAGCTGGGAAAGATGCTGGAAGAGCAGTCTTCGGCGAAAACGAAGGCGGATTCCGGGGAAGAAAAATCTGATGCGAAGAAAGACAGTTACACTGTGAAAAAAGGGGACTGCCTCTGGAGCATTGCAGAAGAACAGCTCGGTGACGGAATGCGCTGGAGCGGGCTTTACGAGCAAAACAAGGAGGTAGTCGGAGAAAATCCGGATTTGTTGTATGTGGGAATCACGATACAGCTAAATCAATAATGAAAGGGATTTAAGAAGCATGGTTTTCAAGAAATATATTTGAGGTAAGAGAAAGGCGCTCCGTACGAAGTGCCTTTCTTTTGGAATAATCATTTCTGTTTTTGTTTTAGCGCGGCTTCCACAAATCCCTTAAAGAGCGGATGCGGTCTGTTCGGTCTGGACTTTAATTCCGGGTGCGCCTGTGTCGCTACAAAGAAAGGGTGATCCGTCAGCTCGCACATTTCCACGATTCGCCCGTCGGGAGAAAGTCCGGAGAGCCGCATCCCTTTTTCCGTGAGCACGGCGCGGTAGTCGTTGTTGACTTCGTAGCGGTGCCTGTGTCTTTCGTGAATGGTTTCCTCGCCGTACAACGCATACGCCTTTGATGCCTTGTCCAGCACACAGGGATAAGAGCCGAGACGCAGGGTGCCGCCGATATCCTCTACGCCGTTCTGGTCGGGCATCAGCGCGATCACGGGATGGGTGGTGGAAGGATCCAGTTCAATGCTGTGGGCGTCGTTGTAGCCGATTACATTTCGGGCAAACTCCACGATCGATAACTGCATACCAAGGCAGAGACCCAGAAAAGGAATCTTACGTTCTCTGGCGTAAGTGATGGCTTCGATCATGCCCTCGATGCCCCGGTCACCGAAGCCGCCGGGCACCAGAATGCCGCTTACGTCGCGTAGGATGGAGTCCACGTTGTCTCCGGTGACAGTCTCGGAATCCACCCATTTGATATCCACCACACAGCGATGAGAAATACCGCCGTGCTTCAATGCCTCCACCACGCTGATATAGGCGTCGTGAAGCTGTGTATATTTGCCCACAAGAGCAACCGTCACGGAATCGGTAGGAGTCCGCAGGGATTCCACCATGGCCCTCCAGTCGGCGAGATCCGGTTCCGGGCAGTCCAGTCTCAGACACTCGCACGCCACTTGCGCCAAATGTTCCTTTTCCATGGCGAGGGGCGCCTCATACAAATGTTCCACATCCAGATTCTGCAAAACACGGTTGTTTGGCACATTACAAAACAGCGCGATCTTGTCCTTGATCCCCTGATCCAGAGGGTGCTCACTGCGGCAGACAATGATATCGGGCTGGATTCCCATGCCCTGTAAATCCTTCACACTGGCCTGGGTCGGCTTGGTCTTTAATTCCTGAGAGGCGCTTAGATACGGGATCAGCGTCACATGAATCAGAATCGCGTTTTCCCGTCCCACCTCATGCTGGAACTGACGGATGGACTCTAAGAAAGGCTGGCTTTCGATATCGCCCACGGTGCCGCCCACCTCGATGATGGCAATACGGGTCTCCTGATCCGTAAAGTTACGATAAAATCTACTCTTTATTTCGTTTGTAATATGAGGAATGACCTGCACGGTGCCGCCGCCGTAATCGCCCCGGCGCTCTTTCTGCAGGACGGACCAGTAAACCTTACCCGTGGTCACATTGGAGTTTTTGTCCAGATTTTCATCGATGAAACGCTCATAATGTCCAAGATCCAGATCTGTCTCGGTGCCGTCTTCGGTAACAAACACCTCGCCGTGCTGGATCGGGTTCATGGTTCCCGGATCAATATTGATGTAGGGATCAAATTTCTGCATGGTTACTTTGTAACCGCGCGCCTTTAAAAGTCTTCCCAGAGATGCCGCCGTGATGCCCTTGCCGAGACCCGAAACAACGCCTCCTGTAACGAATACATATTTTACTGCCATCTGTCTAATCCTTTCTAAAAATACGAAAAGGCAACTGTTCAGCCGTAAATGCTCCGACTTATACTGAATAGTTACCGTCAAAAACAATACACTGTCTATTATACAATGAAAAGACAGGAAAAACTACTCCAAAGGTCAAAAATTGTAAAAAAATTTATAATTCTTTTACATATGTGTACAGAATTTCATAATTCCCTCATTGATTTATGATTTTTGCTGGCATATAATCTATATTGAGACAGTAACAGGCAGAAGATAGTGAAGCGGAATTGAGCTGCGCACAGTGAAGTATATCAAACAATGAAAGTGAGGATGCCTCATGGCAGATAACGTCAATCAATATGACAACGGCGGAGGCCCCGGGCCGGGCGGTTCCGGAAACGGCGGTGGGCCCGGCGGCCCTGGCGGCCCAGGGGGAAGCGGCGGCGATCCCCGCAAGCAGAGCTTAATTATGCTGGTGGTGGCAGCGTTGGTTACGCTTCTCTGCGTCAGTGTTTTTATGAATATGTTGTCGGGAGCCACCAATCAGGAAATTTCCTACAACGAGTTTGTGAAGATGGTGGAAGAGAGAAAAGTAGAAAGCGTGCAGGTTGGTTCTGACCGCATCACGATTTATCCGAAAGCAAGGCAGAAGGATTCGGCATTCTTCTATCCTTATGGCATGAGCGTGAACTCCTATTACACCGGCAAGATGGAAGATGACGACAAGCTGGCGGAAAGACTCTTAAAATATGACGTGGAGATAAACAAAGAGGTTTCCGACAGTTCCAGTGTGATCATGACGGTGCTTTTGTATTATATTCTTCCGGTGCTTCTGATGTGGGGACTTTTAAGTCTTCTTTTCCGCCGCATGGGCGGCAAAGGCGGCCCCATGGGCGTGGGCAAAAGTACAGCCAAGGCTTATGTGCAGAAGGAGACGGGGATCACCTTTCAGGATGTAGCCGGAGAGGATGAGGCGAAGGAGTCTCTGGTGGAAGTGGTAGACTTCCTGCATAACCCCGGTAAATACTCCAAGATCGGCGCGAGACTACCCAAGGGTGCGCTTCTGGTGGGACCTCCCGGCACAGGTAAGACGCTTTTGGCGAAGGCGGTGGCAGGTGAGGCGCACGTGCCGTTTTTTTCCCTGTCCGGCTCGGATTTTATTGAGTTGTATGTGGGCGTTGGCGCGTCCCGTGTCCGCGATCTCTTTAAGGAGGCGGAGAAGAACGCGCCGTGTATCGTGTTTATTGACGAGATCGACGCCATCGGAAGAAGCCGCGACTCCAAGTACGGCGGCGGCAACGAGGAGCGGGAGCAGACGCTTAATCAGCTTCTCTCCGAGATGGACGGTTTCGACGGGAAAAAAGGTATTATCATTCTGGCAGCCACCAACAGGCCGGAAATTCTGGATAAGGCGCTGCTCCGTCCGGGGCGTTTCGACAGGCGGATTATTGTGGACAAGCCGGATCTGAAAGGGCGTGTGGAGATTTTAAAGGTGCACTCCAAGGATGTGCTGATGGACGATTCCGTAGATTTGAATGAGATCGCACTGGCGACTTCCGGCGCAGTCGGTTCCGATCTGGCGAATATGATTAATGAGGCGGCCATCAACGCCGTGAAGATGGGCAGAGAGTATGTGAGCCAGAAAGACCTCTTCGACGCGGTGGAGCAGGTGCTGGTGGGCAAGGAGAAGAAAGACCGCGTGATGAGCAAGGAGGAGCGCAAGATTGTCTCCTATCACGAGGTTGGCCATGCGCTTTTAAGCGCCTTGCAGAAAAATGCGGAACCGGTGCAGAAGATTACCATTGTGCCCCGCACCATGGGCGCGCTGGGCTATGTGATGCATGTGCCGGAGGAGGAGAAGTATCTGGACACCGAGGCGGAGCTTCGCGACAGGCTTGTGAGTCTGCTCGGCGGGCGCGCGGCGGAGGAGATCGTTTTTGACACGGTTACCACGGGCGCGGCTAACGATATCGAGCAGGCGACAAGTATTGCGCGGAATATGGTTACCCGGTTCGGCATGAGCAAAAAATTCGGGCTGATGGGGCTTGCCACGGTGGAAAGTCAGTATCTGGACGGCAGGGCGTCCCTGACCTGTTCGGATGTGACGGCGGCGGACATTGATTCCGAAGTGATGAAGCTGCTCCATGAAAGCTATAAGAAGGCGAAGAAGCTTCTGAAAGAAAACCGTGAGATCATGGACAAACTGGCGGCGCATCTGATCGAGAAAGAGACCATTACGGGTAAAGAATTTATGAAGATTTTCCGCAAGGAGAAGGGCATTCCGGAACCGGCGGAGGCGGAAGAAGGCACGGCGGAAAGTGTGCCCCAGAAGGCGGAGCAGCCGCAGGAGAACGTCGTGAAGCCGGAGGCGCAGAGCCAGCCCGCTGCGCAGCCGCAGGGGATGGCGAATCCCATGGGACAGCCGCAAAGCCAGCCAGCCTCCGGCTTTCAGATGCCGCCGATGGCAGGTGCGGAGCAGCAGGGCAGTACAGGCTTTCAGATGCCGCCGATGACGGGCGCACAGCCGCAGGGCAGCGCAGATTTTCAGACGTCGCCGATGGCGGGCGCGGAACAGCCGGGCGGTGTGCAACTGCAGAACGGGCAGCAGACGGCAGCAGGCGCGCAGGGTACTCTTACGGGACAGCCGCAGAGCACGGCTGAGACTTTGGGGCAGAGTGGGAGAACAGGCGAAGCACAGCCGCAGAGTCGGCAATCCGCAGGTTCCAGAGGCTTGTTTTCACAGGCGCCTGATCCCGCACACACTTCCGATGAAAAGTAAAGGCAACAGTTCAACTCAGGACTTTTCACTTGCCGCAAACTCTGTGAGAACAGGTAAAGGCTGAAAGCAGTATGGGTTTATCGGGCAGAATATTGTGAAATGGAGACAGGGCATAGTCGGAGAAAGACTTTGCCTTGTTTTCTTTATCCTCCTCTTGTACAATAATGGGAGAAGAATGATGAGGAACTGAGTATGTTTGATTTCGATGAGGAATTGAAAAAGCTGCCGAACGCCCCGGGCGTATATCTGATGCACGATGATAATGATACGATTATCTATGTGGGCAAGGCGGTGAACTTGCACAATCGCGTACGTTCCTACTTTCGAAAGATCGTGGGGCGGGGACCGCAGATCGACCGGATGGTAGAGCAGATCGCGCGGTTTGAGTATATTGTTACGGATTCGGAGCTGGAGGCTCTTGTCTTAGAGAACAATCTAATTAAGGAATACAGTCCGAAATATAACACCATGTTAAAGGACGACAAGACGTATCCTTATATCAAGGTGACGGTGGGAGAAGAATATCCGCGCATTTTTATTTCACGTGAGATGAAGAAGGACAGATCGAGATATTTCGGTCCCTATACAAGCGCGGCGGCGGTGAAAGACACGATTGACCTGATGAATAAGCTGTATCAGCTTAAAACCTGTAATCGTAAACTGCCGCGGGATATCGGGTTGGAGCGTCCCTGTCTGAATTATCATATCAAACAGTGCGCTGCTCCCTGTCAGGGCTATATCAGCAAGGAGGAGTACCGGGCGCGGATTGACCGGGCGCTTGATTTTCTGAACGGCAATTATAAACCCATGCTCCGGGAACTGGAGCAAAAAATGACGGAAGCGTCAGAAAAGATGGAGTTTGAGGAGGCGGCGGGATATCGGGATTTGTACAACAGCGTAAAGAGTGTGGCCCAGAAACAGAAGATCACGGACTCTGACGGTGAGGACAAAGATATCATTGCGCTGGCCTTGGAGGAGCATGACGCCGTGGTGCAGGTGTTTTTTGTGCGCGACGGCAAACTGATCGGCAGGGATCATTTTTATATGACCCATGTGGAGGACTGTGACAGTGCGCAGATTCTCCTTGATTTCATAAAACAGTTTTATGCGGGAACGCCTTATATTCCGAAGGAGCTGATGCTGCAGGAGGAGATTGCGGACACAGAGATTCTGGAGAAGTGGCTCAGCGCGAGAAAGGGCGGCAGAGTTTATATCCGTGTACCGAAAAAGGGCGCCAAGGAAAAGCTGGTGGAACTGGCGGCGCAGAACGCGAGACTGATTTTAAGTCAGGATAAGGAGCGCATCCGCAGGGAGGAAGGGCGGACCATCGGCGCGATGAAGGAGATCGCGGCGCTTCTTGATCTGGAGGACGTAAGCCGCATGGAGGCTTTCGATATCTCCAATATAAGCGGCTTTGCCAACGTGGGTTCCATGGTGGTTTTCGAGAAAGGAAAGGCGAAGCGCAGCGATTACCGCAAATTCCGTATCCAGTCCGTGTCGGGGCCGGACGATTATGCCTGCATGAAAGAAGTGCTGACCAGACGTTTTGTACATGGCATGGAGGAGATGGAAGATTTGGATCGCAGGCAGATGGATCACACTTTCGGAAGTTTTACCAAATTCCCGGATCTGCTTCTGATGGACGGCGGCAAAGGTCAGGTCAATATTGCCTTGCAGGTGCTCGATGAACTGCATATGGATATTCCCGTCTGCGGTATGGTGAAGGATGACAACCACCGCACCAGGGGGCTGTATTATCATAATGTAGAGATTCCGATAGACACGCGCTCGGAAGGGTTTAAACTGATTACAAGGATTCAGGATGAGGCGCACCGTTTCGCCATTGAGTACCATCGGTCGCTGCGCTCCAAGGCACAGGTAAAGTCGGTTCTTGATGAGATTCCCGGCGTAGGCCCGGCGAGGAGAAAGGCGTTGATGCGGCATTTTGGCTCCATCAATGAGATCAAGGAGGCATCGGTTGAGAAACTCTGCGAGGTGCCGGAGATTCCGGAACATATCGGAAAGCAGATTTATGAGTTTTTCCGGGCGGGAGAAAAATAGACGCATTTTGGATAGTGTGGTATAATCGAAAGCAGCGAGAAGTGCGCGGACAGCGATATATAATAATGAGGAGGGAGTTATGGCGAGCATTAATTTAACAAAAGTAATTGAAAAATTTAAGTGGGAGAATCTGACACCGGAAATTGATATCTCAAAAGTCAAGGTGACGCAGCCGGATATCAACAGGCCGGCACTGCAGCTGGCAGGATATTTTGAACATTTCGAGACGACGCGTCTGCAGATCGTCGGATTTGTGGAATACTCCTACATGAACGGTCTGGACGAGGACAGACAGCGGGAGATTTTTGAGAAACTGCTGAATAATCCTCTGCCGGGCATTTTGTTCTGCCGGGAGCTGTATCCGAATGAAATTTTCAGGGAGGTTGCCGTCAAACATGGCGTACCGCTTCTGATGAGCAAAAAGGCTACGTCGGCATGTATGGCGGAGGTAATCCGTTGGCTGAACGTAAAGCTTGCTCCCTGCATTTCCGTGCACGGCGTATTGGTGGACGTTTACGGCGAGGGCGTCCTGATTACGGGCGAGAGCGGTATCGGTAAATCAGAGGCGGCGCTTGAGCTGATTAAAAGGGGACACCGTCTGGTGACGGATGATGTGGTGGAGATCAGACGTGTCAGCGAGGATACGCTGATCGGTTCCGCGCCGGATATCACGAAACATTTTATCGAGCTGAGAGGTATCGGCATCGTGGATGTGAAGGCTCTGTTCGGCGCATCCAGCGTAAGGGATACCCAGAATATTGATCTGGTTATCCGTCTGGAAGACTGGGACAAAGATAAGGAATACGACCGTCTGGGTCTGGAGGAGGAGTACACGGAGTATCTGGGCAACCGCGTGGTCTGCCACAGCATTCCGATCAGACCGGGACGTAATCTGGCTATCATCTGTGAGTCAGCAGCGGTTAACCACCGTCAGAAGAAGATGGGCTATAACGCGGCGCAGGAGCTGTACAAGCGCGTGCAGAATTCCCTTGCACACGGCAGGGAGGAGGACGAATAATGGCAAATTATATATTTGGGGTAGACGTGGGCGGTACCACAGTCAAAATGGGTTTGTTTGACAAGGAAGGCAATGTCTTGGAAAAGTGGGAGATTCCCACGAGAACGGAAAACCACGGGGAAAATATTCTTCCCGATATCGCGGCGAGCATCAAAGAGACGATGGCACAGAAATCCATTGCAAAAGAGGATGTGGTCGGTGTCGGCATCGGCACGCCGGGTCCTGTGGAGAGAAGCGGCATTGTGCATAAGGCAGTGAATCTGGGCTGGGCGGAGTTGAATTTGAAAGAGGAACTTACCGCGCTGCTTGACGGGATGCGCGTGGAGGGCGGCAACGACGCGAACGTGGCGGCGCTCGGTGAAATGTGGAAGGGCGGCGGACAGGGATATAAAAACCTGGTGGCGGTTACTCTCGGCACAGGCGTTGGCGGCGGCATTATCATAAACGGCGAGATTATGACGGGTTCGACGGGTGCGGGCGGCGAGATCGGCCATATACATGTGGAGGACAACGAGACGGAAGCCTGCGGCTGCGGAAACTTCGGTTGTCTGGAGGAGTATGCGTCTGCCACAGGTATTACCAGGCTTGCGAACCGTGCACTGCAGGCGAGCGATAAGGACAGCGTTCTGAGAAAGGGCGAGGTGTCCGCGAAAGCTGTGTTTGATGCGGTCAAGGCAGGTGATGAGCTGGCGATAGAGGTGGCAGAGCAGTTTGGCGAGTATCTGGGCAAAGGTCTGGGTATCATTGCAGGTATCATCAACCCTGAAATTTTCGTGATCGGCGGCGGTGTGTCCAAGGCGGGCGAGGTGCTGTTTGACTATATCAAACCTTCCTTTGAGAAAACAACTTTTCACGGCTGCAAGAATGTGATTTTTGCGCTGGCGACCCTTGGCAACGACGCGGGCATCTACGGCGCAGCGCGACTGCTTTTGTGACAAATCGAGTGTAGCTCGATTTGTTGCGGGCTGCTGTGTTTGTGAATGGGACAGACGGAAGAAAGCTGCGGAGCGGTGATTTTGCGAATGGGCATGGCGAATAAGCTTGGCTGACTATGATTTCGCGAATGGGTATAAGCTATAGGGGATATATTATAGTAATAGAAAATAAAATGAGCGGGAGTAAATTTTGAGTACATCAATGTATGATTATATCAGGACGATTGTGCCTGCGGAGAGGCTTTTATTTCATGAACCCATGAGCAGGCATACTACCTTTCGGGTAGGCGGCGAGGCGGAGTGCATGGCTGTTGTGGAGTCGAAGGAGGAATTGTCGCAGCTTGTCTCTTATCTTGGGCGGATCGAGCAGGATTATTTTGTTTTGGGAAACGGCAGCAATCTTCTGGTGGGAGATAAGGGCTATCGCGGCATTATCGTAAAACTGGGTCCGCGGCTGAGTGCAGTAGGTGTGGAAAAAAACCACATTGCGGCGGGGGCGGGAGTTCTGCTTTCCAAGGTGGCGTATGCGGCGCGGGATGCGGGACTGAGTGGTCTTGAATTTGCGGCGGGAATTCCCGGCAGCATCGGCGGCGCCATTGTAATGAACGCCGGCGCTTACGGCGGTGAGATGAAACAGGTCGTCCAGATGGTTCGCGTGATGGACAAAGAGGGAGAAATCCTGACGTTGGACAATGACACGATGGAGTTCGGCTACCGCACAAGCATTATCAGAGACAGGCCGTTTATTGTATTGGGCGTGGTTTTGAAGCTGACGCCGGGCAATAAGGAAGAAATCAGTGCGAAGATGGAGGAGCTGATGAAGCAGCGCAAGAGCAAGCAGCCTCTGGAGTACCCAAGCGCCGGCAGTACGTTTAAAAGGCCGGAAGGGTATTATGCGGGAAAGCTTATTATGGATGCGGGGCTTCGGGGCTACCGCATAGGCGGCGCGCAGGTGTCCGAGAAACATTGCGGTTTTGTGATCAATGCAGGCGGCGCGTCTGCGGCGGATATCAGGGAAGTGATCGAGGAAGTGCAGGAGCGGGTAAAGGATCGGTTCCATGTCCGTTTGGAGCCGGAGGTCATTTTCCTGGGTGATTTTTGATCACATTATAAAGTTTTGCGAATGGAACGTACATGTATAAGAGAGAGAAGGATATACAGCAAGCATGAGATTTGTGATTGTGACGGGGATGAGCGGTTCGGGAAAGCGGACCGCTATGAAAATGTTGGAGGACATAGGGTTTTACTGTGTGGACAACCTGCCGGTGGCGTTGATTGAGAAGTTCGCGGAGCTGATTACGACGCCGGCGAGCGAGGTCAACAAGGTGGCGCTGGGACTTGACGTGCGCGCGGATCAGTCCTTTGGCGGCGTGCGCCGTATTCTGGATCAGTTGAAGGAAAACGGGTATTTGTTTGAAATGCTTTTTCTGGAAGCGGGTGACGACGTTCTTCTGAAACGGTATAAGGAAACGAGAAGGCTGCACCCGCTTTCCCCCGAGGGCCGTGTGGAGGAGGGGATCCACAGGGAGCGGGAAATCCTGAAAGAAATTCGTGAGAAGGCTGATTATATCATCGATACATCCCATCTCCTGACAAGAGAATTAAAAGAAGAAATGGATGATATTTTTGTGAGGAATAAGGAATATAATTCACTGATGGTCACGATTTTGTCCTTCGGTTTTAAGAAGGGGATTCCGGCGGACGCAGATCTGGTCTTTGACGTGCGCTTTCTTCCAAATCCTTTCTATATTGACGAGCTGAAATATAAGACGGGCAATGACAAAGAGGTGCAGGACTATGTCATGTCCTTTCCGGAAGCGGGGACGTTTTTGCAAAAGCTGACGGACATGCTGGATTTTCTGATTCCCAACTATGTGAAGGAAGGCAAGCACCAGCTGGTGATCGGTGTCGGCTGCACCGGGGGCAAGCACAGGAGCGTGACTCTTGCCAACGCGCTTTATACAGGGCTTAAGGGTCACGGCACCTACGGCATAAAGCTGTATCATCGGGATGTAGATAAATAAGAGGAAGAATTATGTCTTTTTCGGGAATGGTAAAAGAGGAGCTTGCGGCCCATGTAAGCTCTGCCAGACATTGCCAGCTAGCGGAACTGTCGGCGCTTCTTTTGTATAATGGCGGCGTCTGCGACGGTGAGCGGCATCTTTGTCTGGACACGGAAAATGAAGCAGTTGCGAGAAAATGCTTTACATTACTAAAAAAAACATTTAATATAGAAACTGTTATGCGGGGCAGGAAGAGATTGATTCCTGATGACGAAATGGAGCGCAGGGTGATAGAGGCTTTATATCTTGCGATGGGAACAGATGGGAAAATTACGCTGACTGAAACGGTCAATTCCCTTCTGATTAAGAATTCCTGCTGTGTAAGGGCCTGGCTGCGCGGCGCTTTTTTGAGCGTGGGTTCCATGAGCGACCCGAGGAAAAGTTATCACCTGGAGTTTGTCTGCGGCCGGAAGGCGCAGGCGGAGCAGCTTCGGGATGTGCTTTCGGAATTTCAGATCGAGGCCAGAATCATCGGGCGGAAGAAATACCAGGTGGTCTATCTGAAAGAAGGCGCGGGCATTGTGGATCTTTTGAATGTGATGGGCGCGCATGTGTCTCTGATGGAATTGGAAAATATGAGAATCCTGAAAGAGATGCGCAATTCAATCAACAGGAGGGTAAACTGCGAGACAGCCAACATTTCCAAGACGGTGACGGCAGCGGGCAGGCAGATCGAGGATATCCTTTTGATCAGAGACAGGTATGGGTTTGAGAATTTACCGGACAATCTGCGGCAGATGGCGGAAGTCCGATTGGAATATCCGGATGCCGCTTTGAAGGAGCTGGGCGGTTATTTGGAACCGGTTGTGGGGAAATCAGGGGTGAATCACAGGTTACGCAGGCTGAGTGAAATTGCTGACAAAATCAGATCGTAATGTTCAGTGCCTTCACAGTCACGGTGCAAAATCCATTTGAAATCGTCTTCGGCGATGGAATTTTGCACAGATGTATCATATGCTTACGGTCTCAGCAGAAAATGCTTCGACCTGTGCTGGATAGTTAATTAGATCATAATGAAGATAAGAGACGAGGTGTCTCGAAAAGAGAAAGAGGAGGAAAATATTATGATTCAGAAGTCAATCCAGATCAAACTGGAGTCGGGTCTTGAGGCAAGGCCGGTGGCGATGCTTGTGCAGGTGGCCAGCCAGTTTGAGAGCACCGTCTATCTTGGCTCCGACAGTCGGAAGGTGAATGCTAAGAGTATCATGGGTATGATGAGCATGGGACTCGAGAGCGGTGCAGAGGTGATGGTGACCGCGGATGGGGCAGACGAGGAGACGGCTGTTGCGGAGATCGAAAAATTCCTGACCACCAGATAGGGACGGGTGTGACAGGATTGACATTTGATAAGGCATAATGTGTGGGCTGTTCAGAATCCTGTGACGTGGTACGCGGATAGGGTTCTGGGCAGCCTTCTTTTATGCGCAGGCCCGCATATGGAAGTTTGCTGATTCACGGCATGCGGGCCGCGCGACGAGCAGGGAGAAATTTTCCCCGCTCGATTATTAAGCAGGAGGTAACCGATGGATAAACAGATGCTTTTTGTCTATAATCCCAAAGCGGGAAAGGCACAGATCAGGAGTAATCTCTTAGATATCATTGATACCTTTGTGAAGGCGGGCTATGAAGTGACGGCTTATCCGACACAGGCGCCGGGAGACGCGGTTAAGGCCGTGCAGGAAAGACGCGCCGGTTACGATATGGTAGTGTGCAGCGGCGGGGACGGCACTCTTGACGAAGTGGTGACAGGCATGATGAAGTCGGAGGAGCGGCTTCCCATCGGCTATGTTCCGGCGGGCAGCACCAACGATTTTGCCAACAGCCTGAAAATTCCGAAGAGTATGCTGCAGGCGGCGGACGTGGTGGTAAACGGCAGAACCTTCGCCTGTGATGTGGGTAAATTTAATTACAATATATTTATTTATGTGGCGGCTTTCGGTATTTTTACGGATGTATCCTACGGGACGCCGCAGGATACGAAAAATGTGCTGGGACATGCGGCTTATCTGATAGAAGGGGTCAGGCGTCTGCCTTCGGTGCGTTCCTATCCTCTGAAAATCACCTGCAACGGCGAGGTGATCGAGGGAGAATTTCTTTACGGTATGGTGACCAACTCCCATTCCGTGGGAGGGTTTCGCGGTATTACGGGGCAGAATGTGGCGCTGGATGATGGGCTTTTCGAGGTGACGCTGATCCGCAAGCCAACGAATCCGTTAGACATCAACAATATCATTCGTGCCCTTGTGGATAAGCGCGTGAAATCGGAGCATATTTATACTTTTACCACCGAAAAACTGAAGGTGGAGTCGGAAGAGCCCGTGGCCTGGACGCTGGACGGAGAGTTTGGCGGGGATCATCAGTCGGTGGTGATTGAGAGCTGGCACCGGGCGCTCGAAATCCGCGTTCCCGATGAGACGGAGTGATTGACTTTCCGGGGACTGGCTGTTAAAATAAAATTGGTTTCCAGATGATGGAAAAGCAATAAAAAATTAAAATAGAAAGGAAGAAAACATTATGGCATTAGTAACTACCAAGGAAATGTTTAAGAAGGCTTATGACGGCGGATATGCAGTCGGCGCTTTCAATGTGAACAACATGGAGATCGTTCAGGGTATTACCGAGGCGGCAGGCGAGTTGAAGAGCCCCGTTATCCTGCAGGTTTCCAAGGGCGCCCGCGCATATGCGAACCACACCTATCTGGTGAAACTGGTTGAGGCGGCTGTAGCGGAGAATCCGGAGATTCCGATCGCGCTTCATCTGGATCACGGCGATACCTTCGAGCTTTGTAAATCCTGTATCGACGGCGGATTTACCTCTGTTATGATCGATGCTTCTTCCAAGTCTTTCGAGGATAATATCGCACTGACCAAGCAGGTAGTTGAATATGCACATGACAAGGGCGTTGTGGTTGAGGCTGAGCTGGGTACGCTTGCCGGCGTTGAGGATGAGGTTGTTGTAGAGGCAGGCAAAGAATCCTATACCCATCCCGAGGAAGTGGAGGAGTTCGTAGAGAAGACAGGCTGTGACTCTCTCGCTATCGCAATCGGTACTTCCCATGGTGCGTACAAGTTCACGGCTGCACAGTGTACCAGAAATGAGGAAGGCATTCTTGTTCCCCCGCCGCTTCGTTTCGACGTGCTCGAGGAGTGCATCAAGAGACTGCCCGGTTTCCCGATCGTGCTTCACGGTTCCTCTTCCGTTCCGCAGGAGTTCGTTAAGATGGTGAACCAGTACGGCGGAAATATGCCTGATGCAGTAGGTATCCCGGAGGAGCAGCTTCGTAAGGCAGCAGAGCTTGCCGTATGTAAGATCAACATCGACTCCGATATCCGTCTGGCTATGACAGGTAATATCCGCAAGTATTTCGCGGAGCATCCGGATCACTTTGATCCCCGTCAGTATCTCAAGCCCGCAAGACAGGCTGTGAAGGATATGGTAGCGCACAAGATTAAGAACGTGCTCGGTTCCGACGGCAAGGCGTAAAACGTACACGTAGTATACGGATGCATTTTTTGAACTAAGCATAAAATATCCCGGCGCAGTTTTAATAGCTGCGCCGGGGTTTTTATTCGCAGGCCCACATATGGAAGTTTGCTGTTTCACAGCATGCGGGCCGCGCGGCGAGTAGGGAAAGATAGCTCTTCCCTACTCAATTATCATTTTACTTATACATTTCCTTCAACTCCTCCGCATGCGTATCCTCGATATCCGGGAAAGCGGAGAGCATCGGCTTCACGTTCTCTTTTTTCAGTATTCTTGCCACATAGTTTCTTGTGATCTTCATAACGATAGGTGACAGACTTAAGATGCCGATCAGGTTCGGAATCGCCATCAGCCCGTTAAAGGTATCGGAGAGATCCCATGCCAGCCCCAGATTCATTGTCGCGCCCACATAGATCATCAGGACGAACACGATTTGGTACACGATCATGGACTTTGTACCAAAGAGATACTCCCATGCCTTAGAACCGTAGTGACTCCAGCCGAGTACCGTGGAGAAGGCGAACAGCAGGATGGCAATGGCAATAAACATGGGACCGGCATTGCCGAACCTGGTGGCGAAAGCCTCTCCTACAAGCGCGGAACCTTCGGAGGAGCTTAACACCGCGCCGGTTTCCAGATCAACCAGACCCGAGGAGAGCACCACGAACGCGGTCAGCGTGCAGACAACAATTGTGTCTGCGAATACCTCAAAGATGCCCCACATACCCTGGCGAACAGGCTCTTTCACGTTGGAGCTGGAATGTACCATGACGGAGGAACCAAGCCCGGCTTCGTTTGAGAAGACGCCGCGCTTCATGCCCCATGTGAGCGCCATTTTTACGCCGCTGCCGACGATACCGCCGCCCACCGCGCGAAGACCGAAGGCGCCTTTGAAAATAGCGGAGAAAACCGCACCGCACTGATCGATATTCATAATAAAGAGAGCCATAGCGCCTAACACATAGATGATAGCCATAAACGGCACCAGCTTCTCTGTAACCGATGCGATACGTTTCAGCCCGCCCACGATAACGAGAGCCGCGAGAATCAAGAGCGCGATACCCGTCACATAAGTAGGAACGCCGAAAGCGGACTTCATGTTTCCGGAGATGGAGTTGATCTGGCTCATGTTGCCGATACCGAAGGATGCCAGTACGCAGAAAATGGAGAACAGGACGGCGAGCACCGCGCCAATCTGCTTAAAGCCCTTATAGGAGCCAAGTCCGTCCTTCAAGTAGTACATCGCACCGCCGGACCATTCGTTCCGCTCATTCTTGCGGCGGTAGTAGATGCCCAGCACATTTTCGGAATAGTTGGTCATCATACCGAAGAACGCCACGATCCACATCCAGAAGATTGCGCCCGGGCCGCCCGAGATCAGCGCGCTTGCCACGCCGACGATATTACCCGTGCCGATCGTAGCGGCGAGTGCCGTACATAATGACTGGAACTGGGAGATGGACTGATCTTCCTTGTCTGTGTGTTTCGTAATATGTTTGTCGTGAAAAATACCGCCGATGGTACTTTTAAACCAGTGCCCGATGTGGGACAGCTGGAAAAATTTGGTAAGGGCGGTCATCAGAATGCCCGTACCTACGAGCAGCACCAGCATGGGAATACCCCAGACAAAGGCGTTGACGGCGCTGTTCACATTTGTAATTAATTCAACCATGATACGTTTCCTCCTCGTTTTTGTCTCACACTTGCTTTTTTCGTGCCGGATAAGAAACTGCTGACCGGCAAATTCCTGTCAGTAAGCAAAAAAGCGTAGACATACGATATAAATGTCTACGTCGACAGTTATGGGAAATGGGATTTCCGCTCTAAAACTGTAAGGTGCTTACGGTATTCAAGTATACCATAAGACAAAAAGTATGACAAGAGAAAATTGTATACATGCATAATAGCGTGAGAAGAACTTCTAATCACTCGCAGCAAGGGCTGTATCGCAAAGCCAGCATAGCTGACTTGGAAGTTCTAGGAGTTGCTTTGCAACTCCGTCTCACAAGATTCCGCAAAGTGGAATCATGGGGTTTAGCTTGAAAAGAAATTTCCCCGAAAAAGGGAGGATGCCAAGTAAGGTTTCCCCTACTTGGCATTTATTATGAAAAAGTTTTAAATTAATCAGCTAACTTTGCTATCAGCTTGCTGTGTTGTATCTTATGATCTTAGTATACGGGGCAGAAATGTCTAAATCGTGATTCTAAAATGAAGTTTTTTAAAATTAATTATGAACATATTATGAACGGACGGCATGTCATTTGGAAAGGCGGATCACATTCCAGCTTGTTTTCCTGAGGACAGCCGTAAGCGTTCCGTCGCCCACTTTGGCGTTCCCGCCTGCCTTCGGAACAACGTTATTCGGGTTTGCCTCCGTATTGACTGATTTCAAGTCGTCATTGTGCATAACCATGTGCTCCTGTACCCGGTAGTCCGCGTATTGGCGCAGATCCAGAGTCACTTCCATGTCTTCTTCCAGATCCTTGTTTACCGCAAAGACAACGAGTTCCTCTTTTTCCGGATTCTCCACAACCACGCAGTCGAGATAGGGCGCTTCGCCATACTGCTTTGCCTCGTACACAGGGGATTTCACAATCGTGTTTAACACGGTTCCCTGTCCCAGTGTGGCCGCGTGCATATAAGGATAGAAGATTGTCTGTCTCCATGCGCCGGTATCGGAAGTCATAATGGGCGCGATCACGTTTACAAGCTGTGCAAGGCAGCCGATTTTTACACGGTCTGCATGACGAAGAATCGTAATCAACATACTGCCCACCAGCAGGGCGTCCTCAAAATTATAGATATCCTCAAGCTGGTGAGGATTTTGCACCCATTTTTCAAGCTTCTTGTCCGCCTCCTCGGAATGGAACCACACGTTCCACTCGTCCAGGGAGATATTGATGTTCTTTTTGCCGTGGTGCTTGCCCTTGATGTAGTCACAGATAGACACCACCGTGGAGATAAACTGATCCAGATCCACGCTGCTAGCAAGGAAGTTTGCGGAATCGTTGTCCCGGTTTCCGTAATACTGATGCATGGACACGTAATCTACTGTGTCGTAGCACTCGTCCAGTACGGTCGCTTCCCAATCGCCGAAGGTGGGCATCTGGGAATGGGAACTGCCACATGCCACCAGTTCAATGGAGGGGTCTAAGATTTTCATGACCTTTCCTGTCTCGTTGGCAATTCTTGCGTATTCTACGGCAGTTTTGTGCCCGGTCTGCCATGGCCCGTCCATCTCGTTGCCGAGACACCATGTTTTAATGCCGTGGGGCTGTTCGTAGCCGTGTGATCTGCGCAGATCGCTCATCAGGGTGCCGCCCTTAAAATTACAGTATTCCAACAGCTCCTTCGCTTCATACAGCCCTCTTGTACCCAGATTGACCGCCATCATGATGTCGCTTCCGGCTTTCTTTGACCAATCCGCAAACTCGTTGAGACCGAACTGATTGGACTCCACAACCTGCCATGCGAGATCGACCTGAGCGGGCCGCTTCTCCTTCGGCCCGACGCTGTCCTCCCAGCGAAAGCCTGACACAAAATTTCCCCCAGGGTAACGCACGATCGGCACCCGGCACTCCTTTACCAGTTCCAGCGTGTCCTTGCGGAATCCCTGTTCATCCGCAAAAGGGCTTTCCGGCTGGTAAATCCCCTCATAAACCGCCCGTCCCAGATGTTCGATAAACGAACCGTAGACCCTCTTATCAATTTCACTTACGATGTACTCTTTGTCGATGATAACCTGCGCTTTTTTCATTCTCTGACCCCTTTTCCTTCCTTTTTTAAATATATTTCGTTGATTATGCTATTTGTACAATTCATAACCTATATTTATTCTAATGAATGAATAGGATAATAACCATATCTTTTCTTACGCCATATTTGACTTTTCTTCCGATGTTATTTTATTCTATAGGAAAGTGCGACAGAACTGCGGAAAAGGAGGCGTCCCATGTTTCACACAGGCTACTGCGACTACAATCGGTTTAATCCGGACTACGATATCATCGACCGCCCCGAAGGCAGCGGGGATTATCTCTTCCTCTATTTCATGACACCTATGAAGGTGCAGCTTGGCGGCAGAGCGCAGATGACAAAGGAGGGGGCGTTTCTGCTGTATACGCCCGGAGAACCGCAGATTTATCAGGCGGTCAGAAAGTTTAAAAACAGTTTTGTGCATTTTACCTGTGATCATGACGATTTTATGGCGGCATACGACCTTCCGGCTAACAGGATTGTCTATCTGCCTTACCCTGACACTATAAATGCCCTGTTCAAAACCATCTACGTGGAAAGTGTGACAAAGCAGGACTATTATCAGGAGCAGACCGACAAACTGCTGCACCAGATGTTTATTCTTTTTTCCAGACAGCTTCACGCTTTTCCGGAAGGGAAGGGCATGCATGCGGATCTTTTCGAGGAGTTCAGGAAAGCGCGGATTGAGATTCTGACGCATATTGACAGGAAATGGGATGCGTACAGCATGGCAGCCCTGACGAATCTCGGGACAAGCCAGTTTTACAGCTACTACAAGCTGTTTTTTAACCGTTCGCCCAAGTCTGAGCTGCTGGATGCCCGCATAGAACGCTCCAAATATCTGCTGCGGGTGGAAAAACTGCCTGTGGCGCAGGCAGCTATGCAGGCAGGCTTTGACAGTCTGCCGCATTTTACACGCTATTTTAAGAAAGCGTGCGGGATGACGCCTTCGGAATACAGATTGTAAACGTGGTTCCCTCCCCTTCTCTGGATACCGCTTCTATCTGCCCCGCGTGTTCTAAGACGATGGTGCGGGTGATGGCCAGCCCCAGCCCCTGGCCGCCCTTGTCGCTGCGGGTGGTGTAGGAGCGGCGGAAAATGTTGGGCAGGTCTTTTTCCGGGATGCCGCAGCCGGTGTCCGAAACGGCGATATAGGCAGAATCCGCATCCGCTGTGAGGGAGAGCGTTATTCTGCCCTCCGGCGGCGTAAAGTCGGCGGCATTGTACAAAAGGTTTTCCAGCGCGCGGAAAAGCTGCTCGCGGTTCGCCATAATATAGCATGGACGGGGCGTAATGTCCGCAAAAACATTCGGCCCGTAAAGTTCTATGATCGGGCGGCAGTTGTGATAGAAATCCGAGAGGAAAGTATTGAGCAGCAGGGGCTCCATCTTGGCGGGAGCGCTTGTCCGGGCGGCAATCTCCTGGATGGATTTCAGGCGATCGGATAAAATACTGCACTGCTCTTCTATATGAAGCATTCTTTTATGGGTGTCCTCATCCAGCAAAATATCATTCAGCCGTATAATCTGCGCCATGTTAGAGAGGGAGGTCAGGGGCGATTTCATATCGTGTCCCAGTTCTGCGATCAACTGGCCTCTCTCCATGAGGAGTCTGCGCAGATGCTCTGTCTTTTCCTCCACCTCCTCCTGCAGATGGAGATTCAGCCGTTTGTTTTCCGCTGTCATTTCCCGGCTTCGCCGCACCATCAGAAAGGCAAAGGCGATTACCATGCAGAAGGAGCCGTACTCCTCGGGATATGCGCCGACAAACGGTTCAAAGTACCCGATGGAGAGGACGCTGTAAATGAGGCAGACGCCGTTTGCGGCAGCGGCGGCAGGAATGACCTTAATATCAGGCAGCCCCATAAGACCGCCATAGACGGACAGAGTGATAAGCAGGAGCGCCATAATGGCTTTATACCATGAGACGAGCGGCCCGTACCACATCACAAGCCCGGGAATGGCGGGTAGTACAAACAGAGGGACGAGGACGACAGCCGCGCAGGCCCCTAAGGTAAGAGCGCGGAGCCCTTTTCTCAGTCGGCGGGCGATTACACTGTTTTTCGATTTCGGTAAAAACAGCAGAAGGGCGATCTGCATGGAAAAATAAATGCCGGAAACGGCGGCGGCATCTTCCATCGCATAGAGGACGCGCACGAAGGGCACGCCAGGCAGTCTTAAAAAGGGGTAGCAGATTCGCAGCGCGAAGGACAGGCTTAACATGCCAAAGTAAAACGTGGCTGTTTTGCTGCCACCCTCTCTGTGTTCCCAGAGCGCAATGCAGAATAGAGCGAGAGTGAGCGATGAAAAGAGCAGCAGCCCGTAGAGGAACATACGCGCGGCGATGAGACGGCTGACACTGTCCGCTGTTCCGATGACAGGCGCGTACCAGATGCCTCCGTAGTAGTGAGAATGGTTGGCAGTCTGGATCACCAGCTCTGCCTCCCCGTCAAGCGTAAAGGCATACGCGCTGTCCCGGATCAGGGGGGCGTAATGCGCAGGGGACACATCGCCAGTTTGGCCCAGGCAAATTCCGTTTACATAGACGCGTGCGGCGCAGAGAGGCTCCTGCAGATAGAGAAGAACATTTCCGTTTCCCCGCAGACGAAGCCGCCAGGTGGAGACCCCGTAGGGATTTTTGTCTTCGTGGAACAGGGCGAGATTTGGATATTCACCGGCCCACGTGGTGTAATGGGCAGGCGCTTCGGCAAAAAGCTCGTCCGGGGTTAGCAGGACATCCGGATAAAGCTCCCAACCGTTCACAAGGGAGCAGTATCCTTTTTCTGGAATCATGTAAACTTGGCCTTGTGCCGGAGCCGCCTTTGTTATATATTTATTATCATACTGCGCGATGGCTGACAGTCCGAGCAGGCTGAAAAGAATGGCCCCCGCGGCTGTCAGAACGGTTTGCAATGCAGATTTTGTAAGTGTGGTTCGTTTCATGTTATTACATATTCCTTTCGGGAAGAGTGACAGGTTGAACAAATTCTCTGATGAGCAATTTATTCGACCAAGAATTTGTGCCGAGGCGTCACAAATTCTATTGATCGCAGAGCAGAAT
>ERZ779637.76-NODE-76-length-68374-cov-11.595925_pt1 | contig 68374 bp, 60 predicted proteins | sample MGYA00514196_ERZ779637 | MGnify/ENA primary metagenome ERZ779637 (study PRJEB29562, sample SAMEA4376700) | mouse gut metagenome | isolation source: Cecum | study: EMG produced TPA metagenomics assembly of the A DSS colitis mouse model was used to assess the...
GGCTGATGCTGACGGAGGACGGGCCGAAGGTGCTTGAGTACAATGCCCGCTTCGGTGATCCCGAGGCGCAGGTGGTGCTGCCCCGCATGAAAAATGACATGATCGACGTGGCGGAGGCTTGTATCGACGGGACGCTTGACCGGATTGACCTCTCCTTTGAGGACAGTGCGGCGGTCTGTGTGGTGCTGGCTTCGGAAGGATATCCCGTCTCCTATGAGAAGGGCTTTGAGATTACGGGGCTGGAAAACTTTGATGATAAGGACGGGTACTACTGTTTCCACGCGGGGACGGCGCTGAAGGACGGTAAGATCGTCACAAACGGCGGCAGGGTGCTCGGCGTCACGGCAAAGGGCGCGACCTTGCAAGAGGCCAGGGCGAACGCCTATGCGGCCACGGAGTGGGTGCATTTTGACCGTCAGTATATGCGGCGCGATATCGGCAAGGCGATCGATGAGACTTAAGCGTCGCTTAGGAAATTGCGGAAGTGGAGTTGCAAGTGGAATCATACAATATTAGAAAGCGTAAAAGGGAGTGGAATTATGGGCAGAGAAGAAAGAATTGAGATGCTCAGGAAAGAGTTTACCGAGATCAACACTTATAACAGACCAACTTACTGTTCCGAGTGCGGCGATGTTATGGTCTTTAAGGGTCTGGGGGAATATCGGTGCGAGAAGTGCGGCTTTTTGGATTATGACGACTACGGAAAGGCCCGCAATTATGTGGAGAAACATATGGGAGCCAATGCGGCGGAGGTCGCCAAGGCTACCGGGGTATCGCAAAAATCCATAAGGGATATGCTCAAGGAGGGGAAACTTGAGATCGCGAAGGATTCTGTTATATTTTTAAAATGTGAGATTTGCGGCGCGAAGATCAGCAGCGGCAAATACTGCCCCAAGTGCGAGATGAACTATCACCATGATCTGGAGGAGATGGCGAGAAAAGCAAGACACAGCGGCGATACATTCGGCTACAGCACCGAGCGGCACAGGGGAGAGGAAGGCGCCAAGCGTTTTACGAGGGAGTGAAATACCCTCGCGGCAGTCGCCGGGGTTATACAGTCATGACTTTGGCTTGTTGAACGCGGGAATAAGGGCTTCGGCATAGGGAAACAGAAGAAAAGCGCAGGAATGGAGAACGGAATGAGAATACGAAAGAGCGAGCAGGCAGGATGGGGACGAAGACATGCGTGGAAGGCAGCGGCTGTTTTTGGAGCGGCAGTTCTCCTTGCGTGGAGTCATCCGATGGTGAGTCTGGCGGAAGCCACAGGCACTGTGCTGCCCAATTCAGTCAATATCAGGAAACAGCCCGATCAGGAGAGCGAGGTGATCGGCAGCTCCACTGTCGGTAAGGAGATCAGCATCCGGGGCAAGGTGGACGTCTCGGGGATTACCTGGTATCAGGTGTATATTGACGCGAACAACATGGGGTATGTCCGCGCGGACATGATAGAGAAAAAGGGGGATGGGGACATTCCCACGGTTACCTTGGCGTCGGAAAGCCAGCAGTCACAGGCATCGGAAGGCGGGGAGGCGGATTCACAGGAACCGGCAGCGTCCGGCAGTTCCGGCGGCGGCGCGCAGGTGGATGCGCAGGAGGCGATGGATCTCCAGTATGCCAGCACCAAGGTGCAGGCGAAGGTGCGTCCCGATCCTTCCACATCGAACAATCCGGTGGATTCCCTGACGCCAGGCACGCAGGTCGTGGTGAGCGGAAAATCCGAGGGGAGCGACAGCAAGACCTGGTACTACGTGACTTTTACCGCGTCAAACGGCTCGGAGAAAACAGGCTATATCCGTTCGGATCTGTTGGAATTGGGTGAGATGCTGCCCATGGAAGAGGAGCCGGAGGAAGCGCCGGAAGAGGCGCCGGAGGAAGAACCGGCTGCTGCACCGAGAAACGACTATGAGCTGAAAATCGAAACTACCTCCGACGGGGAGGAGGCATGGTATATTTATGACAACGTGACAGGACAGAAGCAGAAGCTTGTGCCCCTTCTGGAATCTTCTTATTCTCAGACGCTCGATGACGGGGAAGACACGAAGTCCATCGTAAAGCAGAGGATTGTGATTGTTGTGCTTGCCGTGCTTCTGACGATTTTTGTGATTGCGACGGTTTTCATGGCCTTTAAGCTGCGCGACGCATACTATGAGGATTATGAAGATGAGGAGGATGAGGAGGACGAAGAAGAGCGTCCGGCCGTAAGAAGGGCTGCGGAGAGAGAAACGGGACGCAGAGCAGCCGCGGATAGAGAAAGGGAGACGGGTCGCAGGGCAGCGGCGGACGAAGAGCGAAGACCGCGCAGAAGAGAAGATGCGGGAGAAGGAGCGGACAGGCAGGAGCGCAGAAAGAGAGAGCGGGAAGTGACTTACAGGGAGGAGCCGGATGCGGAGGAGGCCGTCAGACCGGCAAGAGCGCGCAAGGCCAAGAATTTCCTTCTGGATGACGACGAGTTTGAATTTGAGTTTTTAAATATGGACGATAAGGATCTGAAATAACTATGTTTATTGAGATAGATTTTAACAGCGATCAGGCGATTTATATGCAGCTCAGGGATCAGATCATTATGGGGATCGCTTCTTCTCAGTTTCAGGAGGGAGAAATGCTTCCTTCCGTCAGACAGCTTGCGGATACCATCGGCATCAATATGCATACGGTCAACAAAGCCTACACGGTTTTGAAGCAGGAGGGCTATGTGAAGGTGGATCGCAGACGGGGTGTGATGGTAGCCGTAGACATTGACAGAATGCGGGCCATTGAGGAGATCCGGGAGGACTTGATGGTCACCTTGGCAAAGGCAAGCTGCAAGAATATTTCCGGAGAAGAAGTGCATGCTCTTATAGACGAGATCTATGAGGAATATGGGAAAGGAATGAGAGAGTAAATGCAGCCACAATTTACGGATAAGGCGAAGGCGGCTCTGATTTTAGCGGAGAGGGCAGCCAGAAGCTTACGGCAGAGTTATGTGGGAAGCGAGCATATCCTGTTAGGACTTTTGCGGGAGAATACGGGCGTTGCGGCGACTGTGCTTCTGAACAACGGCGTGGACGTGGTAAAGCTGAAAGAGATGATAAAGGATCTGATTGTGCCGGAGACCTCCGTGCTGATTGCGGAGCGTGACGGGTATTCCCCGCGCGCGCAGGCGATTCTGGAGGAGGCGCACAGACAGGCGGAGAGGTTTCGCAGCGACAAGACGGGGACGGAGCACATCCTTCTGGCGCTTTTAAAAGAGGGGGAAAATGTAGCGGTCAGGCTGTTGAACACCATGGGCATTTCGGTGCAGAAGCTTTATGTGGATGTGCTGGTAGCCATGGGAGAGGACGGCGCGCTCTACAAAGAAGATCTGGGAAGAAAACAGAATAAGAAAAAGGGGAACACCTCCATCCTTGACCATTACAGCAGGGATCTGACGGCGCTCGCCAGAGAGGGAAAGCTTGACCCGGTGATCGGCAGGGAGGAGGAGATCACCCGCGTGGTGCAGATTTTGAGCCGCCGCACGAAGAACAATCCCTGTCTGGTGGGGGAGCCGGGCGTCGGGAAGACTGCGGTGGTGGAAGGGCTTGCGGCAAGAATCGTGACCGGCGACGTGCCCTTTACGGTGCAGAATAAGCGACTGCTGACGTTGGATCTCTCGGGAATGGTGGCGGGGAGCAAGTACCGCGGCGAGTTTGAGGAGCGGATCAAAAAAGTCATCAAGGAAGTGATCGAGGACGGCAACATCATTCTGTTTCTGGATGAGATGCACACCATTATCGGCGCGGGCGGCGCGGAGGGTGCGATCGACGCCTCGAATATTTTGAAACCTTCCCTTGCAAGGGGAGAAATTCAGCTGATTGGCGCGACTACCATCGCGGAGTACCGCAAGTATGTGGAGAAGGACGCGGCGCTGGAGCGGCGGTTTCATCCTGTGACGGTGGAGGAGCCGACGCTGGAGGAGACCGAGAACATTCTGCGGGGCATCGCGCACAAGTACGAGGAGCACCACAGGGTTACCATCACGCCGGAGGCGATCAGCGCGGCGGTGGCGCTGTCGGCCCGCTACATCAATGACAGGAACCTGCCGGATAAGGCCATCGACCTGATCGACGAGGCTTCGGCGGCGGTGCGGCTGCATGTGACAAAACAGCCCGATAAGCTGCAGGAGCTGTCGGAGGAGATAGACAAAATCGATCTGCAGATTGAGCGGTCGATCCGCATGGAAGCTTTTACGCAGGCGGCCGAGCTGAAAAAGAAACAGGAGAGCTGTATCAAAAAATATGAGCGCATGGTGAAGCGGCTGGAACAGGAGGAGCAGAACCGCGCTTATGTGGTGGGCGAGAACGAGATTGCGGAAGTGGTGGCGCTCTGGACCAAAATCCCTGTGAAGAAGCTGGCGGAGAAGGAGAGCGAGCGATTGTTGAAACTGGAATCCATTCTCCACAAGCGCGTGATCGGCCAGGAGGAGGCGGTCGTGGCGGTGGCGAAAGCCATGCGGCGCGGCAGAGTGGGATTACAGGATCCGAATCGACCGATTGGGTCATTCCTGTTTTTGGGACCTACGGGCGTGGGTAAGACCGAGCTTTCCAAGGCGCTTGGGGAAGCCATGTTCGGTTCGGAAAACGCACTGATCCGCGTGGATATGTCGGAGTACATGGAAGGACATTCGGTCTCCAAGATGATCGGATCGCCGCCGGGCTATGTGGGATTTGAGGAGGGGGGACAGCTCTCCGAGAAGATCCGCAGAAATCCGTATTCCGTGGTGCTTTTCGATGAGATCGAAAAGGCCCACCCGGATGTGTTTAACGTGCTCTTACAGGTGCTCGACGACGGACATATCACCGACTCCAAGGGACGGAAGGTGAGCTTTAAGAATACCATTCTGATTATGACTTCGAATGCCGGCGCGCAGCGCATCATCGATCCGAAAAATCTGGGATTCGGCGCGGCGGAGACGGAAAAACAGAGTTATGATAAGATGAAGGGGAATGTCATGGAGGAAGTGAAGCGCCTCTTCAAGCCGGAGTTCATCAACAGAATCGACGAGATCATGGTGTTCCACCCGCTGAACAAAGAGGATATGAAGGCGATTGTCACACTGCTCTCAAAAACACTGTCAAAGCGGTGCAAAGAACAGATGGATATTGAGCTGACGGTCGGTTCCGCGGTGAAGGAATATCTGATTGAGAAGCATATGGATGTCAAGATGGGCGCAAGACCGATGAAGCGGGCGATCCAGTCAGAGATTGAGGACGCTTTGGCGGAGGAGATTTTGGCCGGAAAAGTGAAGAGCGGCGATAAGGTGTCTGTGGGACTGAAAAATAAAAAAATAACTTTCACGGTAAAACCCGTGCAGGTATGATGAGGAATAACAAAGGTAGTTATTCGGTACAGGTCGAAGCACTTACCGCTGAGACCGTAAGAACAAGATACAATATGCGAAATCCATCGGCGAAGACGATTTAAGATGAATTTTGCATCGTAACTGTGAAGGTACTGAACAGTTACTAATAAAGAGACATTAGGAGGAAAAAGCGATGGCTGTAGTAGAGGAGTTATTGCGCGCGGAGAGTGACAGGACGATCAGCTTTGGAAATTACAAGCTGGCGGCAAAGGCAAAGCTGGAGGATTATGAGCACGGCGGTAATCTTTATAAGGTAAAGACCTTTAAAGAACTGACGAAGCTTGAGAAAAACGGCATGTTTGCCTATGAATCGGAGCCGGGAACCAGTGTGAACCGTTTTGAGGAGACGGAGAACGGCATTACCTTCACGGTGGAGGGCGACGAGGACGCGCAGATCACGGTGGGGCTGGAGGAAGACACGGTTTATAAGGTGTATGTGAACGGCGCAAACGTGGGAGAGATGAAGACGAACTTAAGCGGAAAGCTGAGCATCAGCGTGGAGCTTGCAAGTGTCGGCGCGGTGGAAGTGAAGATCGTTAAGTAGAGGTGGTCGGTGCGGCTTTACGCGCGGAATCGTATAGGGCTGGATCGTGACGGGGTTTTGGCTGACATGGGTGTCATGTTTGGCCGGAACCCCATATTTCTATATATAGAAAATGATTTCCCGGCCGACTGCACATAGAAGGGAGAAAAGGGAATGGCAAAGGCAAAATCGACGGTATTTTTTTGTCAAAGCTGCGGTTATGAATCCGCCAAGTGGCTGGGACAGTGCCCCGGCTGTAAGGAGTGGAATACTATGGTGGAAGAGCCTGCCGCCGGACGCGGGAACAGCACGGGGCGGGGAAATGGCGCGGGCGGCAGTGGATCCCGAAGAGGGGCGGCGGAGCCGGTGAGCCTGAAACAAGTGGATCTTCGGGAGGGAGAGCGCATGACCACCCATATCGGTGAGCTTGACAGGGTGCTTGGCGGCGGCATTGTGCCGGGATCCCTTTCTCTCGTGGGCGGCGATCCGGGCATCGGTAAGTCTACCCTGCTTTTGCAGGTGTGCAGACATATGGCGGCGGACGGCCGTAAAATTCTATATATATCCGGGGAGGAATCGCTGCAGCAGATCAAGATGCGGGCCAATCGGCTGGGGGAGTTTTCGGATCGGCTTCTCCTTCTGTGCGAGACGAATCTGGAAGTTGTGGAGCAGACCATCCGCAAGCAGCTGCCTGCGGTGGCGGTGATCGACTCCATCCAAACCATGTATCGGGAGGAAATTTCCTCCGCGCCGGGCAGCGTATCTCAGGTGAGGGAGTCCACAAATGTGCTGATGCAGCTTGCCAAGGGGCTGGGCGTTTCCGTTTTGATCGTCGGTCATGTGACGAAGGAGGGAACCGTGGCGGGGCCCAGAGTGTTGGAGCATATGGTGGACACGGTGCTCTACTTTGAGGGGGACAGGCACGCATCCTACCGCATTCTGCGGGGGGTAAAGAATCGGTTTGGTTCCACCAACGAGATCGGTGTTTTTGAGATGAAGGAGGAGGGGCTTGTGGAGGTGGAGAACGCCTCCGAGTTTATGCTGAGCGGCAAGCCCGAGGGAGCCAGCGGCTCCGTGGTGTCCTGCTCCATGGAGGGAACCAGGCCGATTTTACTGGAAATTCAGGCGCTTGTGTGCCACAGCAATTTCGGCATACCGCGAAGGCAGGCAACGGGCATGGATTTTAACCGGTTAAATCTGCTGATGGCGGTTTTGGAGAAACGCCTGAATCTGCAGATGGCGGACTGCGATGCCTATGTGAATCTGGCGGGCGGTATGCGGATCGCGGAGCCGGCTATCGACCTGGGGGTTGTGATGGCGGCGGTCTCCAGCTTCAAGAACCGCGCCATAGACGATAAGACCATCGTTTTCGGGGAGATCGGCTTGAGCGGCGAGGTGCGGGGCGTCTCACAGGCGTCGCAGCGGGTGTCGGAGGCCGCAAAGCTGGGCTTTACCACCTGTATTCTGCCGGCGGTCAATGCAGGACAGATCAGGACGAAAGAGGAAATTCGGATTATCGGCGTCAGGACAGTACGGGATGCCGTCGACTTGATTTAGGGGCGGTTATATGATACGATAACGTGGGTTTTAGTTGTGCGGCAGTAGAAGGTTACAGAGAAACGGATAAGATCTGACAAAGGAGTCAGTATGGATAAGAGAAAGCGCGGCTTTCGGGGCAGCATACCTCTTCTGATTTTGGAAATCTGCGTTCTGCTTATCGCTGTCGGCGTGATGTATGTGGTGGTCACAATGACAAGCGAGGTAAATCACAAGGATATTGACGAGGAAAATATCCGTATAAATGAGGAGATCGTCAGAAAAAAGCTAACGGATGTGAAGCAGAGCGAGAAGAAAGAAGAGGTGAAGAAAAAGGGATACCGCAATATTGCGCTCTTCGGCGTGGATGCCAGAAACGGCGAGTTGGGGAGAGGCACCAGAAGTGACACGATTATGATTGCCAGCATCAATCAGGATACGCAGGAGATTAAACTGATTTCCGTGTTCCGTGATACGTACCTGAATCTTGGCAACGATTCCTATAACAAATGCAATACGGCCTATGCGCAGGGCGGGCCGGAGCAGGCGATCAATATGCTCAACATGAATTTGGATCTGGATATCACAGACTATGTGACGATTGGTTTTTCGGGGCTGATCGACGCGGTGGATGCGCTTGGCGGCGTGGAGATTGAAGTGACGGATTCGGAGATTTCCCATTTGAATAATTATCAGCTCTGCATGGCGGAGGAGCTGGGCGTGGATTACATTCCGGTAGAACAGAGCGGCAGGCAGCTTTTGAACGGAATGCAGGCAACGGCTTACTGTCGGATCCGCTACACAAAGGGCGATGATTTCAGAAGAGCGGAAAGGCAGCGGGAAGTGCTCAGGGCTATGATGGACAAGGCCGGGGACGCGCCGGTCAGCACATTGACCGATATGGTTAATGCCGTTCTGCCGCAGGTGGAGACCTCTCTGGATGTGAATGAGATTTTGAGCGTGCTGGGAAGCGTGGCCGGTTACAATATGACGGAGAGCGACGGTTTTCCCTTTGAGGGAGGCAGAGCCGGGGCCAATGTGGGAAGCAAGGGAAGCTGTGTGGTTCCCGTGGATTTGGAGGAGAATGTAAGACAGCTTCATCAGATTTTATACCCGGAAGAAAGCTACAGCCCTTCGTCCCGGATCAGGCAGATCAATGAGGAGATTAAGACGCAGACAAACGAGTATCTGCAATAACAGTGCAGCCGGGGCATAAGCAGACGGATAAGAACGGAAACGGGTCATTATGAAAAAATTGCTTATTTATTTAAAGGATTATAAGAAGGAGACGGTTTTTGCGCCGCTCTTTAAAATGCTGGAAGCCACGTTTGAGCTGTTTGTGCCTCTGGTGATGGCGGCTATCATTGACCGGGGTATCGGGCAGGCGGATACGGGGTATGTGCTGAAAATGGGCGCCATTCTCGTGGCGCTGGGACTGATCGGGCTGCTGTGCTCCATCACGGCGCAGTATTTTGCGGCCAAGGCGGCGGTCGGGTTTTCTGCGGGGTTAAAACATGCGCTGTTTGACCATATCCAAAGCCTTTCCTTTACGGAAATAGACACGCTTGGCACATCCACCCTGATTACGCGCATGACTTCCGATGTGAATCAGGTGCAGAACGGTGTCAATATGGTGCTGCGTCTCTTCCTGCGCTCGCCCTTTATCGTGTTCGGCGCGATGATTATGGCTTTCACCATCGACGCCAAGGCAGCGATGATCTTTGTAGTGACGATACCGCTTCTTGCGGTGGTGGTTTTCGGGATTATGGCGCTCACCATGCCCATGTATAAGAAGGTGCAGGCGGGGCTGGATGCGGTGCTTTCCGCGACGAGAGAAAATCTGACGGGAGCAAGGGTGATCCGCGCTTTTCACAAAGAGGAGGAAGAGATCGACAGGTTTGAGGAGAAAAACGGATTTCTCACCCATCTGCAGCTCGTTGTGGGAAGAATATCGGCACTGACCAATCCGGTCACATATATTATCATCAATGCGGCGACCATCCTTCTGCTATATACGGGCGCGGTTCGTGTGGACAACGGCAGTATTACGCAGGGCGAGGTGGTTGCGCTGGTCAACTACATGTCGCAGATTCTGGTGGAGCTGATTAAGCTGGCGAATCTGATTATCACGATCACCAAGGCGCTGGCCTGCGCCAACCGCATTGAGGCGGTGTTTGAGGTGGAGTCGTCCATGACGTGGGGAACTGCGGCAGCGCGGGTAGAGACAGCGGCAGAAGGAAAGGAATTGACTAAGGTGGGCAATGCGGCGGCAGGCGGCGGCATGGCTTCCGGAACGGACGCATTGGCAGGACAGGATTCGACGGACAGAATGAATCCGGCAGTGGGCGGTAAAGTGGTAGATGGGGATGGCGTAACGACGGGGAGTGGCGCGGGTGCGGGTCTGGCTGTGGAGTTTGACCATGTCCACCTGACTTACGGGGGCGCGGGCGCGGAATCCCTGAGCGACATCCATATCCGGGTGCCGAAGGGACAGACGGTCGGCATCATAGGCGGCACGGGCTCGGGCAAGTCTTCTCTGGTAAATATGATTCCGCGGTTTTATGATGCTACGGTCGGTACCGTGCGCGTGGATGGGCGGGACGTGAAAACCTACGGTATGGAGGAACTGCGGGAAAAGATCGGCATTGTGCTGCAGAAGGCGGTGCTTTTCCGGGGGACGATCCGGGACAACCTGCTGTGGGGGAATGGTTCCGCCACGGATGAGGAGCTGTGGGAGGCCTTGCGGCTCGCACAGGCAAAGGATTTTGTGGAGACGAAGGAAGGCCGTCTGGACGCGCCTGTGGCGCAGGAGGGACGCAACCTTTCCGGCGGACAGAGACAGCGGCTCACCATCGCAAGGGCGCTGGTGGCGAAGCCGGAGATATTGATTCTGGATGACAGCGCGTCGGCGTTGGACTACGCCACGGACGCGGCGCTGCGCAGTGCGCTGCGGGAGCTGACCGGGGAGACCACGGTGTTTATCGTATCACAGCGGGCTTCCTCGATTCAGCATGCGGATCAGATCATCGTGCTGGAGGACGGCGAGATGGCCGGGTGCGGCACCCACGAGGAACTGCTGGCGGACTGCGAGGTCTACCAAGAGATATACTACTCGCAGTTTGAGCAAAAGAATGCCGTGCAAACGTGAATATACAAAGTGGCGTTGAGAGCTTGCTCTCATAAGACGATTTGTATATTCATGTTTATAGGGCGGACGCCCGACATGCATAAGTTGGCGAAGACAACTTATGCATGAGCACGGCAAACGTGAATATACAAAGTGGCGTTGAGAGCTTGCGCACTAGGAGTGATAATACGAGTTTGCGAAGCAAATCTCGCAATCGAGCTTGCGCACTAGGAGTGTTAGTACGAGTTTGCGAAGCAAATCTCGCAATCGGGCTTGCGCAGTAGGAGTGTTAATACGAGTTTGCGAAGCAAATCTCGCAATCGAGCTTGCTCGATTTGTTATAGGGCGGACGCCCGACATTGTGCGCGGCTATATATGAGGTGAACGATATGGGACAGAGAGAAACATTCCGGCGGGTTTTGCATTACATTAAAAAATACTGGCTGTATTTGACGGCGTCCATCGTGATGGCAAGCGTGACGGTGGCACTGACTTTGTACTTTCCGATATTGACCGGTAGAGTCATAGATTTGGTGTTAGGTGCGGGACAGGTGGATTTTCCGGGGGTGTTCGCGATTCTAAAACAGATGGCGGTGATCGCTGCGGCCACCGGGCTGGCACAGTGGATTATGAATGTGTGCAACAATAAGATGACCTACCGCATTGTGCAGGACATCCGCGATGAAGCGTTTCGCAGGATAGAAATTCTTCCCCTAAAGTACATTGACGCGCATTCCTACGGTGAGGTGGTGAGCCGGGTGATCGCGGATGTGGATCAGTTTGCGGACGGCCTGCTCATGGGATTTACGCAGTTTTTCACAGGCGTCATTACGATTCTGGGCACATTAGGGTTTATGCTCAGTGTCAATGTCGCCGTCACGGGTGTTGTTGTGCTGGTGACACCATTGTCGTTTTTTGTCGCGGGTTTTATCGCGAAGAAAACGTTCACCATGTTTCATTTGCAGTCGGAGACGAGGGGCGAGCAGACGGCGCTCATCGAGGAGATGGTCGGGAACCAGAAGGTGGTACAGGCCTTTTCCCATGAGGACGAAGCGCTGGAACAGTTCGATGAGATTAACGGCAGACTGCAGGACTGCTCCCTGCGGGCGATTTTCTTTTCCTCCCTGACAAACCCTTCCACCCGTTTCGTGAACAATCTGGTGTACGCGGGCGTGGCGGTTGTGGGGGCGATTTATGCCGTGCACGGCGGGATCAGCGTGGGACAGCTGTCGTGCTTCCTGTCTTATGCGAACCAGTATACGAAGCCGTTCAACGAGATTTCCGGCGTGGTGACGGAACTGCAGAATGCCCTGGCATGTGCGGCGCGGATTTTTGCTTTGATCGAAGAGGAACCTCAGACGCCGGAGCCGGAGAACGTGCGGACGCTTACAGATGTGGAGGGACGCGTGGAGCTCTCTCATGTGGACTTTTCCTATGTGCCGGATAAGAAGCTGATCACCGATCTGAACCTGACGGTGAAGCCGGGACAGCGGGTGGCCATTGTGGGTCCTACGGGCTGCGGAAAAACTACGGTGATCAATCTGCTGATGCGGTTTTATGATGTGGACAGCGGAAAAATCTGCGTGGACGGTGCGGATATTCGGGAAGTGACGAGAAGGAGTCTGCGCGAAAATTATGGCATGGTGCTGCAGGAGACATGGTTGAAGGCCGGGACGATCCGCGATAATATCGTGATGGGCAGACCCGACGCCACGGAGGAGGAGGTTATTGCCGCCGCGAAGGCATCCCACGCCCACAGCTTTATCAAGAGACTTTCCAAGGGGTATGACACGGTGATCGGGGAAGACGGAGGCAGCCTTTCCCAAGGGCAGAAGCAGCTTCTGTGTATTACGAGGGTGATGCTCTGTCTGCCGCCTATGCTGATTCTGGACGAGGCCACGTCCTCCATAGATACGCGCACGGAAATACGGATTCAAAAGGCGTTTGCCACCATGATGCAGGGAAGAACCAGCTTTATTGTGGCACACAGGCTCTCCACCATCAGAGAGGCGGACGTGATTCTCGTTATGAAGGACGGAAATATTATCGAACAGGGAAACCACGAGACGCTGCTTAAGAAGAAAGGCTTTTATGCCGGACTTTATGAAAGTCAGTTCGCTGTATAGTTGCAGTGCCGTTCAGTTCAGGACTTTGCACTTGCTGCAAAGTCCGTAAGAATGTGTAAATTTAGCCAAGTGGGAATCTGCCCTCGCCGTAGGGCGACTTGGAATGGCAGATTCCATAACAGGAAAGCCGAAGGCTGAACTGTTATAGTAGGAGGCATCTTTGTTATAGTCCATGGATTCGGAGCGGATGTCCGTGATCGCGCCGTTTTCCCATTCAAAGACAAGATACTGGTAAACCACGGCGTGGTGATCCAGATACGCCTCGTCGGTTAAAAAGGAAAGAAGCGCGTCTTCTTCAATGCCGTTATTTTCACAGAAGCTGTCAATTTCCACGGCAGCGCCGTCCACAAAAAAGGAGGGCAGGATCGTGGTAAGTGACTTGTCAAAAGGAATTTCTTCGGCGGGAAGGAACTGGTAGCTGTCGCCGTCCACACTGGAGAGAATATCGTAGTCCCGGTAAGCGGCCAGAAAGGCATCGGGGCCGTCTCCGATTTTCACGCCGCGTATGGTCTGCGCCGTCTCCGCGTCCAGATCGTAGTCGGTGGCGGTCAGAAGAGGCCTTTCCTCGCCGCAGGCAGAGAGAGGGAGAGCGAGGGAACATGTCAATATAAAGAGAGCAGCGGCTTTTTTCATGGGAATCCTCTTTCCGGAGCGTAGGGCTCCTGTGTTCACAGGCCTGTGCAAAAAGAAACCCGCGAGCATCGACTCACGGGTCATAATAACAGGGGCAGTAGGAATCGAACCCACATCGATGGTTTTGGAGACCACTGTTCTACCTTTGAACTATGCCCCTTTGGCATATGGCGGGTCTAAGAAGACCGCCGAAAGTTATTATAGCATAGGAGCGGGGAGAGCGCAAGCCGGATTTTTTGAAATTCTCCCAAAATGATCATATTTGAAAGGATGGCAGGGTGTATGTTAGAGAAGGCGGGAAGTATGTTTGACAATATGGAAGCGATGATGGATCGCATCAAGAAAAAAGTATACGCGGAACGGATGGAGCGGTTTCGGGAGAAGAATCTGGAGATTCTTGCACAGATGACGGACTTTGTGGAGCAGGCGGAAGAACAGGAGCGGGATAAGGCGGCGGCACAGGTGGCAAAAACCCTTGCGGACGCGGTGGAGGCGCGTTTTGCCAAGCGGGGAAAAATCAGCGGCAGAGCCCAGATGGACATCAACCTGTTTATGATTTACTTCGTGTTTCCGGCGATTCTTCTGACACAGAGCGAGTATGCGGGACTGCTTGCGGATGCCATTCGGGACGAGTGGCGGGGGCGGTTTAAGAACAGCGAGCAGCTGAGCTATACGACGTATGAGGAAATTTACGGCACTTTTCAGGAGAAGATTTTCGGGATGTTTTGAGGCAGAAGCTGATTCAAAAATCGCCGCCGGTAATGGGAGCGGCAGAGCGAAGACACCGTCTCCGGGGAAATTGCGATCGATGGTTCGCAGATTATGGGAATGCAAGGCAGGACAGTTACTTGAAGATGCCGGAGATATCGTAAATTGGAGAAAGAAGGGATTCCTATGGAAAGCCGTATGGATATGATTAACGGATCGCTTGGCGATAAGATTATCAGATATGCGCTGCCGCTTGCAGTGACGGGTGTTTTGCAGCAGTTATTCAACGCGGCGGATCTGGCGGTAGTGGGACAGTTTTCGGGCAAGGAGGCAATGGCGGCGGTGGGCGGCAACGCGCCGGTCATCGGGCTGTTAGTGAATCTTTTTGTTGGGATTTCGCTTGGCAGCAATGTCATGATCGCAAGGTCAATCGGTCAAAAGGACAATGAGACGATTACAAAGACGGTACATACCTCGGTCGTGATGGCGCTGCTTGGAGGTGCGCTGCTTGCAGTGCTGGGTGAGTTTCTGGCGCCCAGAGTGGTAGACATGCTGGACGTTCCTGGGGACGTATATTCGATGGCGGTCAAATATCTGCGGATTTATCTGGCGGGAATGCCGGTGATTATGCTCTACAATTTTGAGGCGGCGATTTTCAGAAGCTGCGGGGATACCCGGACGCCATTGGCAGCTCTTGTGATTTCGGGCATACTGAATGTGATCCTCAATCTGTTCTTTGTGCTGGGGCTTGGCATGGATGTGGACGGTGTTGCGACGGCTACGGTGATATCTAATCTTATCAGTTCGGTCATCCTCTTTGCAGCGCTGGTGAAGACGAAACAGGCGATCCGTGTCGAGCCGAAAAAGCTGCGGGTGCACGGGGATGTGCTGGGAGAAATGTTGAAGATCGGGGTGCCTGCGGGCGTGCAGGGCATGATTTTTTCTTTTGCCAACATCATCATCCAGTCGGCGGTCAACAGCCTAGGAACGACCGTGATGGCGGCGTCCTCCGCAGCTTACAATTTGGAAGTCTTTGCCTACTATATCATGAATTCTTTCGGGCAGGCTTGTACCACATTTGTCGGTCAGAATTATGGGGCCGGGAAAGGGGAACGCTGCCGGAAGGTGTTGAAGCTCTGCCTGCTGCAAAGTCTCGTGAGCACAGCGGCGGCCAGCGGGCTGATTCTGCTGCTTAGCCGCTGGCTGCTTGGGATTTTTAACACAGATCCGGAGGTAATCGCGGTAGGGCAGATCCGGCTGGCATATATTTTCTTTGCGTATCTGTTCAGCTTTGCGCAGGAGGGGCTGTCGGGCTATCTGCGGGGATTCGGCGTTTCCTTTATCCCGGCGGCATGTGCGGTCGTCGGCATCTGTGGCGTTCGGCTTGCGTGGATTTTTACGGTATTCAGACAGTCGCCTTCTTTTACGACGATCATGCAGGTGTACCCGCTCAGTCTGGGCATCACGGCGGCGGTCATTCTGGCTGTCACGCTGGTGGTGAAGCCGTCGAGAAAGTATATTGTCCCGTCTGAGAGGTAAGAGCAGATGCGATGATTTCTATAGCTCTTCCAGAATCAGGAAATCCCAGCGCTGCAAGGAAATCCGGCTTCCTTCTTTTATGACGGGGGCGGTTTGGGTTTCCGTAAGTGCGGCTATGCTTTCGCCTGGCGAAGCGATATCCGCGTGGAGAGACTGGGGATCGTGCCCGGACAACAGCACACGGGCATCTGCGCCGTGATAGATGGTTTCCTGCGGCTCTTCGGAATAATTAAAATAGTAGACGACTTCTTTTTGCAGGTCGTTTGTGCCCCGTTTTACAATCATAGGCCAGACGGCTTCTTCTCGGGCAATGTCCGCCTTTTCACAGAGAAAGCAGAGGAGCCTTTTCAGCACATCCCCATCCGTATAGCAGCCCAGATAGGCGGCATAGCCCTGACCGAATCGGTTGCCTGTGATGGCGGCGCAGCCGCCCCAGTGGGGATGGTCGTAGTAGGCCAGCGTTTCGGCGGTGTCGGGGAGGAGGAGTTCCATCCAATTGTGGACACAGTAACGCTGTTTCGATGCAGAGTGCGGGCTGACTGACTCCGTTTGTGCTTCTGTCCCTGGCTTTGAGGATATCTTTTCGCTCGGCGCAGATTTCACAATATTTGCTCGCAGTCCCACCCGTACCGCATCCGTGAACTGGTCGTAGGTCATGCCGAAAACTTCGGTCAAACCGTGAGGCAGGTCGTCGTGGTAGATTTTGAGCATTCTGTCCGCCACCGCGGTCTTGAAGGTGGAGAGCAGGACGCCTCCCGCCTGCACATAGTTTTTCAGCGCGTTCGCAAGCGCGTCTGAGACACTGTAGAGCGCAGGTGTAATCAGCACCTGATATTGACTAAATAAGTCGATATCGGTCTCGGCTTCGAGAATATCGCATTCTATATTCATTTCGTAGAGGGCATCGAAAATCCAACGGAACACATCATTGTATGCGGGACCGTCCTTGATCGAAAACCAGTGCAGGGCGTCCAGAGAGTAATTGTCCAGAAGGATTGCGACAGGGCAATGCTTTTTAAGATTGACTAAATGAGTACCGTATTTGACAAATTCCGCGCCGATGCGGCAGGTCTCCCGGTAGGTGGCGTTCTCTTTCAGGTTATGGCTTAAAACGCCTTTCCAGTAGGATTCAATGGCGTTGTGGATGGAGTGCCAGTGCCAGTATTCCACGCAGTTGGCGCCGTTTGCCAGATGAGAAAACGCCTGCAGGCGGAGCTGTCCTGGGTAGGAGAGCCAGCCGTGGTTGCCCTGCGCCTCGGTTTCCAGCACCAGATAGTTGTCCTTTTTTAAGGAGCGGGCGATGGCACCGCCGAAAGCAATTTCCTTGCCTGTCAAATCCTGCGCGGAAGGGTGGTAGATATCGCAGCCGGCAACGGTTAGCGGTTTAGCGGCATCCCACTGGTCAACCTCCGGCTGTAAGCCAAAGGAGTAACCACGCCAGTCGAAGTCGAAATTCTGGGTGATGAACTGTTCCGGGCGGGCGTATTCCTGTACGATGCCGCCCTGCCATGCGAGGAACGCCGACACGAGCTTTCGCTGAAATTTATGATATTCCGCGCCGAGACTGGCGTTGATGGTGCCGCGCACGTCGGGGAAATCCTCCCACGAGTTGATACGGTTGCTCCAGTAATCAAGCCCCCACGCCTGATTTAAGAGCGTGAGATCGTCGTGAAAAAGCGTCCGCACATAGTCCACAAATTTTTTCTGGGCGTAGGCGGAGCAGGTGTCGTAGGATTTGGTTTCATTGTCGAGCTGGAAGCCGATCACATGGTCGTATGGCTGCACTTCCTCCATCAGCCTGCGGATGATGCGCTCGGCATGTTTTAGGTACATGGGGTGAGCGATATCCATATTCTGCCTGTGTCCGTAACGTCCCGGTCCATCGTGGGTTTCCGTGATGATATCCGGGTATTTGCGCGCCAGCCATGTGGGAACCGCGTAGGTGGGCGTGCCCACAATCACTTGTATATCGTGTTTTTTCGAACAGGACAGCATCCGGTGCAAATGGGTAAAGTCGAAGACACCGTCCTGCGGCTCCCATGTGCTCCAAGTGGATTCCGCGATGCGGATCACGTTCATACCTGCCCTTTTTATCATTTCCATGTCGGTTTCGATGCGGTCTGCGGGAAGATATTCGTCGTAGTAGGCCGCGCCGTAGAGAAGTTTGTCCATTTTCATAGTGGTGTCCTTTCTTAACTTAACTGCAATGTTGAATAATTGCACGTATCGTTTAATCGTAAGCAGACCCTTGGCAACCGTTCAAATCCTTCGGATGAAAACTGCCGGCGCTTAACGAGGTGTTTTGCGTTTCGCGCTGTTACGGCGGGAAAGGAGCAAAAGGGTGTCCGTGTCGATTATCGCTATTTGCGCAATCTCTGTAAATTTGTTTTAAGACGGCAGCATGGTTTCCAGCTTTTCCACCGCCAGCCGGATGTATTCGCCCAGCGGATTTTCGGTGCACCCGGCGATAAAGTGATTGCAGCGGTTGACGGGAATCAGTATTTTGAAGGCTCTGCTGGCGCCGACTGCGGTGGCGATGGCGGGGGTGATTTCCCCGAGCAGGGCGTTTGCGAAGACAATGCCCACGGGGCCGATTACGATATCCGCGTCGGTTACGTTCACCAGCGCGGCGTTTTCGCCTGTTGCGCCGAAGTTTGCGCCCGCCTTTAACATGGCGGCGGTGGCGGCGGTGTTGGTGCCGATGGCGTAAAGCTCCAAATCTTTGTGTTTTGCCTTGATCTGTTCGATGACAGTCTTGCCGATGCGGCCGCCCTGGCCGTCGATGACGGTGATTTTCATGCGGAGTTCCTCCTTGTTATGGTGCAGATTTATGAAAATACATTTTGCTATGTTGGAAATCAGCGTGTGAAGTCAAGCTGAACCAAACATTTTCAGTCTGATAATGCAATTTCTTTCCATGGATTTTTCATGAAACACAATTTTCCCCCATCATGGCTGTTTATGCGCAAGTAAATGTTTTGTGCGTTTTTTACAGCGACAATAATAGTATAGCATAGGCGCGTGGTGTATAAAATAAAAAAATTTCCTTATAATACCCTTTATCAGATTATCGCAAGGCGACTAATGAGAGAATGCCGCGCATTCTCTTATAACAGTATGTGATGGGAAACGGGAGAAGTTATGTCAACTAACAGCGCGACCATTTATCTAAAAGCGGAACAGAATATAGAGGTGCAGACGACGGAGGTGTGCGTCAAGGATATCGCCACACTGACCTGCGCGGATTCCCATGTGCTTGCAAAGGCGAAATCCCTCAAGCTGTGGACATTTCGGGAGGGGGAGAGCAAACGACAGGTGATCAGCGTGCTCAAGGTCATTGAGGAGATTGAAAAAGCCTGTCCCGGCGCGAGCGTGGAGAATCTGGGGGAGACGGACGTGCTTGTGGAGTGGATCCGCGTGGACAGACACAAGGGCTTTGTTCAGTGGTGCAAGCTTGCCTTTGTGGCTCTCATCAGCTTTTTCGGCACGGCATTCACGATTATGGCATTTCACAACGATATCGGAATCAACGAGGTTTTTTCCAAGATTTATGAAATGGTGATGGGCGCCCCGGGAGACGGCTACGGAATTCTGGAACTGTCCTACTCGGTTGGGCTGGCGGTGGGTATCACCGTATTCTTCAATCACATCGGCGGCAGGCGGATCACGAAAGATCCCACACCCATCGAGGTGGAAATGCGGGTTTATGAAAAGGATGTGAACCAGGCGCTCATTGCGACGGCGGACAGGGAGGGAAAGACCATTGATGTTTCTTAGACAGCTTCTACTTTTGGTGATCGGGGTGAGCGCGGGATTGATCGTGTCGGCGGGCGTATTTACGGTGCTGATTTCGGTTGGGTTGATTCCGCGGTTTGCGGGCAAAATGCATGTGGCAAAAAAGGTGTTCGTGCTGGAGGAGATGGTGGTGCTCGGCACGCTGACAGGAAGTTTTTTCAGTGTTTTTGGCGAGTGGGGCATGATAGGAAGAATGGTGCGGGCACATGCGGTTTTCGGGGCGGCGACGGATGGCGTCTGGAATTTCGCGGGGACACTCATACAGATCGTATTCGGCCTGTTCGCGGGCATTTTTGTGGGGTGTCTTGCCCTTGCCATCGCGGAGATGTTAAACACGATTCCCGTCTTTGCCAGAAGGATCGGATTCCGGCACGGGCTGGGGATCGCGATACTGGCGGTGGCTCTTGGAAAGCTGATGGGAAGTGTGATTTACTTTACGCAGCGGGTGTTTTTATGAGACTGTGCATAAAGCGGTGGAGCTGTGAAAGGCATTTTGTGATGGCGCATGGCTTAGAACTGAAAAGAGAAATGTCGGGCGGCTTGAAGTGGTTTGGGCCGGTAAATTTTCAGGAAAAAAGAGCAGAAAAATTTAAGAAAAAGGAGAGGACACATTATGGCGGAAAATCAGGCGGGGAATGAAATGCAGAAGCAGGGTGAAAACATGACACAACAGGAGAAGGAGCAGGCGTACCAGCAGCATGTGGAGCAGGCGACGCCGAAATACAATATGCCCGTCCGCATGGCAAAGGCTTTTGTGGTGGGCGGCATCATCTGCGTGATCGGTCAGTGTATTTTGAATTATGCCACGAACAGCATGGGTCTTGACAAGGAGACGGCGGGCTCTTGGTGTTCTATGCTTCTGGTGCTGGCGAGCGTGGCGCTGACCGGTTTCGGACTCTATCATAAATGTGTGGAGTGGGGCGGCGCGGGTGCGCTTGTGCCGATCACGGGCTTTGCGAACTCCGTGGCATCGGCGGCAATCGAGTATCAAAAGGAGGGACAGGTATTCGGTATCGGATGCAAAATATTCACCATCGCCGGGCCGGTAATCCTATACGGGATCTTTACAAGCTGGGCGCTGGGCGTGGTGTACTGGATTGGGAAACTTTTGGGGATTGTGTGAGAAATTGCACAATCCCTTGGCTTGACATTCCGCTGCGATATGCTATACTTGCATTGTTAACCAAATATGTATAGAGTTAACAATGCAAGTATAGTCCTGCAACAATGCGGAATCATGGAGGTTAGGGTGAAAAGAAGTTCTAGCCGCTCACAGCAATGTCTGTTTCGCGGAGAACTTCTAAGTTTCACCCAGGAGAATGCCCAAAATACAGGCATTCTCCGCACGGATTTGAGATTGCGCGATGCGGAATCATGGAGGTTAGGGTGGAAAAACAAAAATCTTATGACGTGGGCATTAAGGCCGACAACGGAGGAAAAGCAGTGACAAGGCGAAAAATCAGTACGCAGGATATGGTGCTTTGCGGGGTGTTTACCACGCTGATCGCGGTGGGGGCTTTTATCAAGGTTCCTGTTCCCGTAGTGCCTTTTACGCTGCAGTTTCTGTTCACTATGCTGGCGGGGCTTCTGCTGGGCGGCAGGAAGGGCGCGCTGAGTGTCGGCGTCTACATTTTGCTGGGGCTGGTGGGGCTTCCCGTCTTTGCGGAAGGCGGGGGATTTTGGTACATATTAAAGCCCAGCTTTGGCTATTTGCTTGGATTTATGCTGGCGGCCTATGTGACGGGCACAATGGTGGAACGAAAAAAGAAGCTTTTGACCGGGTGGGTAATTGCGGTGAACTTTCTTGGCCTGTTCATCGTCTATGCTGCAGGCATGATTTACTACTATGTAATCTGCAATTATGTGATTGACACGCCGATTGCCATCGGACCACTGTTTTTATACTGTTTTGTCCTGGCGGTTCCTGGGGATATCTGCCTGTGCATTCTGGCGGCCATATTGACTGTGAGAGTCAGACCTATGTTTCAGAAGATGCTCGGTGCCGTGTAGGGCTGAGTGTACGGGTGTAAAGGGAACAGACCGGAGCGAACGGATATTTGATGTGGCAGGGAAAACTGTGTGGGCAGACGAGATGAACAGGGCAGGAGGAACTGAAGAATGAGCAAAAGTCTTTTTGTCACAGGAACGGGCACGGATGTGGGAAAAACCTATGTGACCGGACTGGTCATAAAGAAGCTTGCAAAGAGCGGGGTACGCGCAGCCTACTACAAGGCGGCTATGAGCGGCAACGAGAGAAGGGCGGACGGCACGCTGATTCCGGGTGACGCGCTGTCTGTGAAGGAGGTTTCGGGGATATCCCAGCCTTTGGAGGAAATGTGTCCTTACATATACGAAAACGCATATTCGCCCCATCTGGCGGCCCGCATCGAGGGCGGGCCGGTGGAGCTTTCCGTGGTGCAGGAGGGCTTTTGCAGGGTCAGCGGGGCATACGATTATGTGACCGTGGAGGGCAGCGGCGGTATTCTCTGCCCCATCCGTTATGATGAGGAACGAATTATGCTGGAAGATGTGATAAAAGCGCTGGATTTGTCCTGTCTGCTCGTGGCCGACGCGGGGCTTGGCACCATCAACAGCGTGGCGCTCACCGTTGAATATATGCGAGCCAGAAAGCTTCCCATTGTGGGGCTGATCTTTAACCGCTTCCATCCCGGCGATGTGATGGAGGAGGACAACATCCGCATGTGCGAGGAGCTGACAGGGCTGAAAACCCTCGCCTGCGTGCGGGAGGGCGATCGGGAGCTTCCCATGGAGGCGGAGGCGCTGCGAGCGTTATACAACTGATGAAAAGGTTTACATAACGTGGAAAGCAAAGGGATGAAAGCCAAGGCCGGAGAGTTTACATAACATATTCGCGTAGATATCGTTGGCATTGAGAGAATTTACATAAAATATATAATAGAAATGAATCATACAGAGAGGACTTTGCAATGATCTGGTATCCTTACGAACAGATGAAAACCATGAAGCCGCCCTACGAGATCGCGGACGCGGAGGGCGTGTATCTTTACACAAAGGAAGGGGACAAATTGATCGACTCCATCTCCTCCTGGTGGAGTGTGATTCACGGCTACAAACATCCCGTGATCACGAAGGCCATCAAGGAGCAGGCGGACATTTTTTCCCACGTTATGCTGGGCGGGCTGACCCATCCGGCGGTGCAGAAGCTTTCGGACAAGCTGGCCGACTGGCTGCCCGGTGATCTGGATTACTGCTTTTTTTCGGATTCCGGCTCGGTGGCGGTGGAAGTGGCATTAAAGATGGCTCTGCAGTTTAACGTGAACAGGAAGGACGAGCGGAAGACGGTGCTCGCGCTCACCCACTCATACCACGGGGACACCTTCAAGACCATGGAAGTGGGGGACGACGAGGACTATCATTTTGCCTTCGGGGAGAAGAAGGGCGTTATCCATATTCCCACAGAGATCCCGGCGTTGGAGGAGGCCTTTGAGAAGCATCACGGTGCGCTCAACTGCTTTATCGTGGAGCCGCTCCTTCAGGGGGCGGGCGGTATGCTGATGTATGATCCGGCTTTCCTGAAGCGGGCGAGGCAGCTCTGTGACAAGCACGACGTGCTGCTTATTTTTGACGAGGTGGCGACAGGCTTTGGCCGGACGGGCTATCGGTTTGTGGCGGACGAGGTACTGCCGGATATTCTGGTGCTCGGCAAGGCGCTGACGGGAGGCTATATCGGCCATGCGGTGACGGTGGCCGGGGAAAAGGTTTACCGGGGCTTTTACGGGGACGACCCGGCGCTTGCGCTGATGCACGGCCCCACCTTTATGGGGAATGCGCTGGCCTGCAGCGCGGCCCTTGCGTCTATTGAACTGTTTGAGGGGCAGGACTATATGTCGAAGATTCATCGGATCACGGAGATTATGCGGCGTGAGATGGCGGGCTTTGAAAGCTCTAAGGTGAAAGAGGTGCGCATCATGGGCGGCTGTATCTGTCTGGAGGTGCGCGACAGGGCAGACCTTGCGGGCTATCAGGAGTTCGCGGTGAAGCGGGGCGTTTTTGCGCGGCCGTTCTTAAACTGCCTGTATGCGATGCCGCCCTATGTGATCGGGGAGGGAGAGCTGGTGCAGGTGCTTTCTGTGATGAAAGATTGGTTTACATAAAACGGAAGCTTGCTAAAATGAGGCGGAGAAGAGTAAAAGGATGTAAACCAAATGATGTGAAATATGGTGTTGGCGCAATACGCATGAGGTTTCTAAAACGGAAGAAATCAGTGGAGCGGGAAAAGAAAACAGATATAAGATCGAAAAACAGACAGAGGTATAGCAGGATGGAGAAAATCAGTGAATTGCAGGAAAAATTATATCGGGGTGAGCTGCTTACCAAAGAGGAGGTCATGCCTTTGCGGGAGGCGCCGCTTAAGGAGCTCTGTCAGGCGGCGGATGAGATTCGGGCGCATTTTTGCGGGCGCCGCTTCGATCTGTGTACAATTATAAACGGAAAGTGCGGGAAGTGTTCGGAGGACTGCAAATACTGTGCCCAGAGCGCCCATTATACCACAGCCTGCGGGGAGTCTTACCCGCTGCTTGCCACGGAAAAAATCGTGGCGCAGGCGAAGCGCAACGCGGCGCAGGGGGTGCTGCGCTACTCCATCGTCACAAGCGGCAGGCGGCTTTCGGAGGCGGAGGTGGAACAGGTCTGCGAGAGCATCCGCGCGGTGCGGCGGGAGGCGGGGATTGAGGTCTGCGTCTCCTTCGGCCTGCTCGGGGAGGCGGATTTTCGGAAATTGAAAGAGGCGGGGGCATCCCGCGTCCACTGTAATCTGGAATCCTCCGAGCGGTATTTCCCGTCAGTCTGCACAACGCACACCTACGCGGATAAGATCGAGACGCTGCGGGCGGCGAAGCGGGCGGGACTGGAGGTTTGCAGCGGCGGTATCATGGGGCTGGGAGAGACCATGGAGGATCGGATCGACATGGTGCTGACGGCGCGGGAGCTTGGCGTAAAGTCCGTGCCCGTCAATGTGTTAAACCCGATTCCGGGCACGCCCTACGAGAACAACCCGGCGCTGACAAATGACGAGGTGCGCCGGATTGTGGCCATTTTCCGCTTTATCATCCCGGACGCTTCCATCCGGCTGGCGGGCGGCAGGGGGCTTCTGGGCGATAAGGGGGAAAAGTGCTTTGCCGGGGGTGCAAACGCGGCCATCAGCGGGGATATGCTGACCACGGCGGGCATTACCGTGGAGACGGATATGGCGCTTTTGAAAGAAATGGGGTATACTGTGGTAAAGGGATAATCTGCGGAGCCGGTGTCGGGGTGGTCAGAAATGAGATATGCTGCGGCGAATGGCGGCGGCTTGGTATCGGAAAGGCGGGAATCCCGGCAAAGAGAGGAGTGCAGACATGATTACATTTCAGTACCGGGTGGCAGGTATAGACGGGGATTACGCGAACTTAGAGCGCATCGACGCGCCCGAGGAAGGTTATAAACTGGTGGCACGCGCGCTGTTACCGCCGGAGATCAAAGAGGGGACGAAGCTCTTATACGAGATGCTGCAGTATTCCATTCTTGAAGAGCAGGCACAATAGTGAAGTTATGTAAACCACACGCTCTTTGGATGTTTGTGGAGACGGCGCAGACCTGTCCTTGCGGCGCGGCGAACACCATAGGCGGGTGGCGGAACAGAAGCGGCACATGGGCGCGAAAGACGCAGGAGGAGCAAGAGAATCAAAGACAAGTCCGGCTGGTACGGTGAGAAGGAGCGGGCAAGCGACGGCTGGGACTATGAGTATGGCTGGGACAGCGGTGACAGCTGGGACAGCAGTTACGACGATTGGGATTCTGACGGGTAACAACGCGAGAAGAACTTCTAAAGCTTGGCAGCAGAGGCTGCCTCGCTAAGAAGTTCTATGTTTCGCGTGGGAGAATGCCTGAAAAGCGGCATTCTCCGCAGTAACTTCGACCGAATAAGTCAAGCAGCAGAAGAGGTGCGGATGTGAATAAGACAGAGCATGTGGTGAAGGAGGTTATGCCGGGTTCCATCGCGGAGGAGATGGGAATGGAAGCGGGCGACGTCCTTCTTTGCGTGAATGACAAGGAAATAGAGGATGTGTTCGACTACCGTTATCTGATGAAGGACGAGTATGTGGAAATACTTGTGCGCAAGGCGGACGGCGCGGAGTGGCTTCTGGAAATCGACAAGGATTACGACGAAGATTTGGGCGTGGAGTTTGAAAACGGTCTGATGAGCGACTACCGCTCCTGCAGTAACAAGTGCATCTTCTGCTTTATTGACCAGATGCCGCCGGGGATGCGGGAAACCTTGTATTTTAAGGATGACGACTCCCGGCTTTCCTTTTTGCAAGGGAATTATATCACATTGACCAACATGGACGACCATGATGTGGAGCGCATTATTCAGATGCAGCTTGCGCCGATTAATATTTCCGTGCAGACCACAAACCCCGAGCTTCGGTGTAAGGTGCTCCACAACCGGTTCGCGGGGGAAAAGCTGCGGTTTCTGGATCGGTTTTACGAGGGACATGTGGAGATGAACGGACAGATCGTCTGCTGTAAAGGGGTCAACGACGGGGAAGAACTTCGGCGCAGCATCACGGATCTGATGAACTATCTGCCCTTTATGCGCAGCGTGTCCGTGGTGCCGGCGGGGATCACGAAATACAGGGAGGGTCTCTGCCCTTTGACGGTGTTTACGAAGGAGGAGGCAGCAAGAATTATCGATATGATTGAAGCATACCAGAAGGTTTGCTTTGACCGATATGGTCTACATTTTGTTCATGCCAGCGACGAGTTTTATATGCTGGCCGGGCGGGAGTTTCCGGAGGAAGAGCGCTACGACGGGTATATCCAGTTGGAAAACGGTGTGGGCATGATGCGGCTTTTCCGGGAGGAGTTTGCGGAAGCGATGCGGGCAGTTTTAAATGACCAATCAGGTCAACAAAGATGGAAGGGGGTGAAGCGTGCGCTCACCATAGCAACGGGAAAGCTGGCTTTTCCTGTCATACAGGCGGCGGCGGAGGAGCTGTGCAGCGTCTGTTCGGGCCTTACGATTCATGTCTTTTCCATCCGCAATGATTTCTTCGGAGAGACGATCACTGTGGCCGGCCTGGTTACGGGACAGGATCTGATTGACCAGTTGAAAGAACGGCAGCGGGCGGGGGTGAATCTGGGGGATACACTTTTGATTCCCGCCAATATGCTGCGCAGCGGGGAGCAGGTCTTTCTGGACGATGTCACCGTGCGGGATGTGGAGCGGGCGCTGGGGATTCCTGTGACGGCCATAGATTCCGGCGGGGGAGACTTTGTGGAGGCGGCGCTAAATCCGGCCTACCGCATGGACAGGGACAATGACGGGGATGCCTTTGTGTATGTGGATGGATATGACAGATAAGCAGCATGAGAAATGCGAAAAGTCAATAAATATTATGTAAACCAAAAAGAAAGGGAGCAATCAAGGGAAGCATGTCTGATACGGTAAAGAAACTGACGGAAGAGGAAATGACGGAAATTTATCACACCTACATGAAGGAGGATTTCCCGTCTGACGAATTAAAGCCCTTGAGCCATATCACAAGGAGCATGGAGGCGGGATTCGGTTTTTCTCTCGGTATTTACGACGGGAAAAAACTGGCGGGCTATGCCGTTTTTATACTCTGCCGGGAGGCAAAGTGCGCGCTTCTCGACTATTTTGCGATTTTGCATGACAGGCGGGGAAAGGGGATGGGGCATCGGGCTTTCTCACTGTTAGCTGCTTATTTCGAGGAAAATTTGCCGGAAGTGGAGGGGCTTTACATCGAGTCGGAGCGGGTTTCGGCGGCGGAGGATGAAAAACAGCGTCTGACCAGACAGCGTCGGATCGCCTTTTACCTCTCCTGCGGCTGTGAGATGACGGCGCTTCGTTCCGTCCTGTTCGGGGTGGATTACAGCGTTTTGTATAAGCCTTTCGGGGCGCGGGGGCAGGAGCCGTCGCAGGGGGCGCTGGACACCCTCTACAGAAAGATGTTTAAGCCGAAGCATTACGCCCGCTTTGTGAGTCTTTGCGTGATGCCGGAAAGCAAGTAAAAATGCGGCTGGCATGGCTCTCAGGTGAGAACCTTTCGATTGACTTTTGACAGGCGATACTATATCATAAATATCAAAATAGTATTTATTTTTTACGTGGGAGAAGGAGGATCGGTGGGTATGGAGTTGGAAATTCTCAAAAATGAGGAGAAACGGATGAACATGATTATGTTCCTGTTTCTTGATGTGATCCCTGTTGTGGCGGTTACTTATGTGCTTTTGTTTAATGGCGGATCGGGAAGGGACGCGATCGCTCTTGTGATGGTGGCGGCAAGTCTGCTGATCAAGGTGTTTGAAAAGAAGCTTGGAACTTACGCCAAATATCTGTACATATCCGTGCTGCCGCTTTTTGGCGCGGTAACTCTCGTGGTGGGCACGCCGGGCGTTTTCGGCGCTATGGTGGAGGCGTATTTTCTGGTTCTGTTTCTGGCGGTTCCTTATTATGACTTATCGGTAATTAAGGTGTGCGCGGTGGTGACTGTTGTGGTCAATGCAGTGGCTCTGATTATTTTCAGACAAGCTTATCTGTGTATGTATACACTGTCGATCTGGGTTTTCATTGTTATGGTGTATGTCCTTGCGATTGCGGCCGCTGTCTTCATCGTATTCAGGGCAAGATCACTCTTTGCGGCGGTGGAGCAGAAGGAAGGGGAGGTGGAAGAGCTTCTGAACAATGTAAGAGGCGCTTTCGAGGGATTGCAGGAGTCCTCCCAGTCCATTTATGATTCTTTACACAGCTTCGAGCAGAGTTCTTCGGAGATCGCGGCGTCCACGGGGGAGATTTCCTCCAGCGTGGAGCAGCAGATTGAGCAGGTGGAGGGCAGTATTCAGATATTCAACGATCTGGACAGCCGGATCGGGGATTCCGAGTCCAGAGTGCTGCAGACGGTTGAGAATGTGAAGCAGCTTGAGGAGAAGAACAACGAGGGCATTGTGGCCATCGAGGAGCTCTCCAAGAAGTTCAGTGAAAACATCAAGGCGACGCAGGTGGCGTCTGAGGGCATGACGGCGCTGGCCCAGAAATCCAGTTCTATCGGAGAGATCATCGACAGCATCAGCCAGATCGCGAAGCAGACCAACCTGCTTGCGCTGAATGCGGCGATCGAGGCTGCCAGAGCCGGTGAGGCCGGCAAGGGTTTTGCGGTGGTTGCGGATGAGATCAATGCGTTGTCCGGCGAATCAGCCACGGCGACACAGAAGATCGACGCGATTCTGAAGGACATCATCGCCACGATCGGCGATACGAACAAGGTGATCGACCGCAATACCGTGATCGTGCGGGAGTCCAATGAGAAGCTGGATGACACGGTGAAGATATTTGACACGATGCTGAAATCTTCCGAGCAGGTGATCGAGGAGACGGACAGACTCAAAGACGGACTCGGCGGCATCGTGGAGATCAAGGAGAGGCTTCAGGATGCGATGCAGCAGGTGGAGAGAATTTCCCAGATTTCGGTACAGGGAACGACGGAGATCAGCTCTTCCACGGAAGAGCAGGTGACGGGTGTCGAGACGATTCTGACGTCTATGGCGAAGGTGCAGTCAGGCATCGACCGCCTTGCGGAAATTTTGAATTAAAATACGGGTTTTCAGGTAAAATGAAATTATGACATGTCCCGCTTACCGGCGGGACATGTTCGCGTATAGGAATGCGGTATGAGGAATGATATGAGGAATCAGATGAGAGATAGGAAGACAGTGATCGGCCTGCTGGCTCATGTGGATGCGGGTAAGACGACTTTGGCGGAGCGTGTGCTCTATATGGCGGGGGAGATCAGAAATCCCGGCCGCGTGGATCATCGCGATACGTTTCTGGATACGGATGCGCAGGAGCGTGACCGGGGCATCACCATTTTTTCCAAGCAGGCGCGTCTGTCATGGAAAGGCGTGGAAGTGACGCTTATGGATACGCCGGGGCATGTGGATTTTTCCGCGGAGATGGAACGGACGCTGCAGGTGTTGGACTGTGCGGTGCTCATCATAAACGGTGCGGATGGGGTGCAGAGCCACACGCGGACATTGTGGAGGCTGTTAGAGCGCTATCAGGTGCCTGTTTTTCTCTTTATCAATAAGATGGACCAGCCGGGGACGGATGCGGAGAGATTGCTTTTGGGGGTACAGAAGGAGCTGGACGGCCGCTGCGTATCCTTTGTGTGCCCGGGCGGGGAGTGGACGGATGCGTTTTACGAGAATGTTGCGGTGTGCGATGATGGGCTGTTAGAGAAGTATCTCGAACGGATGGAGCAGGGGGCGGCAGACGGACAGGCGCGGATCGGGACAGAACAGAATGCGGCAGACGAACAGATGCGGATCGGGATTGAGCAGGGACTGTCTCCGGTGAGCGATGCAGAAATTGCGTCGCTGGTAGAGAGCAGGAAGCTCTTCCCCTGCTTCTTTGGTTCCGCATTGCATGGAGACGGCGTGGAAGCATTGCTCGACGCGCTTATGGCATATGCGCCTTCGCAAAAGTATGGGGAAGCATTTGGCGCGCGCATTTTTAAGATTACGAGGGACGCGCAGGGAAACCGTTTGACGCACGTCAAAGTGACCGGAGGCAGCCTTAAGGTGAAGCAGATGATCACGGCGTCCGCCGGACAGAGCAGGGCGATATCTGACTGCGCGGAAAAGGTTGACCAGATCCGTCTGTATTCCGGGGAAAAGTATGTGGCGGCGCAGGAGGTATCTGCCGGGGATATCTGCGCGCTTCTGGGGCCGGAGCACACGTTCTGCGGGCAGGGACTCGGCGCGGAGAGCGATATCGTGCTGCCGGTTCTGGAGCCGGTTATGACTTATCGGGTCAATCCGTCTGAGGGAGTGGATATCCACGACTTGTATATAAAATTATGTAAACTTGAAGAGGAGGAACCGCAGCTTCACACGGTCAGACAGGTGCAGAGTGGAGAAATACATGTCCGGCTTATGGGTGAAGTACAGATTGAGATTTTAAGGAAAACGATCCTGGAACGCTTCGGCATAGAGGTGGATTTTGACGAGGGGAGCGTTCTCTACAAGGAGACCATTGCGGATGTGGCGGAGGGGGTGGGACACTTCGAACCGCTCAGACATTACGCGGAAGTACATCTGATTCTGGAGCCGGGGGAGCGGGGGAGCGGGCTGATTTTTCGAAGCCGCGTAAGCGAGGATAAGCTGGATCGAAACTGGCAGAGGCTGATTCTGACGCATCTGGAGGAGAAGACCCATCTTGGTGTTCTGACGGGATCACCGATTACGGATATGCAGATCACGTTGGCGGCGGGGAAATCCCATGTGAAGCACACGGAGGGCGGTGATTTCCGGCAGGCGACCTACCGCGCGCTCAGACAGGGGCTGTGCAGGGCGAGGAGCGTGCTGTTGGAGCCTGTCTATGCCTTCCGTATGGAGCTGCCTGCCCCGCTGGTTGGGCGCGCCATGACAGATATACAGGCCATGGGCGGCCGTTTTGATGCGCCGGAGACTGTAGGGGAGGAGGCGGTGCTCGCGGGTACGGTTCCCGTCTCCGAGTTTGGCGGTTATCAGACGAAAGTGCTTGCATATTCCGGGGGAAAAGGCAGGCTGTTTACGAGACTGCAGGGCTATGAACCGTGCCATAACGCGGATGAGGTCATGGAACAGATCGGCTACGAGGCGGAACATGACACGGAGAATCCGTGCAGTTCCGTGTTCTGTGCCCATGGGGCGGGATTTGTGGTGGAGTGGAATCGGGTGGAGGAGTACATGCATCTGGAGCCGGCGTTGAAAGCCGGGTGGCGTCTGGCGGACGGCAGTATTTATGGGATGGATGACGAGAATGACCAAAACAGTCAATCTAACCGATATGGGCAGAGTGGAGGAGAGGGAACGGGAAGCGGCGCAAGGCAGGGAGAGCACGGTGCGAAGAGCAGCTTTGCCGAACGTTACGCGAAACGTACTTCCGGCGGCAGGTCGGCAGTTGACTTTATCGGTCAGGATGAGGTGGAGGAAATCTTTGCGCGTACCTTTGGCACAAAGGAGCCGAAAAGGCAGGGGTGGGCGAGAACCATCCGCGCCAGGACGGTAGCGCCCGCCGAAGTCGAATATCATGGCGGTCAGGGGATGCAGGAGGAGTATCTTCTGGTGGACGGCTACAATATTATCTTTGCGTGGGCGGCGCTTTCCGAGCTCGCGAAAGCGGATTTAAACGCGGCCCGCGGCAGGCTGATGGACATTCTCTGTAATTTCCAGGCATTCCGGAAAATGCACCTGATCCTTGTCTTTGACGCGTACCGCGTGAAGGGGAATCCGGGCAGCGTGGCGCATTACCATAATATCGACGTGGTCTACACGAAGGAAGCGGAGACGGCGGATCAATATATCGAGAAGGTGACCCACGAGATGAGCCGGAAGAATTACCGCGTGCGGGTGGCCACATCCGACGGGCTTGAACAGATCATCATTATGGGCGCCGGCGCGATCCGGGTTTCCGCCAGAGAGCTTTTAGAAGAGGTGAGGGCGGCGGAGGCGGAGATGCGGGAGAATTTTGATATATCGGTGGAGTAGAATGAAAAGTTCAAAAAGCGCCATATATAAAGATTGATTGTGCATAAGCAGACGCATGATGCTGCGTATCTTTCGTTCGCATTGCTTGTCAGAAGTCTTCCGAAGCTGGCATTCATGTAAGCATGATGCCTGCTTCATAAGCCTTCTGACTCTGCTTATGCGCGCGTTTTAAGATTTTTATAAGAAATCCCACGACTTTTTTATAAGGACTTCTTTTTATGATAGGTTCAGTTTCAGGAACGGTTCATTGGTCGTTTGTTCAGGGGAATGCTTGAAAAAAGCGGCTTCGGATCTGTTCCGCGGATGAAGGAGGTAAGATTTTTAAGATGGATGCATGTGTGCTTGTGGTGGACGACGACAGGGAGATTGTGCGGGCGATTGCCCTTCTTTTGGAAAAAGAAGGGTACCTTGTGCTTAAGGCTTACGACGGCATGGAAGCACTGCGGATTTTGGCGGAGAAAGAGGTGCAGCTTATCATCATGGATGTGATGATGCCAAAGCTGGACGGGCTTTCCGCCATGATGAAGATCAGGGAGCGCAAAAACCTTCCTATTATCGTTCTGAGCGCGAAGACGGAGGACACGGACAAGATTCTCGGACTCTCCATGGGGGCGGACGATTACGTGGCGAAGCCCTTTCACCCGCAGGAGCTGGCGGCCCGGGTGAAAAGCCAGCTTCGCAGGTATACGCTGCTGGGCGGAATCCATGCACAGAACGAGGAGGACGAGATCACAAACGGCAGACTCTGTTACCGCCTTAAGGAGCGCACGCTCTATGCGGATGGGGAGCCGGTCAGGCTGACCGCCACGGAGACGAAGATCATGGAGCTTCTGATGAAGAACAGGGGCCGGATTTTTCCGGCGGAGGAGATCTATGAGAGAGTCTGGGAGGAGCCGTCTTTTTCGCCGGAGAATACGGTGATGGTGCACATCCGCCACATCCGGGAGAAAATCGAACTCAATCCGAAGGAGCCAGAATATATAAAGGTGGTGTGGGGCATTGGCTACAAAATGGAAAAAAGGTAAGGCAATATTTAGTTTTTTGGCATTTTTTACAGGGCTGACTATGTTGGTCTTCAATCTGGTTCCCGCTGCGGGCATAGCTGCGGCCTTCGGCATGGAAATCTATGAAGGACAGCCGGATTATCAGGAAAGCGGGGAATTTCGGGATCTGATCAGCGAAAAGCTGTCGGAGCTTATAGGTGTGGCAACCGGGGGAAAGTCTTATTCTGGATACTTTACGGACTCTACGGGCGCGGTGTATAAGTTCATGGATGAATCTTATGACGAGTGGGTCGAGGAATTCCAGAATGAGCCGCTTGTGGAACAGGAAGAGACTGCCGTGGAGGAGAATGCGGCTTATGGGCCCGGAGCAGATTTTCTGAATAATCTGGAAGGGCCGGAGGCTTTTGGCGGGAACTGGGACGATTATCAGGCATATCTGGCGGAAGAGCAGACGTACTATGATGAAATGATGGCAGCGGAATACGGATTCGGCAGCGCGTATGATTATGACGGGGATTATGGCGGCTACAGCGTTTACTACGGTTATAACTTTGGCGACAAGGAGAGCCGGGACGCCTACATGGCGGATGCGGCGCAGAATAAGAACCTCCGCTACGCCGTGATTTATCAGAACAAGCTTCTCTACTCGAACATTGAGGGATTTGAGGAAAGAGCGGGTGAGGAATGGAAAGGCGAGGACTTTGCCGCGGCGCTTGACGCCGGGGCGTACAATTTCACGCTCTGGTATAACAGGGCGGGCGACGGCAAGGTAACGATCGTGAAGGACGGCCATGAGGAAAATGTGTACGGCGACGGGGTCTACAGCGATAAAAGCCGTTGGCGGGTGCCCGGCTATGCAAACTTTTCGATCGGAGAGTCGGCCGGGGAAGCGGTGATCTTTCTGGCGGCTGCCAAGTCCCCGCAGCTCTATCTGGTAAGATCTGACGGGGACGGCGGGGTCACGCAGTACGGCGGCCGCCTCTATCGCATGAAGGAGCGTTTGGACTGGCTCCGCAGCGCAGCCGAGCGGATGGAGATGTTTCTGACGGCAGCGGTGATCCTTCTGGCGGCTGCCCTTCTTATGCGGAAGAGCAGGCGGCAGGCAGTGGAACGGATCGCGGAATTACTGGGGAAAATCTGTCTGGAGATCAAACTGTTTCTTCTGTTTGTTCTGGCCATTCTCTTTACGGGAATGAGCGTGGGCGCGCTGGGACAGCTTGTCTGGTGGATCAGAACCGGATTGGGCTACTATTATAGTTGGAGCGGCGACTACATCTACGAGATGGCAAGGCTGACGAAAGCGGGGGGATATCTGGCTCTCTGGTTCTGGCTCCTTTATCTGGTTGTGCTGGACTGGCGGACGAATGGGAAAAGGCAGAAAAAACCGGTTTTTGATCTTCTTAAGATAAAAGACTTTACGCATCCGATCCAGAAAAGGCTGGTGCGGAGACAGCGGCTTACCCTGGTTGCAGAACTTACCCTGCTTGTACTGTTTGCGGCGGCGCTTGGCGCGCTCTGGCTGTATCAGGAGGAGTTCCTGAATTATTTCATGGACGGATATGCCTATGATTATATAAATGTTGTAAATGGAGGCGTGGCGCAGGATGTGGGTTATCCTTTTGGCATGAGAGGAGCCTGTATGCTGACTGGCTGTGTGATTTTCACCGCACTGTCTGGCTTTACACTGATCACATTTTTAGGTTTAAGGAAAAATCACCGGCTGGCTGCGGACATCGGTGCGCTCAACGACCGGATCCTTGCGGTGCGGGAAGGCAGCCTGACGGGAGAACTGATTTTATCCGGGGACACAGATCTGCAGGAGGCGGCCGATAACCTGAACCAGATTCAAAAAGGCATGGAGACGGCGCTTGCAGAGCAGGTGAAGAGCGAGCGGATGAAGGTGGATCTGGTAACCAATGTGTCCCACGATATCAAGACACCGCTCACCTCCATTATCAGTTACACGGAACTTCTACGGCAGGAGGAGGAACTCCCCCAGCATGTAAAGGAATATATTCAGATTTTAGGGGAAAAGGCGGAGCGGCTGCGCGGTATCGTACAGGATGTGTTTGAGATCAGCAAGGCCACCTCCGGGCAGCTTCCGATTCAGATGGAAACGCTGGATATGGGGAAACTTCTGCGACAGACCCTTGCAGACATGAATGACCAAATTAGTCAAAGTACGCTTCTGATGCGCACGGCGATCCCGGAGACGCCGGTGCCGGTGCTGGCGGACGGGCAGAGACTTTACCGGGTGTTCCAGAACCTTTTGCAGAACGCGCTGCGCTATTCGCTGGAGGGATCAAGGGTATACCTGGCGCTTACGGAGGAGGCGGGACAGACGGTTGTCCGCATCAAAAATACCTCCGGAGTGGAGCTTGCGGACAGTAAAGACTTTACGGAACGTTTCGTGCGGGGCGATGAGAGCCGCACCGACGGCGGCAGCGGGCTTGGACTTTCCATCGCGAAGAGCTTTACGGAGGCCTGCGGCGGAAGCCTGACGGTGGAGACGGACGCGGATCTGTTTACGGTGACGGTGGCTTTTCCGGTCAGCGGACAGAAGCAGGCGGCAGACAGAATGACGTCTGGAACGACAGAAGGCCAAGGGAAAGAGGCGATACAGGCAGGCGAGAAGCCGGTGAAACCGTCGGAGGAGGAGTCGGTATGAGGAAAAAAAGTTTGGCAGCAGTGCCGCCTGTTTATGCGGCGGCACGGAATAGGCAGAGAAGGGTGCGGCTGTGCGGCGTCTGTCTGGGCTTAGGTGTGGCGGTAACGGCCTGCGGGGCAGACGGACACGGATTTGGCGGACAGGACGCTTCGGAAATACAAAGCGTGCAGGAGACGCAGGAGTCGCAGGATGCAGGAAATGTGCAGGATGAGCAGGAGGCAGCAGGCACACAGAAGGAAGAGGAGATCAGGAAACAGGTTCTGGCGGAGATGAGCGAAGAACAGAAAAACTGGATGGGCGGCCTTTCCAAAGAACAGCGGTTGGCAGATTTCAAGAGTCTGTGCGAGGGCCTGCGGGAAAATTACCCCTATGTGAAACTGGCGAAACGACAGGCCGGGGCGGATCTGGATGCGCTGGAGACGGCGTATCGGGCAAAAGTGGAACAGTGTGCGAACGACGATGCTTTTTACTACGTGTTAAAGGATTTTATCGGGGAATTTTCATTTACGGGGCATCTGGATCTCTGGGGACGGCGTTACGAGAGCGAGCTTGCGTCCGCGCGGGAGTATGCAAAAGAGCCGGGGCAGGAGAAACGGTATAAACCCTATGTGGACGCGCTGGACAATCCCGTCTCCCGGAAAACCTACGCCGCCATGACGGCTTATTACGGGGAAGTGGATCGTCTGACGGAGGAGAAGCGGGCGGCGGAGAACAGCGGAGGAAGCGGAGAAGAGGCAGAGGCGGGTGAAGAAGTAACGACAGCCGGAAAAGGCGGAGTCGCTGCCGGAACAAAGGGAGAGGTCTCAGAGATAGAGGAAGCGGCAGAAATGGTCGGGAACGTGACGGCTGCAGGAGCAGCCGAAGAGTCCGAAGCTGCGGGGGAAGCGGTGTCCTCCAATGTGGAAACGAAGATTCTGGAGCCGGGAAAAACAGCATATGTTTACATCGATGCCTTTGATTATGAGCAGATGGAGACTGACAGCAGCGTATTACTGCCGTTTTATGAGAAAGTCAGAGACTATGAAAATCTGATTATTGATATCACAAATAATTTAGGCGGCAGTATGTTATATTTTGACGAGCTTGTGGTTGCGCCGCTGACAAGGGAGACGCTGACGGTGCCCGGGTATCAGCTCTTTAAGGACGGGGAGAACAACAGAGCTTTCCTGTACGTGGAGGAGGGTGTCTCGTCCGGACTGTACCAGCCGGTCAGCGAGCTTCCCACGATGCCGAAGTTAAACCGGGAGGATGCGGCGGACTGCGACTGGTTTTTGCGGGAGGACTACGCGGTGGAACCGACGGGAGACGGATTTGACGGGAAGATTTGGCTGTTGGTGAGCGAAAACAATTATTCCTCCTCCGAGTATGCGGCCATGTTCTCCAAAGCGAGCGGCTTCGCCACGCTGGTGGGTCAGACGACGAGCGGTGACGGGATCGGCACAGACCCGGCTTATCTGATTCTGCCAAACAGCGGTCTTGTGGTGCAGTACAGTCCTATGTACGGAGTGACGGCGGACGGTGCCGGGAGCGAGGAGTGCGGAACCGAGCCGGATGTTGTGAGCCCGGAGGGGGAGAGCACGTTGGAGACGTGTCTTGGATTGATTCGTTAGGGGAATTAAAAAATATTTTCCTTCCTCACAAACATCAGCCCGAACGTTCCGATGCCGCAGTTGCTTGACACGGTGGCGGACGCTTTCTGCAGGACGATTTCATCAAAGGTAATATACCGTCCTACCGTCGCCACAATCTCGTCGATCTGTTTCACGCTGCAGCCCGCGTAGGTGACGAACAGAATGCGGGTGTCAATCTGTCTGCCGTGCTTAAACAGTTTTCGGATATACTGCCTGACAACCCGCTGCATATTGCCGGATTCGATCCAGCACAGCCCAAGCCTGTTTCTGTTCATAGACAGAACAGGATGGAGATTCAGCGCGGTGCAGAGTCTGTGCACCGCGCCGCTCACCTTGCCGTTGCGGTGGAGGGTGGCGGTGCCGGGCACAAGAAAGTTGGAAAAAACCCGTTCCCTGAACTCGTCCAGCGCTTGGCAGATTTCATCCACGGAATGTCCCTCCTCGGCCAGCCTGGCGGCGTGAAGCACCATCAAACCGTGGCCGCTGCTGATGTGGGCGGAGTCTATTACGGTGACGTTGTCGAAAGTTTTGGCCGCCTGGGTGGCATTCGGGTAAGCGCCGCTCAAGTTCGTGGTGGCGGTGATATGGATCACATGCTCCGCCTCTGCCAGTGTCTCCGCAAAGAAATATTCGTACTCAGACGGGTCTGCCGTGGAAGAGTGGGAGTGATTCCCCTCCTTTTGCAGATAGGCGAGCAGACTGTCGGAGGAAATCTCAAAGAGATCGCAGAAGCGCCCTTCGTTTGTGTGTACATAGCAGTACATAAGGCGAATATGGAACCGCTCGAGGAGGTCTTTTGGCAGATCGCAGATACAGTCCGCCGTGATCGCGATCTTGCGTTTGCGGGCGCTGGTGATCTGGTTCAGCCCTTCCATGTCTTCCGATTCGTTCTCATCGTCCTGTGCCATGTACTCGATCAGCGCCGGCGGCAGATATTTGAGAAGGCCTGCCTCCAGGAGCGGCGCGCTGATGGGCTTGGCCAGATAGCCGTCGAAGCCCATGCCGTGGTAGACCTGTTCCGCGTCGGACATGACGTTGGCAGTCAGGGCGATCACGGGGGTTTTCTGGCAGAACCCCTTTGTCTGGCTGCGGATGGCGCGCAGGGTGGCAGCGCCGTCCATCTCCGGCATCATGTGATCCATGAGAATGACATGGTAGGTGTTCTCTGCCGTCTGTTTTAAGGCCTCTTTGCCGCTCTCCGCCGTATCTACTTTTACTTTGGTGTCACGCAGCAGCTTGACTACCACCATCAGGTTCATGGAATTGTCGTCCACCACCAGAATGCGCGCATCCGGTGCGATGAAGCTCTGTCGATAAACGGAACGCTGGTTTAACTGTTTCTGGGCGGCGAAGTTGATGACGCCGATGGGGCGCACATTGACGATGCGCTGCTTTAACTCGATGGTAAAGACAGAGCCTTTGTGATAGACGCTGTCCACGGTAATTTTTCCGCCCATCATTTCTATCAGCTGTTTGGAAATATTGAGGCCGAGTCCCGTCCCCTCGATGTTGCGGTTGTCCGATTCATCCACCCGCTTGAAAGAGCGGAAAAGGTCGTCCAGGCTTTCCTTGCGGATGCCCATGCCGGTGTCCTCCACCGAGATGCGCAGGAGAATCTGGTCAGCGGCAACGCGCTCCCCCTTGGCAGATAAGGTGACGGAGCCGGATTCCGTGTATTTGACTGCGTTGGTTAACATATTGGTGACTACCTGCTTGATCCGCACTTCGTCTCCGTAGAGCATGGAGGGGATGTCCGGGTCAATATCCACCTTAAATTCCAGATTTTTCTGGTGGGCCCGAATCCAGATCAGATTCACCAGATCGCTGAACATGGAGCTGATCGCATACTGGGTCGGCACGATATCCATCTTGCCGGATTCCAGCTTCGAGAGATCGAGGATGTCGTTGATCGTGGTGAGCAGCATTTTGCTGGCATTCTGGATGTTGATGGCGTTCTCTGCAATCTCGTCGGAGATATCTTCCCGGAGAATCATTTCATTTAAGCCGATGATCGTGTTGATGGGCGTGCGGATCTCGTGACTCATGTTGGCGAAGAAGGTATCTTTTGAGCGGGCGATCTGCTCCACCTCCCGCTTCTGTTCCTCAGCAACCTGCTTTTCCTGCTCGTAGGTTCTGCTCTGGATTTTTAGGAGGATGCCGATGAACAGGCTTACGCATATCAGTGCGAAAAAGGAGTCGGAAAAGCTGTAAAACCGGGTGGATTCCGGCACCAGTTCCGGGCGGTAGTAGGCGAACAGATAAGTGCCCAGAAATGCGAGGAGGGAGAGCGTTATGGCGATCCAAAAGTCCCGCCCCTCAAACAGAAGGAAAATATAAACCAGCCCGAGCACAAACCAGACCGGCATACCGCTCTCGGTGCCGCCGCTGTTGATAAAGAGCATGGGAAAGAAAACTACATTGGTGCCGATGGCGAGAAGCCAGGAAGCCTTTTTGCTGTCGCCCTGTGTCAGAGTCATGCGGATGGAGAGGCCGGAAATCGCACATATCGGCACGAGAGAATACAGCACGCTGAGGTCGGCGCCCGGAAGAACGAGGACAATGCCGATCACGGAGGAGGCGAACACCAGGAGCATGATCATTCGGTTGATTCTCTCTTTGAAAGTAAGATGCCCGGGAAAAAGGGCTTTCATAAATCGGTTCCATCTTTTCTGCATACGTCAGTTACCCATCCTTTCCAGAACCTCGGATGCGCCGAGAAAATCAAAATCCTGTGTCAGCTCCCGCAGTTCATCGGCCAGCCCGGCCAGGGAAGCGCCTCCACGGCTGTACCCGGCAAGCCGGTCAAGCAACTCCGAAAGCCCCTCGCTCTCAAAAGCCGACAGTTTTTCCGCAATCTCCGCGATCAGCCCGGACAGAGCCGACTCGTCCTCTGTGCCGACGGGGGCGGTCGTGGACGCGCCGGAGTCCGGCGCGGTTGTGCTTTCCGCCCGGACAGCGCTCTTTGCGCCGGGATAGACAAAAACGTTTCCATCCAGCGCATCTAACAGGCGGTCGTGGTTTTCCATCATCGCCTCGTGCTGCTCCAGAATATATTCGATCCGGTTTTCCTTGCCGGCCATTTCCAGTTTTTTTGCCATCTCCGACAATTTGTCCGCGCCGATGCCCTTGGCGTTTCCTTTCAGTGCATGGACGCAGATTACATAGTTTTTCCAGTCCTGTTCTTTAAAATACCGGGCCAGATTGTCCCGGCGCTTTTGGCCCTCCGCGTGGAAGATGGCGACAATTTCACGGAAGCCCTCCTCGTCGCCGCAGTAGGCGAGGGCCTGCTCGATATCGATCCCTGCCCGGGCCAGATGAAGCCGTCCGTCTGCGTCCGTCATATTCTCCGCGCTTTTTGGGGCTGTCGTTTCCTCTACGTTTTTTCCGGCCGCAGTCATCCGTCCGTCCGCTTCCTCGTCCTCCTCCACGGGAATCTGCATCTGGGAAGGAAGATAGCGGCGCAGAATGCGCTCCAATACGCTCAGCTCAATGGGCTTGGCGATAAAGTCGTTGAAGCCTTCCGAGATAAACATTTCACGGGCGCCGCCGATGGCGTTGGCGGTAAAGGCGATGACGGGGAGGGACTGATAATACATGCCCGGTTTCTGGCGGAGTTTGTGCAGCGTCTCCACGCCGTCCATCTCCGGCATCATGTGATCCAGAAAGACGCAGTCAAAATTCGGCGCATTCAGTTTTTCCAATGCCTCCTGCCCGCTGCTCGCCATGGTGACCTTGAGCCGGTAGGGGAGGAGAAGCCTGGCCATAACCTTCAGGTTCATGGCGTTGTCGTCTACCACCAGCACACTTGCCTGCGGCGCAATAAATTTATTATGTAAACTAGAATGCTGATCCTCACCGTAAAGAATTTTCTGGCCGTTAAAGACGGCGGCGATGGACAGCACCGTAAAAGGCTTGTAAATGCGCAGCATATTTCCCGGTGCAGACAGTTCCCGGTCGTAGTCCAAAAGCAGAACCACGGTTTTCTCAGTGCAGAGCCTGTCAAAGAAGCCGCGGTCTTCGTCGTACTCTTCCCAGCCGATAAAGATGTGGGTGTAGGCTTCGCGCTCCATCCGGCGTTTCAGCTCAGGGAGATTTCGGCAGATGCGGAAGGGGAAGCCGAACTGGCCGGCCATGTGTCGGATGCAGTTTTCATAGCCTTCCCGCACCACGGTGTAATCGTATTTATCCAGATTGATGTAGCAGGCCGCAAAGAGATTGTTTTTGTCCCTGATGGACACGATGGGCGTCTCGTCCAGAACCTTCTGCGGTACCGTGAACTGAAACCGGCTGCCCGTGCCGGGTTCGCTCTCCACCGTCAGAAAGCCGCCCATGCCGCGCACGAGAGCCTGCGTGATGGCAAGTCCCAGACCCACGCCGCCGGCCTCCCGGTTTCTTTTGGTGTTGACCTGACTGAAGCTGGTGAAAATCTTTTCCATATCGGCGCGGTCGATGCCGATGCCGGAATCCCTGACGCTGACCTGCAGATTGATGCCGTATTCCTCTTTGCGGCTTGTGATGCGCAGGATCACACCGCCCTCCTTTGTGAATTTGATGGCGTTGCCGAGAAGATTCATGACAATGCGCCGGAATTTCTGCTCATCGCCCAGAAGATTGCTGGGGAGATCCGCGTCGCAGTCCACAATCAGCTCAAGATGCCTGCCGTTATCCATGGTCATTGCCATATTGATGATGTCGGTGATGGTGGAGGTGATGTTGTAGCTTTCCTCCGCAAGTTCCATCCGGCCCGTCTCCAGCTCCGAAAAGTCCAGAATGTTGCTGACTGTGGAGAGCAGGTTCCTTCCGGCGGTCTGGATGTCCACCACGTCCCGACGCACATTTAGGGGCAGATCTTCCTGTAAAATGGCCTCGCTCATGCCGCAGACCGCGTTGATGGGGGTGCGGATCTCGTGGGAGACATTGACAAGAAAATCATTTTTGCTGCGCTCCGCGATTTCCAGTTCATGGATTTTTTCTATCAGAAGCTCGTTTGCTTCCTGTCTGTTTTTCTGGATAATCCAGATGACGGCGGAAACCATGCAGACGGAGAGAAATTGAACGGACAGCCGGAGAATTTCCTGAACAGAGTCCGCAGTGATCGTTTTTGCGATAAAACCGTGATACAGAAAGAGGAAAAAGGGGACGACGATCCCGGGATAGAGAATCTGGCGGATATTAAATATGCTGAGCAGGACGATCACGCCTGTCATGGTGACCAGCATGGCGGAAAAGCCGTCCGTAAACAGGGCATAGAGAATAAACTCAGCCCAGCATGCGATGCTGATAAAACTGGCCCGGCGGGGATGATCCCAGCATTCCCGGAAATAGATAAACCAGCTGGAAACCGTCGGGACAAAGAGCAGCTCCCGGATATAGATGCTCCAGCCGGAGAACAGCCCGGTGGCAAACGAGGCCGCCGTGTAGAGGCTTAAGACAATGAGCACGATGCGCTCCAGCCTCCTTTCGGTTTGTTCTGTTTTTACCTGTATATTGTCCAAGACGGTCAATACTCCTTTCCCAGCGTGAGAAGAACCTTTAGCCGCTCACAGCAAAGGCTGTTTTGCGGAGAAGTTCTAAAGCTCACGCGGGAGAATGCCTGAAATGCGGCATTCTCCAAATTGGTTTGTGACACGATTGTTAGGGAAACGCTGATTAAAGCGTTTCCCGCACCGGATTTGCGCCGCGAAGCGGCACTTCCTTTGCAAATCCGTGTGCATCCGCCGGAGGCCCTAAGGAAGCGCTGATTTAATCAGCGCTTCCTTAGATTATGCATCTGTAATATGGAGCATCTCTTTCAACTGCGGCAGCATGTCCATAAACACGTCCAGAATCACAGGGTCAAACTGTGTGCCGCGGCCCTCCGACATAATCTGCATGATCCGTTCGATGGGTCTGACCGGCGGTTTGTAGCACCGTTCTTCGTAGAGCGCGTCAAATACGTCCGCCACGGCCATGATCCGCGCCGAGAGCGGGATGTTTGTCTCAGTCAGTCCTGTCGGATATCCCGTGCCGTCCCATCGTTCGTGATGGTAGAGGGCGATATCTTCCACCAGCCGTACATAGTGCTCGTCCTCGAGATCACCGATGATGGTCTGGATGATTTTTCGGCTGTGGGTGGTGTGCAGTTTCATCGTCTCAAACTCGTCCGGGGTCAGCTTCCCCGGCTTTTGCAAAATGGCGTCGGGGATTTTAATTTTCCCCACGTCGTGCAGGGGTGCGGCCTTGCAGAGATCCTCGATATAGGAAGGGGTAAGTTCCTCTGTGTACAGCCCTCTGGCAAGCAGCTCATTGGCGATCATGCCGACATAGGTCTGGGTATTTTTCACATGCTTTCCGGTGCTGCCGTCGCGGCTCTCGATCAGGTTGGCCATACCGATAATGACCGAATCCTGAATCCGCCCGAAGCGCATGGAGTCCTCCATGATTTTCTGTGCCTGGATGTTCACCATGGTTTCCAGCTTGTGGCGGTACTGGTCAAGCTCGATGGTCTTGCTCACGCGGCTTAAAAGAATGTCCGGCACAAAAGGTTTCGTCACGAAATCCATAGCGCCCATCTGGAAGCATTTGATCTCCGTTTCCGCCAGAGAGTCCGCCGTCAGGAAAATAACGGGAATGGATTCGGTATGTATATTGGAACGAAGCTTTTCCATTACCTCGAAACCGTCCATCTCCGGCATGTTGATATCCAAAAGGATCAGGTCGGGACGGTGCGTCTCCAGATATTTGAGAGCCGCTTCCCCGGAGCCCGCGGCGGCAATACGGTACTGCGGGCCGAGAATCCGCTGGGCAAGCGACAGATTGGTTTTGTCATCGTCCACCACGAGAATCACATTTTTCATACGGAATACTCCCTTTTGCGGTCAAATAAGTTACTTTTTTACATTGTAAAACAATCCCGGTATAAAATCAAGGAACCGAAAATGCGAAAAAGCCGAAGGCTGAGTAGTACAGAAAGATAAAAGTCCGTGAGAACATGTAAAGGTTGTACGGGAAGATATTAACAGGGGGAAGGGTTTGCCTAACGTTGGGAATCTGTGGTATGATAGAAACAAATGAGAGTGCCCGAAACGCGGCATTCTCCGCGCGGATTGGCACGAAAATATATTATGTAAACCAAAGAACACGAATTGCAGATAATAAGCAGAGGTAACATGAAAACAGATCGTAAAATACAGGAAGATAAAACAGCGGAAAAGACGGCCCGGCAGACGGGAGAGCCGGAGGGGATTCCGAAAAAGATATGGACAGTCTACGAGAAGGCTTTTTTTTCATTTGCGGCGGAGGAAAACCGCAGATTTACCAGAAGCACGGAGAAGCAGCTAAGCCAGCTTGAGCGGCGTATTCTTCGCAAGAGAAAACAGGAGAACCATCAGGTGCTGGCGGATATGAAGGATCTGCACAGGAAGGTAGCGCAGGTTGGCTATACGGTGGTGCTGAAAGATAACAGATGGATGAAAAAATACCGCCGGGTGGTGCGCCTTCTGGCCCGACTGGACATGACTTTCCTAAAGAGGATGGCGGCCGGGGCAGTTCCCGAGGATATCGCCGGGATGGAGAAGACGGCGCAGCTTCTTCGTACCAAATCCCTATATGAAATTTACAAAGACGAATACATGCAGTATCTGGTGGGGCAGCGGATCGAGGAGCTGATGGAGGCGGAGCCGGAAAAGCAGTACCCGGAAGCCAGGGCGATGAAGCGGCGTTTTATCCTGCACATCGGCCCCACCAACAGCGGCAAGACTTACGAGGCATTGCAGCGGCTAAAACAGGCGTATCACGGCATTTATCTGGGGCCTCTTCGTCTGTTGGCGCTGGAAGTTTACGACCGTATGATGACGGACGGTATTCCCTGCAATATGATTACCGGGGAAGAGACCATACGGACGCCAGGCAGTTTCGTGCAGGCTTCCACGGTGGAGATTCTGGATATCAGGGAGACGTATGACATAGCCGTCATAGACGAGGCGCAGATGATGTCCGATGAGAACCGGGGCAGTTATTGGACGAGGGCGATTCTTGGTATTCGCGCGGAGGAGGTTCATGTGTGCTGCTCCGGCACGGCCGAGAAGCTTTTGACGGGGATGCTTAAGCGCTGCGGCGATGAGTTTGAGATCGTCCGCCATGAGCGGAACACGAAGCTTACGTTTATTCCCGAACGCTTTGACATGGCGAAGGATGTGGAGCCGGGCGACGCGCTGATCGCCTTTTCCAAGAAAAACGTGCTGGCCATCGCGGCGTCACTGGAAGGGCGGGGCATCAGAGCCAGTGTGATTTACGGAAACCTGCCGCCCCAGACGAGGCAGGAGCAGGTGCGCCTGTTTACCGAAGGAGTCAATCAGGTGGTGGTGGCCACGGACGCTATCGGCATGGGAATTAACCTGCCGATCCGCCGGGTTGTTTTTATGAATACGACCAAGTTCGACGGCGTCGGAAAACGCAGGCTTCTGGCGGAGGAGATCAGGCAGATCGCGGGCCGGGCCGGACGGTTTGGATTTTACGACACAGGGTATGTGCAGTCGGCTATGGAGCCGGATTATGTGGGGAAGAAGCTGGCGGAGCCGCTCTATCCGCTGCGGCGGGCGCGGGTCGGTTTCCCGGAGATTCTTCTCGATATTGACATCGAGCTGGACGAGATCATTGAGGCGTGGGAAAAGACGGGCAATCCTCCTATGTACGACAAAATCTCCATGAAGGAGAGCGTGGACAAATACAGATATCTGCGGGACTACCGAAAGAAAATTGCCTATATGGATGACAGGAAGCTGGTACTTTCCCTGATTACCTGCCCCTTTGACGTGAAGGACAGGGAAGTGCTCAGACTGTGGCTGCGCTACTGTGAGAATCCCGAAAAGCAGCAGAACTGTCCGATGCTGCCAAAGGATTTTTCTCTGGAAGGGCTGGAATCCTACTATAAACAGCTCGACCTCTATACCCAGTTCGCCGCCAGAATGGACTGGGTGGTGGACAAGGAGGAGGTGGCGGCTAACAGGGAGTGGGCGCAGCATGAGATCGGGGAGCTTCTAAAGGACGACAAGGGCCAATTTGAGAGAAAGTGTCGTATCTGCGGCAGACCCCTTGCATGGAATGCCGCGTACCCGGTCTGCGACCGCTGCTATAGAAAAATGGAGAGAGAAAACGGTTAAGATCAGGACTTTGCACTTGCTGCAAAGCCGTGAGAACACGTGGATTGTGAGATGGAGCAGCTATGATATGTACCTATTACGCGGATGCGAGATGCCTTGACAACGAGGTGTTGTTCCAGGAAAAGCTGAAACTGCTTTCTCCTTACAGACAGCAGAAAATTGCGATTCTGCGGCATGGGAAGGACAAGAACAGAAGCTTAGCGGCGGGACTGCTATTGGATCATGCGCTGGGAGCTTACGGTTTACAGGAAAGAAGTGTGGAATATGAGATTGGCGAGTGGGGAAAGCCCGTCCTGAAATATTATCCTGAAATCTGTTTTTCCCTTTCTCATTCCGGCGATTATGCCATCTGTACCATCGGGGATAAGCCGTTGGGAAACGACATTGAGCGCGTAAAGGACGGGCGGCTCAAGGTGGCTGACCGCTTTTTTGCAAAGGAGGAGCTTGCGTGGCTCTACGAGGCGGAGGAGGAGCAGGAACAGACACAGAGGATGTTCCGTCTCTGGACGATGAAGGAGAGCTTCGTGAAGGCCATCGGCAGGGGGATGTCCCTGTCCTTACAGGATTTTGTGATCCATATGGATGAGGAGTCGGGAAGGGTCAGGGTGCGGCATACCGTGGACGCGAAATATTATCACATGAGGGAGTACCGGGAGATTGCGGGGTACTGTACGTCGGTCTGCGTGCAGGACAGCGCGGACATCGCCTACAGTATGATACCGATCGAGTTCTATTAAAAGAAGGGGGTGGCAGGATGCGAAGGAAAAGGAGAATACGGATCGCTGCGGCAGCTTTTGCGGCGCTTTTTGCACTTTATGCCGTATTTATCTATTTTCTGGTGAGCGCCTGTCTTGTGCCATCTTTTATGGATAAACTGAACGCCTTTGAAGATATCACAAGGAAATGCTACAGCGAGCAGGTGCAGACGGCGGATATTCGGGACAACAGGACGAAGCTTCTCACGGAGACGGAGGAGTGGCTGGAGAGCGCAGAGCGCAGAAAGATTCAGGTGCGGACGGCGGACGGGTATCTTCTCACAGCGGCGGAGTTCCCGGCGCAGACGAAAGACAAAAAAGGCGCAGAAGGTATAGAAGGCGCCGGGGATAAATGGGCGCTCCTCCTGCACGGCTATACGGGCTGGAAGGAGGAGATGTATCAGTTCGCCTGCTGGTATCACAAACAGGGCTTTTCTATACTTGTGCCCGACCTCCGATGCCAGGGGGAGAGCGAGGGAGACTTCATCGGCATGGGTTGGACAGACCACTATGACTGTGAGCTCTGGATTGCACATATACTGGGACAGTCGCCGGAGGCGCGGATTGTCCTCCACGGGCAGTCTATGGGTGCGGCGACGGCGCTCTTAATGGCGGGTTCATCGGAAGCTTCCGGTCACATTAAGGCGGTGGTATCCGACAGCGCATACACGTCGGCCTATGAGATGTTCGGAGATAAGATTATGGAGTGGTTCCATTTGCCCGCTGCGCTTTTCGTGGACTCGGCGTGTGTGATGTTAAGACTGCGGGGCGGTTACAATCTGAAAGACGCCTCTCCCTTACAGGCAGTTGCAGAAAGCGGCATTCCCACACTTTTCATCCACGGGGACGAGGACAGGATGATAGATGTGAACATGTCCTATGAGCTGTTTGAGGCGGCGGGTTGTGAGAAGGAGCTCTTCATCGTGGAGGGCGCGGGCCACGCGCAGGCGCAGGACAAGGCGCCCGACATTTACTACGGGAGGATCGGAGAATTTCTGGACAAATATTTGTAGAAAAAGTGGTAGTGCGTCGAAAACAACTATGTTACACTAGTGTGAGAAGTACTTCTGAAACTCAGCAGCAGAGGCTGCTTCGTTAAGAAGTACTAAGTCTGCTTTGCAGACTTTTCTCACACAGGAGAATGCCTGAAATGCGGCATTCTCCAGGATGAGCTTGCTCATCCGCGGATTTTGAGATTCCGCGAAGCGGAATCATGGAGGTTACAGTGTGATTATGGGTAATGGAAGGAAATGGAAACGGAATAGGACGATGCGACAGACCGCCCTGATGCTTGTTATTGTCATGCTGGGGGCGGCTTTTGCATTTCCCGCAAAGATGAGCGTGGTGCAGGGAGCCGGAAAGCGCACGGTGCGGGTAAGCTTTTTCCCTATGGACGGCTACCACGAGACGCTGCCTGACGGCAGCCTTTCCGGGATGGATGTGGAATATCTTGAAAATCTTTGCGATTATGTAAACTGGAATATCGAGTATGTTCCCTGTGAAAGCTGGGACGAGGCTTTGCGGATGCTGGCTGACAAAGAGGTGGATCTGGTGGGCAGCGCCCAGTATTCTGCCGAGCGGGTGCAAGTTTATAAATATGCGAATATCGCCAACGGTTATACCTTCGGCGCCATAGCCGTGAAGGGGGATAGCCCGATTGCCTATGAGGACTTCGGCGCGATGAAGGATATCACCTACGGCGTGGTGGGCACCTATGTCAGAAAGCAGGAATTTCTGGAGTACCTGAAAGGGCATGGTATCGAGAATCCCCGGGTGCGGGAGTACGAGAGCACGGCTGTCCTGCAGGGCGCGCTCTCGGTGGGAGAGATCGACGCGCTTGTGCATTCTCTCACGGAGATTCGGGAAGGGCAGCGCGTAATCGGCCGGTTTGCGCCGATGCCCTTCTACTACATTACATATCCCGGAAACGATGATTTGATGCGGGAACTGAACCAGGGTATCGCGGACGTGAAGATGAACCGCCCGGAGCTTGAGAACGAGCTGATGGTGAAATATTACGACAGCCGCCTGGATCACACGATTCTGCTGACAGGAGAGGAACTGGATTACATCCGAAAGAACGACGGGCTGAAGGTCGGTTATCTGGACGGTTACTATCCATTCTCCTACGAAGATGAGGAGGGCGTTTACAAAGGGCTGGCGCCGCAGATGCTCGGTGAAGTTTCCGTGAGCACGGGGCTTACTTTTTCTTACGTGAAAATGCAGGATATGGACGAAGCGAAGCAGGCGCTTATGGATGGAAGTATAGATATTATCGGCTACTGTGGAGAAACAGAGGGAAATATGAAGCAGACGGGCTGTGTATTGACGAAAGCTTACGCCCAGGTGCCCCGCGTACTGATTACCAAGAGAGGAGGCAGGACGGATGAATTTCAGACGCTGGCGGTAACGGCCGAGAATATTTCGGAAGAGGGCTCCGTTTCCTTTGCGGGGAATCAGACCAGGCTTTTGATTTTGGAGACTCCCAGAGAGTGCCTGCAGGCGGTGAAGTCAGGCAAGGCGGAGGCTGCGCTGTGCGACGGGTATCTGGCAGAGTATCTTCTCGGCTCCCAGTTCGGCTTCGGGCAGCTTGAGATTCACACGGTTTTGAGCGACGTGCACGATATCCGCATGGCGGTTCGAAATGATGAAAACTCACCCCTTTCGGGCATTTTGAATAAGGAACTTCTGGAAGTCACCGACAAGTCGGTCAACGATTACATGCTGCAGGATAACTTTTATTCCAGAATGAGCGTGGACGGCTTTATCAGGGATCACAGCATCATTATTATTCTGGTACTGCTGGCGGCGGCGGGGCTTGCGATCTTTGTGCTGTACCGTATGCTGGAGAACAGCAGGAGACTCCAGAAACTGATGTATAAAGATGCGGACTTTAATATATGGAATATCAACTATCTCAAATACAGGGCGTCCCTGATACTGGATGCCAACGTTGACAAAAAGTACGCGATCGTGTACACGGATATCTGTCAGTTTAAGAGCTACAATGCGCTCTATGGCTGGAACGCGGGGCAGCGGCTTTTGGAGCTCACCATCGAGATCATGTCCGGGGAAGTTGGAGAAAACGAGCTTTATGCCAGAAGCTACGGCAGTCATTTCGTGCTTTTTGTGCAGTATGAGGATATGTCGTCGCTGGCAAAGCGCATGATGGCTATGGCGGACAAAATCTCCGACCATATCCATGAGAAAGCGGGGATTCGCATGACGCAGGCAATGGGCATCTGTGCGGTTGAAAAGGGCCATACGGATATTCAGCTTGCCCTTTCCTATGCGATTCAGGCGGTGGATCCCTTAAAGGACAGCCACAGCAATGCGATCAGCATTTACGATGAAGAGCTGCGAAGAAAGCTGCGGGAACAGCATGAGCGGGAGAACTTGCTCGATTCTGCGGATTTTCGGAAAGACTTCGTGGCATACTATCAGGCGAAGGTGGATATCCGCGACGAGCGCGTTGTGGGAGCGGAGGCGCTGGTGCGCTTCAAAGACCCTTCCGCGAACGGTGCGATCCGCGCGCCCGGCTTCTTTGTGCCCTACTATGAGCAGACGGGCAGAATTACGGAGATCGATTTCTTTGTGATGGAGAGCGTCTGCAAGATGCTGCGCAGGCGGCTGGACGAGGGACTTGCGGTGGTTCCCGTGTCCTGTAATTTTTCAAGGTCGCACTTTGTAAAGGACGGCTTCCCGGAGCGGTTCGTGTCCGTGATGGAAAAGTATCAGGTGCCCAAGGATCTGATCGAAGTGGAGATTACGGAGACGCTTGTGGTGGAGGAGATGCAGCAGCAGAAGGTGAAGGAGAATGTGGCGATCTTAAAAGATAAGGGCGTGCATCTTTCTATCGATGACTTTGGCTCCGGCTACTCGTCGCTCGGCGTGTTCGAGCAGATACCCGCGTCGGTCATCAAGCTGGACCGCTCCTTCCTGTTAAATAACGAGAACCGGACAAGACAGGTGCAGATTATGAGAAATATCGTGAATCTGGCAAGAGATCTGGAGGCGCAGGTAGTCTGTGAGGGCGTGGAGACGGAAGGGGATACTGAGCTGATGTTGGAGATCGGCGCTTACGTGGCGCAGGGCTACCGATACTGCAAGCCCGTGCCGGAGGAAGTGTTTGAGGAAATGATCGTATGAGGAAAAAGACAATGACCGTTTTGTGCATTCTGGCGGCGTTTTTGTGTTTTTTATATTGCTTTATCGTGTTTCGGATCAGGTCGGGGAACCGTTTTTATCTGATCTGGGCGCTTGGCGGATTATTTTTTATCGGCTTGGCGGTCATGCTGCGCTATGAATTGTGGGGCCGCTTTCCCCTGCTGCTTCGCAGGGGGATTGTCGGTCTGATCGCTTTTGGTTTGGTTCTCTTTGTGATAGCAGAGGGTTGTATCTTCGCCCATTACAGGGACAGGGGCAGGCCGGATCTGGATTACATTATCGTGCTGGGAGCGCAGATGAAGCCTGCAGGCCCGAGTGTGGTGCTCAAGTTCCGATTGGATGCGGCTTACGACTATCTGGTGGCCAACGAGGATACGCTCTGCGTGGTATCCGGCGGACAGGGGGCAAACGAGCCGTGCAGCGAGGCGGAGGGGATGTACGCCTATCTGGTGGAGCGAGGGATTGCGCCGGAGAGAATTTTGATGGAGGACAAGTCCACGGATACCTCCGAGAATATCGCGTTCAGCGCGGCGCTCATCGGCGGCACGGACAAGGATGTGGGGATTGTCACCAATAACTTTCACGTGTTTCGGGGCGTGATGCTCGCCAGACATGCGGGGTTTGAGGATGCCTGTGGGATTTCCGCGAGGTCGAATGTTTATTTTCAGCCGAATAATCTGGTGCGGGAGTTTTTCGGGATTATGAAGGATCTGGTGTGCGGGAACTTACTTTAAACGTGGGCATATTGCGCAATATGCAGTGTCAGTTTAGAAAAGGTTTCGCTACGCACATTGTGTGGTGTAAAGAACTTGACTTGCAGTAGAGAGAACGGTTAGAATAGAACAAGTACAGATGAAGCAGGCGTATGATAAACTTGGAGATAGATTGTGGAGAGACAGAGGAGAAAAGGCAGGAGAATAGCGGGATTTGCGGTGGTTTTGCTGTGCGCTTTTCTGGCGGGCTGCGGGGCGGAGGCTGCGCCCAGCTACACGAAGCAGGGCATGGAGGCTGTAGCTGCGCTCGACTATGAGAAGGCGCTTGCCCTGTTTCAGACTGCGGAGGAAAACGGGGAGGAGAAACGACTGCTCTACCGGGGGATGGGATTGGCATATCTCGGGAAGACGGAGTATGACGCGGCAATCACATATCTGGAGGCGGCTCTGCGGCTCGGAAGCGGCAGGGTGGAGAATCTGGATTTTGACATCAATTATTATCTGGCAACAGCATATTATAAGATTGGAAGGCTGGAAGACGCGGTGCGCGTTTACGACGCGATTCTCGGGCTCAGACCGGAGGAGACGAACGCTTACTATCTGAGAGGGTGCGTGAAACTGGCGGAAGGCAATTTTGAGGCGGCGCAGGCGGATTTTGACACGGCAATCGTTCAGGATCCCAAAAATTATGACCGTATGATCCGCATTTATATGGTGCTGGAGGAATACGGTTACAAAGAGGCGGGACAGATTTACCTGCAAAACGCCATGAAGGAAAACGAGAAGTCCATTTCCGACTATGACATGGGGCGTATCTGCTATTACATGGGAGATTACGAGAACGCCAGAAGCTTTCTGGAGCGGCTTAAGACCGCAACGGATTACGGCGCGGCGCTCTATCTGGGCAGAACATACGAAGCGCTAGGGGACTACAATTACGCGGCCAGCATTTACGCGGGTTATACGGAGTATGACCAGAAGAAGGCGGAGATTTACAACCAGCTCGGGCTGTGCCGTATGCAGCTTGGAGAGTACCAGAGTGCGCTAGAGGCGTTTCAGACGGGGATGAATATCGAGGGAAACGATATGATGCAGACCTTGAAATTCAATGAGATCGTTACCTACGAGTATATGGGCGATTACAAGACGGCGGCGGCTCTGATGAACAGTTACCTGCGAAGCTATCCGGATGATGAGACGGCGAAGCGGGAGTACGAGTTTTTACAGACACGATAACCATATAATATTTTATTTATAGAAGAATCAGGAAGGGAGAGATATATTATGAAGAGTACTTATGTGCGTGTGAAAGGCATTATCAAAAAGGGAGATACCTATCTTCTTTTAAAGAGATGGGTGGACGACCGCATTCCCGATCCTTTTGTCTGGGAGTTTATCGACGCGGAGGTGCCTCACGGCGAGGCGCCTGACGAGACGATGCTGAACGCGATCTCGGAGCTTTTGTCCATCAGCGGCAAGATTGAGAAGGTCGAGTATACATGGTCCCAGCTTCTCGGTGAGACCCACTGCGTGGGCATCGCTTACATCTGTTCCATCCCGGAGGAGGAGGAAGCCAACATCGTTTTGTCGGAGGATTACGGCAGCTACGAGTGGGTGAAGAGGAAAGACTTCCCGAAGTATATTGAGAACCAGTATGTACTGAAGGATTTGGAGGGCAAGAAGCTTTGATTAATACACTGACAGAGAAGATCAAGAAACTGGAGGCGCCCATTGTGGTGGGACTTGACCCGACCATGAAGTTTGTGCCGGAGTATATCAAAAAGCAGGCTTTTGCCGAGCACGGAGAAACCATGAAAGGCGCGGCGGAAGCGATCTGGCTGTTCAATAAGGGTATCGTGGATGCGGTATGCGATCTCGTTCCGGCGGTAAAGCCGCAGATCGCCATGTATGAGCAGTTCGGCGTGGAGGGCGTGCACGCTTTTCAGAAGACGGTTGCCTACTGTAAGGAGAAGGGGCTTGTCGTGATCGGGGACATCAAGCGCGGCGATATCGGCTCTACCTCCGAGGCTTACGCGGTGGGGCACTTGGGGCAGGTGCAGGTCGGAGAGACCATGTGCCGCGGTTTTGAAGAGGATTTTGCCACGGTCAATCCGTACCTCGGTTCTGACGGCGTGAAGCCTTTTATCGAGGTATGCAAGAAGGAGAAGAAGGGTCTCTTTATTCTCGTAAAGACTTCCAACCCGAGCAGCGGCGAGTTTCAGGATCGTCTCATGCTGCCGGAGGGATGTACGGATGCGTCGAAGGCCAGACCGCTCTATGAGATCGTCGCTGAGAAAGTTGCAGGATGGGCGGCGGATCACATGGGCGAGACCTACAGCTATATCGGTGCGGTGGTGGGCGCGACCTATCCCGAGATGGGAAAGATTCTGAGACAGATTATGCCAAAGTCATACATTTTGGTGCCCGGTTACGGCGCACAGGGCGGCAAGGGCAAGGATTTGAAACACTTTTTCAACGAGGACGGCCTTGGAGCTATCGTCAACTCTTCCAGAGGTATCATAGCGGCTTATCAGCAGGAGGCTTACGCGAAATACGGGCCGGAGAATTATGCCGACGCGTCGCGGGCGGCGGTGATCGCAATGAAGGAAGATATCAGGGAAGGCGTATTCTGCTAAATTTACATTTTTGAATATTCTGTTAGAAAAGACGGCATACTATCCTTAATCATGTAAGAAAGGATCGTATGCCGTTATGTTGGGAAAACAGAGCATTCAGTTTGAGAGGAAACCGTACATCATAAGCAGCGCCTCCATTGTGGGCAGCAAGGAAGCAGAGGGCCCCATGGGGGAGCTTTTTGACAAGGTCGGTTATGATGACAGCTTTGGTGCGGAAAACTGGGAGGAGGCGGAGAGCCGTCTGCAGAAAGAGGCATTAGAGATTGCCATCTCGAAAGCGGGGCTTACCAAGCAGGATATTCAGATGGTGTTTGCGGGAGACCTGCTTGGGCAGTCCATTGCCAGCAGCTTTGGGCTGGCGGGGTATCAGCTTCCCCATGTAGGACTTTACGGCGCATGTTCCACCTGCGGGCTGTCCTTAACCATGGGCGGCGCGATGGTTTCCGCGGGATTTGCCGACAAGGCGGCATGTATCACTTCCAGCCATTTTGCCAGTGCGGAGAAGGAGTTTCGCTTCCCGCTTTCCTATGGCAACCAGAGACCCAAGTCGGCAACGTGGACGGTGACGGGCAGCGGCGCCTTCCTCGTCTCTTCACAGCCGGGGCAGCAGACGCGGGCGGTGATAGAGGGCGTGACGGTCGGAAAAATCGTGGATTACGGCGTGAAGGATTCCATGAATATGGGTGCCTGCATGGCTCCGGCAGCCGCGAGCACAATCGTACAGAATCTGGAAGATTTCGGCAGGGAACCGAAGGACTACGACAAGATTATCACCGGGGATCTGGGCGAGGTAGGACAAAAGCTTTTGTTTGATCTGCTGGCGGAGAAGCAGATTGATATCACAAGGCAGCACATGGACTGCGGCATCGAGATTTACGACAACGAGAAACAGCACACGGACGCGGGCGGTTCGGGCTGTGGGTGCAGCGCGGTGGTGCTGTCGGCATATGTCTTGAAAAAGATCGAGGAGGGTATTTGGAAGAGGGTGCTCTTTCTGCCTACTGGGGCGCTTCTGTCTAAGACCAGCTACAATGAAGGGCAGTCGATCCCGGGCATTGCGCACGGGGTGGTGTTGGAGTGGTATAAGGGGTAAGTAAAGATGAAAAATTGGGGAAGATCGAGCATGGCTCGGTCTTCTTGCTTGTTTTTACGTTATTTACAATTATGTAAACCAATAATAAAAAGTATACCAAAAAATCGACAATCTATACCATTCTACCCGAAAAAAGGCGGATTCGTGATATGATAAAGTGCTAACTTTAGAATATATGGCCTTAAATTAGAAACAGAGGAAAGAAAGGGGTACATGATTTATGACGATTGAAAAGAAAGAAAACGGAAATGAAGTTATGCTTTTGCCTGCAGGGCGGCTTGACACCACCACCGCGCCTCAGTTGGAAGCGGAGATCAACACATGTATTGCGAGCGCGGAGACGCAGAAGCTGACGCTGGATTTTAAAGATTTGGAATATCTTTCTTCCGCGGGTCTGCGCATCCTTCTGGCAGCGCACAAGGCGTTTATGAAACGGAAAGGCGGAATGACAATCTGTCATGTCAACGAGACGATTCAGGAGGTTTTTGAGGTTACGGGATTTCTGGATATTCTCAATATAGTAGAAGAATAGTAGCAGCTTGTCCGTAAGAAAGCATAAATTTTACAGGAGCAAGCCCCATCAGTGAAGCTGATTTATATTGGGCTTGCGGCGTGACTGTGAAGGTACTGAACAGTTACGAATAGAGGGAGCGCATATGAAAGAGCTAACGGTTGAAGCAACAGTGGAGAGCATTCCGGTTATTACGGAATTTGTGGACGGGCAGCTGGAACAGTTTGATTGCCCGATGAAGGCGCAGGCACAGATTGATATTGCCATAGACGAATTGTTCAGCAACATCGTTCACTATGCGTATTATCCCGGAACGGGGCCGGCGACGGTGCGGGTGGAGGTGATGGAGGAGCCGCTTTCCGTGGTTATCACGTTTATCGACCAGGGCGTGCCCTACGACCCGCTTGCAAAAGCGGATCCGGACGTGACGTTGTCCGCGGAAGAGAGGGATGTCGGCGGACTTGGTATTTACATTGTAAAGAAAAATATGAACGAGATTACCTACGAGTATAAGGACGGAAAGAATATCCTGAGAATACGCAAGGAGATATAACGCATATATCGGAACAATGGGAGCACAGGGATCTATACAGGGAAATCGTAACCAGTCTGATGGAAGGCGTTATGGTGATCGGCATGAACGGCAAGATTGTCTTGCTGAATCCGGCGGCGGAACAGATGCTCTGACTGACACAGGAGGATATCGGGGATTCTTTTGTCAACATATTTCTGACAAGAGAGGGGACGGACGACAGCGGCATTGTCTTGAAGATGCTGAATAAGGGGCTTGGCGAAAAGTATGATCTGCATGTGTTTAACGGCGGCAGACGGGCGCTCCGGTTTTTGAAAGACAGAGCGTCTGATCTGATCATTCCGGATATTGACATGCCGGAGATCAACGGGTACGAGATGCTGAAAATGATTAAGGAGAAGGAGCATCTGCAATAATGTCTAAACCGTCTGCGGATTGTCCAGCTTTTTCAGGTAGGACACGCAGAGCATGGTAATATCGTCGAACTGCGGGGCTTCACCCACAAAGGCATCTATGTCGGCCTTTACGGCGGGTAGAAGTTCCGCAGGTTTTTTATCGGTATTTTTGGAAAGCACTTCGGTAAGACGATCCATGCCGTAAAGCTCATGGGCCGCGTTGGTGGCCTCGGTCACGCCGTCCGTGTACTGGAAAATTTTGTCTCCCGGGGAAAGCTGTATGCTTCCGCTCTGATATACCATATCTTCCATGCCGGCAAGCACGAAGCCGGGGCGCAGCTTGTGGGCTTCGTAAATGCCGCCAGCCTTTGCGATAAAGGGCATTTCATGTCCCGCGTTGACAAAAGTAAATTCTCCTGTCGCAAGGTTGAGAACGCCCTCAAAGGCGGTGATGAACAGCCCCTCGTTGTTGGAGCGGCACAGCAGCTCGTTGACTTCCGAAAAGACTTCGCCCAAATCGACACCGGGCTTGGTGTGGTCGTTGATCAGCGTTTTGCCGATCACCATAAAGAGGGCAGCAGGCACGCCTTTGCCCGAAACGTCGGCAATCACGATGGCCAGATGCGTCTCGTCCACCATAAAGAAATCGTAGAAGTCGCCGCCCACCTCCTTTGCGGGATTCATGGTGGCATAGATGTCAAACTCAGGACGTTCCGGGAAGGCGGGGAAAATACAGGGAAGCATATCGGCCTGAATCCGGGTCGCCACGTCAAGCTCCGTGGAGATGCGCTGTCTTTCTTCGCTGTCCTTAATCTGCCGTTCCAGAAGGCGTCTCGTTCTTGCGGCAACCGTGGTGCATATGGAAGAGATACCAAGCAGAGTCAGGGCACGGGGCACCACGAAAAAGAGGGTGGCCTCAAACAGCATTTTACCGGTGATAACCCGTTTTGTGATATCGGGCTCATTGATCATCAGATTCAGATCCCCTTCCCCGATGTACATGCCCACATAGATGGAGGCGGAAAAAAGCGCCCAGGATGCCACAAGCGTAAGCTTGGTCAGACTTTGGCTGTAATAATGGCAGCTCAGGGCAATCGGCACTGCCCATGCCAGCACGCCGTGCTTGGGCATGGCGCTTGACAGGATAAAGATGCTGATAATGCCGCAGACGACAATGCCGTATTTCAGCCATGAAGGTGTACCGCCCGTAATCCGGCAGAGCAGCGTCGGTATCAGGAAAAACAGGATGGTGAAAGGCATACCGATGTTCATGATAATGGGCGGGATGATAAAGATGCCAAGGATGTTGAACAGCCATGCCAGAGCGCCCACGCCCGCGCATACGGAAAGGCATTTGGCGGCGTATCGGTTGGCTTCCGCCTCGTTTTCCAGAAGCGCCTGCCACTGTGTGTCGGTATTTGATTGTTTCTGTTTTTTGCTGCGTTTCTCTCTCGATATCTTCATGGCTGATCCTCATTTGCTTTTTGATATAGGCGGTTTGCTGCGGGACGCTTCCGGCGCAAATTCATGCGTCCGTTGATCCGTCAGCATACTCTCATATAGTATAGCAGAGAAAGAGAGGGAGCCGCCTTGCAAAGTATACCGAAAAAAGCGCAATCTGTACCGGCAAGGAAGGGCGGAAGAAGCTGCCGGAAAGTTATTATATAAATGTGAAAAGAAACTATAAATTCTGCTCCTGAACCCGAGATGAATATTTTACTTGGAAAAATCTTTCAATATGATTATAATAATTGTTAGATAAAAGGAATGGACAGGAAGCGGGATCGGAATGAGAGAGATGGAATTTAAGATGGAGCGTCCGGGGCTTCTCAAAGAGGGCGACCGGGTGACGGTGACCGAGGGCGTTCTTCCAAGCAATTATTATTATACGATCGACCCGTCCCTTGCCATGTCCGGCAATTTTCCGTTTCGGGAGCGGATGCTTGAGCGGGAGGGCGTGGTGACGGAGGTCATCGAGAATGCCAGAGGTTTCTATGTAAAAGCAAGATTTGAACGTGAGAAGAACTTCTAGCCGCTCACAGCAAGGGCTGTTTCGCCAAGTCGGCAAAGCCGACTTGGAAGTGCTAAGTCTGCTTTGCGGACTTTTCTCACGTAGGAGAATGCCTGCAATGCGGCATTCTCCGCAGAATATGAAATTGTAAAGGGAGGATAAAAATTATGTTAACCAAAGTGTCAACAGACAAAGCGCCGGCGGCGATCGGCCCTTATTCTCAGGGAATTATCGCGGGGGATTTCCTCTTCGCGTCTGGGCAGATTCCGATCGACCCCGCTACGGGGGAGATCAAAGGCAAGGATGTGACCGAGCAGGCGGAGCAGGCAATGAAAAACGTGGGCGCGATTCTTTCGGAGGCGGGCACGGACTACACGAAAGTGGTGAAGACCACTTGTTTCCTGGCGGAGATGGCGGACTTTGCGGCGTTTAATGCAGTGTATGAAAAGTATTTCACAGAGAAACCGGCGAGAAGCTGTGTGGCGGTGAAGCAGCTTCCGAAGGATGTGTTGTGTGAAGTGGAAGTTATGGCTTATTTGAAGTAAAGAAACATCTGCGCAGGATAGCGGTTTACATAAAGCGTGATGGTGCGCGTCAATAAACAATGCGGTCTAAATCATACAAGAGAGGTTTACATAAGTTATGGGCGGAAATAATATCATACTGATCGGTATGCCCGGAGCGGGGAAGAGCTCGGTGGGCGTGGTGCTGGCGAAGAAGCTTGGTTACGCCTTTGTGGATGCGGATCTGGTAATCCAGAGCTGGGAGGGAAAGCTTCTGCACGAGATCATAGAGGAGCGCGGCGTAGAAGGTTTCTGGGCGCTGGAGGAAACGGTAGGTGAATCCATGGAGGAGGAGCGAACGGTGATTGCCACAGGGGGCAGCGCAGTCTACGGTGAGAACGCGATGGCGCATTATAAGCAGATCGGCAAGGTGGTGTATCTGGCGCTTCCGCTGGAGGAGATCAGGGAGCGGCTTGGCGACCTCGTGGAGCGGGGCGTGACGCTCAAAAAAGGGCAGGATCTGGACGCGCTTTACGCGGAGCGGCTGCCGCTTTATGAAAAATATGCCGATATTACCTTGGAGTGCGCGGGGATGTCGATTCGGGAGATTGTGGAGAAAATCGCGGCGGCCTTCCGATAAGCGGGAAACGCGGCATCATAAGAATTATAAAAGAAAGAAAAGCGGGAACGTATCCTGATTGCATTCGGGTGCGTTCCCTTTTATTATTTCATAGGTTCTCTCGGCAGGAGACAGAAAAATTTTTATGCTGTATAATCTTTCCCAAATGACAGAAACTAATGTTACAGTTTGGTTTTTGGCTTTGCTGTGACAAATAAGAAGGATTTTAGCGCCGGATGAAAAAGGGCGCTAAGATGTCTGAAGCATGGAGGGACGGGATGGATTATTTCAATGCATTTTGGGTGGGAGGACTGATCTGCGCCTTGGTGCAGGTTCTTTTAGAGAAAACAAAGCTTTTGCCGGGGCGTGTCATGGTGCTGTTGGTCTGCGTGGGCGCGGTGATCAGCTTTGTCGGATGGTATGAGCCTTTTATGGAATTTGCGGGGGCGGGAGCCAGTGTGCCGCTTCTCGGCTACGGCAATATTCTGATGAAGGGCGTGAAGGAGGCCGTGGACGAAAACGGGTTTATAGGCTTGTTCCAAGGAGGCTTTAAGACGGGAGCGGTGGGCTGCGCGGCGGCGCTGGTGTTCGGATATATTGCAAGCCTTCTCTTTAAACCGAAGCCCAAAAAATAAAAATTGTAAAATGTTGAAGACAATGCGGGGACAGCTCCGTTAAAATATATAAGTGCAAAGAAAAACAGGCGCTCCTCAGGAGACATTGTTTTTTCTGCACGGATAACGAGCAAATGTCCGAGGCAATCGGACGAAAAACGCGAAGCGCGGATTTGTGAGTATCGAAACCAGGCGGAGAAGGGGGGCAAAGCACATCAACAGGGAAGAACAATTGACAGCGCTGATTGATTCTTACCAGCATCTTGTCTTTTCAATATGCTATAAGATGACAGCAGATTATTTTGCCTCCGAGGATTTGACGCAGGAAACCTTCCTGTCGGCCTATAAGCATCTTGGGGAGTTTGACGGCAGGTATGAAAAGGCATGGGTCTGTCGGATCGCCACCAACAAATGCCTGGACTATATGCAAAGCGCGGGGCGCCGCAGCATTCCTACGGCGGATCCGGGATTTGAAAGCGCCAGAGGGCCTGACGGGAGAGCGTCTTCCGGCAGGGGCGCGGGATCCGGTTTTGGCATGAGTGAAGGAGCAGCCGGGGAGCATGAGGCGGCGGTTTGGCAGACGCCGGAGAGCATCTGTCTGGAAAAGGAAGTGCGGGAGATTTTGCTTTCCAGATGTCTTTCCCTGAAACCGCCCTATGATGAAATCGCCAAGGCTTACTATTATGACGAGTTGGACGCAGGCGAGATCGCGAGGCGGCGGGGGGTTAAGAAAAAGACCATACAGACGCAGATTTACAGGGCAAGGCATTTGCTGCGCAGGATGTATGAAAAGGAGAAGGGCGCATGATACATAATATGACGGATGAGAGAAAAAAACTGAATAGATATGACGTTTCCCTCCCGGCTCCTTTGACTGAGGAAGAACTGGCGCGGCTGATTGAGACGGTTGAACGGCACGAATTGCTGCATGCGCCGGGACACTTGAAGGGAAACGTGTTTTCGCACATACAGGAGGGCAAACGGAGGGAAAGGCAGCGCGCGCTTTTTTCTTACCGTGCTAAAGTTCTGGTAGGGATGGCGGCGGCTCTGGCGGTACTTTTCCTCGTGCCTGTGGACGGGGTGGAAACGCCGCAGATGCCACAGTCCGGTATTCTGGAAACGCTGTATGAAGAGGAAACGGAGAGCTTGGACGAATGGGAGCGGGACGTGCTTGAGACACAGCGGGATATCGAGAGAACATGGAGACGGTATCAGGCGGGGCAGGAGAGAGTGAACGCGAGAAAGAAGTATTTTAGAAATCTATCGGAAAAGATTACAAATTATAAAACTTGGGAGGATTGATGAGATGAAAAAGCAGAAGAACAGATTTTGGTTGCTTGTATTTTCCCTCTGTCCGGGGGCGGGACATATGTATATGGGACTGATGAAGATGGGGCTGAGCTTTATGCTTGGGTTTATGGGGCTGATTGCTGTGGTTGGAATTACCGAAATCGCCGTGCTGGCGGTATTTCCCGTCACACTCTACATATACGCTTTCTTCCATGCCAACAATATCGGAGGGATGGATGCAGAGCAGTTTGCGGCTCTGGAGGACGAATACCTTTTTGGCATCGGCGGATGGGATACCAGCCGTTTTAAGCTGAATATGAATAAGAGAAACCGTTACATTGCGGCGGTGGTCTGTATTGTGATCGGCGTTAGTATGCTGTGGGATCAGGTTTTTGGCATGGTGAGAAGTTATGTGGGCTGGGATAATCCGGTTATGCGGGATATCTATTATTTTACGAGTGACAGACTGCCGAGGGTTGTCATAGCAATCGCGGTTATCTGGTTCGGCGTGTCGCTGCTTCGCGGAAAGAAGTCAGAGCCTTTGGAAACTGACAGGAGGAGTGAGGAGGACGCCTATAGAAAGCCTGCGGCGCTGCCCGGGGAGATTGCGGGAGATCGGAAGGCTTATACGGGGAACGCAGACGGACAAAGTGCGGATGCGATGAATATGGAAGAGCAGAAGCCGGATGCGGAAGCGCAGAAAGCGTATGGGCAGAATGCAGAAGTGCATAATATGGACGGACAGAGAGCAGACGCGCAAAAATCAGAAGCGGAGAGCGCGGATACAGGGAACGCATATGAAAATGAGCAGGGAGGGGAGTAAACACATGGATATGCAGGAAAAAGACATATACAGGGAGGAATCCGGGACGCTGCGGACCCGCCGGGTCGGCTCTGTAACTTTCGGGATGACGTTGATTTTGTTCGGTGTGCTGTTCCTCTTACATATCGTGCTCCCGACGCTGCACTATGAGCTGATTTTCCAGTTCTGGCCCGTGGTTTTTATCCTGCTGGGCGTGGAGATTTTGGTGGAGAATCATAAAAGCAATGCGGAAAAATGCAAGTTTGTATATGATTTTCCGGCGATTCTGATGATGGTCGTGATGCTCCTGTTCGCTATGGTGATGGCGGCGGCGGAGTTTTCCCTGCATTATTATCAGAGGGGCTGGTGGTAGTGTGAGAATGCCAAAAATACGGGCATTCTCCGCACGGCAGATTTACGTTTCCTCGTAATCAATCTGCCGCTTTGCTAAAAATTGTCTGACGGCTCTGTCCCAGAGCGCATCCGGCGTCTTATCCATGAGAAAGGTGTGGAAGGCGGTGCCGGTGATGAGCGTGAGGGACGTGCCGTCATATTTTATGTTGAGCACAAATGCCTTTACCTGATCCGGGGTGACGGTAGTGTCGCCTTTTTCCAGAAGGGATGCCGTGTATTCGGGAAGCAGATGCAGCACGAAATGAAATGCTGTGGGCGTGCGCTTTCCTTTGATCAGATCAAAGCAGACAGGGCGTATCTTTTTCCACTGTGTAAATTCGTAGGGCCTGGTTTCCCCGTCCTCCCATTCTTCGGAGGTGTAGAACGCCCTGTTTTCGCGGCCGTCTATGGTGAAGGTGTTGTAGGTGCTGATGGAAGCCTGCTCCAGCAAAAACGAGTCGAAGGCGTCCCCGGCTAAAAACTGGTTCATAAACTGTTTGATGTTTTTTATCTGCAATGAAATCATGAGCAGCCCTTCTGTTATCTTATTTTGTACTCTGCTTTTTTTTCGTTTTAGTCATCTTCTAACATGGATTGAAATATGTCTATTAATGCCTGAAGATTTTTATTGTCCGGCGATTCTTCCAAAGCCTTTTCAAGTCATCCTAAAGCAAGTCGGATAAAACCTTGAAACTGTTTATTTGTCATTCCCATATCTGCTACCATCCTTTCACCGCCTTTTCATTAATATGACTACTAATTGGTATAATAATTATAGCGGCTTTGCGGAAAAGTGTAAAGTCTATTCAATTTAGTGGGGTGTTCGGATTTGTCGTCGTATTTTTGATTTACAAAAGGGGGTATTCTATGATAGTATAAGTAGTAATAAATACTACATGAGATAGTTGTGGAGGCTTTATGAGATATAAGATTGTGGTGGACAGCTGCTGTGAGCTGCCCGAAAACTATAAAAAAGACAGCAGATTTGAGATCGTTCCGCTGGGACTGGAAGTGGGCGACTATATCGTTCAGGACGACGAGAACTTTAACCAGAAGGAGTTTTTGCAAAAGGTGGCTGATTACCCCCAGTGCCCGAAATCGTCCTGTCCTTCCCCGGAGAGATTTCGGGAGGCATACCATGACGGGGCGGAGGAAATTTATGTGGTGACCCTTTCTTCCCATCTGAGCGGCAGCTATAACAGCGCGGAGCTGGGCAGGAGCCTCTACAGCGAAAAGTACGGTGAGAAGAAGATCCATGTGGTGGACTCCGAATCTGCAAGCTGTGGGGAGACCCAGCTTGTGGAAAAGATCATCGCCTGCAAGGAGGCAGGGCTCGGCTTCGAGGAGACGGTAAAGGCGGTGGAAACCTTTAAGCGGAAGATGCGCACCTATTTTGTATTGGATAATCTGGAGACGCTCAGGAAAAACGGCCGTTTGAGCGGCGTGAAAGCGCTGGTGGCATCCACCCTGAATATCAAGCCTGTGATGGTGGGAAACCTTGGTGTGATCGAGCAGAAGGGACAGGCCATCGGCATCAACAAGGCGCTGGCCAAAATGGCGGACTGTATCGTGGGAGATGTGGAGGAGCCGGAGGAGAGAACGCTGATGATCACGCATTGTAATTGCCCGGAGCGGGCGGAGTTTATGCGCGGGCTGATGGAGAAGAGGGCTTCTTACAAACGTGTCCTGGTTATGGACACCGCCGGGGTCAGCAGCATGTATGCCAACGACGGCGGCGTGATTGTGACACTATAACAGAGGGAGAAGAACCTTCGGCCACTGACAGCAAAGGCTGTTTCGCCAAGTCAGCATAGCTGACTTGAAAGTTCTGGGAGTTGCTTCGCAGCTCCGTTTCACTCGGGAGAATGCCTTAGGAGCGGCATTCTCCTTTGAGCGCTTTTTTAACTTTGGGCAGTTCCAGCGGGGATACAGAAAAACTCTGCCCGTCCTTCATGGTGAGCTTTAACAGGGATAGTTTTTTAATAGAAGTTATGTTAACCAAACAGTGCTCGGAAATCATAACAAAATGGGTGAACATGGATAACTGCGCATAGAGATTGGGCAGGGTGCTCAGGATATCGAGAGTGCGCTCTTCGGTCAGCACAACATGGATATAGTTGCCGCTTTTCACCGCGTAGAGAATTTCATCCTCGTGGACATAGAGCGTGTCCTTCTCTCCGCGCAGTTCTATGGTGGGAATGGTTTCCGCTTTCAGTGCCTGCGCGTGATCCAGCATTTCATCCAGCTCGTTCACCTTGATCGGTTTGTTCAGATAGAGGATCTGCTTCTGGAGCTGCCTGCGCAGAATATCGTGGTTGGATGCTTCCGTAACATCATCCGGCACTTTGGCGAGCGCTGCCTCGATGACGGAAGGATAGTCGATGGTGGAGATGCACAGCACGATCGGAGCCACAACGCCCGCGTCGATCAGTTTTCTGGCAAGCTGAAAGCCATTTACCGGGCCGTTTGTCATATCAATGAAAAAGGCGTCGTAGAGCATGGGGGAGCGCAGAACCGCCTCCACATTTCCGTAGGAGTCAATATAGAGCACGCCCGTGGTGTGGAGCCTTCTGTCGGAGGCGCGACCAAGAAGGCGCTCCATCTGTTTCCTGTCCGCAATATTATCATCACAAACCGCGATATGCATATAGAACCCTCCATCATTATTATATTTTTCAGAGAATCATAAATTCAATCGGGGATGAAATCAGCGCCACCACAATCAGAATTTGGATTAGCAGGATGGCCGGCATCCCGTACAGAAAATACCAGTGTCTTGTCTTGTGGCGGAACAGGTGCATGCCGATGATGGAGCCGACGCTGCCGCCGATGATGGCGAGCACAAAAAGTGTGGACTCCGGAATGCGCCATGCGCGCTTGCGCGCCTTGAGTTTATCTATTCCCATAACGGTAAAACTTATAAAGTTAATGACTGCTAAATATATGGTAATCAGTGTAATTACGTTCATTTGGATGATACTTTTCCTTTTGTAAATGTTGATGCCTTTTTTCATCTTACGGATATGCACTGCGATTGCTTTCGCGTACATCATATCACATTTGGGGAGAAAAAAAAAGGAAAAAACACCCCGCGGCATACTCTGAAAGTGTGCTGCGGGGTATTTTAATGATTCTATTTTTCAGCTCAGAGCAGCTTCTCGCCCTGCTCCTGCATCTTCATGGCGCGAACCTTGCAGGATAAGCCGAAGAGGTTGATGAAGCCTTCCGCGTCATGGTGGTCGTAGAGGTCGCCGGTGGTGAAGGAGGCGATGCTCTCGTTGTAAAGTGTGTACGGGGAGGTGGTGCCCGCCTTGATGATGTTGCCCTTGTAGAGCTTGAATTTCACTTCGCCGGTCACATACCGCTGCGTGGACTCGATGAATGCCTGCAGCGCCTCACGCAGAGGAGTAAACCATTTGCCCTCGTATACCACCTGCGCGAATTTATTGCCAAGGTCAGCCTTGAGCGCGTAGGTGTCCCGGTCGAGAATCAGCTCTTCCAACTGCTGGTGCGCTTCGTAAAGGATGGTGCCGCCGGGCGTCTCGTACACGCCGCGGGATTTCATGCCGACCACGCGGTTTTCCACGATATCCACGATGCCGATGCCGTGCTTGCCGCCCAGCTCGTTTAAGGTGGCGATAATCTCGGAAACTTTCATCTTCTTGCCGTTTACGGAGGTGGGGATGCCCTTCTCAAAGGTCATGGTCACATACTCGCCTTCCTCGGGCGCTTTCTCCGGCGTGGTGCCGAGCACGAGCAGATGCTCGTAGTTAGGCTCGTTGGCAGGGTCTTCCAGCTCCAGACCTTCGTGGCTGATGTGCCAGAGGTTGCGGTCGCGGCTGTAGCTGGAATCTGCGGAGAAGGGAAGGTTGATACCGTGCTGTTTGCAGTACTCGATCTCCTCCTCGCGGGAGTTTAAAGTCCACTTTTCGTTTCTCCATGCGGCAATGATCTTTAAGTCGGGAGCCAACGCCTTGATGCCAAGCTCAAAACGGATCTGGTCGTTGCCCTTGCCTGTCGCGCCGTGGCAGATGGCGGTCGCGCCTTCCTTGCGGGCGATCTCGACTAATTTCTTGGCGATCACGGGTCTTGCCATGGAGGTGCCAAGCAGATATTTGTTTTCATAGACAGCGTGCGCCTGTACACAGGGCATGATAAAGTCGTCGCAGAACTCGTCGGTCAGATCCTCGATGTAGAGTTTGGATGCGCCGCTTGAGAGGGCGCGTTCCTCAAGACCGTCAAGCTCCTCCGCCTGCCCGCAGTTGCCGCACACGCAGATGACTTCATAGTCAAAATTTTCCTTTAACCAGGGGATGATAACGGTCGTATCAAGTCCGCCGGAATACGCAAGAACTACTTTTTCTTTCATTTTCGTTTCCTCCATTTGAAATATGTAATATACTTTTATTTCCGCGAGCAACGAGCCAAGTGACCTGCTTAAAGCCAATCTGCGATTGGCTTGGCATATTGGCGACTGCCGCGAGAGTCAAATACCCCGCTCCCTGGGGCGCTGTAAGATGGATCCCCGTTGCTTGAAGCGGGGTTTTTGACTGTTACGGTTCTCTGGTGGGCGCATAGCGTCTGCCGGAAAATGGCTGACTGCGTCTGCCCTTAAAACAATATACAACAGGACGTGCGAGAATGCAAGTGTAATTTTATGCATATTTTGCATGAATATTTACTGTATTTATGCATAAAGAGAAAAAATAGTTGTATATTATGCATTTGGGGTGTATAGTTATGCGTGCGGGCGCTTTAAGAGAAAGGGTTAATGCAATATGGCGAAGCAGAACATATGTGATAATGAAACTTTTTTCGAGGGATACAGAAAGATCAGAGATAATGAAGTGAGTGCAAACAAGTTGTTTGAGATTCCGGCGCTGCTTTCCCTAATGCCGGATTTGTGTGGAAGAAAGGTATTGGATCTGGGCTGCGGTTATTGAACGTGGAAAGTTGTTTG
>ERZ779637.78-NODE-78-length-67697-cov-16.494234_pt1 | contig 67697 bp, 52 predicted proteins | sample MGYA00514196_ERZ779637 | MGnify/ENA primary metagenome ERZ779637 (study PRJEB29562, sample SAMEA4376700) | mouse gut metagenome | isolation source: Cecum | study: EMG produced TPA metagenomics assembly of the A DSS colitis mouse model was used to assess the...
AACAACAAGAAAACCCAGTAAAATCAATGGGTTATGGCATTTAACAAATGCCTAATATAAACAATATAATATAAGGAGGACAAATATGCGCAGACCACTATGCCTGCTTGGGCTGGCATTTGTGATGGTTCTGCTTCTTGGGATCAATCTGATTCCGCACGATTCGCCGGATTACGGCGCTCTCGACGGGGAGACGGTCGCCGCCGTGGGACGTGTGGAGTGGAAGGAACGCAGGATTTCCGGATTGGAGGAAGTCCTCGTTGTCACCTTGGAGCAGGTCGTCATTCTGAAACCGGATCAAATATCCGTTCTGAAACAAATCATAACAGATTCTGACACAGCTTATTACCATTCATCTGCTGCAGATTCCGTAAAGAAAAAAGAGAAATTATTTGAGAAAAACAGGGAAACATTCGGTCTTGAGGGCGCGGAGGAAATCACGGGGATTTTATGCTATCTCGGACGGGAGGAGAATCCCGCCATGGGAAGTCTTATTTTGGTGGAAGGGAAGTTTAGACCCTTTGCCCACGCTGCGAATCCCGGAGAGTTTGACGCGGCGGATTATTACCGTGTCTCGGGGCAGCAGGGCAGGCTGATGCGGGCGGTGTGCCTTGCACAGAGCGGGGATTGTTCCGCTTTCCGGGAGACACTCTGCCGTTTCCGGGAGTATCTGTCGCTTTTAATTGATGCGTGTTACCCAAAAAAGGAAGCGTCTGTTATGGGAGCGATGCTTCTGGGGGAGAAGGCGATGCTGGATGAGGGGATCAAAAGTCTGTATCAGCAAAACGGCATCATACATATTCTGGCGATAAGCGGTCTCCACCTGTCCATTCTTGGAATGGGGTTCCACAAGCTTTTACATCGGATGCACGTCCCGAAATTAGTTAACATAATATTGTCTGCGGCGCTGATGTACTGCTACGGGATGATGACGGGAATGGGGATCTCCATCGTCAGGGCGTTTGTGATGTTCGGCTTGAAGCTGTGCGCCGATCTGTGCGGAAGGACCTACGATCTCCTGACGGCAATGACGACGGCGGCGCTTCTGATTCTCGTTGAACAGCCGCTCTATCTGACGCAGAGCGGCTTTCTCTTTTCCTTTGGCGCGGTGTGCGGCATCGGGTTTCTGCCGTCGGTGTCCCGTCACTTTCCTGTGCTGTCGGACCGTTTTCCTGTGGGAAACCGCTTTTTGAAGGCGCTGTTTGCGGGCATCTGGATTTCCCTTTGCACCCTTCCCGTGTATCTGTGCTTTTATTATGAATTTCCGCCCTATTCCGTGCTTTTAAACCTGATTGTGATTCCGTGTATGGGGGCGCTTTTCCTGAGCGGAATTGCGGTTATGGGGGCATCGGCTTGTCTGTTGCCGCTTGGACGTCTGGCGGCTGTCCCCGGTGTGTGGATTTTGACCTTTTACGAGAAGTGCGCCATGTTTGCCCTGAAACTGCCCGGGCAGCGGTGGGTGACGGGGCGTCCGCAGGACTGGCAGGCTGCGGCGTATCTTACGCTTTTGGCGGCAGCGGTGTTCTTTGCGGTGAAGAACGAAAAAAGGAAAAAGGGATATTTCTGGTGCGCGGTTTTCTGTGCGGTGTTCCTTCTGGGTTTTCGGACGCCGCAGGGCTTCGAGATCACCATGCTGGATATCGGGCAGGGCGACTGCATCTATCTGGCGGACGGGCAGGGCGGGCACTATCTCATCGACGGCGGCAGTTCCGATCGGAAGGAAGTGGAGAATTACCAGATCGCCCCGTTTTTAAAGTATCGGGGTGTGAGCCGTCTTAATGCGGTGTTTGTCACCCACTCGGACGCGGACCACATAAGCGGGATTAAGGGGTTGATGGAGAACTGTGAGGAGACGGGCATCGGGATCGGCTGTCTGTATCTGCCCGATCTGGCAAAGGATTGCAGGGATGAGAATTATCTGGAACTGGCGGCGCTGGCGCAAAGCTGCGGCATTCCTGTGCGGCGGCTTCACGAGGGGGACTGTTTGCAGAATAAAAAACTTATGTTAACCTGTCTTCATCCGAAGAAAAGTTATGTTAACTCGAACGCCAATGCGGGCTCTACCGTACTTTATCTGACTTACGAAAACTTTTCCGCACTCTTTACGGGAGATCTGGAGGGGGAGGGCGAGCAACTTGTGACGAAGCAGCTTGCCCGTATGCGTGAGACAGACGGACTTCCCGGACAAATCACGCTGCTAAAGGTCGCACACCACGGCTCGAAAAATTCCACGGAGGAATCCTTTTTGGAAATGGTCAACCCGCGGATTGCGCTCATCTCCGCAGGGCGGGACAACACTTACGGGCATCCCCACAAGGAGACGCTTGAGCGGCTTTCCTCGCGGGGATGCCGGATTTACCGGACGACGGAGAGCGGGGCGGTGACGGTCCGTGTGAAGAATGGGGGCGTGCGGGTGGAGGCGTATTTGGCAAACGAACGGTCGCAAAGAAAATAACGAAAATACAGTAACATAAAATTATAATCTTGACCGGATATCACGCATTACATATAATCATATTATGAAGAAGCTGAACGAAGAAATCCGGGAAGGGACATTAAAACAGGCATATCTTTTGTGCGGGGATGAAGCATACCTGCGCAGACAGTACAGGGACAGGGTGAAGAAGGCGCTCATGGGTGACGGTGACCTGATGAACCTGAACTGTTTCGAGGGAAAAGGCATCGTGCCGGGAGAGGTGATTGATCTGGCGCAGACCATGCCGTTTCTTGCCGAGAGACGGGTCCTTGTCATAGAGAACAGCGGGTTTTTCAAGAAGGGCGGGGAAGACCTTGCGGCGTATCTGGCAGACCCTGCGCCCACCGCTCACTTTTTGTTTGTGGAGGCGGAGGTAGATAAGAGGAGCAAACTCTACAAGGCGGTCACGGCAAAGGGACGGGTGATCGAGTGCAAAACACCCGACGACGGTGTGCTGAAACGCTGGGTTGCGGAGCTCCTTATGAAGGACGGCAAGCGGATTACCCAGCGGGATCTTGACTATTTTCTGGAAAAGACGGGTACGGATATGGAAAACATCCGGGGCGAGGTGGAGAAACTGGTCTGTTACGCCCTGGAGCGGGATGTGGTTACGGCGCAGGACATCGAGGCGGTCTGCGTCCGGCAGATCGGCAGCCGCATCTTTGACATGGTGGAGGCTGTGGCGGACAGAAAGCAGAAGAGAGCCATGGAACTGTACTACGACCTCTTGACCTTGAAAGAGCCGCCCATGCGGATTTTGTTCTTGATTGCCAGACAGTTCAACCTGCTTTTGCAGGTGAAGGAATTGAAGAATAAGGGCTATGATGCGCGCGGTATCGGCGAGAAGGTGGGGCTTAAGAGCTTTATCGCCGGGAAGTATGTCAGTCAGGCGGCGAAATTTAAGGAAGCGGAACTGAAACGCGCGCTGACGGACTGTGTGGAGACGGAGGAGGCGGTCAAGACGGGAAAGATGAACGACGTGATGAGCGTGGAGCTTCTGATTGTGCGCCGGAGCATGCAGCCGGGGAAAGCGTGAAAATAATGAGGACACTATGTGAATAAACACCTTGACCGGATTTCCTGCTTTACATATAATCATCTTAAGAGCAGTATATACCGTCATTGATTACAACACACAGATGTGGGAGGCATAATATTATGAGTATGCATATTGTTTGTCTGGATTTGGAGGGCGTGCTGGTGCCGGAGATCTGGATTGCCTTTGCGAAGGAGAGCGGGATTCCGGAGCTTACCAGAACGACGAGGGACGAGCCGGATTATGATAAGCTGATGAGCTGGCGGCTCGGCATTCTGCGGGAGCACGGACTGGGGCTTAAGGAGATTCAGGAGACGATCGCGAAGATAGACCCGCTTCCGGGCGCGAAAGAGTTTCTGGACGAGTTGAAGCGCATAACGCAGGTTATCATCATCAGCGATACCTTTACCCAGTTTGCGGGGCCGCTGATGGAAAAACTCGGGTGGCCGACGATCTTCTGCAATTCTCTTGAGGTTGCGCCGGACGGGAAGATCGCTGGGTATAAGATGCGTTGCAAAGAGTCCAAACTTACCACGGTGAAGGCGCTGCAGTCCATCGGCTATGAGACAGTCGCCGCCGGGGACAGCCATAACGATCTGGCTATGATCCAGGCGGGAAAGACTGGATTTTTATTCAGAAGCACGGAACAGATTAAAAAGGACTTTCCGGAGATTCCTGCTTATGAGACATATGAGGAGCTGTTGGGCGCCCTCAAAGAGGCGATAGCGCGGTAATCCGCGGAAATTAAGGGTAACAGGACGGGTTCTGGCGAAAAGTGAAAGGAGGAATTTATTATGAAATGTACACGAGTGGCTCTGACGGTGGATGTGGAGAAATACGAGGTCGGCAAGGGCATGGAGGACGGCGTTGACGCCTGGACGGATGTGGTGACCAGAGGGTGGTTTGTCACCGATTCCCTCGTCCAGATCAAGAAGGAAAACGGCGCGATTGTCTGCCCCTATATTCTTCACAAGAGAGGAAAGACATTTATTGCCGAGGGGGATTATATCATCACCGACGTGGACGGTTCCCGGCATGTGTGCAGCGGGGAAAAGATCTTTGACAGGTATAAGCCGGTGGAGGAGTAAGGAAGCACCGTTCCAATCGTATCTGGGTTATGTAAACTAAATTTGCAAAGTATACCAAAAAAAGTACAATCTATACCAAACGTATTTCAAATTCACTCTTTCTATTATATGATGACCCTATAAGCGGGCGCGCGTTTGAAACGCGCAGACGGCAGCAGGGTGATACATATTACACAGAAGGAGTGAATTTTATTATGCACAAGAACAGGAGAGAAAACGACCATAATAGCTGTTTCAATCGCTGTGGGAGCGGGCAGCAGTCTGTACAGAAACGATCCACGAAGCGGATGAGTGGACTGACCGGTCGTCGTCTTCTGACGTGGCTTCTGGCGCTTACCATTGTGTTGACGCAGCAGTCGGAGTTTGGGAGGATGCTTTCGGTGCGTGCCGGGCAGAAGGAGGAAGACCGTGTGATCACAGGTTTTGCTTCTCTTTCGGAGGAGACGGCGCGGCAGGAAGTGCCCTTTGGGACACAGGCCGGAAATCTGGATCTTCCGGATACGCTGGAAGCCAGTGTGCTGCCTGCGGATGAAAAAATGCAAGGGGGGGGAACCACCCGAGGATTCTGAGGAAAAAGAGGATGGCGGGAAAAATCCCGCAGACGACCCGGAAAATTCCGAAGAAGGAGAAAATGAAGGAGACACCGGTGAGAATCCTGTAGAAGGAGAAAATGAGGGAAACACCGGTGAGAATCCCGTAGAGGGAGAAAATGAGGGAGACACTGGGGAGAATCCTGTAGAAGGAGAAAATGAGGGAGACGCCGGGGAGAATCCCGCCGAAGGAGAGACAGACGGTAACGGCGGCGAGGACGTCACGGAGAACCCGGAAGACGGCGGAGCTGAAGATGAAGACAGGATGGGCAGCGCAGAAAACGCCGGTGAAGGGGAAACCGAAGCCGGGAACATAAGCGGAACGCCCGATACACAGGGGCCGGGGGAAAGGAAGGAACCGGGCACGTCGCAGGAGAAAACAGAGGATGGACAGGGAGCGGGGGCTGACAGGGCGTCCGCCATTGCTGCGTTGTCCGGCGGGAGAACCGGGAAGCGGATGACGCCGTGGGCAGCGCCGGTGTTTACCTATCTGGGAACGCCTGTTACGCTGCTTACGGCAAATGCCGACGGGCAAAACGACGATGGCAGAAGCGGACAGGAGCCTGACCCAAACGGGGAAGCCGGGACAGACGACCCGCAGAGTCCGGAATCCATAGAGATAAAAGGCGTCACCTGGGAGAGCGCGCCGTCCTACGACGGGGAGCAGCCCGGGGACTATGTCTTCACGGCAGTCCTGCCGGAAGGCTATGAGACGGCGCAGGGCGTGGCGCTGCCGCGGATCACCGTGACGGTTATGGAGGAGGTTTTAGAGGAGGAAACTTCCGCGGCGGTCTATGCCTCCATGCCAGTGGACGAGGTGGCGCCCCTCGCGGAGCGGGCGGGCACATATGGGATCTCGTTCGCCTCAGCGGACAACGCCGGGGACAGATACAGGGTGCGTGTTCTCTGGCAGACGGTCAAGACGGTGTCAAAAAATGCCACCGCCGTAGGTTGTGAAAAATCGTGGGTGGCCATCCGTGTGCCCGGCATAAGCGGCGACCAGAAGATGCATTTCAACAAGGAGATGCTCACGGACTCGTCCAAAGTATACACGATTGCGGAACTCACCCTGCCCTATACCTATGAGGACAGGCAGGACATATTTCCCAGCCAGTTAGGGGTTTACAGCGCCCTCTCGCTCATATCCGGGCAGTTTAAGGGACGGGTGACGCTGCAGGCTTACGACTATATCAGACAGGAATGGGAGAGTTACATCGCTTATGACATCAGCCCGGAGGCAGCTCTGGTCGGCGGCATTATTTCGGAAAAAAGCTGGCATACCATAGAGCAGCCGGATGCATGGGCTGAATACATGGACATTGACAGGGAGGATCTGTATATCGAAGGGGCAGGCTGGACAGAGAAAAGCTGGGATCTGGTCTTTGCGGACAATTTCGGTGTGGTACTGACGGAGAAGAGCAGGGGGTGGAGCGGCAGGTGGGAGCTGAAGCGGGAGGATGAGAGCGCGTATCCTTCCAAGTACCAGATCAGTCTGGACGGAAATATGGAAGGGCTTCATCTCGTTGCGGCGTCGGGCGTAAACGGGATTCCGGCGGCGGATAGGCCGTGGGCATGTGTGACGGTTCAGGGACTCCGTGGCAGTACATCCATCCTGAGAATAGGGCTCGGTATCAATACCTTGCGGTACCGCATACAGTATTTAGATGCCGAGGGGGCGGTTTACAGCGAGGTGGTGCCGGCGGGCAGTGCCTACCGGGTGGCGGATGTGACGAAAGCTGCCCTGAATCAGGGGCGCGATATCGTCCTGCCCAAAGGACACGGATTTGCGGGCACTTACACCGGGAGTGATGAGAAGAGCTACCGGCCGGGGGATGAGATTGCCGCGCTGGAGGAACCGATCAATTTTTATATGCAATGGGAGCCGAAGACCTACCGGGTGACGCTGGACGGGCAGATTGACAAAAACGGGGAGCGGACGCTTTTGGAAAACGGCAGGTATGAGATGGAGATGACCTACGGGCAGATGGGCGGTGAGACGGCGCCGATTCCGCCGCAGGCCCCGGACAAATACCGCTTTAACGGTTGGATAGGTGAGGTGGACGGCGAGAAAGTGCTGTTTTTCGACAAGGATGGGAAGCCCTTCAACAAATGGAGAGGCGACGAGAACACGGTTCTGACACCCAGATGGGCGCTGAGTAATATTAATTATGTCTTTTATCCATGGACGGACGGACATTACGATGCATGGTGCTGTCAGGGGGGATACGTATTCAGAAATCCGCCTGATGAAAAACGGCCTACGATGGCACAGTATGGCGCACATTTCCCAAGGACAGAGGAGGAGGTTTACTGCCACGGCTATGATCTGCTCGGCTGGTATGACACCCCCGGCGGGGAGGGCATAGAGTACGATGACAATACGCCGCTCCCCCTGGAAGACACTTGCTTTTATGCCCGGTGGACACCGAAGAAGACGACCCTCACGCTGGATGCCAACGGCGGCAGCTTCGAGGGAGGCAGCCCGACCCACAGGAGAGAGGAGAAGGTATCCTATGGGCAGAAATTCGGGGAGATCGCAGCTACGCTTCCCGTGCCTTCCAGGGCGGGCTATGACCTCGTGGGGTGGGGATACTCGAAAAGCGCGCGGGTTAAGGACGCGCTGGAGGAGGAGGATGCGCTGGAGGCGACAGCGGATTTCACCCTCTATGCCATCTGGGGGAGAAATGACATCACCATCTATCTGGATGCCGGCGGCGGCAGTTTTGCAAACCCTGCAGACGCCCGGTTGAAGGCTGCCGTGGGAAAAGAGGTAACCTTGCAGAAGCCGGCGCGGAAGGGATATACGTTTACAGGCTGGCGGGACGCGGCGGGTACGGAGACGAAAGGCACCGTCTACATGGTTCCTGAGGATGCCGGTGTGTCTTTCACCCTGACGGCGGTGTGGCAGGCTAATACCTATAAGTTGAATTTTAATACAAATGGCGGGATCGGCAGTGCCCAAATGCCGCCGCAGACGCTCACCTATGACCGTTTGTTCAACCTGCCTGAAAATAAGTTTACCCGCGGGGGCTATACCTTCGCCGGATGGAATACAGAAAGAGACGGCTCCGGAACTGCTTATAAGGACGAGGCGGCGGTGAAGAATCTGGCGGAGAGCGGCGAGACCACCCTCTATGCGCAGTGGACGCCGGTCACCTGCTCCGTCAGTTTCGATCCCAACGGCGGGGCGTTTTCGGACAGCGCGCACAGCAGTAAGACGGTTACCTACGGCGCCGCCTATGGCGCGCTCCCGGTTCCCGTCAGGGACAGGTATGATTTCAAGGGCTGGTTTACCGGGAAGACGGGCGGCACACAGGTGGGAGAAAAGACGGTGGTGGAAAATACGGCGGCGCACACCCTCTATGCCCGGTGGGAGTACGCCTGGTTTACGCTGTCCTTCGACCTGCGGGGCGGCTCCGGCAGCAGGGACTGCGCCTTCGGGAACATGGAGGGCAGGGCAGGCGAGGGCATTACGCTTCCGCAAGCCGTCCCGGAGCGGGCAGGCTGGGAGTTTAAGGGATGGAGCGCCACACAGGGGCAGACGCCGGATACGGGTTATGAGGCGGCGGCGGTACTGGGCGGCACAGCGCCCAAGGTGCAAAGCGAAGGGAAGGAGAAGGTGACCCTCTATGCGGTCTGGTACAGCCCGGATCCCTTCGTGAGCTACGATGCCAACGTGGGCGGGACGGGAGATACGGTGACAAATATGCCTGCCGGGGAGAAATTCAAGGACGGCAAAGTGAACGTCTCGGCGAAGAAACCTTCCAGAACAGGTTATACCTTTATGGGCTGGGCGCTTGCGCCTGACGGGCAGGCGCTCTATAAAAAACCGGGGGAAACACAGACAGAGACGATCTGCTCCGCGGTTTCCGTGACCCTGTATGCGGTGTGGCAGGCAGGAACGGCGGCGGAGGCAGGTACGATAAAGAATAACTATGAGTGCAGGTATTTCAAGGACGGCAAATGGCAGTTTACCACATTGAAAACGGCATTGGCACAGGTGCCGGAGGGCGGTGAGATCGTGATGCTCAAAACGATTTCCGGGAAGGATGCGGAAAACCAGACGGGGATCACATACGCCTCCGCGAAAAGCTGTACCCTGAATTTAAACAGGTTTGAACTCAATTACAGTGGAGCGATTTCTTTTACCGGCGGCAGGGTTACAGTGAAAAACGGATACATAGGCAGTCAGCTTCTGATGAAGAAAGGTGCGCAGGCTGTTATAGACGGCGTTTGGTTTTCGGGGGATAACAGCGATAACCGGGATATCAGAATAGAGGGGATCGGCACGCGCATGACGATGCAGGGACAGACCGTAGTCCTTGACAGGACGGTGAGGGTCGGTTCGGGAACGACCGTGCATGTCAAATATGCGGAGTTTGCCATAGAGTGTAAAAGTCCCAGACATTTATTCGAGGTGGACGGCGGAAGCTTGATCATTGATGATGGCTATTTTTATTGCGTGGGGAAGATGGAGGAGAGGGGTAGTGAGACAGTATATTCGGGTCTGATTACTACAAAAAACAGTAATCCTGCGTCTTCCTATGAGCTGAATGGTGGACGCTATTATGGTGCTTGCAGAAACTTTCATGACTTGAGGGACTCACAGGGCTATTATGACAGTGAGCCGAAGAAATGTATCTATCATCCGACGATTGAATACAGAGGCACAAGGGAAAGCTCCCGTGCAAGGGCAAATCTCATCCCATGGTGTTATGAAGAGTGGCTGGTGCCGGAGGATGCGTCTTCACCTTCCCCGGAATATTGGGAAATCTCCGGCGGATCAAGTGAGCCGCAAAGGGTTATTAAGAATATGATCAGTAACAAGGATTATGTTGCCGAAAACACCCGGTTTACGCTTCTTAGAAATGCCGTGATAAACTTTCTGACTTTGAATAAACCGGGGTGCAGAGCGGTGATAGATTTAAACGGTCATTCCGCGCGCTCTTACTCGGTTGCCCTTGATTCCTTTGTGATCAAAAGCGGGAAACTGGACAACTCAAATTCAATCGGCGCGACTGTGGAGCTTACGAATGGCACGGTGGAGGGGGATGTACAGATCTGGGCGGCAAGTACGGTTACCCTGGAGAATGTGATCCTGAAGCATGGAGCCACCTTTTACGTGAATGAAAGAGAGAAGACAAACTTTGAGGCTGCCTATGTAAACAGCGGGATGGACTTTGGCGGTACGGTGCTTAAGCAGGAGGGAGAAATCCGGAAGGTTTCCTCAAAAAACTATATCCCCTACAGGGCGGTGGAAGCCGGGGCGCCTCGTGTGACGTTTCGTTCCAACTACCCGGAGGAAAGCGGCCAGCCGGAGCAGACTCAGACGATATCTCAGACGATAGGGCAGAAGTATCAGCTTCCGGCGGCGTTTGCCGTGCCCACGGGCTATGTCTTTGACCACTGGAATACCGAAGCGGACGGAACCGGGGAGCGGATCACGGGACAGCTTACCTATTATGATACCGCGCTTGCGAACATCTACGCCGTCTGGCGCAGGAACTATGTCAAGGTGACCTTCGACAGAACAGACGGTGTATGGAAGGACGCGGCTTCCCTCGGCGTGGCGCAGACGGCGCAGACGGCCGTGCGTACCGTGCCCTACGGCAAAGCGGTCGGCGCGCTGCCCACGGTGTCCCGCACAGGCTACGGCTTTGCGGGCTGGTATACGACGAAGAGTACCGGCGGCACTTTGGTAAACGCGGAAACGGCTGTGACGTCCGACCAGACTTACTATGCCCGCTGGACGCCTGCGGACGGCACCAAGTATACGGTCATCTGGCAGGGGGAAAATATCGACGGCAGTGAGAAAGAGCTTGGCAGGGCGGAGCGCTTCGGAAAGACAAACAGTACGGTAAACATCGACAGCCTCAAACAGGCTTTCGACGGCTATGCGTATTCCGGCTATACGGTAAAACACAGCGGGAACCCGAGCGGGACTACAGGAACGGGGACAGGGAAGACCTTTACGGTTTTACCGGACGGCTCTGTGGAGGTGACCATTAAATATACGTTAAAGAAACAGAAATTAACTGTAAAAGCGCAGAAAGAGGACGTGGGGAAGAATGCCGCGTCTGCATCAGGCGTGAATATCGGCTTATCAACGCAGGGACATGTGGCCGCAGACGGCAGTACGGACACGAAAACAAGCATGACTACCACGGCGGGCGGGACGGCTGTCACATATTATAAGTACGGCAGCAGCGTGGCACTGACCGCGCCGGAGCTTACCGGGTATACCTTTGCGGGATGGAGCGGACATTACACGGCGGCGGGACGGACAGTGACCTTCCCCATGTCCGACAGGGAGGTGGTGGTGACTGCCCTTTACAGACAGAAAGCCTACGCCGTGGAGAAGAGCCTTAGCCACATCAAAGTAGAAGCGGGCGGGGAGAAAGTGTCTGCGCCCGGTTCGGGCAGTCAGACAAATTTATCTGCGGCAGGGGTTCCTTACAATTATACTTACACCCTGGCACTGACGGCGGCGGAGGGCTATGACCTGCCGGAGAAGATTACCCTGCGGCGGGGGACGGGGAGTGAGGTCACCCTGTCAGCCGGGCAGGACAAAACGGGGGCGGCGTCATACACACGGACATCTGACCAGACAGGCACGGTCACCGTGAAGAATGTGACAACGCACCTTACCGTCACGGCGGCGGCGCAGGCGAAGCAGTACACCGTTTCCTTTACGGGACAGCGTGTGGCGGCGTTCACCCCTACGGGACAGCCGGTCACCGCTGATGCGGCAGAGAATGCCGGAGTGAGTCACGGCAGCGTCTTTGTGGTGAACATGGAGGCGGAAGAGGGGTATGAGCTGCCGGATGGAGACGGCGGTACCCTCACAGTCACCATGGGCGGGAAGCCGCTTACCCAAGGTGCGGACTACACCTACGATTCAGGAGACGGTTCCGTCTGCATAGCGGAGGTGACGGGAAATGTGGAGATCACGGCGGCGGCGGTGACCGCGCCCTCGTCCTATCTTGTGGCATACTATTTACAGGATGCGGAGGGCAGTTACGGTGACACGCCCTATGAGACAGAGCGGTTTTATGACAAAAAGAATCAGGACAGCGTCAGCCTCCTGGAGACGGACGACACGCTGAAAGCAGACTACGCAAAGACCTACAACGGCTACGCCTTTGACAGGGAGGCGGCGGGAAGCCTGTTAAACGGCACGGTGGACGCCGACGGAGACCTGGTTTTGAAAGTATATTATAAGAGAAGCGAGTACCGGGTCAGCATTGCGGACGGGTACACCTGGGCGGACGGCACGAACGAGGCAAAGATGTGCCGCTACGGGGCTGCCGTGGAGCTGGCGATACTGGAAAAGACCGGGTATGACGCGGGCTGGTCGGGAAAATATGAAGGCAGCGGATCGGGCGGCGGTTTAAGCGGTTTAAGCGAGAAGGTGCAGTTCAACATGCCCGCGAAGAACGTGGAGATCACCCCCGTTTACAGAGCGCAGCAGGTAGCCGTCTCGGAGGCGGGACTGGACAACGTCCGCCTTACCGCAGATACGAAGCGGTACGGTTACTATGAACAGGCATACGCCGCGAAGATCGAGCCTCTGACCGGGTATGACCTGCCCACAGAGATCACAGTGAAGGTGGGCGGGCAGACCCTGACTGTAGGGGCAACCCTTGACGACGGGGACTTTACATATAACCCGGCGGACGGAACCATCGCCATCAAAGATACGAAGGTGATGGGAACCATCGAGATCACTGCCTCGGGCGTGCACCAGACGAAGCGCGCAAGGATCGCGTTTAAGAACAATGAGACAGCGGATGGGCAGGCCATTCTTACCGCTGACCCGCAGGAGTCACAGGTGCCTGCGGGGGAGGCGTTTAACGCCAGAATTATCCTGGCGTCCGCGGGAGCGGGCTATGCCCTGCCGAACCCGGAGGAGGAGACGGACAGCCTTGTGGTTACCATGGGAGGAAGGACGCTTGTCTACGGGTCGGACTATACCTACAGCCACGCCTCCGGGCTGATCCGCGTGCCGGACGTGGTGGATGATGTGACGGTCACGGCGACTCCCACGGCGGAGCAGCATAAGGCGGACTACTGGATCGAGCACTACAAGGAAAACTTAGACGGCAGCTATAACCTTGCCCAGCGCTTGCGCAGAGAAGGGGTTGTGGGAAAGACCGTGACCGCGGGAACGGCGGAAGCCCTGCTTAAGAATTATACGGGCTACACCTATGATAAGGATGTGGACGGGACTGTGGCATTGGCGGAGGTGAAAGAGGACGGGAGCACCACATTGATATTATATTATAGAAGAAATACATGCACGCTGACCCTGTCCGCGGAAGCAGGGATCACCGTGGAGGCGCAGGTCAGAACGTCTGGCGGGGTCTCTGATAAAACGGAGACCGTGCGGCCGGACGATCAGAAAAGGATTGCCTGTAAGTACGGGGAGAGCGTGACCGCGAGAGTGACACAGGCGGATGACGGAAACAGTTTTACAGGCTGGTATCAGGCGGGGGAGGAGAAAGGAAGAGCCACCTCCTACAGCATGGTGATGACGGAAGACTTGACACTGACAGCCAAATCCGGCGAGACACGCTATGAGCTGGTGGTGAACGGAAACCACGGTAGAAGCACTACGCTGACGGACGACTGTGAGGAAAATATCGCCTACGGCACAAACAAGACGGTGGGGCTTGCGCCGGACACCGGGTACCATCTGCCGGAGAGCGTGACCCTGTTCGTGGACGGGGAGGAGACCGATGCCTGCAGTTACGCGAAGGAGGCGGATGCCTCCGCCGGAACGGTGACGCTTACCGTGACCGGGGACAGCGAGATCTTATTCCAGGCACAGCCAAACCACTATAAGTTGTGCCTCGATGCCGATGGCGGAACAGTGAAGCTTAATGAGAGCGATGAGGCAAAAGAGCAGGTGGAAAAAGAGGTGGTGTATGACGCTGCTTACGGGAGCCTGCCGGAGCCGGAGAGGGCAGGGTATACCTTTAAAGGATGGTACACGGAGGAAAACGGACAGGAAGACCGGATTACGGAGGAAGAGATCGTGAAACGGACGCAGGATCATACCCTGTACGCCTGCTGGATGGACGAGACGGCGCCCGTGATCGGCACACCCACCTATGAGAATAAGGCGGCAGACCTGTGGCAGTGGGTGATCGGAAAGAAGAGCCTGATTGTCCATGTGCCCGTTTTGGATGAGGGCAGCGGCGTGGAGCGCATCGAGTACACCATGACGCCCGCAAAGGACAGCGCTACAGCAAAAGAAGCGGCACAGACACCGCAGGAGGAAGCGGGAAAGACAGTAAAATCGCGGGATACAAAGACTGGGACGGCAAAGGTGAAAAACGGGGTGGCATTAATTACCTTCGGGGAGGACTTTAAAGGCAGCATCTCCATCACCTGTACAGACAGGGCAGGCAATGCCGCGGACGGCGTGTCCATAGGAACGGCAGGCACAGACGGCGTGATCGTGGAGGACCGGGCGCCGAATATTACCATTGCCGCGAAGGAATCTTATAAAGGAAAAGCCGGAGATATCCAGGTGGTGGTGAAAGATGACGCGGAATATGCGGTGACGGCGGGGCTTGCGGTCGTGACATGGCAGATCGGGGATAAGGAGGAAGAGTTCGTGTCCGTCGGCACAGAGACTTTACAGACGGAGGCGGCATTTACGATACCCGGGAAGACACTGTCCACAGGCAAAAACCGGATCAGAGTCAAGGCGATAGACAATGCGGGCAATGAGGCGGTGCAGGAGGTCACCGTACTGGTGAAAGAAAAGCCGGGCGATTCGAAGTCTGAGACAGAGCCGGATGATCCGAATCCGTCACCGGAACCGGAGGACAGTGAGCCGGTGGGAACGCCGAACGGCATACCGCCCAAACCGTCAGACACGGAGGAATCGTCGATGGTGCCGATAGAGACGCAGACACCGAAACCGGGGACAGCTCCGGGCGCTTCAGAGAAAACGAAGCAGCCGGACGGTATAGAAGAAAACGAAGTGACACAGGAAAAGACCGGGCCGGATACCATATCCGGCAACGACGCGCCACAGCTGCAGACGCCGGAAAACACCGGCTCTAAAAGGGACGGAAAGTGCGGACTCTGTCATATCTGTCCGACATTTTTGGGGATCTGTTACTTTATCTGGCTGCTTCTGATTATATTGGCGGTGATCCTTTTGATCTGGCTGCTTCGCAGAAAGAAGCGGAAGGAGGATGAAAAGAGCGGAAAAAAGGAGCCGTAAGAAAAGAACGGAAGGAAACATAACGAAAGATTAACAAAAGCCCCCGGAGAGGAAAACAAAAAAGCTACTCTCCGGGGGTTTATGTCCCGTTTATGGGACTTACAAAATGCTATAGTGGTCACAACAAGGGGGTGTGACAGATGAACAGGGGGTTAGGCATGATCACGGCGTTTTTGGTTCTGACAGTCGCTCTCAGTGTGGGCGGCACAGTGATGAGCAAGGAGCGGAATGACTGCACACGGGAAAATGAGAGATATGCGCTGCTCGAGGATGCTTTCACGGAGCGGACGAGAGGGATTCTGGAGGAGCGCGGATACCGAAACAGCGGCGTGACAGTGACGTGGACGAGAGAGAATGGCGGTGCGAGAAGCTACCGTGTGGAGATTCACCACAGAGGCATCGGAAGCCTTGACGAGGACGAGAAAGAGAGACTGACCAAGGCGCTGTACTGTGAGGAATTTTGCGGTGAGGTGGAGGAGCTTAGCATTGTCTATATATGAGTGGACTCGTAACAGTGAAGCCGAAGGCTGAACTGTTACGCCTGCAATATTGACAAATTAGAACATCTGTTCTAAAATAAGGAAAGAACGTGTGTTCTTTGCCTGACTTATAGAAAACCAATTCTTTGGGAGCAGGCTGCCGAGCCTGCGCCGTGGATAGACATTTTAATATTTTGGGATTATACTAGTAGAGAAAAATTACGCAAAAAGGAGATTCCTATGAGACATAATCCCAGACCACAGGAAATGTACAGGCATTTTAAAGGAAATTTATACCAGATCCGCTGTCTTGCGAAGCACAGCGAGACGAGGGAGCTGATGGTGGTTTACCAGGCGATGTACGGCACTTTCGAGATATTTGTGCGGCCGCTGTCCATGTTTATGGAGGAGGTAGATCACGGGAAATATCCCGATGTCAGGCAGAGATACCGGTTTGAACTTCTGCAGGATATGGAGGATGAGGAGTCGTCGGTTTTACCGGGAAATCACGGGACGGACGGAGCTGCCGTTTTACCGGAAATTTCCGTGGACAGGGAATCTGCCGCTTCATCGCCGGATGAGGCTGAAGATAAGCAGAGGGCGGAAGGGATCACTGGGAACGTCATGTCCGCAGCGGTTCCGGCTGAGACAGAGCCGGAGGAAGAACAACTGAATATTGATCCTCTGGTGTTGGCGTTTCTTGACGCGGATTCCTATGAGCAGAAGTTGATGATTCTCGACTCCCTTCACAGCCGGATTACGGACGACATGATCAATACTATGGCGGTCTCGTCGGATCTTGAGATCAAAGAGGGGGATTTGGAGGACAGATATCTGGAACTCAGGAATTGTCTGCGCACTTTCGAGAAATTTGAGTGTAACAGATTAAGGTAAGCTGTTTCTTATCTGCCAAGAACACGCCCCCGCCGGAGAGATCACGGATGGGGGTGCTTTATGGCATACGAACTGGAAAACAAACTTGTGGTGGGCGTTTCGTCCAGAACTTTGTTTGATTTGACGTTTGAGAACAAAATATTTGAGGAAGAGGGCATGGAGGCGTACAGCCGCTATCAGGTGGAGCACGAGGACGAACTGTTAAAACCCGGTCCCGGTTTCCCGCTTGTGCGGGCGCTTTTGAATCTGAATGAACTGCCGGGGATGGAAGGGCGCGTAGAGGTGATTATCATGTCCAGAAACAGCCCGGACACGTCGTTGCGGGTCTTTAAGGCGATTGAGCACTACGGGCTTAGGATTACCCGTGCCGTATTGGCAGGGGGCGCTTCACTGGCACCGTATCTGGAAGCGTTTAAGACCGATCTGTTTCTGTCGGCATGCGAGGAGGATGTGCAGCGCGCCATTGACTCGAACATTGCGGCTGGCATTATCTGTACGGAAGGGATTTCAACCTATGACTGCGAGCATAGAATAAGACAGATCAGAGTGGCGTTTGACGGCGACGCGGTGCTTTTTTCGGACGAATCCGAGAGAATTTTTCAGGAGCAAGGTCTGGAGGCTTTCGAGGAAAACGAGCGGCGGAATGCGGATAACCCTTTACAGGCGGGACCTTTCGCGAAGTTTTTGAAGACGCTGTCCGAGCTGCAGAAAAACTACCCGGAGGAAGAGAGTCCGATCAGGACTGCGCTTGTCACTACGAGGTGCGCGCCGGCACACGAGCGCGTTATCCGCACATTGCGGGCGTGGGATGTGCGTATCGACGAGGTATTTTTTTTGGGAGGCATCCGAAAGAAGGATGTACTGCACGCTTTCGGTGCGCATATATTTTTTGACGATCAGTCCGCACATACACTTCCGGCGTCCGAAGTGGTGCCATCGGCAAGAGTACCCTATAAGAACAGAGAAGCTGCCGCTGAGGTAGAGGAGAAGGACAGCAGCTAAAGGAAAAGCACAATATGAAGTATAAAGAGATTATTTCCGCCGAATTTTTAAAGCGCCCGAACCGTTTTATTGCCTATGTAGAACTGATGGGCGAGCGGACGAAGGTGCATGTGAAAAATACGGGCAGGTGCCGGGAACTTCTGACGGATCATGCGAAGGTATATCTGGAGAAGAGCGGAAAGGAAAATCGTTCTACCGAATATGACCTTGTGGCGGTGGAGAAGGAAGGGCGTCTGGTCAATATGGATTCCGGTGCACCGAACAAGGTTGCTGGCGAGTGGCTGCGTGCCGGCGGACTCTACGGGGACGTCAGTCTGGTCAGACCTGAGAAGACGTTCGGCAGTTCCCGTTTCGACTTTTATGTGGAGAGTGAGTCAGGGAGAAAGGCTTTTATAGAGGTCAAGGGAGTGACTCTGGAGCGGGAAGGTGTGGCTGCTTTTCCAGACGCGCCCTCGGAGCGCGCGGTCAAGCATGTGGAGGAGCTGATCGAGGCGCGCAGGCAGGGGTACGAGGCGTATCTTCTGTTTGTCATCCAGATGAAAGGCGTTTATCATGTGGAGCCGAACTGGGATACCCAGCCGGCGTTCGGTGAGGCGCTAAAACGTGCCAGGAGAGAGGGCGTCCGGTTTCTCGCCTACGACTGTCTTGTGAGGAAGGACAGTCTGGAAATGGACGAGCCTCTGCCCGTATATCTGGACAGTCTTGACAGAATCGCAAAACCGCTGCTTGCGTGGTATGACAGGGGCAGGCGCATCCTGCCGTGGCGCGAGGAACCGACGCCCTATCACGTATGGCTTTCGGAGATTATGCTGCAGCAGACCAGAGTGGAGGCGGTGAAACCTTATTACGACCGCTTTTTGCAGGTGTTACCCGATATCGGCAGTCTGGCGGCAGTGGAGGAGGAAAAGCTTCTCAAACTCTGGGAAGGTCTTGGATATTACAACCGGGCACGAAATCTGAAAAAGGCGGCGGAGATTCTCGTTTCGGAGTATGGCGGAGAAATGCCCGACGATTATGAGAAAATACAGTCGCTCCCGGGGATAGGCAGCTACACGGCGGGCGCCATCGCATCTATCGCTTTCGGGAAAGCGCATCCTGCGGTGGACGGCAATGTGCTGCGGATTCTTGCGAGACTGCGGGCGGACGACAGGGATATTCTGAGTGCGAAGGTGAAGAAGTCCGTGGAGGATGAACTGCTTGACGTGATGCCGGCAGACCGTCCCGGGGATTTCAATCAGGCGCTCATGGAACTCGGCGCGACGGTGTGCATACCGAACGGTGCGCCCAAGTGTAAAGAGTGCCCGTGGAGAGAGCTGTGCCTTGCGGGAGCGGAGGGAAGGGCGGCGGAATTTCCGAAGAAGGCGAAAAAGAAGCCGAGAAGTGTGGAGGAAAAGACCATCCTTGTGATACAGGACGCGGAGCGGGTGGCACTCCGCAAAAGACCGGCGAGCGGGCTTCTGGCGGGTCTGTATGAATTTCCTTCTCTGGCGGGATACTGTGAAGAGTCGCAGGTCAGTGCTTACCTCAGAGAGATCGGTCTTTCACCTATCAGAATCCGCAGGCTTCCCCCTGCGAAACATGTGTTTACTCATAAAGAATGGCATATGACCGGGTATCTGATCCGGGTGGACGAGCTTGCCGTGAAAGGACCGGGACAGGAGATGGAAGGGTTTGTCTTTGTGGAACCAGAAGAGACGCGGACCAACTATCCGATTCCGTCCGCATTCGCCGTTTACGCGGAGCGGGTGGAGATGAGACGCGGGGTGGAGAAAGGTCAACAGTGAGGAAGGCTGAAAGAAAAACATACATCCTTGATTTGAAGGTCAAATGTACATGCAGGTACATCCGACTGACCCGTGGAGGCAAAAATAAGGAAAATATAAGAATTCCGTAACAATATCTGGGGAATTATATGCTAGAATAGGCAATGACTGTCTGGCGGAAAACGGCTTACAGAATCAGAAATGGAAAGGCATGGATATTTTGGCATGAAATTATTATCAGTGGCAATACCTTGTTACAATTCAGAAGGATATATGAAAAAGTGTATAGAGTCGCTTCTGCCCGGCGGCGAGGACGTGGAAATCCTGATTGTGAACGACGGTTCCACCGACGGGACGGGCGAGATCGCGGACGCTTACGAGAGAATGTATCCCTCCATCGTAAAGGCGATCCATAAGAAAAACGGAGGACATGGCTCTGCCGTAAACGCGGGGCTTGCCTGCGCTTCCGGGCTTTTTTATAAAGTGGTGGACAGCGACGACTGGGTGAAGGAGAGCGCCTACATGAAAATTCTCGAAGTGCTCCGGGACATCGTTGCGGGAGATACCACTCTGGATATGCTGATCAGCAACTTTGTCTATGAAAAGGAGGGCGAGAAGAAGCATAAGGTGATGAAATACCGCCATGCGCTTCCGCAGGACAGGATATTCGGATGGAATGAGGTGAAACATTTTCACAAGGGACAGTATATCCTCATGCACTCTGTCATTTTCCGCACGAAGCTCCTCAGGGAATGCGGGCTGGAACTGCCGGAAAACACTTTTTATGTGGATAATATCTTTGTGTTTGAACCGCTGCCTTTTGTGAAAAACATGTACTACCTCGATGTGAACTTCTATCGCTACTATATAGGCAGGGAGGGGCAGTCGGTCAACGAGGAGGTTATGATCGGCAGAATTGACCAGCAGATCAGGGTCAATAAAATTATGATAGATTATCTCGTGGACAAGAAATCGAAGATAAACGGCAAGGGTAAGCTGAAGCGATATATGATCAACTATCTGGAGATCATCACGGTGATTTCCTCGATCATGCTGATCCGCTCCGGCACAGAGGAAAATCTGGAGAAGAAAACGGAACTTTGGAAATATATCAGGCAAAAGGACATCGGTCTCTACATGCGGCTGCGTTACGGCGTGCTTGGCAGTTCCATGAACCTGCCCGGAAAAGGCGGGCGGAAGATATCTGTGGAGGGCTACAAGATCTGCCGGCGTTTTTTCAAATTCAACTGAGTGCGCATGAAAACAGGGAGAGTCCGATACCGGATTCTCCCTGTTGATTGTTTTGAACCGAGTCCGCGAAGCGGATCTCGCAATCGAGCTATGCTCGATTTATACCAGTGTGCCGGGTTTGCGCTTCCGCCTGTGCTGCACGCCGTGGTAGAAATGGAGCAGTACGTCAGAGCGGTAAACGATGCCGTACATCACAGCCGCCATGATAAACGCGGTGGTCACGTCAAATACCGAATGCTGTTTGATAAGCATAGTCGATAAAATGATCGAGATGCATAAGACAAACGAGCAGGTGCGGATTCCCTTCTTCTTTTCCAGATGCGCACTCTTCATAACCGCGATATGGCAGCCGAGAGAGTTATACACGTGGATGCTGGGCCAGAGGTTTGTCGGGGTGTCCGTCCGGTAGAGATTGGACACAAGTTTTGTGAACAGGTTGTCCCGGGGCATAACGGCGGGACGCAGGTCGTGTCCGTTTGGCCAGAGCGTGCTGACGATTAGAAATACGGTCATTCCTGTGAACAGGAAGGTGCAAGCTCTGAAATAGTCATCCTTATCCTTGAAGAAAAAGTAGACGATCACTACCGCTACATAGGCAAACCACAGCAGGTAGGGGATGACAAATATCTCACAGAACGGGATCAGGTCGTCCGGGCGATAGTGAATGAGCCGGTAGTGGCTTGTCACGGTCTTCTCCAGATAGGTGAACCACAGCATATATATAATTCCGTAAAGGATAAGCGGCAGCCCGTGTCTGTACTGCTGCCAGAAGTTTCCGAGTTTCTTCTTCATTTCCATAATAGCATGCTCCTCGCTTTGCCGGTCAGCCTGTAAATGCCGCCTGCGTATGACTGATATCTAACTGATACGTTACATCATAGCAGATCAAGTGGAAAAGTCAAAATAAGATTTCCATAAAGTTTTCTTAATTTTCCATAAAAAACTGTCCAATATGTTAAAGATATATTTCCGGCATGGCAGTTTACGGGGTGTTTCCGGAATGCATCATAAATTTTGTTTGCAATACATAGCATAATACTTTATAATATTGTTTTGAAATTGCCACTATATTATTTATACACATACATAATATAGAAGGAAATATTTGAGAATATAAGGGTGGAAATTATCAGAAAGGCGGGAACGAGGAATGTATTCATTGGATGAGGTAAGGAATGTCGATCCGGAGATCGCGCAGGCGATTGTCGACGAGCAGAACAGGCAGAATTCACACATTGAGCTGATTGCTTCCGAAAACTGGGTGAGCAAGGCGGTTATGGCTGCTATGGGCAGCCCGCTTACGAACAAGTATGCGGAAGGCTATCCCGGCAAGAGATATTACGGCGGCTGTGAGTGCGTGGACGTGGTGGAAAATATTGCCAGAGACCGCGCGAAAGAGCTTTTCGGCTGCGAGTATGTCAACGTGCAGCCTCATTCCGGCGCACAGGCGAACATGGCTGTTTTCTTCGCGGTGCTGGAGCCGGGCGATACCTTTATGGGCATGAATCTGGATCACGGCGGACATCTTTCCCACGGTTCACCGGTCAATATGTCGGGCAAATACTTCAAGTGTGTGCCTTACGGTGTCAACGACGACGGATTCCTCGATTACGATAATGTGAGAAAGATTGCGCTTGAGTGTAAGCCGAAAATGATTGTGGCAGGCGCGTCCGCTTACGCAAGAACCATTGATTTCAAGAAATTCAGGGAGATCGCGGACGAGGTCGGCGCGGTGCTGATGGTGGATATCGCGCATATTGCCGGGCTTGTGGCGGCAGGGCTTCATCCGAGCCCGATTCCCTATGCGCATGTGACGACGACCACCACCCATAAGACTCTGCGCGGTCCCCGCGGCGGCATGATCATGTCAAGCCAGGAGGTGGCGGATAAATATAACTTCAACAAGGCTATTTTCCCCGGCACACAGGGCGGTCCGCTGATGCATGTGATCGCGGCGAAGGCGGTGTGCTTTAAGGAGGCGCTGTCTGACGACTTCAAGGTTTATATGAAAAATGTGGCGGACAATGCGCAGGCGCTCTGCAAGGCGCTTCAGGCGAGAGATATCAAGATTGTTTCCGGCGGAACGGATAATCATCTGATGCTCGTCGATCTGACGAACTACGACCTTACTGGTAAGGCGGTGGAGAAACTGCTTGACGAGGCGCATATCACGGCAAACAAGAATACCATACCCAATGATCCTAAGTCTCCTTTCGTGACGAGCGGTATCCGTCTCGGCACGCCGGCTGCCACTTCCCGGGGTTTAAACACGGCGGATATGGATCAGGTTGCGGAGGCGATCTCCATTGTGATTAAGGAAGGCGAGGCAGGCATCGGCAAGGCGCAGGCTATTATCAAGACACTGACGGACAAATATCCGCTTATATAAGTGTGAAGGAAAACACAAGAGAATGCCAAAGAGCGGCATTCTCTGCATGACAGGTGGGGTAATTGCAGTAAACTGCTTATACATGGAGGATAACAATGATTCAAATAGCGGTTTTGGGATACGGCACCGTGGGCAGCGGCGTCGTGGAAGTGATTGAGACAAATAAGACGGACATCAACAAAAAGGCGGCGGAGGTTCTGGCGGTCAAATATATATTGGATCTGCGGGATTTCCCGGGCGATCCTTACGAGAACAAGGTGGTGCACGACTACAATATTATTCTGAACGATCCGGAAGTGAAGATCATCTGCGAGACTATGGGCGGTACGAAGCCGGCATATGAGTTTACGAAGCAGGCGCTTCTTCAGGGGAAGAGCGTGTGCACATCAAACAAGGAGCTTGTTGCGGCGCACGGACCGGAGCTCATAAAGATTGCTAAAGAGAATCACTGTAACTATCTCTTTGAGGCGAGCGTGGGCGGGGGCATCCCGATTATCCGTCCGCTCAACTATTCCCTGACGGCGGAGCATATCGACAGCATCACGGGAATCTTGAACGGAACGACAAACTACATTCTGACCAAGATGGACAGGGAGGGCGCTGATTTTGAGGATGTTCTGAAGGAGGCGCAGGAAAAGGGCTACGCGGAGAGAAATCCCGAAGCCGATGTGGAGGGCTATGACGCCTGCCGCAAGATTGCCATTCTTTCCTCCCTTATGTCGGGAAAGAACGTAAGCTACGAAGATATTTACACAGAGGGAATTACAAAAATTTCCTCTGCTGATTTTAAGTACGCGAAGCAGATGAACAAGTCCATCAAACTTCTGGCGCTCAGCAGGGATACGGAGGACGGCTTTTTTGCTATGGTTGCGCCCTTCCTGATTTCAAGGGAGCATCCGCTCTACAGCGTCAACGATGTGTTTAACGCGGTGTATGTGCACGGAAATATGCTTGGTGACTCCATGTATTACGGGCGCGGTGCCGGCAAACTCCCGACGGCTAGCGCGGTGGTTTCCGACGTGGTGGACTGCGCGAGGCATCAGGGCAAGACGATCATGTGCTTCTGGGATGAGGAAAAAGTGGAAGTCTCGGACGTAACGAACGCGAGAAGGAAATTCTTTGTCCGGATATCGGCGGACAAGCGGGAAGCGGCTATGGCGGCATTTGGCGCGATGGCGGAGGTAAACGTAGGTCTGATGAAGGAATTTGGTTTTATGACGCAGGAGATGACCGAAAAGGAATTTAATGATAAGATAGAGCAGATCGGCGGATGCATAAACAGAATCCGAATGATGGCATAGCAGGGGGAAAGGACATGAATAAGGTAGTTAAATTTGGCGGCAGCTCTCTGGCGAGCGCGGAGCAGTTTAAGAAGGTCGGCGTGATTATTCGTGCGGACAGGGAGCGCAAATTCGTGGTGCCCTCCGCGCCGGGCAAGAGATCGTCGGATGACACGAAGGTCACGGATATGCTGTATGCCTGCTATGAACTTGCGGAGCAGGGAAAAGATTTTTCGGCGCAGATGCAGGCGATCAAGGACAGGTATCAGGAAATCATTGACGGGCTGGAACTGAAACTTTCTCTGGATAAAGAATTTAAAGGCATTGAGAAAAACTTTAAGGAAAAGGCGGGTTCCGATTACGCGGCTTCCCGCGGCGAATATTTAAACGGTATTATCATGGCGCAGTATCTCGGCTATGAGTTCGTGGACGCTGCGACAGTGATCCGCTTTAAGGCGGACGGCGAGCATGATGCAGAGCTGACGAACCAGCTTTTGCGGGAGCGTCTGGCTGGCGTGGAAGCGGCTGTTATTCCCGGTTTTTACGGCGCATATGAGGATGGAAGGGTCAAGACTTTTTCCAGAGGCGGTTCCGACATTACAGGTTCTATTGTGGCGAGGGCGATCAAGGCGAATGTCTATGAGAACTGGACGGACGTTTCAGGCGTGCTCGTTGCTGATCCCCGTATTATCTATAAGCCCGAGGGCGTGGAGACGATTACGTACAGGGAACTTCGTGAGCTGGCATATATGGGATTTTCGGTTCTGCATGAAGACGCCATTTTCCCGGTAAGGAGCGAGGGCATTCCGATCAATATCCGCAACACTAACGCGCCGGACGACAACGGCACATGGATCGTGGAGAGCACCTGCCAGAAGTCTAAGTATGTGATCACCGGTATTGCCGGAAAGAAGGGATTCTGCGCAGTTAATATAGAAAAGGAAATGATGAACTCTGAGATCGGTTTCGGGCGCAAGGTGCTGCAGGCGTTTGAGGAGAACGAGATTTCCTTTGAGCACGTGCCCTCCGGCATCGACACCATGACGGTGTTCGTGCATCAGGACGAATTTATGCACAAGGAACAGAAGGTGGTTTCCGGCATTCACAGGCTGGCTGATCCGGATTCTATCGACATAGAGGCGGATTTGGCGCTGATTGCAGTGGTAGGACGCGGCATGAAGTCTACCCGCGGCACGGCGGGAAGAATCTTTTCCGCGCTGGCGCACGCAAATGTCAACGTCAAGATGATCGACCAGGGTTCCAGCGAGCTAAATATTATTATTGGAGTGGCGAACTCTGATTTTGAGACGGCGATCAAGGCAATTTATGATATATTTGTGATTTCCCAGATTTAAAATATTGTAATATGACGAGAGTATTTCTCAAAAGGGGCAAAAAAATTGTTTGTTTTTTGCCCTTTTTGTGTTAATATTAAGAATGATATTGTACAAATAGCATAAACAGAAACAATAATTAAAAACTTTGGAGGGTACGATGGCGAATCAACCGTTAGAGGCGTTGGTGTACACCAACGACAATTGCGTAGGATGTAACAAGTGTATTTCCGCATGTCCTGTGCTGACGGCAAACCGTGCGGTAGAGGAAAAGGGAAAGAATAAGATTATTGTGGATGGCAGCCAGTGCATCAGCTGTGGCGCATGTTTTGACGTATGTGCGCACAATGCGAGAAGCTACAACGACGACACGGAGCGCTTCTTTGAGGATTTGAAGAAGGGAGAGAAGATTTCCCTCCTGCTTGCGCCCGCTTTTCTGGCAAATTATCCGAGGGAGTACGCCACGGTTTTAGGGGGACTTAAGAAGCTTGGCGTGAACCGGATTATCAGCATCAGTTTCGGGGCGGATATTACGACTTGGGGATATGTCAAATATATAACCGAGCACAATTTTACGGGCGGTATTTCACAACCTTGTCCCGCGGTGGTAGGGTACATAGAAAAGTATCTCCCGGAGCTGATTCCCAGCTTGATGCCGGTGCACTCCCCGATGATGTGCGGTGCGATTTATGTGAAGAAGTATATGAAAGTGCCGGACAAGCTTGCATTTATCAGTCCGTGCATTGCGAAGAAAAATGAGATTGACGATCCGAACTGCGGCGGCTATGTCTCCTATAATGTGACCTTCGACCATCTGATGAAGTATGTGAGGGAGCATAATTTTTCCGGTCCTGCGGTGACGGATGAGATTGAGTACGGTCTGGGGTCTATCTATCCCATGCCGGGTGGCTTGAAGGAAAACGTTTACTGGTTCTGCGGTGAGGATATCTTTATCAGACAGATTGAGGGCGAGGAGCATGCTTACAGGTTCTTGTCCGATTATAAGAAGCGGGTTTTGGGAAACAAGGAACTGCCTTTCATGGTGGACGCGCTGAACTGCGCGAAAGGATGTATTTACGGTCCCGGCGTGGAGGAGGAGAAGACGAAGTCCGACGACACGCTCTATGAGCTGCAGAAGATTAGGGAGGCGAGCAAGAAGAGTGATAAGAGGCATGCTTTCAGTAAGAGTCTTACGCCGAAACAGAGACTGGCAAAACTCAACAAGCAGTTTGCGCAGCTGGATATTAACGACTTTATCAGAAAATACACCGATAAATCTTCGATGGTGACGGCGAAGAAGCCCAGCGCTGCCGAGATAGAAAAGATTTTTGTGGACATGGATAAGCGCACGGATTCGGAGCGCAATATCAACTGTTCTGCATGCGGTTACGACACCTGTAAGAAGATGGCGACAGCAATCCATAACGGCTGTAACAATATCTATAACTGTATCCAGTTTGTAAAGGGCGAAGTGGAGAAGGAAGGCGAGCTCGCAAGGACGATGGCATCCGAGGTGGAGCAGAAGAACGCCGAGCTTCAGGAGAAGAACCAGAAGATTGCGGAGCTGATCGCCGAGGTGCAGGTAGATTTCGACAGTCTGGATATTTCCATCAGCGAAATGTCCGAGGGCAATAACAGTAATGCGGAGGAGAGCACAGGAATTTCGGCTTCCATGAGCGACGTGGTGAATTTCTGTGACCAGCTGAACGAGGCTCTCGGAAAGATTCAGAGCCTGCTCGTCAAACTGGAAGAAAACAATGAGGAAATCACAAACGTGGCGGAGGAGACGAACTTGCTTGCTCTGAATGCGAGTATCGAGGCGGCAAGAGCCGGGGAGTCCGGGAGAGGATTCGCGATCATTGCGGAGAATATCAAGAAACTTGCCGATTCCTCCAAAGATACGGCGAGCGACTCCGACGCGAACAAGGCGCAGATACAGACGGCGATCGCAGATCTTCTGACAGACGCCAAAAAACTGATCGAAGTCATCGACGGCGTGAATCTGCGGGTGACGAATCTGGCGGCGTCCACGGAGGAGATTGCGGCGTCAGCAGATATGGTAAGCACGATATCCAGTGATTTGAAGGATAAGCTTGCAGAATTGAACCGTTAAATATGGGAACGCGATATTGCCGGATCAGATAGTTAAATAGGAAACAAAAAGCGGGAGACTGAAGTTCTGAAAACGACGGTCTTCCGCTTTTCTTTGTTATCGGTGGGCAGACGGCATTTTAGTACCCCAGTTCTTCGCCCACAAGATAGACTTTGATTCTGCCGGGATGCATACTGCGTCTTGTGACTACGATCTGACAACAGAAGCATTCTGGGGAAAGGCAGTTGTGGCACACGCCTGTCGCGGCGCAGGGGAGGTTTCGCTCCAGCCGGATAGCATTGGCGGGAGATGCCGTGTTCCTGACTCTTGCCACGCCGCTCTCCACATCGGGGACAACCTTATTCATGCCCGCCACAATGATCACGTTGGAAGGCCCTTGAATCAGACAGGCGACACGGTTGCCGTTGCCGTCGATGTTGATCAGTTCGCCGTCCAGAGTGATAGCGTTGGTGCTCATAAGAAAATAGTCGGCGAGAACGGTTCTGCCGTAGATCTGCCGGGATTCTTCAGGGGTTTTCGCCGCACTGCGGTCCAACAGCTCATACGAGCCGCCGTGGATGGCGTCCATCAGTCCGCACTCCTTCAAAGTCTCGCTGCCGCCCCAGCCGATAATTGCGCCGGAAGGCATTTCAGAGAGAATTGCCTCTATGCATGCCGCCGATGTGTCAAAATAGCAGCCTTTCATATTTCTTTTTTCCAGATTTTTAATAATGGTTTCCGCCTGTCTGGCGAGTGCTGTTTTTTTATGTGACATATGTATTTCCTCCATACTATAAGATGATTTGTAAAGCTTTTCAATTATTGTATCACTGTACTTTGTGGAGGCGCAAGCAGGTAATTGGTATCAGACGGGCTGTTTTTGGACGATACGCCTGTTGCATGGCGGTTGTGCAGATGATAAAATGTTCAATTCTACGCCCTGAATTGACTGTCAATTTATATAAATATATAATAAAATAAGAAAACAATAGACGATATATAAGAAAGTGAAAATTTTTAAAAAAATTTCAAAAAATGTATTGACAAATCATATTGAGGTGATATAATAAACTCATAAAGAAACACTTCACATAGATAAACTAAAAGAAAGAGAGGTACGGTCCACCAAAAACTTAAAGTAACACATCAGGGAACTACAAGTGAATAGGAGACCACTGAAAAGACGAACGAAATCGAGTACATGAAGAGGTTGGCGAATCAGAGAAGAGTCCCGGGAAAGCTCCCATAGAAGAAGAGAAGAGAGCGGATGAGAGAAAAGAGAAGAAATCCGAAGGGAGAGAGGGAACAGACGCCACAGTATCTAGGATACGAGAGAAGAGATGGAAAGAGGACGTGAGGGAAAGACGGAGGTAAAGGCCATTGGACAGTGAGGTTTAGAAACGGGTATTGATTCCTTAGAGAATGAATACCCGTTTCGCATTGTATCTTTTTTTATTTATCTTATAGGAATCTTAATAAAATCGGGGTGGCTTTTCCACTAAAAATAGGTTATAGTATACTTATGCATACTATATCTTGTATGTGGCTGGCTTTGCGAGCCTGTTATAATAGAACTGTTTGGATAAAAGATTTCAGAAAGGACATGGTTACAGCCGATGGGAAAGCTGCACAAGAGGAGAAAAGGATATTCGGACGAAGAGCTGGATGAAGAAGAGGAAGATTTTGAGGACGAAGAGGACGATGACGAAGAAGACGACGAGGACGATGACGACGAAGAAAACGACGAGATAGAGGATGATGAGGACGAAGAGTATGACGAGGAGGCGGAACGTCGTGCATACAGGCACAGACGCAGAGTCCGCAACCAGATTATTGTCTATCTGGTGATTTTTTTTGTGGCTGTGGGTATTGCCGGGGGCGGATTTGTAATCGGAAGGAAAGTGTTTTCGATTGTCCAGCACAAGCGGCAGGAGGCTGAGAAGGAAAAGGCAGCGGAAGAGGCGGCGGAGGAAGAGCCGCCGGAGGAGGAAATGGTGATTGATACGCCTGAGCCGGTAGAGGAAGAGCCGGTAGAAGAGGAAGATCTTCTGGGAGGTCTGGCAGAGTCCTATTATTCCGAGATGCCGATTGAGACGAAGGTGGCGGGGCTCTTTATGGTGACGCCGGAGGCGATAACAAGTGTCAGTACAGCGACGCAGGCGGGAGAGGGTACGCAGGAAGCGCTGAACCAGTACGCGGTGGGTGGTCTGATTTATTTTGGAAAAAATATTCTGGATGAGGAACAGATCACAACGATGCTTTCGAGCACAACATCCAAAAGCAGTTACCCGATTTTTCTCGCTGTGGACGAGGAAGGCGGCGACGTCAGCAGGGTTGCGAACAGCAAGGTCGAGGTGACGAAAGTAGATGATATGGCGTCAATCGGCGCGGGCGGTGATGCTTCCAAGGCTGTAGAAGCCGGGACGACGATCGGTTCTTACCTGAAAGAGATAGGATTTAATGTGGATTTTGCGCCTGTTGCGGATGTTGCCGGGGAAGGAAGCGCACTCGGGAACCGTTCTTTTGGATCTGATCCCCAGATGGTGGGTGAGATGGTAGCCGGTGCGGTAAGCGGAATTGAAGGTACGGGTGTGAGCGCCTGCCTGAAGCATTTTCCGGGTTTGGGAAGCACGACGGAAGATACCCATGACGGCAGGGTGGAGATTACGAAGTCGTTAGATGAAATGCGTGCCTCGGATTTTGTGCCCTTTTCCGCAGGCATAGAGGCTGGAGCGGATTTTGTGATGGTCAGTCATGCAGCAGCTCCCGCGCTGGACGAGGAGAATATTCCGAGCTCTCTGTCAAAGAAAGTGATTACGGATGTTTTGCGGGGAGAACTTGGGTTTGAAGGCGTGGTTATCACGGATGCCTTGGATATGACGGCAATTACAGAGTATTATCCGCCAGAGGAAGCGGCGGTGATGGCGCTGGAAGCAGGCGCGGACATGCTGCTTATGCCGGAGGATTTTGAGAAGGCGTATAATGCGGTACTCGCTGCAGTGCAGGACGGGACCATTTCGGAGGAGCGGATCAACGAGTCTCTGGATCGGATTTATCGGGTGAAGTGCGCAGGGAAGCTGGATAATTAGATAATAATATAGGAATCGGGTGAGGCGGGGGCATAAGTGATGGGATTCAGTATACACTATTTGAGTGTAAAATAAAATAGCTGTCTATGTTAAGCCCCCTATAATTTTTTAACAGGGTGAAGTGAAAAATAGTACGGGAAGCCTGAGAGTTCAGTTCATAACAGGATTGACTAACAGGCTTTTTTTATTTAGAATTGTGAGATATCTGCAACCGACGATGACGCCTGTTCGTTCTATGGGTGTAGGAACCACATCCCGGCAGGACGAAAGGAGGGAGAGTATGCCGTATGATTTCATCAGGCGTATCATTCAGGCGGCCATCGAATTATTCCCGATAGATGAGGCGAAAAAGACGGATATGCTGCGGAGTATTGTGGAACAAAAAACGAAAGAGGAGGATCAATAAACGATGTACTGTATTTTTTGTGGAAAACAAATCACGGACGATTCTAAATTTTGTCCGTATTGCGGCAAGGCTGTCTTACAGGGCGACGAGTTAGCAGAGTTGGTGGCGGCAGCGCGCACAGGCGATCAGGAAGCTGTCAGCGCCTTGTATGAAAAGACTTACAGTAAGGTCTTTTACACGGTCAGGTCCATGATCAAGGATCAGGATGCGGTGTTTGACATCGTACAGGACACTTACATAAAAGCATTTGCGCATCTGGACAGTTTTCAGGGCGATACGAAATTTTTGCCGTGGGTACGGCAGATCGCTGCTAACACAGCCAGAGATTGGTTGAAAAAGAAGCGCCCCATGCTGTTTACGGAGTTGGGTTCAGGCGAAGGGCAGGATACAGCCATGGAGGAACTGCTCCCGGATGAGCGCAGTGAGAACCTTCCAGATCAGGTCATCGATCAGGAGGAGACAAAACGTCTGATTCGCGAAATCATTGAGGAATTGCCTGAGGATCAGCGTGCTGCCATCGGCATGTTTTACTATGGGGAGATGTCGGTAAAAGAGATTGCCGATGCCATGGGTGTCTCTGAGAGCGCGGTCAAGAGCCGCCTGATGTATGGACGCAAGAAAATCGAAAAGAAAGTGCTGGAACTGGAAAAACAGGGTACGAAGCTTTACGGTCTGGCTCCGATTCCGTTCCTGCTTCTGCTGTTCCGCAATCAAAAGGTATATGGGGCCGAGGCACCGGATGGTCGGATGCTTCAAAACATCTTAGCTTCGCAACCCATGGGAGCAGCCACGGCGGCTGGCAGCATTGGCGCATTGAAAATTGGTCTCATTGCGTTTTCCGCCGTTGCAGTTGTCGGGCTGGGCGCGTTTGGCGTGCCGCGGATTGCCGATCGACTGATCGAGCAGCAGGAACCGGCAGCCATTGAGGAAGTTATTGACGAGGGGTCGGAGGAGACTGCTCTCATTGACGAAGAATCGGAGGAACCCGCTCTCATCGAGGAGGAACCGGAGGAAGATGATCCTGTCGATGAGGCGCGGGAGCAGTACCGTATCATCATCAGCCAGGCGGACAGTTATGAATATGGGGAAGCCATCCCGGACCTTGAGACGATAGGGTATCGCTATGCGCTGGTACAGATGCAGCCGAATGATCCGGTGCGGACACTGCTGCTGGAAAAGGAAGAAGGAGGGTGGGCGTACGTGAAAAATACGCTCGTTTTCCAATATGATCCGAACACGAAGACGGTTTATCATCCTGTGGAAGCGATTGGAAGCGATATCCGCGGCGGGCTCTCCATGGCAGGGGACGGATACGGAATGATGAGTTTGGCATGGTCCGGCGGAACCGGGGAAGGCGATGTGACACGAATTACGCTGGACGGAGATTCTCTCAATCAGGATACCATTTGGACAGGGCGGATCGACCAGATGCCTGACTCGATTACCTTTATTGAGATCGAATGGCACGAGATTGGGGATCTGTCCGCGCTGGATGACGGGGCAGCGTCTGATTCGGGGGAGACATCGACGTCCGGGTCTGCCGACAATGGTGCGCTTCCCACCGATGGGGACCGCATTGTGCTCACCGGCTCTGTCGGCACATACGGTTATGACGAAATAGTCGAACTGCAGGGAGAACCTGATGCGAATGCTTTCGATGAGCGTTGGATGGAGTATGCCCAAAGCAGGACCTATCGCGTGATTTTATTGGATACGCCGCAGTTTTTGCGTCTTCACAGTGGAGCAGATGATGACTATTTTAGCAGTGAGGCAAGGATGATCAGTATTGAAGAGGCTGACGGTATGGAACAGTATGAGGGGCAGCATATCACGTTCAGCATTGATCCGGCCCATTCCTATTGGCCCAGCGACACATCGCTTCCCTTGGGACAGCCCATTACCGAAGATATTCATGTGCTTGATTAAAAATTTTTAAAAAATTAGAAAAAAATGCAACCACCCCTTTTGTTCAATCGTTTCATAGGTGTAAACCAATGAAACGATTGACTTTTTTTCGGGGGGGGGGGTGTAAAATGGAAATGGTATGAGAGGGAAACAGCGGATCACGAAAAAACCATACTGCAGATAAATCAGGATAAGAGGAGGAGTTATGTCATGAAATGTTTTAACCACACGGAAAGGGAAGCAGTCGCAACCTGTCAAAAATGTGGGAAGGGATTGTGTAAGGAGTGCGCTGAAAAGTATACGCCCTGCATGTGCGATACCTGCGCGGAACAGACCCGAAAGAATCAGCAGCAGCAAGCCCAAAATAAGGAAGAACAGAGAAAGCAGAAATACAAGGATGCTCTGGTTGACACCCGCAGCGAGTTCATAACAACCGTTATTATTGGTATTGTTCTCAGTATCGTTTTGATCATATGGCTTCGGGATGATACAGATGGTTTTATTGATTATGTATTTTTTTTCATCATTGGAATATGTATTCCTTTTGGTTGGAAATTCCTTACTTATCTGCAATCGTTCATTCCTCTCAGCATTTGGGGAACTTGGTGGTTCTGGCTGATATATGTAATAGTGAAAGCGGTTCTTTCGATCTTCATTGGCATCCCCGCTTTTATTTATCAGCTTGTGAAAACGATCCTGGCGCAAAGAAAAATTAACAAGCTGAAATAGCAGTATTTTACGAATCTGTATGTACCGGAGAAGTGATGGAACAAATAAAAATCAGAATATCAGGAGAAAAAATAATGAAAAAGAATGTACTTGTTTTAGCCTTTGTTTTTATGTTGGTCTTGGTTGGGTGTGGCTCTAAGCCTACGCTTGCAGAGTTGGTCGAAAGCGATGAGGTTGTTGCCGGCGAAGAAGCGGCTAATGCTGAATTGGCAAAGAGCGGTTTAGGGCTTCGCTTAAAATACGCTGCCGATGGTGAGGATGTTTTAGTGTTCTCCTATATCTTTGAAGATTATCAGCAGTTGGCAGGACTTAACCAGAGTGACATTGACGCTGAATTTTCCGGAATGTTGAGCAACTTAAGCGGAGCGGCAAACTTAAATGCTTTTTTCAAGGAGTGCGAAGAAACTACAGGCACACCGCTTAAATGTATCCGTATGCAAATTGTCAATGCTGACGGTACTGTAATTTATTCACAAGAATATTTAGACACACAACAATAAGCATCATTAAAGGTGAAAGGAGTATTACTGCCATGAAATGTTTTAGCACTATGGTAAGAAAAGGAATTTAAAGTTTATCAATATACAAAAAATAAAGAAAGGAAAAAGGTGATTGAGTATGAAGAAAACAATCATGAAACTGGTGGCAGGACTGCTCGCTATGGCTGTCTGTTTTGGAAACACTTCCATGACGACCCTCGCGGCAGCGCCGGACGAGACATTCGCGTTTTCCAAGAAGGCAGTCTCCATGAACGAAGGTGAGTATGCGACTATTGAGACAACTGCATCGCAGCCCCTCGAGTGGTCAGCAGCTAACGCGAAGATCGTGGACGTCAATGAGGACGGCGTCGTTTACGGCAAGAAGCAGGGTTCCACGAAAGTGACGGCAAAGCTGGGCACCGTCAAAAAGACGGTAAGTGTGAAGGTAATCCGTTCCACCCTGCGTCTCAACAAGGGAGATATCACGCTTTATGTGGGAAATGACGGCGCGACGTCTTTCAGGCTGAAAGGCACGGTCCGCGGTGCGGGTAAAAACATCTCTTTTGAGAGCTCCGACCCGGAGATCGCAGTGGTTGACGCAAACGGCAATGTGACAGGCATGTCGGAAGGCACGGCACTCATCACGGCACGCGCGAACAACAATTACGCATACTGCAAAGTGAATGTGCTGGAAAAAGGTATCACCCTTAATAACAGCTCGCTGAACCTTGCAACGAAGGGTGTCGGCAGTTCCATCAAACTGCTTGCCGACGTGGTCGGCCCTAAAAAGAACATCAAGTGGACGACTTCCGACAAGACAGTGGCGACTGTTTCCGGCGGCACGGTACGCGGCAGGAAGGAAGGCAGCGCAGTTATCACGGCGACCGCAAACGGCGTTTCCACATCCTGTTATGTGACGGTCTATGGCCCGGAAACGTTCGAGGAACAGGTTGGCAAGAAAGTAAAGAAGACTCAGGTGTTCACCACTTACGGGCTGAGCGAGTCACAGGTGACCCTCTATGCGGGCATGAAGAAAGCGGACGCAAAGCAGTTGAAATGCAGTGCGCCGAAGAAAGACAAGGTACGCTGGATCAGTTCCGACGAGAATGTCGCACAGGTTTTGAACAACGGCAAGGTGATCGCTGTAGGTGAAGGCACGGCGTATATCTCCGTTGAAAGTGATGTGAACCCGGAATATGCCAGCGCAAAGTGCCGTGTTGACGTGAAGGCGTCCACAGTGGATATCGCGGAAGATTCCGTCACCGTGAAGACCAAGGGCGCAAAGCAGAAATATACACTGACGAGTACGGTATCGGGTAAGAATAAGAACATCTCATGGAAGTCTTCCAACACAAAGGTAGCTACCGTGAGCCGGGGTATCGTGACAGGTAAGAAGGAAGGCACCGCTGTCATTACGGCAACCGCAAACGGGATGTCCGATACTGTTACCGTGAATGTTGTTGCTTATGATGACACGATGCGTCTGGCAGACGAGGCAGAAAAGCCCGCGGTGCATGTGCATACATGGAGTGACTGGACAGTTTCCGTGAAAGCACCCGCAGGCGGTATGGGCAGAGAGTCCAGATACTGCACCACATGTAAGATGGTCCAGAACCGCAGTTATACGGCTCCCGAGCAGGAAGAGCCCGAAAAGCCGGAAAAGCCCGAAGAACCTGAAAAGCCTGACTGCCTGAAAGGTCTGGCGCCCCATACATGGTCTGAGTGGAAGGATGACGCCGAGGCATCCGAGAAGCTTGGTGTGAAGGTTGAGAGCCGTACTTGTAGTGTATGTGGTCAGAAAGAGACGCAGAAGCCCGGTCAGTCCTATACGGAGCCCGGCTGCATGAACGGTCTTGGCGAACACACATGGGGCGAATGGCTGTGGGATTCCAGTGAATCCAACGCAAGGGGTAAGGATACCGAGTCCAGGACATGTGAAGTATGCGGGAAGAATGAGTACCGCGACGCAGAAAACCAGAAGGGTGACGGCAGTCAGACAACCGTGACCGTATACCACTGGCCTTGTAAATGCGGCGCTGATTTCTCTGATATTGATTCGTCCGCAGCGCTTAAGGCACTGGGGCAGCATCTCACTGAGAGTGAGCAGAGCGGCAGATGGACCTGCGAAGGTATGACCAGATGGATGGAAGAGGTAACGGAAGAAGAATGGGCAGACAGAACTCAGAAAGATGACGGCAATCAGAAGGACGAAGGTACTGAGACCGGGAAGAAGCCCGTGATCAAACAGATCATCCATTATAATTGTGTCTGCGGCTATGATACGACTGATAAAGATGCGTTTGAACGGCATGGGATTGAAGGTGCAAGGAAGGGTGAGTACCATAATTGGCACGAGTGGATTGAAGAAGTGGAAGTATGGGAAGATGATGACACCCAGACTGGCACTGAGACAGGTGATGACACCCAGACAGGTACTGAGACAGGTGATGATACCCAGACAGGTACCGAGACTGACGATGATACCGAGACAGGTACTGAGACTGGTGATGATACCGAGACAGGTACTGAGACTGGTGATGACACCGAGACTGGTACTGAGACTGGTGATGGTACCGAGACAGGTACCGAGACTGGTACTGAGACTGGTGGCGGCACTGGTATAGTATGGCAGCCGGATACAGGCGATGACGGTGATTCGGCATCCGCTTCCGCAGGATGTGACGCGTCTGTAACGATCCCGGAAGAGCCCGAGACAGAAGAGCCTGCACCTGAAGAGCCGGAGAAGAAACCCGTGATCAAGCGGATCAATCACTGGCTCTGCAACTGCGGTGCAGATTTCACAGACAAGAAAGCATTTAACAAACATGCTCTCGAAGGCGTAAAGAAAGGCACTTGCGGTCACTATACCATGTATGTTGAAGAAGTGGAAGTATACGAGTAACAGGACAGGGCTGGGGATAAACCCCGGCCCTTTGTCTTTTTTTTTGGATTTTACTGTCTTAAATGTGCGGTTCGTCACTGTATTCATCATCATATTTCAGTTCAGCCAGACGGATATATCTGACGGAAGACATGGAAACGGGTGCGCTGTCTCAGACAGATGACAGTTACCTGATAATCGCAAAGGCGGAATGACGCAAAACTCTACTATAATAGGAGACTTTGACTAAAAACGGCAGTCTTAAAAACATATATGTTAATTTCCTCTTCTTATTATAAAGGGAAATGTTGCCAGAAAGGAGCGGTTTTGCTATGACAGGAAAAAGTAACCAGGGTTCTCGCTTTTTTTTGTGCAGGATTGTGCCGAGGTTGACATTTTGATAATTTAAAATTATAATATACTTAGCAATACAAAGTATATAGAAAATAGTAATATAAAACGGAAGGCATGTGTGCGCTGTTCGGATAAAGCCTGTCACAAGCCAAGTATGTATGGAGAAATGAAGGGCATTATGAATGATAAATATGAGCGGCAAATGAAGAAGGGCGTATTGGATATGCTTGTCCTGCGGCTGTTGCAGTCAGAAGCTAAGTATGGTTATCAGATTATTCAGGAGATGAAGGAAAGGAGCGGAGAGACTTTTTTGCTCAAGGATGGAACATTATATCCGATTCTTTACCGGCTGGAAGATGACGGGCTGGTGGTGAGCAGATGGAGCGGGGCTGTGGGAAAACAGGTGCCGAGAAAGTATTACGAAATTACCGAAGAAGGAAAACAGGCGCTTGCAAAAATCGAGGAAGTCTGGCAGCGGATTTCCGATGGAGTAAGAAAAATCATGGAGGAATAGGCAATGGACGAAAAGAGGTATGTAAACGCCGTTGCGAGAAAACTTAAATGCGGCGGAAAAAGGAAAAAGGAGATCAAAATGCAGCTTCTGGCGGATATTCAGGAGCGGGAAAACCAAGGGGAACGGCTGGAAGACATTATTTCCCGGATGGGTAAGGCAGAGGAAATTGCGGAGGGCTTTAACGAAAATATTTCGGCAAAGGAGCAGAAGCGGTATGCCGTAAACAGGGTTCTAAAGGTTGTAATTCCTATTGTTGTGGCGCTGTTTTTCCTTGGCATGGCGGGATACTGGCTGTTTCCGAAAACTGTGGATATAGAGAAGAGCAGATATTTTGACAAAGAGGAAGTTGAAGCGGCTATGAAGGAGACGGTCGAGCTGCTGGATGCGGAAGAGTACGCTGCATTGCAGGAAAACGCCATTCCTCAGATGCAGTCACTGTTAAATGCGGAGACGAGGGAAAGCATGCGGAAAACGCTGTCCGATGACTGGGGAGAACGAAAGCAGTTTGGTGCGGTGTATATGGTGGAAGTGGTACAGGGGAACAGGCATCTGGCAGTCGGGGAGATGACGGTTACCTATGAAAATGTGAGCGCTACTTACCGGCTGACGTACGACGAAGATATGCGCTTTGCGGGAATTTATGTGAGGTAGAATAATGGCAGAAATAATTTTTTCATCGGTGGTGCTGCTGATCTGTGCAAGTTCGCTTGTCATTCTCGGGATTGTGCAGTATCGGGGTAAAGAGCCGGTCGGGTTCTGGGCGGGGAAAAAACCGCCCCGGAGAGAGGAAATCACGGATGTGCGTGCCTATAACCGGAAGCATGGGTTGATGTGGATTTTCTACGGGGCAGGGCTTGTGCTCTGTTTTGCGTGCGGGATACCCTTTGGATGGCTTGCAGCGGCGTGTTTGTGTATGACGGAGGTGTTTGGCGGTCTTATTGTGATGGTTGTTTATCACAGGAAGCTGGAGCGGGTTTATCGGGCGCAAGCCGTTGACACAGACATACAAAAACCGGTTCTCAGATGCAGTATTTGTACCGGAGAACAGGTCGCCGGGTTTAAGAATTTAAATACCGGAAAATTTGAAGAGGTTATGCTTATCAAAAACGAAAAAGATTTGGAAGAATTTATGAGCCGTTATGGTATCGGTGAAGTCAGTAAAGAATATTAAAATTAAAAAATAAAAAGAGCGCGAGACGGGACTCGAATGAAAATAAAATTTAAAATACAGGTAGAAAAACCCCTTCTGTACCCTCTTAAAAAATGTAATCATAAGTGTAATCAAAAGGGCAGTCGCAAGCATTAGAGTTGCGGCTGTCTTTTGTAGTCTCTGGATATTTTTTTTGATTTTATTTGAGCACAAGTATTAGAACGCATGTTTTGAATAGGATTATGTAGTTTTATGGTATATAATGATAATTATTATATGCGATTGAGGGGAAGGTTTATGGATGAATATACTTTGTACTTAGACGAAAGTAAAAATAAAGAGAAAACGTTGTTCCTAATTAGTGGAATAATAGTTAAAAATTCTGAGATTGATAATCTAGGTGTTGCAGTAAATGATGCAAAGAAATGTATTTGGGATGAACACTATATAAATAATAATCATCCTGTTTTACATTGTGTCGAACTATCTACGATCAAAGACAGTCGTAACAATCAAAGATTCTTATCTACCTATTTAAATTTGCACCCCACTTTCTTTGCGTTGAAATCGAAAAGCAGTACGGAAATTAAAGATATTTATGATAATATTTATAGCATATGCTGTAAGACTATAAAAGATATTGGATGTATTACTATCGGTTGTTTAATTGATATAGAAAAATTTAAATATGTCTATGGAGAAAAGATAAATCCAAAAGAAGAGCTATTGTTTGAAGTTGCTATGCAAGAAATAATAGAAAATTACGCCCACTTTTTACATTGTACTAAAAGTGTTGGAAATATAGTTTACGAATCAAGAAACGATGAATTTGCACTTACTGAGAAATCTCCTGATTTTAAGATGTACAATAATTTTTGTAAGCTAAAAGCATGTAACAAAGGAATATCTTTTGTTTCTCAAGAAATTATTGCTAAAACCATCCGATATTTTTATATGTATGGAAAGCAGGAAGACATTCCCGGGTTGCAGTTGGCTGATTTCGTTGCATATAATATGCTTCAGAGCATTAATCGTACTAAAGGTCAATATACTGAATTTATGAAGAAAATATTAGAACGGTTGTACAACGGTGGACACATGTTAGCGGATAAAGATCTAAGAGATTATTTTGGATTAAAGAAATTGCCTTATGACTTCCAAAGCATACATAATTTACAAAGTGAAAATACGACACTTCGAAAAGCAAATGACAATATCAAAATCGAAAGAAATAATTTAATTAAAAAGAATAATTTGCTTACTGAGGGGAAAAATAAATTAATAAATCAAAATGAAGCTCTAAGAGATGAAGTAAAACGTCTTAAAGCTGAATTAGTGAACGTTAAAGCAATTGTTGACAATAAGAAGTAACTTGCATATAATACTACTAGATACAATGATAATCACGTAAGGCGTGTTGTCGAAGCAGTAGCCTAGGCAGAGAATAGACTTGGATGCTATTCCGTTATCGTATCTTATATATTGGGATTTGGAAATGAGGAACAAGGAAAGATAACTGGAACATCTTAAGTGTATGTACCAGTTATCTTTTTGTAGTTTCTGTATATTTTTCCGTTATGACATGATTTCATCAAGTTGTGATTTGAGTGCTTTGATATCTTATATCGTGAGTATTTTTTGTGAGTATTTCTCGTTTCCACAACGCAAAAAAGTGGAAATGCTTGAAATATAAGCATTTCCACTGAATTAAAAGAGCGCGAGACGGGACTCGAACCCGCGGCCTCGACCTTGGCAAGGTCGCGCTCCACCAACTGAGCCACTCGCGCTTATTGTCCGTTTGTATCGCTCGGACATTTATTAATATACTATAGGAGTTTTGCTTTGTCAACAGAAAAATAATTTTTTTTAGAAAAGATTTGACAAATGAGGAAAATGGTGTATTATGTTGGTGTAAACAAAGAGTTGAAGAGAAAAAGGGAGGAAAAGAAAATGAAAGTAATGAATATCGACAACCCTGAAAAGTTTTTTGAGGTAGTAAACCAGTGCAAAGGCACAGTGGAGTTAGTGACAAAAGAGGGCGACAGACTGAACTTAAAGTCCCAGCTCACCAAGTATGTAGCGCTCACAAAGCTTTTTGCCGACAATGCGATTCCGGAGATGGAGCTTGTTGCGCATGATCCCGAGGATGTGAACCGTCTGCTTGATTACATGGTAAATTCAAAATAAGAAGATGCATAACGAACTGACGAAACAGGATATCCGCAAGATGGAGGAGGAGATCGAGTATCGCAAGCTGGTGGTGCGTCCGGCGGCTTTGGAGGATGTGAAGACAGCGAGGGCACACGGCGATCTGAGCGAGAACTTCGAGTATCATGCGGCGAAAAAAGTAAAGAATCAAAATGAGAGCCGTATCCGCTATCTGGAACGGATGATAAAAACTGCCGTGATTGTGTCCGATGAATCCGCGGAGGACGAGGTTGGGATAAACAACACGGTGGAGGTTTTTATCGAGGAGGATAACCTCACGGAGACATACAAGCTGGTGACGACGGTGCGCGGCAATTCCTTGGAGGGATTGATCAGCACGGAATCGCCGCTCGGCAAGGCGTTACTCGGGCACAAGGCGGGCGACCGCGTCTACGTGGAACTGCCCGGGGGCGGCGGCTACTATGTGGTGGTGAAATCCATCGAAAATACAATTGATGACGGAACAGATAAGTTGAGGAGCTTCTAAATATAGAGGCTCCTTTTTGCGCGCATAAGCAGAGGTAGAAAGCGGCAGAGACAGGATGCGTGCTAGCACGCAAGACTGTCTGTGACGATTTATGACGAGCAACGCGAACGAGAAATGCGAAGCATTTCGAGTCTGCTTATGCGTGGATATGTAATAATCACATACGCAGCGGCATATCATTAAGTGACAAGCCCTACAGGTATTGTAAGGGCGGGTAACGGACTGGTTTAGAGATGGCGGGAGGACAGGCGTATGTATGAGAACAGAAGCGTATCGGAGACAATCCGGGGATTGCAGACAGACGCGGAGAGGGGGCTTGACGCAGCAAGGGTTGCGGAGCGCAGGGCGAAGTACGGACCGAACCGGTTAAAGGATCAGGAGAAAAAGAGTCTTGCAGGGAGGATTGCGGCGCAGCTTAATGATCCGCTGATCATGATTCTGATGGTGGCGATGGCGATTTCCATGATGTTACATGAATTTGGGGATGCCATTATTATTGTGGCGGTGGTCGCGCTGAACGCGGCGGTGGGAATTATACAGGAGGGCAAAGCGGGGCGTGCGGTGGAGGCTTTAAAGCAGATTTCAGAGCCGAGAACGACGGTTCTTAGGGATGGTGCGCACCACAACATACCGGCGCAGGAGCTGGTGCCCGGAGATATTGTGGTTTTGGAGGCTGGAAACAGGGTGCCGGCAGATCTGAGGCTAATAGAAAGTATCGGACTTTTTGCGGAAGAGTCTACCCTTACAGGAGAGTCTGTACCGGTGGAAAAGGACGCGGGCTATATAGAGGAAGGAGCTGCGGACACAAGCAGCAAAAATATGGTCTATATGTCCACCTATGTGACAAAGGGGCGTGGTTTGGGCGTGACGACAGCGACGGGCATGGACACGCGGGTCGGTCATATCGCGGACATGCTGCACGGGCATAAGGAAAAGCTGACGCCGCTGCAGGTGAGGCTGGGGGAACTTGGAAAGGTATTGAGTGCTTTGGCGGTAGGAATCTGTGTGCTGCTCTTTGTCGTTGCACTGCTGCAAAAGAGGGATGTGGGGGATATGCTTCTGACTTCCGTTTCACTGGCGGTGGCTGCAGTGCCGGAAGGGCTGCCGGCAATTGTGACGATTGTGCTGGCGCTCAGCGTTTCGCGGATGGTGAAGGCGAAGACGATCGTGCGCAGGCTTTCGGCGGTGGAGACGCTGGGGGCTGTGGAGGTTGTCTGCTCGGACAAGACGGGGACGCTGACGCAGAACAGAATGACTGTGACAGAGTGTTATCTGGACGGAAAACTTACGGAAAGAGCCGGATTTGCGGAGCTGTTTGAAACGGCGGACACGGGCGCAAAGGAGCTTTCCTGCGCGGCGCATTTTCTTTTGGGATGCGTGCTCTGCAACGATGCGGAGACGGGGGAGGAGGGGACAGGCGATCCTACGGAGCTGGCACTTCTCCATATGGCGCAGGACTGCGGCGTCAAGGTATCGCGGATCAGGGAACGATATCCGCGTGTAAACGAGATCGGATTTGACTCCGGGCGCAAGATGATGACCACGCTGCACAGGTGCAAAAGCGGGCAGACGGCATACACAAAGGGGGCGGCGGAGCGGATACTGGAAAACTGCGGACGCTGTTTTAAGAACGGCGGCATGACGGAGCTTACGGTGACGGAGCGGGAGCGTCTGCTCGGCATACAGAAGCGTCTGATGGGGGAGGGACGGCGCGTGCTTGCGCTTGCTATGGAGCCGGAGGGCGGCATGAAAGAGCGGGGCATGGTGTTTCTCGGTTTTGTCAGTATGCAGGATCCGGTAAGACCGGAGGCGCTTGCAGCGGTGCAGGGCTTTGTGCAGGCGGGTGTTTCCACAGTGATGATCACGGGAGATCACCCGGACACGGCGTTTTCCATTGCGAGGCAGCTTGGGATTGCAAACCGCGCGGAGGAATGCATTACGGGCAGGGAGCTGGATCATTTGAAGGATCAGGGATTTTTGCAGAGACTGCCGCAGATTAAGGTGTTTGCGCGAGTGACGCCGGAGCACAAGGTGCGGATTGTGGAAGGGTATAGAAATTTACATAAAACAGTAGCAATGACCGGGGACGGAGTCAACGACGCGCCTTCTTTGCAGGCGGCGGATATCGGAATCGCCATGGGGCAGGGAGGAACGGATGTGGCGAGAGGCGCGGCGGACTTTGTGCTGATGGATGACAATGTGGCGACCATACACACGGCGATCCGGGAAGGGCGCGGTATTTATGAGAACATACGGAAATCGGTGCTGTTTCTCCTCTCCTCCAATTTGGGGGAAATTCTCACCATGCTCCTGACGATTGTGGCGGGACTGCCCGTGCCGCTGACGGCGGGATTTATCCTTTGGATCAACCTGATCACGGATTCCCTGCCCGCGCTGGCGCTTGGGGTGGACGACAACGATACGGAGAGCCTGATGCGGGAGCCGCCGCGGAAAGGAGACGAGTCGCTGTTTGCCAGAGGGGGGCTTATGTGCGTGATCTGTTACGGGCTGGTGATCGGTGGGATCAGTCTGGCGGCGTTTTTGAAAGTTCCCTATGACCGCATTGTGGCGGAAGGACTGCCTGTAAGTTTACATAATATACTTGAAGGACTGAAAATTTCCGCCGTTTTGGCAAGGGCGCAGACCCACGCGTTCACGGTGCTCGGCATCAGCCAGCTTTTTCACGCCATCGGTATGCGGGATGTGAACCGCTCCATATTCCGGATGGATCACAGAAGAAATCCGCAGATGCTGCTCGCGCTCGCGGTGGGCATCATGCTGCAGGCGGCGGTGACGGAGATTCCTTTTTTGGTCACGCTCTTTGGCACTGTGCGTCTGAGTATGGAGGAGTGGATTCGGCTGATGGCGCTTTCTGTCACGCCCCTGTTGGTGCATGAACTGTTGGTGGTCGTAGGGATGGCGGGGATTCCGGTCAGGCGTCCGTCATGCAAGTGCGCGGCAGGCGAGGAGTAGGAGGCAGAGCCCGGAAAGCCAAGACAGATCGATGCGCAGCACTCGGGAGAGAATGCGCCCGGAAAGACAGCCGGTGATAAAGAGGAGAAGGTTGAAGAAGCTGGCGGAAAGAAACAGTGCCAGACGGGAAATGTCGGCAGCAGGGAACGCCATTCCTACGAGGACGCTGTCAAGGGAGAGTGCCAGACTTAAAAGCAGCGACTCCTTTGCACTCAGAACTTGGAGGTCTGTGCGGTTGGCTTCTTCCGGCGAGAGATAGACCGTGAAGATAATGTTGATCTGTTTGATCTGACAGCCCCAGTTTCCTATGAGACTGGGGTGTTTTTTTGCCACGGCGCGGATCAGGCTTTCCAGAAGCTTTGCAACGCCGATGGCGGCAAGCATGAAAAAGGAGAGGAAGGGAAGAACGCCGGGCGGCAGAAGAGAGCCGACAATTTCGCCGAGTCCGCCGGCGGCGGTGATGAAAAGAGCCGGGACACAGGCGAGGAAAAGCAGCGAGAGCGCTTTGATGTGTACCCGTTCTGTGCCGTAGGAGAATCCTGCCGTCAGGGAATCCAGAGAGACAGCTACCAGAAAGAGCAGCAGGGAGGAAATCGAAAAGGACATGGGAGTCACCTCATCACAGATTTATTATATTGTATGGGAACCGCGCGGGATGTTGAAGGAAAGAATCTGATAACAAAACTGTTTGAGAATCTGAAAAAGAAATCCCCGAAATGATTTACGCTTGCCAAAAAAAATGGTATAGTTAAAGAGGCATAAAAGAAAATCAGGCAACGCGGAGCAGGGGGGAACTGTATGGAGCTTATGTTTATCGGGGCAGACCATGAGGTGACGGGAAGCTGCCATTATCTTCGTGTAGGCGATAAAAATATTTTGGTGGATTACGGTATGGAGCAGGGGGCGAATATATTTGAAAACTGCGAACTGCCGGTGGAGGAAGCGCTGATAGATTATGTGTTTCTCACCCACGCGCACGTTGACCATTCGGGTCTTTTGCCGCTTTTATATGCAAGGGGCTTCCGGGGCGCGATTTACGCGACGGCGCCCACCTGCGATCTGTGCAGCATCATGCTGCGTGACTGCGCGCATATCCAGATGCAGGAGGCGGAGTGGAAAAACCGCAAGGCGAAGAGAAGCGCGGAGAACTCAGTAGTGGAACCGCTCTATTCCATGGAGGATGCGGACGGGGCGATCAGGCGTCTCATCCCCTGCGACTATGACAGTGAAGTGACGGTATGTGAAAATATAAAGATCCGCTTTACGGATATCGGCCATCTGCTCGGCTCTTCCAGCATCGAGGTCTGGGCGACGGAAGGGAATGTGACGAAAAAGCTCGTGTTTTCCGGCGATATCGGAAACAGTGAGCAGCCCTTGATCAAAGATCCGAAGAACACGGCGGAAGCCGATTATGTGGTGATGGAGTCTACATACGGCGACAGGCTGCACTCCGCGGAGAAAGTGGACTATGTGGGAGAGCTGACGAAGATTTTACAGACGACCTTTGACCGGGGCGGCAATGTAGTGATTCCCTCCTTTGCGGTGGGCAGGACGCAGGAGATGCTCTACTTCCTGCGGCAGATCAAGGCCGACAGGCTGGTGAAAGGTCATGAGAATTTCCCTGTATATGTGGACAGCCCGCTGGCGGTGGAGGCGACAGGGATTTTCCACAAGAACGAGGCGAGATGCTTTGACGAGGAGGCGATGGCTTTAGTTAGAAAGGGGATCAATCCGATCACCTTTCCGGGGCTGAGGCTCGCCATCACAAGCGATGAGTCCAAGGCGATCAACTTTGAGCATACGCCGAAGGTTATCATATCCGCTTCCGGCATGTGCGAGGCGGGACGTATCAGACATCATCTGAAACATAATTTGTGGCGTCCGGAGTGCACGATTCTGTTCGTGGGCTATCAGGCGGTGGGGACACTCGGCAGAATGCTTGTGGAGGGCGCGAAGGAGGTTAAACTGTTCGGCGAGCCGATTGAGATCCGCGCCGATATCGCGAAGCTGGTCGGCATGAGCGGTCACGCGGACAAGAACGGACTTTTACAGTGGGTGGACGGTTTCGAGAAAAAGCCGGATAAAGTTTTTGTGGTACACGGTGAGGACAGCGTATGTAAACTCTTTACGGAGTGTCTGAAAGTGGAGCACAGGCTTGACGCCTATGCGCCTTACAGCGGCACACGATATGATCTCATAAGCGGCGAGTTTATCCACGAGGCAGAGCCTGTGGCGATCAAGAAGAAAGCGCGCGGCATCTCCGACGTCTTTGCAAGGCTGTTGGCGAGCGGGCAGAGGCTTATCGCCGTTATTCACAAGAACGAGGGAGGCGCAAACAAGGATCTGGCGCGGTTCGCGGATCAGATCAATTCCCTGTGTGATAAATGGGAGCGGACATAAAGTTGCACTAGGGCATCAGAGGACGATGCCCAAGTACAACTATATTATGTCCAGAAGAATGCAAAGAACGCATTCTTCCCGAATAATTTACGTAATGGGAGAACGAAGGGTGAGCTACGCGGATCAAATTTTCATAGATATGTGTAAGGATATTTTGGAGAACGGAACGAGCACGGAGGGGGAGAAGGTAAGACCCCACTGGGCGGACGGGGAGAGCGCGTACACCGTGAAGAAATTCGGGGTGGTGAACCGCTACGATCTGTCGAAAGAGTTCCCGATCATGACGCTTCGTAGGACGGCGTTAAAAAGCGCAACGGACGAGATGCTCTGGATCTGGCAGAAGAAGTCCAACAATATCAACGATTTACACAGCCATATTTGGGACGAGTGGGCGGATGAGGACGGCAGTATCGGCAAGGCTTACGGCTACCAGATGGGGGTGAAACATCAATATAAAGAGGGCATGATGGATCAGGTGGATCGGGTGATTTACGATTTGAAAAACAACCCGTTCAGCCGCCGGATCATGACGAACCTCTACGTGCATCAGGACTTGCACGAGATGAACCTGTACCCGTGCGCCTACAGCATGACATTCAATGTAACGCAGAAGAAGGGGCATGATAAGCTGACGCTCAACGCGGTTTTGAACCAGCGCTCGCAGGACGTGCTGACGGCAAACAACTGGAATGTAGTGCAGTATGCGGTGCTCGTGCATATGCTTGCGCAGATATGCGGCATGGAGGTGGGGGAGCTTGTTCATGTGATCGCGGACGCGCACATTTACGACAGGCATATTCCTATTATAAAAGAGCTGATTGAGAGACCCGTTTACGACGCGCCCACATTCTGGCTGAATCCGGAGATTACGGACTTCTACCGGTTTACGCGGGACGACGTGAAAGTGGAGAATTATGTTACGGGACCTCAGGTGGCGGATATACCTGTGGCTATTTAACGTAGGTTCGTGAGCTTAATAGACACCTGCGAAACTCGTCACAGCACTGTACAATTTCAACAACTGAAATGGAGTTTCGCAATTATCTAAAAGGAGACACAATATATGAATGCAATCGTAGCCGTTGACAACAACTGGGCGATCGGCTGTAAGAACAGCCTGCTCGTGAGGATTCCGGCGGATCACAAAAATTTCAGGCAGGAAACCACGGGCAAGGTGGTGGTGCTTGGGCGAAAGACGCTGGAGACATTCCCGCAGGGTATGCCTCTGCCGAATAGGACGAACATTATTCTTTCCACGAATCCGAACTATCAGGTGAAGGATGCCGTGGTGGTGCATGATAAGGAAGAATTGGATGCGGAACTGAAAAAATATCCGACGGAGGATGTGTATATCATTGGCGGGGAGAGCGTTTACCGGATGATGCTTCCGGAGTGCAGCGTGGTGCATGTGACGAAGATTGACCACGACTATGAGGCGGACGCTTATTTCCCGAATCTGGATAAAGACGACGCTTGGGAGATTACGGCGGAAAGTGAGGAGCAAACCTATTTTGATTTGCCGTATTATTTTGTGAAATATGAAAGAAAGCATTAACGGATAGTGCTTTTGGGGAGTCTGATAAGGGCGGACGAAAAGGCGGCAGGAATTGATATAAAGGAAGGGTACGCAGGTATGGGTCAGGAGACAAAGAAAACGACGGCAAAGAAAGGGACGGAGCTTTTACAGGCGAAGGAGGAGCTGCAGCAGAAGAACGTGGAGCTGGAGACGGCAAAGAGCGCGGTGGAGAAGGCGGAAAAGGCGAGAGATATTTTTCTGGCGAATATGTCCCACGAGCTGAGGACGCCGATCAACACGATTCTGGGGTTGAATGAGCTGATCCTGAGGGAGAGTCAGGAGGAGGCGGTCAAGGAGTACGCGAGGGATATCCGGCAGGCGGGCAACATTCTGCTTGCGCTGGTGAGCGATATTCTGGACTTCTCCAAGTTGGAAGCGGATAAGATGGAGCTGACGGAGGGTATTTACGACGTCAGTTCGCTTCTGAACGATCTGATCAACAGCATTTCGGTGCAGCAGCGCCGCAAAAAACTGGATTTGGTTCTGGAGATCGCGGAGGACATTCCATACAAGCTGTTTGGCGACGAGATACATATTAGACAGATTGTCGGCAACCTTTTGTCAAATGCGGTTCGCTATACGGAGAAGGGCAGGATCACGCTCCATGTGAGCTGGAAGGAGCTGCCGAAGGACTCCGTGGAAATGTATGTGATTGTCAAGGATACAGGAATCGGTATCAAGGACGAAGATATTCCGAAACTCTTTAACGCGTTCCAGCGGATGGATTCCACCGTCCGCAGCAAAGAGGACAGGACAGGGCTTGGGCTTGCCATCACACAGCGTCTGATTGAGATGATGGGCGGCAAACTGGAAGTGCAGAGCGTATACGGCAAGGGATCCGCATTTTCCTTTAGAATCGTACAGAAGGTAGTGGACCGGACGCCGCTGGGCAATTTTGAGAAACAGTATAAGGACAGCCTGCGCAGCATTGAGGATTATCATGAAAAATTCATTGCGCCCATGGGACGAATCCTGATTGTGGACGACAATGCTATGAATCTGGCGGTGGCGCAGGGACTTCTCAAGGGAACGAGACTGCAGATTGACGTGGCGGCGAGCGGCGAGGAATGTCTGGAACTGATTAAGAGAAAGACTTACCACTTGATCTGCATGGATCACATGATGCCTGTGATGGACGGTGTACAGACGCTGCATGCCATCCGTGCGCTGGAGGGGAATCCGTCCAGAGACATTCCGGTAATCGCATTGACGGCAAACGCGGTGGCGGGTGCGAGGGAACTTTATCTGAAAGAGGGATTTCAGGATTATCTGACAAAGCCCATAGACGCGGATAAGTTTGAAAATATGCTGATTGAGTACCTGCCGAGCAACGTCGTCTATATGACCAACAACAGAAATATCAGCGACGAGTACGAGCAGACGCAGGATGAGGGAGACGGCGAGTTTGACATCAGGGAGAGCCAGCTTTATCTGATGGGCTTTAATCTGAGGAACGGTCTCAGATATATGGGTGGTGACAAGGCGCTTTACGGCAAGGTTCTCCGCGATTTCCATTCCATTCTGCAGGAGAAGGAGACTGCTCTCAAAGACTTTTTGAAGAAGGGCGATATGCCCGGCTATACGATTATCGTGCATTCCCTGAAAGGAAATGCGAGAAACGTGGGCGCGGACGATTTGGCGGACGAGGCGTTTGAGCTGGAGAAAATGGCGAAGGCGGGACAGCTTGAGGATGTGACGGTGCGCTCCCCGATTTTGTTCGGTATGATGAACACTATGCGCAACAGCCTGCGGGTGTATCTGGAGACGGAGGACGCGGGCGAGAAGACCGGGCAGCAGGAGCCGGAGAAGAGCGCGGGCAGTATAACGGAGGACGAGTGGGTCAGGGCATTGCAGGAGCTGGCGGCGAGACTGGACGATTTCGACGGGGAGAGCGCGGCGGCAAAGCTGCGGGAGCTGAAACGCTACGACAGACCCGAGCCGGACAAAAAAATGCTGCGGCTCTGCGAGAAAGCGATCAAGGATTACGCTTACGATATTGCTCTCGAGGTGGTCAACGCGGTGCTCTAAGAATGCACGCGAACACTTGACTTTTGAAGACAAAGGTTTATTATAAAATAAAAATAAAATGCGACAGAGGAATGTCTGAGGGAGAGGAGTTGCTATTATGGAGAAAAAGAATCTGGATTGGGCGAATATCGGTTTCGGCTATCATGAGACGGACAAACGTTTCGTGGCGAATTTCAAGAACGGCGCGTGGGATGAAGGCGCGCTTGTGGATGACGCCAACATTGTGATGAACGAGTGCGCGGGCGTTTTACAGTATGCGCAGACCTGTTTTGAAGGTATGAAGGCGTACACTACCGAGGACGGGCGCATCGTGACTTTCCGTCCCGATCTGAACGCGCAGCGCATGGAAGATTCCTGCAAGCGGCTGGAGATGCCGGTATTTCCGCAGGAGCGTTTCATTCAGGCTGTGACGGACGTGGTGGCTGCGAACGAGGCTTATGTGCCGCCCTACGGATCCGGCGCAACCCTCTATATCAGACCTTATATGTTCGGCATTTCCCCGGTTATCGGAGTAAAGCCGGCGGACGAGTACCAGTTCCGGGTGTTTACCACTCCTGTCGGTCCTTACTTTAAGGGCGGCGTAAAGCCGATCACGATCAAGGTGAGCGATTTTGACCGCGCCGCACCGCACGGCACAGGGCATATCAAGGCGGGCTTGAACTATGCGATGAGCCTTCATGCCATTGTGACGGCGCACGAGGAAGGCTACGACGAGAACATGTATCTGGATGCGGGCAGCAGGAGGTATGTGGAGGAGACCGGCGGGGCGAACTTCCTGTTCGTGACAAAGGACAATAAGGTGATTACGCCGAAGTCTGACAGCATCCTGCCCTCTATCACCAGACGTTCCCTGATGACGGTGGCGAAGGACTATCTGGGGCTTGAGGTGGAGGAGCGTCCGATCGCGCTGGAGGAAGTGAAAGATTTTGCGGAGTGCGGTCTTTGTGGCACGGCTGCGGTTATTTCCCCGGTAGGAAAGATCGTAGACCACGGAAAAGAGATTGCGTTCCCCAGCGGCATGAGCGAGATGGGATCTGTCACGAAAAAGCTGTATGACACGCTGACGGGGATTCAGATGGGCAGAATCGACGCGCCCGAGGGATGGATTCACGTAATCAAGTAAAACACTGGTATGGCTTTTAAGAAACGGTTGGGATAAAAGGGAAAGGGATTAGGTTGGGATGCTGTGGCATACAATTTAATCCTTTTTCAAATCATGCGGCAGGAGGAAGCGGAGGAACGCAGTCTGTCAGGCAGACGTTTCGGAATGGAGAGTAAGATGAATGACGCGGCGATCAGGGAGCGGTATCCCTACCTATATGAGACTCATCTACACACGTCGGAAGCCAGTGCCTGTGCGAGAAGCACCGGAGTGGAGATGGCGCGTGCCTGTAAAGAGTACGGGTATACCGGCATTTTTGTGACGGATCATAACTGGGGCGGCAACACCTGTGTGGACAGAAGCCTGCCGTGGGATGCGTGGGTGGATCAATTTTGTCTCGGATATGAACACGCGAAGGCGGAGGGGGACAAAATCGGGCTGGATGTCTTTTTCGGCTATGAGGCAGGTTATGACGCCACGGAATTTTTATTGTATGGGATTGATAAGGCGTGGATGAAGGCACACCCGGAACTTCGCTCGATATCCGTGGAGGAGCAGTACGTGCTGGTGCACGAGGCGGGCGGACTGGTGATGCACGCCCACCCTTACAGGGAGGAGGCTTATATCCCCGAGGTGCGCCTTTTTCCGGAATGGGTGGACGGCGTGGAGGGAATCAATGCCGCGCACCTTTGGTATTCCACAGCTTTGCGCGATAAGACGGTTTATGATAAGAGGGCTGTCGCATACGCGCGGGCACATAGGTTTCCTTTGAGTGCGGGATCGGACATTCACTCCACGAATCTGTTCGGGGGCGGCGTGGCGTTTCGCAGGAAGCTGCGCTCGGCGGCGGATTATGTGCAGGCGGTTCTTAGCGGGGAGGATTATGTGCTGACGGATGGGAAGGTGTGGTATCATAAAAATGGAAGGGTCGTAGAATAGGAGGAGTATGGGTATCAAGAGATGGAAACAGATAGCGGTATATATGTTGCTTGTAGTTATGTTAACTGGCATGACTACAGGCTGCGGCGACGGTGACGGGTTTGGCACGAAGGTGGTGCTTACCACGGGGTTTGAGAAGGATGAGATATTCCGGATCGAGACGAGTACGTGCAGGCTGCCGGAGCTTATGGTGTATCTGACCACGATCCAGAATCGTTATGAGAGCGTGTACGGGCAGGAGATCTGGGGGACGATCGCGGACGGCGTGACGCTTGAGGAAAATGTCAAGAATATCGCGCTGGCGCAGATTGCCCAGATCAAAACCATGAACCTGATGGCGGAAAAGTATGAGGTGGAACTGGACGAGGAGGAGCGCGCGCGTGCGGAGAATGCGGCGAAAGCGTACTATGAGACGCTGGGGGAACGGGAGATCGAGCTGATGGGCGTCAACGAGAAGACCATCAAATCACTTTACAACGAGCTGGCACGGGCGGAGAAGATGTATCAGTATACCATCAAGGACATCAACCCGGAGATCAGCGACGACGAGGCGCGCACCATCACCGTGCAGCACATTCTGATCAAGACCTACGCGCTGGACGGGACGGGAAAGAAGATTGAGTACACGGAGGAGGCAAAGCGGGACGCTTACAGGCGTGCGATCGAGGCGCTTGGGCAGGCGAGGGAGGACGAGGATTTCGACGCGCTTATCCGCAAGTACAGTGAGGACGACAAATCAACCTACTCCTTCGGCAAGGGGGAGATGGAGGAGTCCTTTGAGACGGCGGCTTTTAATCTGGGAACGGGAGAGATCAGCGATGTGGTGGAGACGGAGTTTGGCTATCACATCATCAAGTGTATCAACACCTTTGACAGAGAGGAGACGGACGCGAACAAGATCAAGATCGTGGAGCAGAGACGGGAGGAGGCTTTCGGGCAGGAGTACGACGCCTACATGGCGACGCTCACTAGAAATTTGAACGAGGAGTTGTGGGACAGTGTGAACTTTATCCATGACGGGGAAGTGACGACGCAGAATTTCTTTGAGGTGTATGCGCAGTATTTCGGGAGCTGAACAGACTTTACACTTTTTTGATTTTAGAAAAAGTTTATAATTCCTCAAACACGCATAAAATGGGCAAAATCCACAAATTATTAGCACTCACAGCCAATGAGTGCTAATTTGTTCTTGACTTCTTAATTTAGGCGTATTAAACTATCCACTAGAATATTTCTTATTATAGAAAGGAACGTGAGCAATTATGGCAGCGAAACATGGCAATTTATCGATCAACAGCGACAATATTTTCCCGATTATCAAGAAATGGCTGTATTCCGATCACGACATCTTTTTCAGGGAGCTGATCTCTAACGGATGCGACGCGATCACGAAGCTGAAAAAGCTGGATATGATGGGCGAGTACGCGCTGGCGGATGATTACAAGGCGAAGATTCAGGTCATTGTCAATCCGGAGGAAAAGACGTTACAATTTATCGACAACGGTATCGGCATGACGGCGGACGAGGTGGAGGAGTACATCAACCAGATCGCTTTCTCCGGCGCGACGGATTTTATCGAGAAATACAAGGACAAGGCGAACGAGGATCAGATCATCGGTCACTTTGGTCTGGGCTTCTATTCGGCGTTCATGGTGGCGGACGAGGTGGGGATCGACACTTTGTCATGGCAGGACGGCGCGCAGGCTGTGCACTGGACTTGCGACGGCGGCACAGAGTTTGACATGGAGGACGGCACGAGGACTGAGGTCGGCACGGAGATCACCCTTCACATCAACGAGGACTGCTTGGAGTTCTGCAACGAATACAAGGCGAAAGAGGTTATTAAGAAATACTGTTCCTTCATGCCCACGGAAATCTGGCTTTCCAAAGCAAACACCACGGAGACCCAGATCATCAAAGAGGATGAAAAACTGGACACCGACGAGGTGGTGGAGGAGATCAAGAAGGAGAAGGAGGAGGACGAGCAGAAGTTAAAGATCAAGAAGCGTCCCGAGCTTCTCAACGAGACGCAGCCCCTCTGGGCGAAGCACCCCAACGAGTGCACGAAGGAAGAGTATTTGGAGTTTTACCGCAAGGTTTTCCAAGACTACAAGGAGCCGCTTTTCTGGATTCATTTGAACATGGATTATCCTTTTAATATGAAGGGCATCCTCTACTTCCCGAAGATCAATATGGAGTACGAGTCCATTGAAGGGACGATCAAGCTTTATAATAATCAGGTGTTTATCGCGGACAATATCAAGGAAGTGATTCCTGAGTTTTTGATGCTGCTCAAAGGTGTGATCGACTGTCCGGATCTGCCGCTCAACGTGTCCAGAAGCGCGCTGCAGAACGACGGCTTTGTGAAGAAGATAAGCGAGTACATCACAAAGAAGGTGGCGGACAAGCTGTCCGGCATGTGCAAGACCGAGAAGGAAGAGTACGAGAAGTATTGGGATGATATCAGTCCCTTCATCAAGTTCGGCTGCTTAAAGGACGACAAGTTCTGCGAGAAGATGACCGATTATATCCTCTTCAAGAATCTGGACGGCGTGTACATGACACTGCCTGAGTGTCTGGAAGTCAACAAGATAGATCCCGACGAGGCGGAGGAGGGCGAGAGCGCCACGGATGAGAACGGCGAGAAGGTAGAAGCCGAAGTTGTTGACGAGTCTGAGAAAGTGGACGGCGAAGTGCTCGACGAGAACGGTGAGCCCGTCGAGGAGGAGAAGAAGGAGAAGGTCATCTACTATGTGACCGACGAGAAACAGCAGAGCCAGTATATCAACATGTTCAAGGCGGCGAAGATGGACGCGGTGGTGCTGACCCACAATATCGACCAGCCTTTTGTCTCCCAGCTTGAGGCGAAGAACGAGGGCATTAAATTCCAGCGTATCGACGCGGATTTGACGGACACCTTCAAGGCAAAGACGTCCAAGAAGGCTGAGAAGGAGATGGAGGAGCAGGCGGAAAGCATCGCCAAGCTGATGAAGAAAGTGCTCAAGAAGGACGCCATCAAGGTGAAGATCGAGAAACTGAAAAGCAAGAAGATTTCTTCCATGATCACGCTCTCCGAGGAGTCTCGCCGGATGCAGGATATGATGAAGATGTACTCCATGCCCGGCATGGATATGGGGATGTTCGGCAAGGAGGGGGAGACGCTGATTTTGAACGCGAACCACCCGCTCGTGCAGTATGTGCTGGAGCATCAGGACGGCGAGAACGTGAAGATGATCTGCGAACAGCTCTACGATCTGGCGCTGCTGCAGCAGGCGCCCCTTGAGCCGGAGGCGATGACCAAGTTTGTTGCGAGAAGCAATGAGATTATGATGATGCTGACGAAGTAGAAGCTTGGTGGAATAAAATTAGAACGTAGCGTTGAATCATGTAAATCAAAATATCAACCTAAAAAAATGAACGGATAACCGGATTTGTCTGCAGATAAGTGGATAGATTCGGTTATTTGTTTATTGTATTGTAATTACATGGGAAATGATTTATAATAATTTATAAAGTATTTCAGGTTAATCTAAACAAAACTATGTAAAGGAAAAGTAAGCGGAGGTATGGCGTGAAATGAGAAAATCGGGATATATAAATCGGAAAAAGGTGACCGCATATGGCATTTGCCTGACGTTGGCGTTAGGTCTGGCGGCGTGCGGGCAGACCGCGGAACAGGACGGCACGGGAACGGACAGTGCGGCGGAAGAAACCGGACAGACGGCTGCGGACGCGGACAGTACAGGGAACGAAAATGGACAGAACGGTTTGGCGGAGGGAAATGAACTGGCGGCGGCAGTGGACGGGATCGCGTATCAGGTCAATACGGATATCAGCGGTCTGGACGAAAGTCATCGGATTTCGGACACTCTGTTCGGGCTTTTTCTGGAAGATATCAACTATGCTGTGGACGGCGGCATGTACGCGGAACTTGTGAAGAACCGCTCTTTTGAGTACGGCATGGAGGCAAGGGACGCGCAGCTTCACGGCTGGGAAGTGACCGGCGAGGCGGTGGAGTTTTCTGTGAAGGACGGGAGCGCGGACGGCACGGCGCTCAACGAGAACAACCCCCAGTATGCGGTGGTACATAATACGGGGACCTCTTCGGCAAAACCGCATGAAGGTATTCGAAACGGCGGCTTTGTGGAGGGCATGTCGATTGTGCAGGAGGCTTCCTATAATCTGTCTTTTTACTGTAAGTCTGAGGACGGTTCGGTGGATGCGGTGACGGTGAGCCTTGGCAATGAGGACGGGACAGTTTACGCGGAACAGACGATAGAGGGCGTCACGGGGGAGTGGCAGAAATTTGAGACGACACTCACGCCGGACACAACGGAAAAACGGCATGTCTGTCTTGCGGTGGAGATTCCGGCGGGGACGGCATGTTTTGACATGATCTCCCTGATGCCGCAGGACACTTACAAGGGGCTGCCCATCCGCAAGGACTTTGGGGTGTATCTGGAGGCGTTAAATCCACAGTTTTTGCGGTTTCCCGGCGGCTGTGTGATCGAGGGACGGGACGAGGAGAGCATTTACAGTTGGAAGGATTCCATCGGGGACGGACTCGCTTTTTCGATAAACGGGGAAGAGACGGTGGGAGATGTGGCGGTGCGCCCGCAGGGCAAAAGCATCTGGCAGGGATCCAAGGCGCATCCCTATTATACGACTTACGGACTGGGATTTTATGAGTATTTCGAGTTCTGTGAGGCGCTTGGCTGTATGCCGGTGCCCGTGCTCAACGCGGGTATGACCTGTGAGATTCAGAGTCCTTTTTATTCCGTGTATGAAACGTCGAGTGATGAGTTTAAGCAGTATGTGCAGGACGCTCTTGACTTGGTGGAGTTCTGTAAGGGGGACGGCAGTACCAAGTGGGGCGCGGTGCGCATTGCCATGGGACACGAAGCGCCCTTTGAGCTGAAATATATCGGTATCGGCAACGAACAGTGGCAGAGCGAGTACCATGAGCATTACAAGGAATTTGTGAAAGCTTTCGAGGAAGCGGCGGCGTCCGAACCCGCGCTTTACGGGGATGTGGAGCTGATTGTGGCAAACGGCACCGCTTTTGACAGCACGGAGGGATGGACGTATTTGTCCCAGAACCCGGACCAGATCACGACGCTTGTGGACGAGCATTATTACCAGACGCCGGAGTGGTTTCTTGCAAACACGAACCGGTATGACAGTTACGACAGGAACGGGCAGGCGAAGGTGTTCCTCGGCGAGTACGCGGCGAAGGCAAACACACTGGATGCGGCGCTTGCGGAGGCGGCGTATATGACGGGGCTTGAGAAGAACGGGGATGTGGTGGAGATGGCGTGCTACGCACCGCTTTTCTCTCACGAGAAGCTGAACCAGTGGGTGCCGGATCTGATTTTCTATTCCAACGACAGTATCTTCGGAACGGTCAATTACTATGTGCAGCAGATGTACGGGAACAATGCGGGACAGTACAGTCTGGAGACAACGCTGACCGGCGCGCCGGAGCAGACGATCTACGAGTCGGCGGTGGACGCGGACGGGGACGTGATTATAAAGCTGGTCAACGTGTCGCAGGAGGAGCAGACCGTGCATGTGTTCCTTACGGGCAGGGAGATGGCATATTTTCTGCCGGAGGCGGATGTGACGGTGCTTGCGGGAGAGGATCCGAAGGCGGCGAACAGCTTTAAGGATATGGCGGTGACGCCGCAGGAGAGCAAGCTTGCGGTGTCGGAGAACTTTGAGTATCAGGCGCCCGCCAATTCACTGACGGTGATGCGGCTTGTGTCGTTGAAAGACTGAGCAGTTTTCTCCTGTGTCTCCCGCAGGGTGTATGAGGTGTGAAAAACGGCATTTTTCATTCCGATTTGAGGCATAGCAGAGCTGTGACGTGGCGGGTAGGATGAAAGGGGCTTACACAGCCCCTTTGTAGGCGTTTCCCCAATCCATCATGGCGTCCAGAACCGGACGCAGGGATTCGCCAAGCTCACTCAGCGCATATTCTACGCGGGGCGGTACCTCGGCATAGATTGTCCGGGTGACAATACCGTCCTCTTCCATGGAGCGGAGGGAATCGGTCAGCACCTTCTGGCTGATTCCGTCCAGATCCTTTTTCAATTCATTAAACCGCCATGGGCGGGTCAGGAGATTACGGATAACTAACAGTTTCCATTTGCTGCCGATCAGCGATACGGTGGTCGCGACGGGGCAGTCTGGCAGTTCGTCCTTTGTTTTCATATTTACCTCATTTCCGTTTTGTCTTTGTCTCGATAGAGTCGGGACTACAATAGTTTCCAAAAGATACTTACATTCAAATTATAGTGTAATATATATGCGGTGTCAAAGAGAGGTTACCAAAAGGTGACTATCTAATAAAAAAGTGCGTACTTTTTTCCTGTGTTCCGCCTTGCTAGAATGAAATTGTCGAAAGGACAAAAACACAAAACACAGAGAATGAAGGAGGTAACAAACTATGTCACTTTCCAATTTATCGGGATGGAACAACGAGGCGGCGCCCGCAGCGGCATGTGGAACAGCGTGCGGGGCGGGAGACAAACCGGCAGAGAAACCCGCGGCATGCGGTTCGTCGTGCGGAGCCGGTGACAAATAGGCTGGCTTCCAGAGTACATGCGATTGTCCAGTGGTCTGTGAGATAACGGGCTGCCGGACAGCTAAAGACAGCAGAGTAAGGTTGACATAAAACAGCCATATATAATTTACATAAATTAGAAAGCGGGGACGAGAGCATGAGCGAATATTTTTCTTTTCAGTGGCACATCACGGACGACTGCGATCAGAGATGCAAACACTGCTATATTTTTTCCGAAAACAACTGCAAAAGTTTGGACTCTATGAACTGGGAACAGATGCAGGAAGTCGTGGCGGCGTGCGAAGATTTCTGTGAAGTGTACCACAGGCTTCCCTATTTTTACATCACGGGCGGCAATCCCATTCTGCACCCGGATTTCTGGCGGTTGCTGGAGCTGTTGAAGAGCAGGGACATTCCCTTCACAATCCTCGGCAACCCCTTTCATCTGAATGACGAGGTATGCAGAAGAATGAAGGCGTACGGCTGTCAAAAATATCAGCTTTCGCTGGACGGGATGCGAGACTTACTTTAACAAGAAGGACCATCTCTAGACACTTTACGAGTATGAGACCGGCGAGTTTAAGATACCGGCGGATGCGAAGGAAGGCGTGATTTACGGCGGATGCAACTGCGGGAACTGCCATATAACGATTCTGCCAAACGGCGATATATATGCCTGCCGCCGGGTGCAGATACTCGGATATACAAAGTATAAAGAGATGATCAGGCTTTCGGCGAAAGCGTACCCGGTGGCGGAAGAAGAACAGGAAAAATGGATTGAGACGATATTTGAGGAACAGCCCTATCTCGCCAACGTATATCCCGGCGAGACGAGAAAAAACGGCATTGTGTTTGCGATCAAGGAGGGCACGGCGGAATATTTTAATCTGGGTGTGCATCCCATTTTTCGGGAAAGCTATTCTCTGGGCGGCGCGACGGTTCCGGCGAAAGGGTATCAGATTTCAGAACGTTGTATCGGTTGTGGAACTTGCCGGAAGCACTGTCCGCAGGGATGCATCGAAGCGGGTAAACCCTTTGTGATTAAGCAGGAGCATTGCCTGCATTGCGGGAATTGTAAGGAGCACTGCCCTGTGCAGGCGGTTGAGGTGAGAAGATGAAACAGTTAAAACATGCAATCGAGCGCGCGGAGGCTGTCGTGATCGGCGCGGGTGCCGGGCTTTCCACCGCGGCGGGCTTCACCTATACGGGGGAGCGTTTTCACAGTTATTTTCAGGATTTTATCGACAAGTACGGATTTCGGGATATGTATTCTGGCGGTTTCTATCCGTTCTCAACGTTGAATGAGCATTGGGCATACTGGTCGAGATATATTTATGTAAACCGATATATGAATCCTTCGAGGCATGTCTATCAAAAGCTGTATGAGCTGGTGAGAGATAAGGACTATTTTGTGCTCACCACGAATGTAGATCACTGCTTTCAGAAGGCGGGATTCGACAAGGAACGGATTTATTACACGCAGGGGGACTACGGTCTGTTTCAGTGCAGCGAACCCTGCCATGATAAAACCTACGACAATGCGGAGACGGTGCGCGCCATGGTGGAGGCGCAGGGATTTGAGATTCGCTTAGAAAATGGACAGCGCCATCCGGAGGAAAATCTGATTCGGACGGCGGGCAGTTTGTATGTGCCGGACGGCGCGGCAGTTTCGATGACAGTGCCGGATGAGCTGATTCCGCACTGCCCTGTGTGCGGGAAGCCCATGACCATGAATCTGCGGGCGGACGATACCTTTGTGCAGGATGAGGGGTGGTATCTGGCGGCGAAACGGTACGAGGCGTTTCTGGCAAAATGTATGGATAAACGGGTGGTATTTTTGGAACTGGGAGTGGGATATAACACCCCAGGCATCATTAAGTATCCGTTCTGGCGGATGACAGCGGCGAATCCGCAAGCAGTGTATGTCTGTGTGAATAAGGGGGAGGCGGTCTGCCCGCGGGAGTTGGAAGGGCGGGCTGTGTGCGTGGATGGGGATATCGGAGAAGTGTTGGAAATTTTACTTCGGGGAAATGCAGATTTTGTTGAAAATTCAGTGTATAATAAGGAGAAAGATGGAGAAGATTAAACGCGATCTGTATTTGAACAGGCTGGTTGAATAGTCTGGATTTGTGAGGTGAACAGGATGAAACAAATAAAAACAGACCTTTTACTGAACCTGCTGAAAGCGGATTCCGCGGACTATAAGAATCTTGAGACAAAAGAATACACCACGCCGCAGAAAAAGCAGGTGATCCGATCCCTTATGAATATCCGTATGCCGGGAGGTCTCTCCGGGGCGCTTCTGTCGGCGCAGGACGATTATCTGCGGCAGGAGCGTGAGGAAAAGGGAGTCGTAACGCTCGCGGAGATACCAACTTTGCGGGAGCAGTTCGGCGGGCAGACAACCTTGGCGGACAAACTTTCCCTTTGGAAGGGGGATATTACACGACTGCAGGCGGGCTCCATCGTAAACGCCGCCAACTCGCAGATGCTCGGCTGTTTTATCCCGTGCCACAGATGTATTGACAATGCGATTCACAGCGCGGCGGGTATGCAGCTGAGGGAGGCGTGCAGCCATATCATGCAGGAAAAGCGGATGCGTTACGGCAGACAGTACGAGGAGCCTGTGGGAACTGCCACATTGACAAAGGCGTACAACCTGCCTTGCGGCTATGTGATTCACACCGTGGGACCGATCGTGTACGGGACGCTGACAGACGCGCTTAAGGAAGACTTGCGCAGATGTTATGAGAGCGTGTTAAATTGCTGTGCGGAAAACGGTATCCGGTCCGTTGCGTTCTGCTGCATTTCCACAGGAGAGTTCCACTTCCCGAATGAGGAGGCGGCACAGATTGCGGTGAAAGCTGTGACAGACTTTCTGGGCACACATGCCGATACGATGGAACGTGTTATATTTAACGTATTTAAGGATAGTGATCGGGAGATATACGAGGAGTTGTTGAGGACGCTTGCGGCAGATATGTGATTTAGGCAGGTTCATGGAAAAACACGTTATGAATCCATGAGAAATTCCGCAAGAGCATCCCGCCCTTTCTGATAGGAGGATGCTGCTTCCCGGTAAAGACAGGTATAAAAGTCCACGGCGGCATGCCGTCTCTCCTCGGCGAGGGAGGCGGCTTTTTCCGTGTAAAATCGGTCGTAGATATGTTCCAGTTTGTATTTATACTCCTGAAAGAAGGAGGGTGCGTCGTCACCTTTCCCGTCTGATACTGTTCCGTCCGGCAGAAGGGAGTACAGCGGCTCCGAGACAATGCCCTTGTAGATCAGCGTCCGGGCGATCCCCATAGCACCTGTCACGTCCAGCTTGTCCGCGTCAAATAAAATCTTTGCCTCCAAACTCTGGGGCTGGTTGTTTTCCCGGTAGCGGTGGGTCTGAATACAGTTTTTGACCCGTTTGGCGTATTCCTCGTCAAATCCGTGAGCCGTCAGGAAAGTGAATGCCTTTTCACCGCCCACGGCGGCATGGCAGAGAGCAGGATTCTCAAACTGCTCCTTCCGTCCGATATCGTGCAGCAGACAGGCGGCAATCAGGACGTCGTAATCCACATTGGTAAGGGTTTTCGCGATTTCCAGCGCGTGATATAAAACGCGGTAGACGTGCTCCCTGTCGTGGGCGCTGTCGTCCATGCAGGACAGCATATAGTTTTCCAGTAATGAATAGGTTTCTTTCGTCATGTTTTTCATCCCTCCAACAGCTTCAGCGCGGTCTGGTTTGCTGCGTTTGCCTGAGACATGACGGTATGATTCATCTGCTCAAGGATTTGGGTACACGAAAACTCCACCATCTCAGTCGCTATGTCGGCGTCTGCAAGACGGCTGTCGGCTGCTGTCGTATTCTCGCTTGTATTGGCATTGGCATTATACAGGTGTTCAAGCGCATTCTGATAGGCTCCATAGCGGACTCTTTGTTTGGAGACATAGTCGATGGCGCGATCGCACAGTAACATTGCCTCATCCGCATCTTTCTGGCTCATCACACTCACAACCACATTTTCGCCAAAAACCGCTGAGGTGCGCATGTCGGCGTAATCGATCCGGAAACGGTTCCCGCAGAACGGACCTGTCCGAAGATAGAGAAACGGGTTTTCTGTGGTTGAAAGTCCGCTGTGCATATCGCCGCTCGTAGGTGGTGTGGCTGCGCCTGTCTGTCCGTTCAGTTTAAGGAACCATGCGTCCTGTCCGCTTTTGTTTTATCTATGAGATCCTCGTCGTTGGAGCTGCTGTTGCCGCCCAGCAGAATATCACCGTTCCCGTCCTCGAAGATGAAACTGAAAGAGTCATTTCCGCTTCCGCCATGCACTTCATCCCAAATGATATCGCCAGAATCCTTGTCAATCATAAACACCCACGCATTTTCCCCGGAGTAGCCGGGCTTGGGGGAGACTTCCTCATCCATAGCACCCACTTTTCCGGCGATGACAAAACCGTTTGCCGTCTCCACGACACATTGCCCGGAATCATTCTTACTGCTTCCGTAGGAACGGTTCCAGACAGGTGTCAGGTTCTTGTCCAGTTTCATGACCCAGACATTTTTCCCGCGCGATTCGTCGAGCGAGGGCGCGTCTGTTCCGACCGAGTCTGTAATCTCGGCTTGTCCCACTACGAGATATTCTCCCGAGGCGGTTTCTATAATCTGATTGATGCCCTCGCCGTTGTTGTGATACTGGTTCGTGGAGTCCCCGAACAGCAACACCTTTTCAACGTCCCCGTTTTTATCAAATTTCGTGATAAAGGAGCTGTGGCTGCCGTTTCCGATGATTGTTGTCGGAGGCTTGCTGACGGTGCCGTCGTTGTTGCTCTGGCTGATGTTTTTTGAGGTTGTATAATTGCCTCCAATATATCCGCCGTCTGCGTCGACCTTTGTCAGAAGAGGGCGCCCCTGGTCGCCTCCCGCGGCAAGGTATCCGCCGTCCGCCGTGGCGGTGATAGAATTAAAGTTTTTTCTTCCGCCGTCTACTTTTGTGCTCCAGAGAATTTCACCGTCCGTTCCTACCTTAGTGATCCAGCCATTCTGCGTCCCTGCCGGAGAGCCCGGGGGCTAGATAAGTCTTTGTCATTGCTGCATGTGTTTCCGCAGAAAACCACAGTGCCGTCCGGATTATAGATGGCACTGTACATGGTGTCCCTGTCGGAACCGCCATAGGTAACGCGATTTGAGAGAGCATCGGAAACGGCGGGATCCATCACGGGTCCCGTACCGCTGTTTCCGATGCCCATCGCGCCTGTAGTTCCGCCGCAGAGCATATAGTGCTCGTTGAAGGAGGTTTTATAGGCGATTTGGTTGATTTCCGTGCAGAGTGCGTCGATCTCGGATTGGATGGCGGCGCGTTGGTATCGTTTGCCGCCTTGACGGACAGTTCGTGAATCCGCTGGAGAATGTTGTGAACCTCCTGCATGCCGCCCTCGCCGATCTGTACGAAACTGATGCCGTCCTGTATATTTTCATTTGCCTGATTTAAGCCGCGAATTTGCGCGCGCATCCTTTGAACGTCTTTGTCGTACCTTTGCTGTCTGCTGCCTATTAATTATTATATCGTATGTATGATATTAAAAACTTAGAGGAGAATAAAAAATATTACATTTTGTATTTGACCATCCTGAGGTGCAGCTAAAAAGGGACACTCATGAAAGAAGCAGAGTGTCCCTTTTGCGACGGCATCTCACCCCGGCTCCGAGATCCTGCTCACAGCCACATAAATCTCCGAAATTTTATACCATGTCGGGTAGTCCACGATCCCGTTTGGAGGCAGATTGAAGACGCTCTGGAAGACCCGGACTGCCTCGGCGGTGCGGGGACCGTAGACGCCGTCGGCGGTGACTCTCGGGATGGCGGGGTAATTCTGGGCGATGCGGTTTAACTGCTGCTGGATCTGCAGCACCTTATCCCCGGAAGCGCCAATGCCTAGATTGTAACCGGGCCACGAGGAGGGGACACCGGAGACAGAGACAGCGGTGTTGATATACATGTCGCTGCCGTAGTAATAGCGGATGATCTGGATCGGAGAGTAGCCTTCGTCACCCAGATATTTAGAGCCCCACTGGCTTAGACCATTGCACGTTACGTTCCTGCCGTCGCAGTAGGAGGTGAAGATGGGTTGGCGTACGCCGGGACGGGAGAGATAGTTGGCGAAAATGGAGTCCACCAGCCTGTCAATATTTTTGTAGATGTTGCGTCCGCGAATCCATTTCTGGTCGTAGGCTGTGGAGGAAGTGATCGTAAAGTTATAGCCTTTGTTCCTGTACAGAGAAACCTATGGTTTTAAGTAATGAAGAACAGGGAAGAAAAAAGAGGTATCTGTATAGGGAACTGGTGATAAAACCGGTGCCACGAAAATATAAGACTATGGGACAACCATATGAGATATTAGGCTTATAGATGACCAAAATATTGTAATATAAGGCACATAATAAAAATCGTTGCCATTATGACGATTCAGCGTTACCCTCACACCCTGTTAGAAACAGGGATAGGTGAGGGTATTTTATGTAACCAGTCAATTTAGATTATAATACATTCTCTACGGGATAATTGAGAAATGGGAAAAATCAATAAAGGCAAAATTGTCTTATGGGCAAGCGTGTCAAGGGCATGGTTTCAGTCTGATATCATAAGATACCTTAGTATTTCACAATTATAATTCATCGGTGATAAAGTTTATGCGGTTATCACGACAATCCGGCATAGGGAAGGAGGGCGGTCTTTTCACCTATCCAGGTTTATCAAATTTATGTTTATACTTATGGAAAAATCCGGCAACAGCCACGCCCGCGTGATTGGCAGAAACGGGGCAGGGAAAGGGTTATTATTTCACCGCGGGAGAAAAGGGAAACACAGGGAAAGAAAAAGATAGGTTGAAGATTGAAATGCGGAAGGGCATTGACATTATATGACAATGCTCCGCATTTCAATCAAGAATATCTTTCATTCCGTTACTGCATAAATTTGTAATTTCAATGATATTGCGGTATAATAATAGAAACATATAGATAGAAAGGGGGTTCCTATATGGCAGAGCGATTAACAAGGGAGCAGATGGCAGAAAAATATCCTAACACCTATTTAGGGATAACAAACATAAAATACGAAAATGATGATGGCGTAACCCTTGAATCAGCAGATGTGGTTTACACAGATAAAACAGGCAGAGAACTCTTGACAATGCAACTGGCAGGAAAAGAGGGGATAATACGTTGGTATACGAATGATAATGGTTTACCGACAGGTGTAGCGGGGGTATTATAATGCAGGTAACAATTCAGCTAGATAATAGAGCAAGGCGTCCAATAGCAAACTTAGAATGGTTTAAGGGCTGTCGTGCTTTGATAGATACAGGGTCGCTTTTTCCGATATGGAATGGCATTGGAGAAGATCTTGAACATAGCTTTAACGCGAAGCTTCAAAAAAGAGATGTAGCATTTAGGGGATTCGGTGGAGAAGCGAAGGGCGATTTATACAGAGTCAATTTTGAAATGAATGGACTGTATTATGTTGATATGCCAATAATAGCCAGTGAATTAGAGGGAGCCAACTGGAATATGATAGTATCAGCTACAATGTTAGATGGTACAACATACGAGATTGACACTGTAAATAAGAGATTGAACATAGATACCAAGGATAATCAACCAGTGCGAATATTAAGACTTTCAGATGATGATGATAAGTTATCAATATATTTTGCCGGGGCATATACAACAGTTGCCGGATATGAACAGAAAAATGCAAAATGCAGTATACAGGATATAGAAGCAAATTAAATAAATACACTTTTTTATAGAATTGATTATGAAGATACATATTTTTTCTGGGACACCACCCAAACAGTGAGTGTCCTTTTTCATATCCGAAACTCATATCGTTTCGCCGTCACTTCGTACAACATTGCGCATAAACTCTGGCTATTCCCACCACAGACACCACATTTTTCAGCGTTAGAATTTGATTGTAGTTAAGAAATGAAACAAAAAAACGTAGAA
>ERZ779637.79-NODE-79-length-67430-cov-17.691681_pt1 | contig 67430 bp, 44 predicted proteins | sample MGYA00514196_ERZ779637 | MGnify/ENA primary metagenome ERZ779637 (study PRJEB29562, sample SAMEA4376700) | mouse gut metagenome | isolation source: Cecum | study: EMG produced TPA metagenomics assembly of the A DSS colitis mouse model was used to assess the...
TTTTATGGTTCTCGCTGTGGTTGCCCAGATCATGACCGTCCGCCAGGATCGCCCTAACATCCTCGGGGTAGGACTCCACCCACCCGCCCGTCATGAAGAATGTCACCTTCACATTGTGTTTTTTGAGCGTTTCCAGAATACGGGGCGTGTCCTCGTTCCCCCACGCGGCGTCAAAGCTGAGCGCCACCTGTTTCTTATCCGTCTCCACACAGTAGATAGGAAGCTCTCTTCCATTCACGGAACTGCTCACAGTGATGGAATCCGGCAGAAATCTCACAATCCCCTGAATCAACGCCACAGACGCCAGCAGAAATGCCGCCGATTTCGCCGTCTGTATCGCCACATTCTTCAAAAACAGTTCCCGCTTATACTCCTTTTTGGTCTGGGAACGCTCCGCCGCACTCAATGAACCGCAGTACTGCCCGCATCCGCTGCGCTCCCGCTGTATATTATTTTCCAATTCCCCCATCGCAAGCCTGAACTTGTCGTTCCACTTTCTTTTTGTTGCCATAAAAAACTCCCGCATATATTCTCAATTCAAATATATGCGGGAGCTCATTAAATTTTGTATGCTTACAACATCTTCTTCATTTCATCTGCCACGAACTGTACTTTCGTGCCGACAATAACCTGCACCGCAGTCTTGCTGGGTCTCATAACGCCTGCCACGCCTGCAGACTTGATCTTCTTTTCATCTACCTGTGTATAGTCGTTAATTTCCAGACGAAGTCTTGTAATGCAGTTGTCAAGAGACTTCACGTTCGCCTTGCCGCCGAGACCTTCCAGAATGATGGAAGCCACTTCCGTGAAATCGTTGTTGGACAGAACCGCTCTCTTCTCTGCCTCCACATCGTCATCCTCTCTGCCGGGTGTCTTTAAATCAAACTTCACGATCGCGAAGCGGAACACCACATAGAAAATTGCGAATGCCGCAAGACCCAGAGGGATAATCAGCCATGTGCTCTGTGCTGCCGGCAGGGATGCCGAGAACAGAAGGTCGGTTGCGCCTGCCGAGAAGCTGAAACCTGCACGGAAGCCGAGCAGTACGGTAACCGTTGTGAAAATTCCGTAGAGCAGCGCATAAATCACATACAGCATAGGAGCAAGGAACATGAACGCAAACTCGAAAGGCTCTGTAACGCCGCAGACAAAGGAACAAACTGCCGCAGATGCAACCAGACCGATCGCAACTTTCTTCTTGTCGCTCTTCGCCGTGTGGATCATAGCCAGCGCCGCACCCGGAATACCGAACATCATACAAGGGAAGAATCCCGACATGTACATACCAAGGCTCCAGGTAACATCCGCACTTGTCTCACCTGCCCAGAAGTGGGTCAGATCGCCGAGACCGATGGTGTCAAACCAGAACACGTTATTCAGTGCATGGTGCAGACCTGTGGGAATCAGCAGACGGTTCAAGAATGCGTAAATACCTGCGCCTATTGCGCCCATTCCTACAATACCCTGACCTACTGCAATCAGTGCGCCGAACACGACAGGCCATACGAACAGCAGAACTGCCGATACAAGGATGGATACCACACCAGAAATAATCGCTACACAACGCTTGCCGCTGAAGAAGGACATCCAGTCCGGCAGCTTCGTGGACTTAAATCTGTTGTAGCAGGAAGCGCCAATCACACCTGCCAGGATACCGATAAAGGGATTTCCTATTTTCGCAAAAGCAAGCGACTTATTGGCGTCATCCGCGATGGAAGGCATCAGCGTCGTAACTGTGCCTACTGCCAACAGGTTCGTCATCATCAGCCAGGATGCCAGCGCCGCAAGACCTGCCGTACCGTCATGGTCATCCGCCATACCTACGCCTACACCGATAACAAAAAGCCACGCCATGTTGTCGATCAAGGCACCGCCCGCCTTCACAAGGAAGAATCCAAGAAGACTTAAAAATCCTGTCCCGGCGATGTCACCGCCCTGCATTGTCTCCGGACACAGCGCATATCCGATTCCCATCAAAATACCGCAGATCGGCAGACACGCCACCGGCAGCATCAGGGATTTTCCCAGTTTCTGTAAATATTTCATCATAAGCACTACCTCCCAATTATTTTATAAGTTTTCTTCAAAGAATTTAGCGAGCGCTTCATACGCGGCATCTTCATCCTCGCCCTCAATACGGCAGACAACCTCCGCACCCTGCTTGATTCCGAGCCCCATCAGCATAATCAGTTTTTTCGCCTCAGCGCTTTTCCCTTCGGACTCGATCGTAATCCTGCTGGCAAACTCGCCCGCTTTCTTTACCAGCAGACCTGCAGGTCTGGCATGCAGCCCCACCGGATCCTTGATTACATAAGTAAAATCCCTCATTTCTTTATCCTCCCTCCTTAAATTTTTATATGATCCCCCGGAAGCTCACCTATATCCGGGAGCATATTTACGGCAGCTCTCTCACCGCACTGCGTACCTTGAGTACCGCTGAAGCAGCAACGCTGAGCTCATCCACACCGATCTTCAAAAACCACTCCGTAAGTTCTGTGTCCGCGCCAAGCTCCCCGCAGATGCCCACCCAGATGCCCGCCTCGTGGGCGTTCTTCACAGTCATCTCGATCAACCGCAAAAGCGCCTCGTGATGGGTGTCGCAGATCCCTTCCAGCTTCTGGTTCTGACGGTCTACCGCCAGCGTATACTGTGTGAGATCATTGGTTCCGATACTGAAAAAGTCCACTTCCTTCGCCAGCCTATCGGAAATCACAGCCGCCGCCGGCGTCTCGATCATAATGCCAAGCTCCGCTTCCCCAACAGGATAACCTTCCTTTGTAAGCTCCTCCTTCACCATCTCCACGATCTGCTTGATCCGCTTAACCTCATCCACAGATATAATCATGGGGAACATGATTGCCAATTTCCCGTGTGCTGCGGCACGGTAGAGTGCGCGAAGCTGGGTGATGAATATCTCCTCCCTGTCCAGACAGATGCGAATCGCCCGGTAGCCGAGCGCCGGGTTTTCCTCCGGATCCAGCCCGAAATAGTCCACCTTTTTGTCCGCACCGATATCCAGCGTGCGGATGACCACTTTTTTCCCTTCCATCTTTTCGAGGACAGCCTTGTAACTCGTATACTGTTCCTCCTCCGAGGGGAACGTGTCCCTGCCCAGATAGAGGAACTCGCTGCGGAAAAGACCGATCCCTCCGGCATCCGCCGCACATGCCTCCTCCGCGTCCTTCACATTTCCGATATTGGCGAAAATGTCTATCCGTTTTCCGCTCTTCGTGACATTGTCCTGCCCCTTAAGCTTTTCAAGCGCCTCCAAGTCAGCTATCCACTGGTTCTTGCGCACCACCTTTTCGGACAGGATTTCCTCCTCCGGCTCCACCAGAAACTCGCCCTCAAACCCGTCCACCACGCAGGTCTTTCCGTGCAGCTCATCCGCAAGGGGGACATCCACGCACACCAGTGCCGGCAGGTTCATGCTCCTCGCCAGAATCGCCGTGTGGGAATTTGCCGAACCTTTTACCGTCACAAATCCGAGTATCTTCGTCTTGTCAAACTTCACCGTCTCGCTGGGTGTCAGATCGTCCGCCACTAAAACGACGGGCTCCTCGGACCTTATCTCCTCCTCCGGCAGATCCAGCAGGATGCGGATCACCCGCCGGGAGATATCCTTAAAATCCGCCGCCCTTCCTCTCATGTACTCGTCATCCATCGCCGCAAACATCTCGGCAAACTGCGTCCCTGCAAGGTCAACCGCATACACCGCATTATAACCGTCATCTATCTCCCCCGCAGCGGCATCCAGATAATCCTCATCCTCCAGCAGCATTTTATGCACATCGAAGATTGCGGCGTGATCCTCGCCCACGTTCGCAAGCGCCTCGCCATAAAGCCTCGTAAGCTGCGCCTTCGCCTGCTCCACCGCTGCGAGGAAACGTTCCTTCTCAGCAGCCGGATCCGAAATTTTCTGGTCGGTCACCTGAATATCCGCCTTCTGATAGAGGTAAACCCGTCCTATGGCGATTCCCCTCATCACGCCTTTTCCGATATATCGTTCCATTCATACCTCCCCAAAAACAAAGTCAGTCTTTTCTTTTTATAATATTTATAATAACATCCCCAACCGTCCCCTGACCGCCCTTTGCCATCCCGATCTCCGAAAACTCTTCCGTGTTGCAGACGACAACAGGTGTGATAATGTCATATCCTTCGGATTTGATCTGTTCCAGATCGGCTTCCAGAAGCAGGTCACCCTTTTTCACCTGCTGCCCTTCCTCCGCATGGATGGTAAAATGTTTCCCATTCAGCTTCACCGTATCCAGCCCGATATGCAGCAGTATCTCCACCCCGTCCGCAGAGGTGAGCGCCACCGCGTGCCCAGTGGGAAATACTGTGGTGACCGTACCGTCAACGGGCGAAAAGAACTGGTTTTCTGAGGGAATAACTGCCGCTCCCTGTCCCAGAATCTCCTCGGAAAAGGTGGGATCGCTCACCTCGCTGAGTGGAACAAGCTTTCCCGCCACCGGAGCAACGATCTGAATCCTCTCTTCCTTTGTTCCGAAAATATCTTTAAAAAGTCCCATGCCGCACTCTCCTTTCTAAATAAAAAAGCCGGGCAGCCACGCGCACCCGATTGTAAAAGCTCCGCGTTCTCATCCGCAAACTGTACGCCTGCTATCTTTACTATTATATATACCAAACGCGAAGACCCTTCCTTTTTTACATTTTTGCCATATTTTCTTTCATATGTTTCTACTACTATAGCATTTTAAACAATTTGTGTCAACAATATAAAATATTTGTCGCTGTTTTGCCCTTATTTATTTCTATTTTACTCCCTTTTTTGTGTATTTTAGACATTTTAATACTCGTGGGCATATTTTTATGACAAAGTCAAGAAAAATCTGAAAATTTTTAAAAATTTTTCTCCAAACCTCTTTACAAATTAACGGAAAAGACGAAATAATAGATATAAGAATAATCTGCGGCAAACACATATATGACATGGATGTCAACTATCAAGACAAGGAGGGTACTGACAATGGGAATCAATTTAAACGGTTTAAATTCTGGAATGGCAGACACATACTCTGCGCTGCTCGGCGGCATGGGCGGCGGTGACGACGCCGGCGGGATGGGATCTCTGCTCAGCGATTACGCCGCCATCAAAAACGGCAGCTACGGCAAGATGATGAAGTCTTACTATGCGAAAATGGAAAAACAGGAGGCGGAGGAGTCCGGCAAAACCGATTCCAAGAAGGCAGGCAAAATCAAGGATAACGCTTCCGCGTCGGCGGCACGCTCCCTTTATAGTTCCGCTTCCGCGCTCTCTTCCCTGAACTATGACGATCGCAGCGAGGAGAACATCAACAAGATTACGGACTCTGTCTCCTCTTTCATCAAGGATTACAACAGCCTGATGAAGAGCGCGGCGAAGAGCGAGAACACCACCGTACAGAAACAGGCGGAGTCCCTGTATAACTCCTACTATACAAACTACAAGCTGTTCTCCAAAGTCGGCATCACCTTAAACTCCGACAAGACGTTGTCTCTCGACGAGGACACCATGAAGAAAGCGCTTCAGGACACAGAGCACGGGAAGGGCGCTACGGTAAAGACACTGTTCGGCGGCATCGGCTCTTTCGCCGACAAGGCAGCCAACAAGGCGAGCCAGATTTACCGTGCCGCGGGCGACGGCGAGGCGGTTACCTCCTCCAAGGCAAAATACGCGGGCGGTTCTTCCTCCACAAGCACCTCGGGTACGTCCTCCACGAAGGATAAAGACAAGAACAAAACCGTCACGGATTCCTCCACGGCTTCTGCGGCGAACTCGCTCTACAAGTCCATCGAGAATCTGAGCGCAACGAATATCACAAACAGCAATAAGGAAAACGTCTATAAAGCGTTCTCCGCTTTTGTGAAAGATTACAATGAACTGATTAAAAACACCGACAAGAGCGCAAACAGCAACGTTGTCAATCAGGCTTCCTACCTCAAGAGCCTGATCCGCAACAACAAGAGCTCTTTTTCCAAAATGGGCGTGACCGTAAACTCCGATAAGACGCTCTCCATCGATGAGAAGAAGTTTAAGGACGCGGATATGAGCGGCGTAAAGAATCTGTTCAGCGGCGCATACTCTCTGGCGGAGAAGATGACGGACAGGGTAAACAATATTTACCGCTACGCTACGCAGGGGGAGGCTCTGGACAAAAAAACCTACGACAACAACGGCGGCGTGAACATGCCGACCATGGATTCCGTACTGGACACGATTGTATAACAAATCGGGCTTTTACACACTCGGATAATCCAAAAAAGGCGGAGCCGGAAAACCGGTTCCGCCTTACTTTTATGCAATTACTGCATTTTTATGCAAAGGGATTCTCTGTCGGATAAGGCAGGCTCTTCGGCTGATTGTAGCCGATCTCGCTCACATCCACACCGATGTACTTGAATACCTCATACAACGCCTTGCCGTAGTGACCGAAAGCAACCGCGCCGTGATGAGGGTAGTTCTTTTCAATCAGCACATGACGGTAGAATCTGCCCATCTCGGGGATAGCGAACACACCGATACCGCCGAAGGACTTGGTCGCCACAGGAAGAACCTCGCCCTCCGCCACATATGCGCGCAGGATGTTGTCAGCCGTGCTCTGCAGACGGTAGAAGGTGATGTTGCCGGGAACGATATCGCCCTCGAGCGTACCCTGCGTCACTTCCTCGGGCAGGGATCTTGCCATGATCATCTGGTACTCCATACTGCACTTGGACAGCTTCTTGGAGCAGGTATTTCCACAGTGGAAGCCCATGAAAGTATCGGTAAACTTGTAGTCGAACTTGCCCTCGATGGACTCTTTGTACATATCCTTCGGCACAGAGTTGTTGATGTCGAGCAGCGTTACGATATCGTCGCTTACCGCCTCGCCGATGAACTCGCTTAAGCAGCCATAGATATCCACTTCACAGGATACCGGGATGCCTCTGCCGGTCAGACGGCTGTTCACGAAGCAGGGAACGAAACCGAACTGGGTCTGAAATGCAGGCCAGCACTTTCCTGCGATCGCCACATACTCACGATAACCCTTATGCTCCTCGATCCAATCGAGCAGGGTCAGCTCATACTGCGCAAGCTTAGGTAGGATTTCGGGCCTGTTGTTGCCGTCACCAAGCTCTGCTTCCATATCCTTCACCACATCGGGAATACGTGGATCGTCCGCGTGCTTATTGAATGCTTCAAACAGGTCAAGCTCAGAGTTCTCCTCAATCTCGATGCCGAGATTGTAAAGCTGCTTGATGGGCGCGTTACATGCGAGGAAGTTGAGCGGTCTGGGACCGAAAGATATAATCTTCAAGCTGGAGAGTGCCACGATCGCCCGTGCAATCGGCACGAACTCATTGATCATATCCGCGCAGTCCTCAGCATCCCCTACAGGGTACTCCGGGATATACGCCTTCACGTTTCTGAGCTTCAAGTTATAGCTTGCATTGAGCATACCGCAGTAAGCGTCGCCGCGCCCCTGAATCAAATCGTTCTGGGATTCCTCAGCCGCGGCAACGAACATCTTGGGACCCTCAAAGTGCTTTGCAAGCAGCGTCTCGGAAATTTCCGGACCAAAGTTGCCAAGGTACACACAGAGTGCGTTACAGCCGTTGTCCTTGATATCTTTCAGAGCGTTGACCATGTCGATCTCGCTCTCGATAATGCAGACAGGGCACTCGTAAATGTCCGCCGCATCATACTTCTTTGCGTAAGCCTCAACCAGCGCTTTTCTTCTGTTGATCGCAAGAGACGCCGGGAAACAGTCACGGCTTACCGCCACGATACCAATTTTTACCTTCGGTAAATTGTTCATATCTTATATCCTCCTTTTAACCGGTGCTGCCGGTATATTATACAATTTCTCAATCACGGATATCCAAATTTTTTCCTACCAGTCCGATATGCGCGCCCGCGTCGAGCCCGCCTTCCTCGTGACCGATCAGCCATTTGTTCTGCGCCGTAATCAGGGAATCCTCCCATCCCTCGTGGCTTTCCTCGAGAGGATAGTTGGTGCCCGCCGGGAGCACGATGCCTACCTTGAAACCGCCCTCGTTTGCACTGCAGGGCGCATAGTGCAGGGTCGTCGCGTAAATCTCCACAGCCGTACCCGCCTCCACGAGAAACGCCTCCATCTTCGCGGTCTCGTACTTGAAGTCGTCGGTGATATCCTGCTGCATACCGACAATCAATACTGCGTCCGTTGCCGCCACGTTGATCTCGGAGCTCCTGTGGTACTCGACCGCGTTCAGCTTATAGTTATGACCGTTGCAGTAGCCCACCTCGATCGGCAGTTCGCCGTAAGTTCTTCTCTGTAACGCCTTAGCCGCCGTCGTCTCCTCCAGCGCCTTGATGGAAGGCTCGTAAGCCACACCGTCAGGCAGCGGCGTCTCCCTCTTGATCGCCTCCACGAGATCGGTGAAGTCGATCCCCTGTACGACCCTGCCATACTTACGAAATGACGGGTCTGTCACTTTTTTGATCTCCATCTGTAACACACTCCTTTCCTCTCTTTTCTATTTTCAGTCAAATCCAATTCCGCTTTCCTTAAGCCGCAGTCTTGCAACGGTATGCCCTCAACCGTTCCACAATCCCCGCGCGATAAATCCCATATGCCAAAAGCGTCAACAGTGAAACAAGTTCCGCCGCCCGCCAGTACCACGGTTCATGAAACGCCATATGAAGCGTTCCGCTGTAATTTGCCGGCACTGTGACTGCAACACGTCCGTTATCTCCCTGAGCCGTTTTCAGCGCCTCCTTACTTTCGACATCAAACGATCGATATCCGCTATAATAAACAACCGGCAGCAAAATATCCTGCTCCTGTTTTGTCGGGTTTGTAACGGATACATCAAACGTCAAATACTCTCTCTTTATATCATCAACCTGCAGCGACTCATCATATTCCACGTTCTTTGTCAGGCAATCCATATCCGTCACAGCGGGCAGATATTCTGCTCTTCCCATTTCAAAGTTTCCCTGCCCGATCTCCAGATCGATATAGTCTAAATAAACCGACTCTGTCATAACCGTTTCAAAATAACTGAAATCCTGATAGAGAACAAAGCAGCAGAGCAAGCCGGCAATCATATACATACTTTTCTGTTCCAGCAGCTTCATCGAAAAGCACACCGCGCAGAAACATGCCGCAATCGCTGTCGCTATGCCAAAAAAGCGATGCTGATACTGTATTGTCGTAAAATATTTCAGAAAAATCGTATGAATCTTCGCTATCCGGACTATCGGGAACAAATCCGTACATACCCAAAAAGCCAAAACGGTAAAAGCCAAAAATACTCTGCTGTACCCCGTCATCTTATCCTTTTTTTGCAAAGGTATCGTCACAACATAGAATAAAATTACGAATAAAATAGCCAGGTCTATATGATAATCCGGATTAAGAAAAAGATTATATATACTTCTTCCGCCTCCGTTTGCCATAAAAGGCACTAACCTTTCGTAAGAGGCACTGTTTCCTACACTCCTTCCAAGTTCCGTATTGATGCGAAGCTTCTCCGTAAACATATAGTTTATAAACGGAACCAAAAACCATAAATTCAATAAAATCGATGCGCCTACAGCTTTCACAAGCTCCAGAAATGTATTTTTGCGAAATACCCTCTTTATCATTATCAGGCAGACCAAAACCGAATAAGCGCCGACGATCAGACAACTGAGGATATGGGTCATCAATAATCCAGTAAAACCAACCGTCAACAATATCCATATCCGCTTATACTCCTGACTTGATGTATCTTCGGTAAAAACCAAGAAAAATCCCGCTATGACAAGCGGATAAAAAACCGCCGCACCGCAGTTGCCCATCATGGTCGTCGTATATAACAATGATAAATTTGCCGTACTGCCGACGTACAAAACACTCCCCACCATGGCAGCGACATCATTTTTTGCAATTTTCTTAAAAGCATAGAAAGATATGAAAACGTTAGCAATATGAACAACTTCCGAATAACATTTATAAGCATCCTGCAATGTAAAACCCACTATCCGCAGAACGGCGGGAAAATACAAAAAAATGTCCCCATAAAAGACGGAAGAAGCATACCCGTATCCGTTAAGCCATTCCGGCTGGATTTTTACGGGGAACTGCCCTGCCAGCAATCCCCTGTATAACCCCTCAATCCGCTGCAGGTGAAAGACCAGATCCATATTGGGAGGTTCCGATAATCCACTCCGATACATCGGCAGACCTACAAAAAACGCTGTAAAAGTAAGTACCAGAAATACCGTTTTCCGCTCCGGATTCCATGCCGTAAAGTAATTAAAATAAAACCATACCAAAAAATTCAGAAACACAAGAAAAAACGCCAGACAAAACAGCGGATATATATATGTCAGTTTTGTAGGAATTACACGTACCTGCAGCAACTGCACATAATCGCCCTCTACTGCATCTCCTGTTAATCTGAGTTTAAACCGTACTGCAGAATCATCACGCATCCTCACCCTGTAAAAGAGGCTGCCCTCATCAGGGTTCACAGTAAACTCATCATCATCAACCAAATCGGTTCCCGCTCCGCGCCCATAAACGAGACCGGCTTTCGCAATGCCATGCTCCGCATAAGTCGCTTCAAAATAGTATATTCCCGCTTTTAGCTGAATTTCCGGCGTAACAACGGCCCTTTTATCCGTATAGGAGGGATCCATGTATCCGCCCGCCTCATAGCGTCCCCCTACATCCTGCACCTCCATATCATCGGACGAAAAAACCATTTCCTCTTTAGAATATGTCCCTATAGAATAAACCGCATATATCAAAAAGACAGCTAACTCTATAGCAAATAAAATCGATTTTTTGAATGGAATCATTTTCCTCTCCTTCATGACCATTCTACATATTCAATTTCTTAAACAATTCCTTACAGGTCGGATAAATCTGCTTAAACTGCTGATATCTCTTCTCGTATTTCTCCACAAGCGCGGGTTCCGGCTCCACCGTGTCCACAATCTTAACGATCTTCGCCGCAGCCTCCTCCACGTTCCCGTACTCGCCGCATGCCACAGCCGCCAGCATCGCGCCGCCCATAGCAGGTCCCTCCTCGCTCTCGATCACGTCCACTTTCAGGTTCATGACATTGGCGATCATCCGCTTCCAGAGCGGGCTCTTCGCGCCGCCACCGCAGATCTTTGTGCGCTCGATATGAATGCCGAGGGACCTCGCCACCTCAAGGGAATCTCTCAGCGCAAATGCCACGCCCTCCAAAACCGCCTGTGTCATGTCCGCTCTCGTGGTATCCATGGTCATGCCGATAAAAGTGCCTCTCGCGTCGGGATCGTTATGCGGGGAACGCTCTCCCATCAGATAAGGCAGAAAATACACATGGTTCTCTCCCAGCTTGTCGTCGGTGATCGCCTTCTGCTCATCCGCATATTTCTCCGTGCCGATGATATCGTCCATCCACCACTTATTGCAGGATGCCGCGCTGAGCATACAGCCCATCAGATGATAGTGCCCGTCCGCATGGGCAAAGGCATGAAGGGCGTTGAACTTATCCACCCCAAACTTGTCTGACGAAATAAAAATGGTGCCGCTGGTACCGAGAGAGATATTGCACATGCCGTCTCCCACCGTACCTGTTCCCACAGCAGCCGCAGCGTTGTCGCCACCGCCCGCCGCAACCTTCACATTCTCGGGAATGCCAAGCTCTTTCGCGATCTCCGGCAGCACGCATCCCACGGTTTCGTAACTCTCATAAATCTTCGCAAGCTGCTCTTCCTTCACGCCGCAGATGTCGCACATCTCCTTAGACCAGCAGCGGTTCTTCACATCGAACAGCAGCATACCCGAAGCGTCGGAAACGTCCGTGCAGTGCACCCCCGTCAGCTTGTACGCAATATAATCCTTCGGGAGCATGATCTTTCTTATCCGCGCAAAATTCTTCGGCTCCTTGTTCTTCACCCAGAGCACTTTCGGCGCGGTAAATCCCGTAAAGGAAATGTTCGCCGTATACTCGGACAGCTTATCTTTTCCGATCTCGTTATTTAAGTAATCGCACTCCTCCGTGGTTCTCCCGTCATTCCAGAGAATCGCGGGGCGGATCACCTCATCCTTCTCATCCAAAATCACAAGCCCGTGCATCTGTCCTCCGAAACTGATGCCCGCAATCTGGCTCTTGTCCACACCGGCAATCAGCTCCTTAATGCCCGCAATGCTCTGCTCATACCAATCCTCCGGCTTCTGCTCAGACCATCCCGGATGCGGAAAATAAAGCGGATATTCCTTCGATACGATATTTACGATCTTCCCGTTCCCCTCCATCAAGAGAAGCTTCACGGCGCTTGTTCCCAAATCTACCCCGATATACAGCATTTTTACCCTCCCATACTTTTCAGTTAAATTTTTCCGTGCCCGTGCACGATATCTCTGTTTCCATGATAAGCCGTCCAGCCCGCAAAAGCAATACCGTATATTTTTTTCGTAACTTTACACAAATTGCGGCAGAACGCATTGTCTATTTCCACTTGATATGCTAAAGTGAAAAAAACCGGAAAAGGAAATCCCACTATGGCGACCATCAAGGAAATCGCGGCTCTCGCCGGCGTATCCCGGGGTACGGTAGACCGCGTGTTAAATCACCGCGGCGACGTCAATCCCCAGACAGAAGAAAAAATCATGAAGATCGTCCGCGCCCTCGACTACAAGCCGAACAAGGCGGGCATCGTTCTCGCCGCCCAGAAAAAAAATTTAAAGCTGGGCGTTGTGCTTTTGGGCGTCGGCAACCCGTTCTTTGACGATGTTCTCGCCGGCGTGCGCGAAAAAGCGCAGGAACTTGCCGGCTACAACTGCAGCGTACTCATAAAGCAGACGGAGTACAGCCTAAAGCAGCAGCTCGACGCCATAGACGCGCTGCTTGCGGAAGGGATAAACGGGCTTGCCATCTCCCCCTACAACGACAGCGCCGTGCGCAAAAAAATCGACAGCCTCAGCGACGCCGGGATTCCCGTGGTAACTTTGAATACCGATATCGAAAACGCCAGCCGGCTCGCCTATGTGGGCAGCAATTTTTACCGGTCCGGCGAGACAGCCGGCGCCCTGATGCGGCTGATGACGAAAGGGGAAGTGCACGTCGGCATCGTTTCCGGCTCGCAGAATATCCTCTGCCACACGGAGCGTATCGCCGGCTTTGCCCATATCGTCGCGTCACACCCTAATATCCGCATCGTGGATACCGTGAACAGCAACGATGACGATCAGGTAAGCTTCGAGCTTACAAAAAAACTCCTCTCCGACCATCCCGAAATCAACGCCTTTTACTTTACCGCAGGCGGCGTATACGGCGGCTGCAGAGCGATCGAGACTTCCGCGCAAAAAAGCGACACAGTTGTCATAACAAACGACCTCGTTCCCACTACCCGGGAATATATGGAAAAAGGACTGATCGCAGCCACTATCTGCCAACAGCCCTTTCAACAGGGTTCCCTTCCTCTCTCAATCCTATTCTCCTGTTTGGCAGCAGGAGAAATGCCCGTCTCAGAAAACAATTACGTGGATGTGGACATCCGGATCAGGGAGAACCTGTAGTCTCTAAGAACTCCTTCTCAAACTGCCCTGCCGGAGTGGGTTTCCCGAAATAGTAACCTTGTATCATATCCGGCTTGGTAGCCATCATTTTTGAAAGTTCTTCCTTCTCCTCAATCCCCTCCATGCAGACAGCCGAACCCAGACTGTGCACCATATCTATGATGTGGCTGATGATATTGTAATCGTATTCGTTCTTAAGCGCCTGAACCACAAAAGTTCTGTCGATCTTCACTGTCTTCGCGTCGATCTCCTTCAGGTAGCGCATATTGGAATAACCTGTCCCGAAATCATCCAGCGCCAGATCAATCTTTCTCGACTTCAAGTCCTTAAACAGTTCTTTGATTCTGTCGTTCGTCTCGATATAGCCGCTCTCCGTCAGCTCCAGCACCAGACTTTCCGGATCCAATCCCACTTCCTCGATACAGCGCTCCACGTCCCGCATCATATCGCTCTTGTAGAGCTGCACATAGGACAGATTGACATTGATGTGGAACTCGGGTATGTACTCTTTCCACTTCTTGCACATCCTCGCCGCCTCCCAGAGCACATACTGCCCTACCGGGATAATCAGCCCGCTCTCCTCCAAAACCGGAATAAAGACTGCCGGCGATACATTGCCAAACTTCTCATTTTTCCACCGAAGCAGCGCCTCCGCGCCGATCAGCCTGTAATCCTCCGCTGAGACAATCGGCTGGTAATACACCTCAAAGCCCCGGAAATCATGACTGACATCCTGTCTGAGAAGCTTACGGATGTCGAGCCGTTCCAGATATACGTCATACGCCGCCCGGTCAAACGCCACCATCTGGTTTCTGCCGTTGCGCTTCGCCTCATTCAAGGCAAACTCCGTAAACCGCATGATTTCCTCCACGGTTGTGCCCGAAAAATCTCCCTCAATCACACCCGCAGACACGGTGTAAAAGCGGCTGTACTCCTTATTCTTGGCAGTGGCGGCTATGGTCCTCTGAATCTGCCTGTAGATGGCGCCCGGATCCTTCACCTCACCCTTCCCGGTGTCCACAATCATAAACTCATCCGCAACCAGACGATAAATATCCACGCTCTCATCCACGGTTTTTATCATGCACTCCGCCAGCTCGCGCAGTACCTCGTCGCCGGCTTCCACGCCTTCTTTTTCATTGATCTCTTTAAAATTGTCAATGCCGACACGCATCAGATACCGAACCGTCTCCGGCTGGTCCCGAAGCGTCGATTCCATATTCAGCCGGAATCTCGCCTCCCTGCGCAGCCCTGTGATATTATCCGCCTTCGCCTTTGTCCCCAGCTCGCTGACAGACCCGATTAGCAGCCTGTGACCTTCCGTACCCGTCACCACCGTGCCGCGGCAGCTGATCCAGACCACACGACCCATGCGATCCAGCCAACGGTATTCCAATGTATGATTATCCTGCTCACCCGAGCGGCATTTCTCGATATCAGCCGCCACCATTTCATAATCAGAAGGATAAATTATTTTCTTTAAGGTTTCCGTACAATTCTCAATCACTGTAGAGTGGAAGGGAAACCGCTTCGTCGCTTTCTCCGCCAACATGTAAATGTCCATATTCAAATCCAGTATATACATATAGGCGTCAGAAGACTGCTGCATAATTTCAATGACTGACCGAATCTGTTCCAGCGACATACCCTGTAACGCACTCAGGTAACTCATCTTATGTACCAACGCCCGCCACCCCGTCGCGGCGTCGGCTGCACCCCCTTCCCTTATATTTATTCATTTTAAACGTTTACGTTTAATATTCTTTCATTATACTTCCCGCTCCATATATTGTCAAACTATTTCTGTGTATTTTGCATAAAATTTTAGATTTTTCCTTTTTTATTTTTGTTGAATGCCAACAATTACTTGACTTAATATCACACACGAAAACTATTCTATACAAAGACCCACGGTTTTGATATACTTGCAGTATACAGAAATTCCGAAATGCGAAAGGATCAGTGTGAAATCATATGAATAAGAAAAAAGCAGTCGTCTCCCTCGGGCACGAGGCGCTCGGTTATACAATTTTAGAACAGTGGGACGCGGTGAAAACGACCGCCAAAGCCCTTGCGGATCTGGTGGAAGCCGATTACCAGCTCACCATCACACACAGCAACGGGCGGCAGGTCAGCATGATCCACAAGGCGATGACGGAGCTTCGCCGGATTTATACCGACTACACTCCCGCTCCCATGTGTGTCTGCTCCGCCATGAGTCAGGGCTATGTGGGGTACGATATCCAGAACGCGCTCCGCGCCGAGCTGGTGGGACGCGGTATCGTAAAGACCGTCAGCACCATTCTGACTCAGGTGACCGTCGATCCTTACGACGACGCCTTCTACACCCCGACCAAGGTGATCGGACGGTATATGTCCGCGGAAGACGCAGACGCGGAGCTCAAAAAGGGAAATTTTGTGAAAGAAGAACCGGGCAAAGGATTCCGCCGCGTAGTCGCCGCTCCCCGTCCCATTGATATCGTGGAAATCGACGCCATCCGCACGCTTGCCGAAGCCGGTCAGATCGTGATCGCCTGCGGCGGCGGCGGTATTCCCGTCATCGAGCAGAATCATGTTTTAAAGGGCGCATCCGCGGTCATTGAAAAGGACGCCGTCGCCGGAAGACTTGCCGCAAGCCTTCATGTTGACGAACTGATTATCCTGACAGGCGTGCCCTGCGTGTACCGGAATTTCGGAAAACCGGACCAGCAGGCGATTCCCTCCCTCACCGTCGCGCAGGCGAAAGAGCTGTGTGAAGAAGGACAGTTCGAGGCGGGCACTATGCTGCCGAAGATAGAAGCAGCCATCACCTATCTGGAGGAAAATCCGCTCGGAAAGGTGTTGATCACCTCCCTCGGCGACGTAAAGGAAGCCCTGAAGGAAAAGAGCGGCACAATCATCACCGCCTAAATAATTTTGCACATACACAGAGCCGGGAAACGTTCTCCCGGCTCCTTTTTATCCGCTCTATTTCCTCTTCGACTCCCCGATTGCCAGAAGCAGCGCCCCGATCATAATGCAGAAGTCCGACACATTGAACACAATTTTTCGGAGACGCGCGTTTTTCACGGGGAAACTGACGTAATCCACCACGTATTTCCTCGTCAGGCGGTCGTAGGTGTTGCTGTAGGCGCCGCCCAGCAGAAGAGCCAACCCTACCTTGAGGGTAGAGTTTCCCCGAAAACTGAACGTACCGAGAAAAATCACGGTCATAAACAGTGTCAATCCGAGCGACAGCATGGTCACTAGTCCCTGCCTACCTTTCCCCATGTCCAGAAAAGCGCCTTTGTTGTGATATTTCCTGATCAGAAGTCTTCCCTTGCAGAAGGGTTTTTCTTCCCCATCCTCAAAACTCTTTTCAATATGATTTTTCAACAGCAGATCCGACACAAAAATAACGCATGCCAGAGCCGCAAAGCCGATTGCCGCCATATCGCACCTCCCGTCCGATTCTGTCTATCAATCTACATCCTCCCCGCCGCTGAAACGCGGAGGAAAATCCTGCTCCCCGGATTCAATCCGGTCAAAATAATCATCCATCGCCGCCAAACGTTCCAAAACATACTGTTTAAACGTGGAAAGCCGCGTTTCATCCGCCACATAGCTGCCGTTAACCCAGCGTTCCCTGTCCCTGACATATGCGCCGGAATCAAAAATCTGCGCTTCAAAACTATCTAACTGTTCCAGAAGCGCTTCCTCCGACCATGCCCCGGCACGCAGCTCCCGGTATCTTGCCAGATAGCGCTCCCGCACTTCACGATTCCCGTTGCACAGAAGCTCATAGAGACTGCCGCTCGTCCAAATCACTGAATCCTCCGGTGTAAGCGCGTAAGGCACCGTGTAATTGTGCTCCTCAAACACCCAGATATTCCCCCATGTGATATCAAGATCCCACGGCGTATAGAGATAGCGGTACCCGCCCTCCTCCGTCTTTCTCGCCGTGATATACATATTTTTTGTGAAAGGTCCCTTCGCATTGTCCTCACCCTGCACCAAATTCAGGAAAAGGTGCATATCAATACTGTTGTCAAGATCAATGCTTTCCAGAAGCCACGCGTCGTCATCCTGGTGATTCAGGATACCCTCGTAAAACTCGCACAGCCGCTTCCACTTTTCCGCCTCCCGATCCGCGCTCAATTGTCTGGAGGATATCTCATAATCCTGAATGGTTCCCTCCTCCGTCCATGTTACCGGATACTCACTGCAGTAATTTACTTTTTTATAAATGCAGCCATTGTCCGCGCCTGCGTTTACTCCCATCTGTTTGTCGTCAATCTTGTAACCAAACGCGTAAAGCCCCTCGTACATCCCGTTGATAAAAAGCTCTATATAACGGTATTCCACGCCGTTATCAATGCCGAAAGAATTATTCATGGCACAGGAATTTTTCCAGAGATTACAGGAAAATACGTTTCTGATTTTCTCCTGATCATTATAACCGGCATACAGCACCCAGTCGTCGTCCCGCCGCATCCCCAAAAGGGAAAGTTTTTTCGACAGTTCGACTTTATATCCCGTTTTTTCATAGCTGCGGGTAGTACGTCCCCTTCGGGATATCGTCCCGGCAGATTCCCAGCTCCTCACCCTTGTGTCGGCGCGGTTATCAAAGAGCGTCATCTCCATTTGGACGTCCGCGTCAGACATATATCCCTCCGCCTCAATGCTCATAAGCGGCAGCGTCGTCACCACCAGCGTATATGGTTCATAGGCTTCGTCATTGTATGCCATACAGGTGATTTTTCGCCCGGAGGAAACCAATTCATCCGTGATCCCTTCCTCCCTGACGGAAAATTTTACTCCTCCCCCTGTTTTTCTCAGAGTGACAACCGGGTTATATCCGTGTTCGTCATCTTCCGGCACAGAATAATAGAACGTATGCGACATACGGTCGTAAAACAGGGATTCGCCGCCAAACATAATTTCCTTCAACAGCTCCCCGTCACATTCCCGGCGCCCGCTTACAATCCCATCATAGACCGCCTCGTCCAAAATATAATTTTCCAACCGATCCGATTCGCCCACCCTTATAAACAGCCACATAAATGCCATCGCCAGCAGCGATAAGACCGCCAACCCTATCTGTTTTCTACCCATTTCGTCTCTTCCCGAACTGTAAAACCACCCGCAGGCTTCTCCTCAGCGTGATCCAGAGGGGATGGGGCACGCCGTTTTTTTGAAGCGCAAACCACCCCTCTTTGAAGGACACCAGATAATTCGTAAGCCCCGCATTGCTCGTACCGCCGTAGAACATCGCCACCAGCGTCTCCGGCACATACGCCAGTTTATTTTCCGGCTCCTTCAAAAAACGCACCATAAACTCGTAGTCCGCCGCACAGCGGTAAGAAGTGTCGTACAACCCGTATGTCTCATACACCTCCCGCCGCAGAAAAAGGGTCGGATGCCCCGGCATCCAGCCCTCCGAAATCCGTCCCTGTCCCATGCGCCACTCTCTGATCACACGCTCGCCTTCCACGTAGACAAGATCTGCGTGAACACCCACACAGTCCGCGCCGCCCTGTTCAAGCGCAGCGACCATTTTGCTGACGGCATTTGATTTACATAATTTATCATTACAGACCGCAATCACATCCCCTGCGCTCATGCGAAACGCCTTGTTCATCGCGTCATAAAGTCCCTTGTCCGGTTCGGAAACCCACTTCACCAAACAACCCCGGCGTCCTTCCATCCGTGCGGCAAACAGTTTGATCAGCTCCACCGTACCGTCCGTGGAGCCGCCGTCCACAATCACCACTTCCAAATCCGGGTAGTCCTGTTCCCCGATACTCCGCAGCGTAATCGGGAGCGTTTTTTTTGCATTTATGACCGTCAAAAGCAGCGAAACTTTCATCATTCACTCCCCATTCTCTTCGTTTCAAGACTGTCCCGTTTTGGGAGTTCCGTCCGCCTGCGCCCACGAAAGCGCCTCCTCCAGACTGTCCGCGCCCAAAATATTCAACATGAAATCCATGTACTCCCCCGCCCTGTCCGTGTCAATATAGCGGAAAACATCTTTAATATACTTCCCCGAATGATCGTACTCATACACGCCGAATGCCAGCCCCGCCATCACCTCTTCCGGCGCGTCCGTCTGCCGGTTCATCAGAAAAGCGTCCACGTAAGGGTTATTCTCCACAATATAGTAGCAGTAGGCGAAAGCCGCCGCCTGCAGCCGCTCACCGGAACCGGAAGAAAAACCAAGCTCCGTGATGGTGACGCTGCGCACCTCGCCCGCCCGATCCAGATATGCCTCCCCGGACAGCACATCGGTCAGCACGTTCAGGTTCATGATGGATAAATGAGGCGCGTCTATCGTCTTGTCGTACTCCTGCGACCAGTAATTCACGCGGGTAAGCGGTTCGGGATAAGGATGGATCGCAATGCCCCAGTCATAGTTCCCGTGCGCCAGCGCCGCCTCGTTAAATCCCGCCAGAATATCCTTACCGTTGAAAAAGCCGGAATTGTCGCCCTCGTTGCTGTTCCACGCATGGTCGATGCTGAAATACACACGCCCCTGTGCGTAATGGCTTTTTACCGCCTGATAAAAGATGCGGAAAGACTTCTCAAACTCTTTTGTATAATAGACCGCGTCGCGGGTGTTCATGTAATTCCATACCCGGTTCTGGTTGATCTCATTAGCGATCACCCAGCTATGTATCATGCCGTGCTCCCCATTTGAATAGCGCTCTGCCAGAAAGCCCGCCACAGCCTCAATGGTCCTTGTCCCCTCCTGCTCAGACGCATTAAACATATAATAGTAAGCGCCGCTTTCCTGATTTCTCGCGTCAGGATGAATCAACTCCGGGAAAGCCTCGTTCCAATCGTTCAACACCACTGCCGTGACGGTCATCCCCATATCAGACAAATATGTAAAAAGTCCGTCGTAGCCGTTGATCGCCGCCCCGTTAAAAGCATAATTTCTTCCCCCGTAAGTGTAAGTGATCGTAGGGAAAGTCGGATCCGTCGTCTCTCCCATAATATGCGAGAGCGGAATATTATATATCGCATGCTTGACGCCCAGATCCGTCAGCTCTGGCGTCCTGAGCATAGTCGGATCTAAGAGAATCCCCTTTTTGGATCCGGTTTCCGGATAAGCATCCTGATTCGCCGCAAGCGCTTCCGGGTTTGATAAATACACGCTCTTGCCCACCTGCACATAGTTTCCGTCCATTTTAACCGCCGGAATAAACCGCTCATACAGATACGCGTTCCGATAGGAAAATCCGATTTCCCACTCCCTGTCTTTGCGTCCTCTCGTAACCGGTTCTTTCTCCAGCGCGTCCGCATCCTCCTCCCACGTATCCGCCCGGAATAAATACAGATACGCGTCGTCGCTGGACGGGATCAGCGGCATAGTCAGTGTATACCGCAGTTTTTTCAGCTCCGCGTCATAGGTCAGCTCTACCGCCATGGCATAATCCGACAATTCGTCCGCCGACAGGCTTGTCTCTCCCGCCGTCAGTTCCGACAACTCCTTTTCACGCTGTTCGGCTGTATTTTCCGTCTCCGTGTCCTGTCCGACAGGCGCGCTTGCGGGCGCCGCCTCCTCCCCACAGCCAAAGAGCAGCACAAGCGCCAGACAGATACCTGTAAGCAGGGGACGCCCGGAACGTATCTTGCTTATCTTTTCCTTATACACTCCAAAACCTCCCGCGCTCACTCATAATTTACGAAAACAGACACCTCGGGCGGCATGTCGATCGCATCCGACACCGTCCTGTCGCCTCTTTTCATCTGCTTATATATCTCAAAGAAATGTGTCGTAGGGATCTCCTTAAACCGCCACTCCGTATCTACCACCGGAATCGCCGCACAGCCTTCCTCCACGCCGTAGCGTTTCACCTGTCCGGCGTCTTCCGCGGACCAGCCGCCCGCCGCATAGTATTCATCGAGGGCGTCCGTCACCGCCGATCCGATATTTTTAACCGCGCTCGTCAAAATCCGGTCTGAGACCCTGCACTGGTCAACATCCACTCCGATCATCAAGCCGTCCCGATTTTCCGCCGCTTCCAGCACGGACTCATACAGACCGCCGCCGCAGGCAAAAATAATCTGCGTACCGTTCCCGTACCAGCCGTCAGCCTTCTCCCGCACTGCGGCATCCGCCGCATAAGTGCCGGCATACCAATAGTTGACTACCACGTCGGTCAGCGACAGATCCTTTGCTGCCGCATTGATTCCCTGCAGATAGCCGTAACCGTAACGCTGCACGGCAGGCTCCTCCCTGCCTCCTATGAAACCGAGATTCCTGTACCCCTCCCAGACAGCCATGTAGCCCGCCAGATACCCTGCCTGCTCCTCATGGAAAAGGACGCAGTGCACATTCTTCGCAATGGGAAGCTCCTCCCGCTCTTCATCGTGAGGCACGGCATCCACCAGCAGAAAAGAAGTCTGCGGATAAGTTTCCTGCAGCGCACCCACCGCCTCGCCGAATGCATCCCCGGCGCAGACAACCACCCCGGCGGCGTCCTCCACGGCACGCGCTACAACCTCCCGGTAGCTTTCCGGCACACCCGGGTCAGCGTGGTAATAAGAAAAGGAAGTCCCCGCTCCCAAAGCGTACATCCGCACACCGTTATAGATGGCTTCATTGTAACCGCCGTCCTCCACTGAGCCGTCAGTCAGAAAAGCGATCTCGCCGCCCGTCTCCCGATAATCCCCGTAAGGATCTTCAAACATTTTCTGTACCGACTCCCGCCATGAGGTCGTCTCCACGCCCGCTCCGTTCTCCTCTTCCTCTCCGGTCTCCTGCTGCACCTCCTCCGGCGCATCATTCTCCGCGGGCGATACGGTCTCCTCCGCAGGTTTCCCGCAGCCCGTCAGAAGCAAAATTAAAATCAGCCCGGCTAATCCAAGCTTACGTATCCTCATCCCACTGTATCCGCCTTCCATAAACATTCAAATTCTCTGTGGGCGCATAGTATCCCAAAATAAACACTCACATAGTATACCTTACCACAAGTGGGGGAAATCAGCAAGTTCAGATAAGATTCGGAAACCAATATTCCCCTGTACCGGTTTAAGTCGCTGTAAATGGTTTTGGCAGGAATATAGGAAGTATGACATAAGTCAATCTGCTTTCTCGCTTCTGCAGGAACCGGGAACTGTCCAATTAGCCAGACAGTTCCCGGTTCCTTTTTTGAGAGAGTATACTATGAAATTTACAGCCGCTTTACTTAAATTAATTTCCGCCGTTGTCTCCCGTTGTGCCGCCGTCGCTTCCGTCTCCGACACTGTCGTCCGTTGTGCCGCCGTCTCCGCCGTTTCCGATGTTGTCTCCCGTTGTACCGCCGTCACCGCCGTTGTCGCCCGAATCGCTGCTTTCAACGGGCGGCGTTATGGTCGTCTCCGTTTCCGTTTCCGGATCGACCTCCGTACCCGCCTCAACCTTGACCACACTGATATCGGATATTTCAACCGCATGAGCCGCCAGTTTTTCCGTCGTTCCTTCCTGTTCTGTGCCCGTTTCTCCAAGGGAAAGCTGGAATGCAAGCGTTCCCGCAATATCCTTATCTTCCAGCTTTACGATTCGGCTGACTGACAGCTGCTTATCCTTTTTCAGGCTGATATCCGTGCCGCCATGCCATGCGTCGCCGGCTCCCATAAAGGCCAGCTTCAAGTCTCTGTCGATCGAAGCGCCGATCTTAAAGTTCACTTTATAGGACGCCCCTTTCTCCATCGCCAGGCCTTCCTGCTTCAACTGGATATTCCAGTCCGCGGTTCCGGCATTGGTGATCTCATATCTCGCCTTGCCGCCCTCAAACAGTGTTTCCGCCTTCGCCGCGCTGTCTACGTAATGGCTCCAGTTCTCCTCGCCCGCCGCGAAGTTTCCGTTCTTGATCAATTCCGTTCCGATATCAGCTCCGGTATCATCGTCTCCGCCTTCATCCGGTTCTTCAGGCTCCGTTTCCCCTGCAGGCGGTGCAATTGTCACATCTGTCTCCGTTTCCGGATCGGCCTCCGTACCTGCCTCAACCTTGACCACGCTGATATCAGATATTTCAACCGCATGAGCCGCCAGTTTTTCCGTCGTTCCTTCCTGTTCTGTGCCCGTTTCTCCAAGGGAAAGCTGGAATGCAAGCGTTCCCGCAATATCCTTATCTTCCAGCTTTACGATTCGGCTGACTGACAGCTGCTTATCCTTTTTCAGGCTGATATCCGTGCCGCCATGCCATGCGTCGCCGGCTCCCATAAAGGCCAGCTTCAAGTCTCTGTCGATCGAAGCGCCGATCTTAAAGTTCACTTTATAGGACGCCCCTTTCTCCATCGCCAGGCCTTCCTGCTTCAACTGGATATTCCAGTCCGCGGTTCCGGCATTGGTGATCTCATATCTCGCCTTGCCGCCCTCAAACAGTGTTTCCGCCTTCGCCGCGCTGTCTACGTAATGGCTCCAGTTCTCCTCGCCCGCCGCGAAGTTTCCGTTCTTGATCAATTCCGTTCCGATATCAGTCGGCGGAACCTCTTCACCCGATCCGTCTCCGTTCTTCACTTTTATGACACTGATGTCATCGATCTCAATAGCGGATACAGGTGTGTCCACAAGCTCCTCTCCGGCCTTGATCTGACCCATGGAGATCACAAAAGTAATGTTATTGTCGGTTTCCTTATCCACAGTGAATTTATAAGCTGCCTCTTTCACTTCGCCCGCATTCAGGCTCAGGTCCTCACCGCCGTACCAGTCGTATGCCGCTGTCAGGAAGGCATACTTCACGATTCTTGCCGCGGAAGATTTCAACTTCATGGTCACTTCATATTCAGCGCCCTTCTCCAATGTCAGCCCTGCCTGTTTCAACTGGATATTCCAGTCCTCTGTGCCCACATTGGTGATATGGTACGCCGCCTTTTGGTCCGCAAAACTTACCGTTGCCTCACCAGGCGCCGTTACGGCATTCTCCCATTCGGTCCCGCCCTGTGCAAAATCACCGTTTTTGATCAGGTTTTCGCCTGCTTCTACCGGCGGCTGCTCCTGGGACTGCGTCTCTTCCAGTGTGATATTGTCGATCACAACCGTATGTTTTGTCTGAATACGAGTTCCACCTACCGCACCCATGGAAATGCTGAGTATGGTTCTGGGATCTGTATCCTCCGCCATCTTAAATACATGACTGAAATTCTGATAGTCTCCTGTCAGACTGATCTTCTGCGTACCGGAATACGGAATCCAGTTGTCATCACTCGAACCGTCTCTCTGCAACGCATACATGATCTGTCTGTCCTGTGTCGATTTCGCGTCAAAGGCGATCTGATACCACTTGTCTTTTTCCAGCTTGATGTTGTTCTGTTTCAGCTGGATCTTCCAATCCTGATCCGCGGTATCCGCTATATCGATGGAAAATGCATCCTTCTCATTCAGGCTGTCTACGATATAGCCGGGCACTTTGGCATCGTCGGCCACATACACTTCATAACCGACCAGACCGTTGGAGAAATCTCCGTTCACGATCATGCCGTCTTCCCTGACGCTGACATTGTCGATATATGTGGTGCCGGCTGCCCCTAACAGGAACCTGAGTTCACTGCCGTTTAAATCTGCCGCTGTCTCAAACTCGTATTTATACTCTGTTCTTTCCGTGGTCAGGGCGGTGTCAAAAGTCTGTCCCGCTATGGTGGACTGTATGGTTCTGGCACTGTCCGCATAAGCCTCAAAACTCAGCGCATATTTCTTTCCACCCGTGATCGCAACAGGCGTCTGGCTTACCACTACCTGATTCAGCGCCGACACCGTCTCCGGCACAGTCACCTTCAATTCCCGTCTGTAGTCGCTTGTAACGGATACACCTGCGCCCCTGCACTGATCGATATCCCAATCCCAATATGCAAGGCGAAGTCTGCCTGGCTCGTTTCCTTCATTAAAGGAACCGTTGTACACATAATTGCCGTCGGGCAGTACGCCCTTGACCTCCTCCTCTGCATCCCCCGCTTTTTCCAGTCTCACATTGGTGATATGAACCCCGGCCGCAGAATTCTGATTACCCAGGTTGAATTCCACACGACCGTTTGCGTCGCTGTTTGATTTCATGTCAAAGGTATGCTCAAAGGTCTGTTTCTCCGTGGTCAGATTCACCGTGGTATCATCCAGATATCTGATATATCCCCTGTCGGGTGCGGTGATACCGGTGATCATGGTACGCGCCTCGTCCGCATAAGCCTCGTAGGACAGTTTATATTTGCTGCCTTCCTCGATGGGCAGATCCGCCTGTACGATCTGTACGCTGTAATTCAGCGTTCCCATATTTTCCGTGGTGATATGCAGTGCATTTTCCGCAATCTCAGCCGTCGCTTCTCCGCCGCCCGTGAGCAGAAGCTGCCAGTTCTCATCGCCCTTTGAAAGATCCTCAGCCTTTGAAAAATCGCCGTTGATGATATAGTTGCCCGTCTCATCCGGGTCCCTGAGGTTCACTTCCTGCTCCGGCTTGTCGATGTCGGTGTCATAATCATCCCTCTGATATACTCTGACATAATCGACTACAAGCTGTGCGTTTTCACCAAACTCCGTGGTCTCGTCGGGATACCCTACCCAGCTTCCGCCCACAGCCAGATTCAAAATCATATAGAAAGGCTGATCGTAGGGCGCCGGATATGCTGTCTCCCCGAATCCGGGCCGTTTGGTAAACCAGTCGTTTTCTGTGTAGAAAAGACGTCCGTCCACATAATATCTGAATTCATCAGGGTCCCACTCACATGCAAATACGTGGAAATCCTCCGCAAAATCCGCTTCCCCTTCCGGCAGCGTGAAAGTTCCCTGTTTCTGTGTGTGCGGTTCTCCGAAATGAAGGGTACCGTGTACTTTATCCGTCTGATCTCCCAGTACTTCCATCACATCGATCTCGCCACATTTCGGCCACTGACCATAGAAACTTTCATCCGTAGGCATCATCCAGAATGCCGGCAGGAATCCCTTGCCGCCCGGCACCTTTGCGCGCACTTCAAATCTTCCGTACTGGTAGTCATGTTTATTCTGGGTGTTGATCCTTCCGGATGTATAAGACGCCTTTCCCGTGGCAGGATCCACTGTCTTGATCGCCTTGATCACAAGGTTGCCGTCCTTGACAAATATATTGTCAGAAGACTTTACATACTCCTGTAATTCCGCATTTACCCAGCCCGGCTCATGGGTCTCATAATTCCAGTCCGCCTCGTTCAACGTATCGCCGTTGAAGTCGTCTTCCCACTCCAGGGTATACGCATAGGCAAGCTCTTCCTTATTTCTGGCCGGAATGCTTCTTGTATTCTCAGCATGACATCTCGTACATACCTGCTTCTCCAGACCGGCCGCGTGTTCCGTTGCTTTTGTCTCCACGCTCCACTTTCCGTAGGCATGCCCCAGCGCATCTGTCGTTTCCTGTTTCTTTCCGCCGCACACGGTACAGGTATAGCTGATCAGACCATTCTCCTCGCAGGAAGCCTCTCTCACTGTCTCCGCTGCCCCAAAGCTGCAGCTCTCACATTCCGTTACCGTCACACGGCATGTATTTTCTACCCCGTTCGCTTTTACGGTGATCTTCACCGCACCTTTTTTCTTTGCCGTAATCACTCCCTTGCCGTTCACCGTCGCAATCTTTGTGTCCGAAGATTTACAGGTAACAGACTGACTTGCGCCTGACACTTCCATGGATGCCTGTTCCCAGAGATTCTGTTTCTCTCCTACCTTGATCACCAGCTCATTTTTCTCCAGAACGATCTTCGGCTCCTTCACGCTGATCCAGCACTTTGCCGTCACGCCGTTGGCAGAAGCCGTAATAAGCGCGCGTCCCGTACCTTTCGCCGTCACTCTTCCCTTGCTTGTCACTTCCGCAACATTCTTATCGCTGCTCTTCCACACGGCTTTTTTGCCCGCACCGCTGATCGTGGCTTTCAGCGCGACATTATTTCCTTTTCCCTTCGTGTAGAGAGTGTACTCTCTCTGATTCAACGCAATGGTCGGTGTGAAGTCCTGTACGGTGATCTGCACTTCATCCCTGATACCGTTGGCTTCCAGCGTAACCGTTGCCGTTCCGGCTTTTTTCGCCGTAAGTTTTCCTTTACTCACCGAAACCACCTTTGTGTTAGAGCTTTTCCATCTGGACGCCGTCTTACGTCCGGTCACCTGATAAGCCAGCTTATAGGTTTTGGCACTGCCCTTTGTCTTCAAATGAACCACTCTCTCCGCAATGGACGCAGAGGTATTCTTTACTTCTACCTTACAGGTATCCTTTTTCCCATTACATTCTGCTGTAATCACTGCCACGCCGGCACCTTTGGCGGTGACCAGTCCTGTATCGCTCACTGTAGCTGCCGCCACATTGTCGCTGCTCCAGATCACCTGACTGCCCTGCGGCGCATTGGTTTTGAGCGTTTTTGTCTCGCCCTGCGTCTCCGTATTGCCCTTTTTTACATAGAGCAGAATCTTCTCCTCATTGATGGAGACCATTCCCTTATCAACGATGACTTTGCACTCGGCGGTAACGCCGTTTGCCCTTGCGGTAATAACCGCTTCTTTTGCCTCGTCCCCGTTCCATTTGCCGGTCACCTTGCCGCCCTTAACCGCAGCCACCGCCTGATCCGAGCTTGTCCATGTAACTTTCTTTTTTGCGCCCACAATTGTCGGCGTCAGCTTAATTGAGCTGCCTGCTCCTTTGGTGCTCAGCTTTATCTCGTCCATATTCAGAGAGATAGCGCTTTCCAAAACCGTCACTTTACAGGATGCCTTTTTGCCGTTAGCCTCAGCGGTAATCACTGCCGTGCCCGCCTGCCGGACCGCCGTGACCAGCCCTCTGCCCTGTGCATCGACCGTCACCGCAGCAATGTTCTCATTGTCGCTGCTCCAGATAACGTTCTTTTCGGCGCCCTTCACTGTCGCCTTCAATGTGACTGATTTACCCGCCGTCTCGGTGCTGTCCGAAGGATAACTGTAAATCGTTGCCTCCTTCTTATTGACCTTGATCGTGGGTTCTACCACCGTAACAACACATGCCTCACGCGGAAAACCGATTCCGGAAGAAATGATTGTCCTGCCCTTCCGGAGCGCCGTCACCGTCCCATTCTGATCGACGCTTGCAACGTTAACATTATAAGAGACCCATCTCGGCTTCCTGTCCCCCTCCTTCCAATTCTCCATTTCCAGATGCAGTTTGTTGTCCTCATCCCCGATATTCACGGTTGCCGTTCTGTGATTGATGTGAGTCACATCTTCCGCATAGACAGAAAGGCTTCCGACTGATACCATGAGTATCAATGTCAGGATCAAACCGTGTATCCACATACCTACTTTTCTCTTCATACATCCTCCTTCTCTGCTCCAACCCTTTATCGCTGTTTTGGGTCCGTTTTTTTCATTTTAGCGGCTGGGTCGAAAAACAGATATCAGATTTCTTTATAAAATATCATTTTCACGACATAAAAGTTTTAAAAAGAACCTCTGCTACGCTTTTGCATAACAGGGGTTCTTTGACAGTCTGGGGCGTACAGCGTATATATACATTGTACGCCGATTCTTTTTTATGGTTGGTCGTGCTGTACAGCAGGCTCTTGTATTCCGGACAGATCACGATATCCAGATACTCGTCATATACATATTTATACCATTCATGAAACCCTTCCTTTGTCATGGGGCGTTTATAAGGCAGGGATGGGAGTCGTCCATCGTCTATGATGCGCTTGCAGATCCACGGGGTCTTATATCCTGCATCCATGGTGACTATCCTGATCTGAGGAAACCGCCTGGTCACCCTCTCATAAAGTGCATCAAAAGCAACACTGTCATGTACATTTCCGCTTGTGACTACCGTATCCAGTATAAAGTTATGCCTGTCACAGACTGTATGGGCTTCATACGCAAAACAATGTTTATGGTCCCCTTTCCGGAACATGCCGCTTTCCGGGTCAGTCGTTGATACCGTGATCTCCCGTTCTCTGCTCTCCCCGCCGCCGGAATTCCTGTCAAAAGGCTTTTTCCCATGTGCCATGCGGTCTTCATTGATCTCTTTCATGAGCTGTTGCTCATAAGCTTTCGCCGCAGAAGGGATCGCTTTTTTCATTTTCTTATTGATGTTGGCATTTGCCTTGATATGGGTCCCGTCCATAAACACAACTTCCGGGGAAAGATAACCGCTCTTTTGTGCTTCAAAAAGTATCCATGTGAAAACTTTTTCTATGGTGTCCTCGCTGAAACGGTGCCTGAAGTTATAACTGATGGTGGCAAAATGAGGGACCGGTTCATTGAGCAGATAGCCAAGGAACCACCGGTATGCGATGTTCATGTTGATCTCTTCTACGGTACGCCGCAGGGACGGGATCCCATAAAGGTGCTGGATGAGCACCATCTTAAACAGGACCACGGGATCAACGCTGGGACGCCCGTTATCCGCACAATAAAGGTCTTCCACGAAATCATAAATATGGGTAAAATCCACAGCGCAGTCAATTTTGCGCAGCAGATGGTCCTGAGGGACAAGCCCTTCAAGGCTGATCATTTCCAGTGTATTTCTTTCCGACTTTTCTTTTATCAGCATATCCTCACCTCTGATTTTATTGTATCAATTTATTGTATCAAAAAAAGCCAGCTTTTGCTGACCTTTTTTGACAGTCTGAAAGCAGGCATGTTACTGCCTGCTTCGCTCCGCATAAAGTATGATGACACGGGTAAGTATCCGCGAAAATCCTACAGCCTCGCCAGCGTCTCAAAGGTCCCGTTGATATCAATCCGTCCGTAGCCCCACTGTCTGTCGGGATAGCGGATACCTTCCGGGCGCTGCGCCCCCTGAATCAGAAAGCTTTTCGTACCCCGGCTCTCCACTGCAAAGGCATTGCCGTCAACGACAGCCCACTCCAGAAACTGCGCCACACAGCCTGCCGACAATGCCGCCGCCATACAGGAACCGTCCGTCTCTCCCAGCACGGTATGCACGCCTACCCCCGGCGCCGCCAAATCCGGTTTAATCCCCCCGTTTCTGCTAAACCCTCTGCCTGAGGGCGCGTACCAGCTGTCCGTGTAGCTGTCGTAGGTGGAAACCGTGATCACCTGCGAGGCGTTTGCAGGCTCCGTCAATGTCACATCAGGGCTGGGCTGTAAAAACGTGACACTGTCCTCCAAAAACGCCTCAATCGGCAGCCACATATGGTAACGCCCGTCGCCGCTCGGTTTTCGCACAGAAGCAGTCAGAGTCACCGTCCAGATCCCCGGCGTCGGGTCCTGAAAGCGCAGAAAGATCAGCGGGTCACCGGAGTCTTTCTCCACCAGCGCAATTCCCACCCGTATACGGGTTCTCTCAAAGATAAAGGAAATATTCCTATCCACTCCGTTTCGGAAATCAATGACCGGCGAAACTTCCCCGCCGGGCGAGCGGATTGAGACTGAATAGACGTCGGGCAGACTCCCCCAGATTTCCGCACAGAATCCCTTCATCTGTCCGGCAACGCGGATTTCCACATTGCTCGGCATAAAATTCTCGTAATGGTGTTCTTTGTCCCCCTCGTTGCCGCCGCCCACAACGACAGCCCTGCTCCTGCGCCCCGCCACGATATTCAGGTACGAATCCAGCGCGGAAGTGCCGTCGTGGCTGCCCATATTTGTTCCAAGCCCTAGCACAATCACCACAGGTCTGCTGAAAGCCACCGCCATCTGCTGCAAATATTTCACCGCCTCCATGATATCATTTTCCTGATATGCCGCGGCGCGGTCGTCAATCAGATAATAGTCCCGCAGATAGGTCTTTGCCTCTTTTAGCTTCACCACCGCGATATCTGCAAGGGGCGCGGCTCCCCGGAAGGTCAGCCCCTGATTCAGAAGGCTGCCCGCCGCCGCAGACGCCATCTTTGTGCCATGCCCATTGGTATCGGCGCTTGGCACGATCGATTCCGGCTCCGCCGAGGCAAGCGCCCGGTCAATGTCCGCCCTGCGATACTCTGTTCCATACAGAAATCCCTCGGGCGGTTCCCCTGTCTGAATGGTCTGATCCCAGATGGATATGATGCGGGTGCTCCCGTCGTCCCTGCGGAACACATCTTCCCGATAATTGATTCCCGTATCCACAAACCCAATAATAACGCCGCTCCCCTGTAAGGCAAGCGGCGGGTTCTGTATCCTTATATTTCCCATTGCCGCCAGCGGCGAAGCGTCAAAAACCCGCTCACCCGTCTGCATCAACCCGTACAGCTTTGGGATCGTCGAATATCCGTAATATCCTATGGATATAGGCGCAACCTGACTGCGTCTCACGGTCGCAACGCCGTATCCGGCGTCCACGGCATGATAGCAGTACTCTATATCCACATCCTCCAAAATCTGCTCTATTGCATCATAGTCCGCAATGATATCCGCAAATTCATCCGATAAAATCATTTCTTTACAAGTCAATTTTTTTCAAACATATAAATAGCAATGGCTATTTATATGCCCTTCCGCCCATCCGCTCCTTATCTGTATGTTATGCAAAGACAGGCTGTCGAGTGAAACTTAGAACTTCCAAGGCAGCTGTGCTGCCTTTGCGAAATCAGCCTCTGCTGTGAGTGGCTAGAAGTTCTTTTCACTCTATGACCCGCTCACCGGCTGCTGCACCACCTTCAAACGGTCCGGATGCTCCGCGCTCCTGCTGCGGATATCAATGATCGGTCCGCCGTTGCCTTCAATATATTCCTTGGTAATGGTCACTCTGCCGATATTGTCATCTTTCGGCACCTCGTACATGATATCGAGCATAAATTCCTCGATGATGGCACGAAGCGCCCTCGCGCCGGTCTCCTTCTCCATCGCCTTATCCGCAATTGCCTCCAGCGCACCCTCATTAAACAGCAGTTCCACCTCGTCAAGCTCCAAGAGCTTCTGGTACTGCTTTAAAATCGCGTTCCTCGGCTCTTTTAAAATCTGCACCATCATATCGCGGCTCAAGCCTTCCAGCGTGAAAATGACCGGCAGACGACCGATGAACTCCGGAATCATGCCGAATTTCCTGATGTCCTCCACCGTCACCCTGCTTAAAATATTTTTTTCCTTGTCGTATTTATCCTTAAGCTCCGCGCTGTAGCCGATGGATGTCTTCTTGTTCAGCCTCTGCTTGATAATCTCATCCAAATCAGGAAACGCGCCGCCGCAGATAAAGAGGATATTCCTCGTATTCACCGTGGCAAGAGGCACCATAGCGTTTTTAGAATTGGCACCCACGGGCACCTCTACCTCCGCGCCCTCCAAAAGTTTAAGCATCCCCTGCTGCACGGACTCTCCGCTCACATCGCGGGAATTGGTGTTCTTTTTCTTGGCGATCTTATCGATCTCGTCGATAAAGATAATGCCTTGCTCCGCCCGTTCCACGTCGTTGTCCGCCGCGGCAAGAAGTTTCGACACCACGCTCTCGATATCGTCGCCGATATAGCCTGCTTCCGTCAGGGAAGTGGCATCCGCGATCGCGAGCGGCACATCCAGCAGTCTCGCCAGCGTCTTCACCAGATAAGTCTTGCCGCAGCCCGTGGGTCCAATCATCAGCATATTGGACTTCTCGATCTCGATCTCGTCCATAGTCCCGGTCGCCACTCTCTTATAATGGTTATAGACCGCCACGGACATCACTTTCTTAGCGTGTTCCTGTCCGACCACATACTCATCCAGCTTCTGTTTAATCTTGTGGGGCGGCATAATATCCCTGATATCAATCTCCGCCGCAGACTTTTTCTTTTTCTTCGGTTTCTGCTTATTGGGAATACCGCCGTCGCCTTTTAAGTCCGCCAGATTCACGAAACTGATGTTGGGAAAGCCCTTTCCGTTCAGGTCGCCCATATTGGGGTTGTTCAAAAGCCCCTGATAGTCAAACTGGCTGACCGTGTCCATCGTCTTGTGCATACAGTCGTCGCAGACGCAGATATTATTGGGAAGTTTAAACATCTTTCCGGCTTTGCTCTCCGGTCTGCGGCAGATAAAGCAGACGTCTTCGTAATCGCTGCCGGAATCGTCACTTTTTTTCTCTTCTGTACCGGAATCTTTTTTCTCTAACTCCGTCTCTTCGTATTTATCGTCCCTGTTATCATCCATAATATTTATCTTTCCTCCATCCCGCCCGCGAGCCTTGGTCTGCCCATAGTATAGCATAGGAATCATGGATTATCTATAGTTGAATTTTCTTTCCAAGAGCAATCCCCGGCAGCCGTACCTTGCGATACCGTCCTGCCGGGGATATTTCTACCTCATAAATATCTTCTTACTGCACAATAAACGTCTTCCTACATTCGCCTGTGTAGTTCCCAACGCCGCGGATGATGACGGTAGCTTCCCCTCTCACGCCATTGCGTATATAACTCACCGTGAAGTCGCGGTTTGCTTTCAGGCTGTTCCTCCCCACCTTCACCTTGGGAATCGGCTTCACCGCCGTACCTTTCAAGGTCTGATTCGGGATGCGGGAGACAGCCGCTCCGCTTACGTACCACCTTTTGTTTGATGCTTACATTTTATCATACATTATCTGGAAATACTTGAATTAATCAGTGTTTCCCTAGAATTAATCCCATCCAAAGGCGCATCAGTTCCCAATTGCCACCAACCGTTACTTCCCCACATCCACAAGCTGCCATCGTTCTTGACTGCTGCACTATGTGGACCATCTGAAGAAGCTCCAAATAATACCATTTTTACATCGTTCATTATCTCTATCGGTATCTCAGACGAATCTATGCGTTCAAAACCGCCTCCGCATCCCAATTGACCGGCTTTATTCCATCCCCATGTCCACAAGCTTCCATCTGCTTTGATAACTGCACTATGATTACCTCCAAGCGAAACTACCCCTCCGCCATCCAGCGTATTATAATCCGCATTCTCTTTCGCCTGCGCCTCAATCGTCCACACCTCCACATGACCCCCAATAACGCCGAATAGCAAGGACATGATCATCGTCCTTGCTATCTCCTTTGTTACACAATGTCTCCATTTTTTACTTTTCGTTAAGTACATTTTATATTCCTCTCATAAGTTTAAGTACAAAAACCTTTTAAAATTCATTACACCCCCCCCCCGAAATTGTTGTCAACCAGCCTTTTTCAACAAAAACTCCCCTAATCCCAATTTATCGCATCATGCGAAATCATCCTGTTTCCTGAAATATCCTTTTCAGCTTCCTCCAGTTCCTTTTTCTCTGCCGATGTAACCTTTGTATAATCCGGATCCCATGCAAGAACCAACTTCCTTATAAACTCAAGTGCAAAATTCTGTTCACTTTCCGGTAGCACTTCCATAAGACTTACCGCTTCTTTTACTGCTCCACTCATATCTGTACTTCCTTTCTATTTATAAATATCGCCCCTTGTATCAATATTCATAATATATAATACCTTAATTTCTCCGTTTTGACCATAATTATATATGATTCTATATTTCCCGATTCTTAGTCGTTTCCTTCCATCCGAATAACCTTGCATCATTCGGATATCACCCTTTGGAGGATTTTCTGTTAATCCCTCTATTCCCAACTTAATTCTATGTTTTGTCGGTTTGTCTAGCGATTCAATATACTTTGCTGCTTTTTTTGTATACTCGATTATCACATTACACTCCTCTACTTTAATCCCATGTTATAGACCCAATCCCCGGCAGCCGTACCTCACGATACCGTCCTGCCGGGGATTTTCGTCTCCGTTACATTATTTCCCTCATTTACTCGCTCACCTTATTTCCCAACGTCAGCGTCTTCGTCACTTCCTCATACCCTGCGACGGTCATGGTCATCACTTTGACCTCCACCTGATCGCCCTTGGCATAAAACTCCAGTTCCTTCTGCAGTTCGTCCATGGATGTAATCTTGTCGCCGCCAAACACGGTAATGATGTCACCCTGCTTTAAGCCTGCTGCCGCCGCTGCCGTATCGGGGTAAACCTGCGCGATATACACGCCCTCCGGCATACCGTACGCCTGAGAGACCTCCTGTGTCACACTGATACCGGAAATACCCAGATACCCTCTCTCTTCCTCGGCAACCTTGCTCTTCGTCTCATTGAGCATCAGCTCCGCAATAATCGGGCTTGCCGAAGAAATGGGGATCGCATAGCCCATGCCCTCCACGGCGCTGCCGCCGATCTTGTTGGAGTTGATACCGATTACCTCACCCTTTATATTAAGGAGCGCACCGCCGGAGTTACCGGGGTTGATCGCCGCATCCGTCTGGATAAAAGTACCTTCCACGCTGTCCCCGCCGTAACCGTTGCCCGAGGACAGGTCAATGCTCCTGTCAAGCGCGCTGATTACGCCTGTCGTCACAGACTGCCCGTATCCGAGGGAATTGCCGATGGCGATAGCGGGTTCTCCCACCTCCAACGAATCGGAATCGCCCAGCGTGGCAACTTCTATTGCCTCCAGCGTAGAATCTGACAGCTCTGTCACCGGCACAGCGATGACCGCCAGATCCATCTTGGAATCCTGTCCTTTGATAAATGCCTCCGCCTCGCTGCCCTCGTTAAACTGCACCGTCAGCTTATCGGTGTCCGCCACCACATGGTAGTTGGACACAATCAGAAGCTCCGAATCGTTCAGACCCACAATAATACCGGAACCGCTGGAGTCCGCCTCGCTGTCCATGGACTGCCCAAACCATGACATAGTCTCCGTGTAATGGTTGTTCACAGCCACGATGGAGGGCATCACACTTTTAACCACCTCCGTCACATCGGTAACTACTGTCGTCGCGGTATCTGACTGCCTGATTGTCGGCACATCCGCCGGCGCCTGAATCTCCTTATCGGTTTCCGCCTCCGCCACCGGAGAGTTTTCCGTCTCCTCCAAAACAGTCTTGTCTTTATCGCTCATGCCTGTGACGGCATCCACCGCATACAGCCCGATTCCTGCGAAAAGCCCGAAGAACAGTCCGAGGGACACCGCCACAAGGGCTTTTTTAAAATAGCCGCCGCCCTGTTTTTTCTCCCTGCGCTTCTTTTCCTTCTTCTGCTCCATCTGGGCATAGCCGTTTGGGTAGGCGTTTCCGTAATGATAGCTTCCCGTATTCCCCTGATAGGAAGTGCCGTTTGCCTGATAGGCGCCGTTTCCATAAGCGCTTTGTCCCGCGCCCGAACCGTAAGCGTTCTGCCCCGCGCCTGATCCGTAGGAGCTGCCCGTCTGGTGCCCTGTATTCTGGTAAGACCGATAGCCGATCCCCCTCTGCTCAGACTCGCTCCCCGTCTGCAGTCCCGTCTGCTCCGAACCCGTATGATTGGTGTAATCGTTTGGATAATTGTTGTTGTCGTACATAATCCCGCTTCCTTTCCATAAGTTACGGACTCACGCCCGCTTTATTTCCCCTCGCTGATTATGTCCCTAGTATATCTGTCAATTGTGTTTTAATTGTGACCAAATTTTATAAAAATTGTGTTCTACTCTACCGTCACCGACTTCGCCAGGTTCCTCGGCTTATCCACGTCACACCCCTTGCCGACAGCCACATAGTACCCGAAAAGCTGCAGCGGTATGATCGCGAGCGAATTTGCAAAATAAGGATTCGTCTCGGGAATATAGATCACATAATCCGCCGCCTTCTCGATCTCCTTATTCTCCTCGCAGGTTACCGCCAGCAGAAACGCGCCCCTCGCCTTCACTTCCACCATATTGCTGATGGTCTTCGCGTAGAGCGCAGGCTGGGTAGACACCGCCGCCACAAGCGTGCCATCCTCGATCAGTGAGATGGTGCCGTGTTTCAGCTCACCCGCCGCATACGCCTCGGAGTGGATGTAGGAAATCTCCTTCAATTTCAAAGAGCCTTCCAGAGAAATCGCGTAATCGATCCCCCTGCCGATAAAGAACACGTCCTTCGCGCCGATATACCGGTTCGCAAATCTCTGAATCTTATTCTTATTATGTAGAAGCAGCTCTATCTGATCCGGCAGGCAGCGCAGGTCACCCAAAAGTGACGCAAATGTCACATCATCGATTTTTCCCCTCGCCTTACCGAATTTCATTGCCAACAGGTAGAGCGCAACCAACTGTGCGCTGTAAGCCTTGGTGGTAGCCACCGCGATCTCCGGTCCCGCCCACGTGTACATCACGTTATCCGACTCTCTTGCGATGGAACTGCCCACCACATTGACGATGCCGAGCACAGGAAAACCTCTCTTCTTGGACTCTCTGAGGGCGGCAAGCGTATCCGCCGTCTCTCCGGACTGGCTGATCACGATCACCATCGCACCCTCCTCCAGAATCGGGTCGCGATAGCGGAACTCGGAGGCGAGATCCACCTCCACGGGAATGCGCGCCAGCCCTTCGATCACGTATTTTCCCGTAACGCCCGCATGGTAGGCAGAGCCGCACGCCACAATATGGATCTTTGTCAGCGCGCGAATCTCCTCATCGGTCATGTTCAGCTCTTCGATCACGATATCGTTATCCTTGATGCGGGGCAAAAGCGTATCTGTCACGGTCTTCGGCTGCTCGTACATCTCCTTCAACATGAAATGCTCATAGCCCGCCTTCTCCGCCGCACTGGCATCCCACTCGATATAAACAGGCTCCTTTGTGGTTTCCTCCTCGTCCACCGAATAGAAATGCATGTGATCCGCCCGCAGACGCACCACTTCCTGATTGTCCACGTAATACACTTTGCGGGTATATTTCAAAACCGCCGGCACATCCGACGCGATAAAACAGCCGTCCTCATTCTGACCCACGATCAGGGGAGAATCCTTTCTCGCCGCAAAAATCTGGTCAGGGCTGTCCGCGAAAAGAATGCCGAGCGCGTAGGAGCCCTCCACACGGTGAAGCACCTTGGTAATCGCCTCGAGGGGATTGCCCTTATAATAGTAATCTAACAGATGTGCCAGCACCTCCGTGTCCGTCTCCGACACGAAATGATAGCCCTTGTCCGTCAGCATCTTCCGAAGCTGCAAATAGTTTTCAATGATACCGTTATGTACCACGGTGATCGTCTCCGCTTCATTGAAATGCGGATGCGCGTTCGTGTCGCTTGGCACGCCGTGAGTCGCCCAGCGCGTATGCCCAATGCCACAGATTCCCGGCATGGTCTCCCCACCCCGGGTTATATTCTCTAAAATCTTAAGCCGTCCCACCGACTTTGTGATGTTGATTTTTCCCTCACCGTCATTGATTGCCATTCCCGCCGAGTCATACCCTCGGTATTCCAGCTTGGACAGACCGTCAAGAATAATGGGCGCCGCCTGCTTTTTACCGATATAACCTACGATTCCACACATTTCACCTTACCTCCAATACTCTTTGTTAGAAGAAAACGCCGTCACAAGCCGTCCCGGCAGCCGCCGGTATCGTTTCCCCAGCAGATACCCCATATACTTAAATCCGCTCTGTATAATAACATCCGGTATTTTATTCCACATCCGCTTTCCCTTCAGATGCGCCACCGTGCTCTTCACCAGCCGGATTCCCTCCGATTCCGAGGGATATGCCGCGAACACCTCCGGGTGATCCGCCTGCGAAACCCCCAGATCAAAGTTCCGCCTAAACTGCTGCCTGTACGTGTAATTATGGGAATGATACACCTTCGCCTGCGCCGCGTAGGCGATACCGTAACCTGCCTCCACAGCTTTAGCGGCAAAGAGCATATCCTCATTGAATATCGCCCGGTTCACAAAACCTCCCAGCTCATCAAAAACATCCCTCCTGTACGCCGCGCAGACATTGGAGCAGAAAAACGTTTTGACACCCAGCTTGGGAAGATCCGCCTTCGTCTTTACGCAGGACTCTTCCGGATAATTAAACTGTCTCGTGTACCGCTCTGCCTCGCTGCTGTCCTCACCCGGAAGCTGTCTGGCGTACGCCGCCGCAATCTTTTCCCCGCGCATACTCTCCAACAGCCGCTCCACCAGATACTCGTCCGCAGGCATTGCATCCTGCGTCATCATGAGAAACACGTCGGCATCCGAGAGCTTCACGCCGTGGTTTCTCGTCCGCCCGTGGTCGAACTCCCTCTTCGACAGATGCTTCACCGTTATATTATTATGATTCTCCCTCTCCAGAGTAGTACCGTAAAGCAGTCTGTCCAGATACTTCTGCTCCGTATTCATGAGAATAATCCGGTTTATGGGCACTGTCTGCGCCCGCAGTTTCTCTATCATCGTCAAAAACCCGCGTTCAGGCTTGTAGACGGGAATAATCACGTCCACTCTCTCCACTTGTTCTTCCTCCTATACCGCAAATAAGCAGACTCGAAATGCTCCGCTTATTCACGCAAAAAGCAGGGGCTTGCAAGACAAGCCCCTTTGCTTTTAATTCGTCAAATATCCGTTTGTATCCTGATAAATCTTCTCGCTGCACTCCTTCACCGTGGAGGATGGTTCATAGTTGTCCGCGTCAAACAGGAACTTATGCAGCCACTTGACATTTTCCTCCAGATTGGTAGGAATGACGCAGGAGCCTTTCGACCCGATAGTGCCTGTCGCGCGCATATCCTCCTGCGGGAATCCGTCAGTCGCCGTAATGTTATACGCCCCCACATTGCCTAGCATATCAACAATCTCAGACAAATCCAGAGATGTGTATACCTCTTCAAATACGGCGTTCGCCGTCTCGGTCAGCTTCGGCAGCGACGCCTTCTTCGCCTGATCTGCCACTGCGGAGAGCACTTCTCTCTGTCTCTCGGCACGCTTGAAGTCGTCTCCCGCCGTATAACGGATTCGGCAGTAGCCCGTCGCCTGCAAGCCGTCCAGCCGCTGTAATCCGGTCTGTGTCACCGGTGTGTATTCTCTCTTCAAATCCTCCGCGATACAGAGCTGATAGTTGTTCAGGTGGCTGATCTCCGAATCGTCCACATCGATATCCACGCCGCCCAGCGCATCGATCGTATCCGTCAGCCCGGCGAAGCCAACCGTCACGAAATCCGTGATATTCATATCCAGATTCATGTTTAACATATTGATCGCCTGCTCAGGTCCGCCCTTCGCGTACGCCGCATTACATTTGTTGTACGAATCGTTGCTCAGGTTCAGATACGTATCACGGTATACGGAAACCAGTTTACAGTCTCCCGTATCCTGATTGATGGACGCGATCATAATCGTATCGCTTCGGGTATTCTTCGTCAGCGCCCCCGTCGTGGAATCTACACCGAAGAGGGCAATGTTGCGATACCCCTTCATCGTCGTCTCCTCCGCCTCCTGCACGGTCTCGTTGATGATAATGTCCTTCTCCTTCAGGTCTATTTTCCCGGTCTTCGTTCCGGAGAGAACCATATAGAGCACCATCACCGCTATAATCAAAATAATGATTTCAACAATAAATAGAATAATTCGTCTGCGCTGCTTCTTCGCCTGTGCCTTTTTCCCTGATTTCTTTTTCCCGGAGCTCTTCCTGCCGGAAGATCCGCCGCTCTTCCCGGAAGACTTCTTCCTGGGTCTTACTTCGTCATCATCATAATCATCCGCATATCTCTTAGCCATACTCTGTACTCCCTCAGTCTCTGTTCCAATTTCCAAAAGTCCGTTTTTTCATTTTGTCATATATTGTCCAACAAAGCAATCTTTAGTGGACACTCTTATAAGATTATACTACATCTTGATATAATTGCAACATCATTCCCGGTTTCTTCCGAAAGTCTTTCACAATTCTTAAGATTTTAGTATCTCTTCTAATAGGCATTTTTATTGATAAATCCCCTGAAAATCGTGAGAAACATAATCTTGATGTCAAAAGACATCGTCCAGTTTTCAATATAAAAAATATCAAATTCTATCCGCTTCTTAATAGAAGTGTCGCCGCGGTAGCCGTTGATCTGCGCCCAGCCCGTAAGACCGGGCCTCACCTGGTGCTTGACCATATAGCGGGGAATTTCTTCCTTAAACTGCTCCACAAACTGTGGTCTCTCGGGTCTCGGACCGACCACACTCATATCCCCCTTTAAAATATTGAAAAGCTGGGGCAGCTCGTCTATGCTTGTCTTTCGCAGAAATTTCCCCACTTTCGTGACACGGGGATCGTTCTTTGTCGTCCATCCCTTTTTCTCCGCGGAAGGCTTCTGCACCTCCATCGTGCGGAATTTGTACATGCGGAAAGGCTTATTGTGCAGACCTATCCGTTCCTGCTTAAAGATAACTGGTCCTCTCGACGTACATCTCACTGCAACGGCAGCAGCGATCATCACGGGCGACGCCACCACCAGTCCAATCAGAGACACAAGGATATCCACGATCCGCTTCATCCACCAGTTCAGGGTGTTTGTCAGCGGCACATAGCGGATATTGATAACCGGCAGCCCCATCAGATCCTCCGTGTAGGGACGGCTCGGAAACAGGCTGTTGTAATCCGGAATAAACTTTGTGTGCACGCCGGACTTTTCGCACAAATCCACGATATGCTCCAGATTGTCGTAATCTTTCAGAGAAAGGGTAATCGCTATCTCGTCCAGCTTGTTCTCGGGGAGAATATAGAGCAGGTTTTCAATGCTGCCCACCACCTTCACTCCCTTGTAGAGCGTGCCGGCAGGCACATGGTCGTCCAGAATGCCGCGCACCACATAGCCCCACTGGGGATTCGCGTTGATGCGCTTAATGTACTCCTCCGTGGCGCGGGAATACCCCACCAGAAGGATATATTTCAGATTGTAGCCCTTTTCACGGAAATACTGTAAAAGAATGCGGATGAGAGAACGCCCCAGCGTGGTCAGAACGATGTTGATCCCGTAAAACATCGCCATCATGGTACGTGAGAAGTGGATCTGCGCAACCATGTACCAGCCCGCCATCAGCACTACCATGCCCACGGTGTTTGCCTGAAAGATATTCAAAATTTCGTAGCGGTGAACGGTCGCCCGCTTGGGTGTGTAGAGATTGAAAGCATAATACAAGATGAGATAACCCGGTATGATAAAATAGAGCATCTCAAAATATGTGCGTACGTCAAGAGCACCAACATTAGGGTTGGTGGTCACAAACGGACTGGCAAACTTTAAATACCATGCCAACATATAGGACACCGCGATAATCACGGCATCCAGCACCACGTGCAGTCTGTTGAAATATTTCTGGTTATCTTTTATCATAATCAGTCTACGCTCTATGCGTTTTTACCACATTTTATCCATACACTGTGTCATACTTACCATACCCTGTTCACGCCATAATTATTTTTATTTTACAATAAACCGCCAAAAAATACAACTGCCACAATCTGAGGAGCGCAGGCTGCCCCTCAGCTCCCCGCAGAGTTTATCGCAGTCATACGCGATCTCTTCCGCAAAAAACGCCTGATAAAGCGCCCTCTCCTGATCCTCACTGATTTCTATACGGCAGTTTTCTCTCATCCATGCAATCTGTTCCCGCAGCGTGCGCTGTTTCAAAAACTGCCCGTTTTTCTTTGCCGCCGCCTTCTGCAGCCGTCCGTACTCCAGTTTCACACGCTCCCTGCCCGGCAGGCGTCTCTCCTGCTCTCTCCTGATCATCCGGATTACCATAAATGCTGTGGCTGTGATGATGAAAACGGCAAAAATCACATCAATCATGACTCCCAGCGCATTTTCAATATATGCGCCGATCGCATTCTCCCCGAGCGCACGGTCGCTTTCCCCGCCTTCGCCTCCCATGAATACATCCCAGAAGGAAGTCCTCTCCTCCTCGGCGGATGAGGGTGTGGGATCTACGACGATCCATCCCCTCTCGCTGTCAAATATCTCCACCCACGCGTGGGCGTACGCCTCCGGAATCTCTATCCGGATAAGCCCGGTCTCCCCTATCTCCGAAAAGCCCGCATAGTAGTCGTGATAGTCGGCGTCTTCCACCAGTTCGCCGTTCTCGACGACAGCCGCGTAGGAAAAGGCATACCCTTCCACATAACGCGCGGGAATGCCCATCTGCCTGAAAAGCATGACTGCCGCCGACGCAAAGTGCGCGCAGTAGCCCTTTCTGCTCTCCAGCAGGAAATGCGAGATATAATCGGGATTTCCGTAATAAAATCCCGGTCGTAACGTATAATTATAGTTCTCGTCGAAATACGCCACGATCTGCCCCGCAATCTCCTCCTCCGTTCCGCCGAAACCAGCTTCACCGCATACCCGGCGGACTGCCGTCTCACAGACGGAAGGCACATTCAGATACCTGATATACGGCTCTTTCTCAAACAGCATCTTCGTGTTCCCGTTGTCGGGATAATAGCGGTAAACAAACGCACCGTCCCGCTCTTCTATATGAAAGCAATCGGTGTAATAAGGTCTGTACTCAAAATTATCACCCGCGTCGGCTCTCTCCACCTCCATAATGCCCACGCCCTGCACCGCCGCGCCGCCGTCCTCCTCAAACCGGCGCTGCCTGCTGTACAGCTCCATCTCCATATTGCCGTCCTCCGGCGATTCCATCGCCGCCTCCGTCCACGAAGTCCCGATATAATCCACACCCGTAAAAGCCTTCAGATATACGGGTTCAAAGCTGTACGGCGTATACCGGACGCTCAGCGCTGTCTCATAGCTTGGCATGACAGCAGAACCTTTGCTCAGCTTTCCCCCGCTGACCCCCGATTCCGCGGTATCCTGCGGGAACAGAGACCGCATACCGTACCGGGCAAAGAACTCCATCCCCTTTTCGGACGCCTCCTTTGCCCCGCTTGGCGGCACAATACGGGCGTACCTCTGCTCCGGCATCAGAAACGCCGCCGCGCCCACAAGCAATGCGACTACCACCGCCGTCACCGGAAGAACATAGCGTATCTGCCTCGAGACGCGCCCCCTGCCGTAAGACAGCATCATCACTGCCCCATACCCGACCAACATAAAGACCATATACGGTAGAGGCGGCGAACACTCAAAATACATCGGCAGAACATAGGGCGTCAACGTCAAAAGCATAACCTTGAGAAGCGTACATTTGTTATGCAGCTGTATATTCAGAAGAATGATCCCTACCATGCCAAGGAATATAGCGAAGGTCGTCACTGCCATATACCCGTCCTCAACCGTCAGGGCATATTCCATACCGGCAGACAGGTCAAAATACTCCCTCGCCACGTCCAAAATACAGTTGATTATATAATAATATCCGTTATTTATCACCCAGTAATTCGTGACAGCAATGTATAAATACAGCAGAAACGCGAGCAGTGTCGTGAGATTGACAAGCCATTTCTTCCCCGTTTCGTCAACCGCGCTAAGCGCAAAGGCAAGCGCGAAAAGCGTAAGCATACATAAGCCCGAATGAAACTCAATCTCAAATGCGGCAAGAAATCCGCCAACCGCTCCATAGACAAGCAGAAACAAAAGAAAGGTTCTCGTAAGCGCCGCGAGGAAATCATATTTATCTTTATCCGCAGTCTTTACCAGTTTCAGAGATTCTTTATGCTCCTTCCGCTCACGCCCGATTACCGGCTGACATAATATATAGTTTTCTGCGGGATGTTCCATGGACATCTGCTCCTCGATGTAGCAGGACGCATGTCTGCCGTATAGACTCAGTATCTCCCCCAGCGTGTTCTCGAGCTCGCCATGTTCCACGATATAGCGGCTGCAAAGCTCCTCGTTTACACCCTGCCAGAATAACTGAATCGGATAATCTTTAGAGAGCAGCAGTCTGCACATGCCGTACAGGGATTCCATCAGGGCGTCGTTCTCATCCAAATCATCCCCCAGCGGCAGCAGCACGTTGACCTTTTCCCTTCCGGCAGCCAGACGCTCCCGCACCATCATCTCGCCCTGTTTCGCCGACAATTTCCAATGAATGTTTTTTAATTCGTCACCTGCTATATACTCCCTGATCTCATAGTCGGGGTTGTACTCCACGCCCCTCTTTCTGCTCTCGTTCTCTTTGGGAAACCCTTCTATGGACGAATAGCGTTCTTCCGCCTCTTCCCCGTCCGCAAAGGCTGTCCATACCAATACTTCCCCGTCTCCCGCCGCCCGGTATGTAAGATAAAACAAATGCAGGAAATCAAACACCCTGCATTCTTCCACACTTATCCTGAGCCGTCCCGCGTAACGGCTGTTTAACAAATATTGGACCTTTCCCCCTTTTCCGGGAGCCGCCCACAATTTTTCCTTTTTCCCCTCCGCGCTCCCCGTAAAAATATTTTCACAGCGGTATGTCACGTCAATCGCAAACCCAGCAAAACGCAAGGGATTCGCAAAGCGGATCTCGACCGGAATCTCCGTATTTTTTCCCACGCGGCGGCGTGGCAGCACAATCTCCGCACGTAATTTGTCTCGGACACTCCATAAACCCGCCGCAGAAATAATAACGCTCGTTATCATCAGCAGTATCGCCATAAAGAGAAGATAACTTCTGAAAAAGCTCCACATCCATAGGAGAATGGCAAACACCGCGAGAAATCCTATTGTTCCTTTTATGCTCAGCCGCAGCCTCTTATCCATTAAACTGCATGTATCCTTTCCGTAATTTTCATAATCACATCCGACACATCCAAGCCCTCGGCTCGCGCACGGGCATTCAGACGGATGCGGTGCTTCCACACGTCATCTATCACACTGAGAATGTCCTCCGGAACGACATAATCCCCGCCCCTCATCATTGCCATCGCCTTCGCCATCTTAAGCAGCGCGATGCTGCCGCGCGGGCTTACGCCGAGCGCAATACGCGGTTCTCTCCTCGTCTCCTCCGTCAGATTGATAATATACTCGTGGAGACGATCGTCCACATGCAGATTCTCTGTCTGCGCGCGCAGCTCCATCAGGCGCTGCGCCGTAATCACGCTCCCGACCTGTTCGAGTCCCTGACCCACACTGCCTTTCAGGATATCCAGTGCAGCGGCGTGGGAAGGGTAACCCATGCTCAGGCATATCAGGAAACGGTCAAGCTGGGATTCCGGTAAAAGCTGTGTGCCCGAAGAGCCGAAGGGATTCTCCGTCGCTATGACAGTAAACGGAGGCGACAGCGGATAAGATACCCCGTCCACGGTAACTTTGGACTCCTCCATCACTTCCAGCAGCGCAGACTGGGTTTTCGAGGAAGTGCGGTTCAGTTCGTCCGCGAGAAAAAGATTACAGAACACCGCGCCTCTTTTATACTCAAATTCCCCCGTCGCGCTGTTGTACATGGTAAACCCGACAATATCGCTCGGGAGCACGTCGGGCGTAAACTGCATTCTCTTGCACGAAAGCTCCATCGCCCTCCCCAAAGCCATTGCCAGAGTGGTCTTTCCCACGCCCGGTATATCCTCCAACAGCACATGCCCGCCCGCAAGGATAGCGGCGAGCGCCTTGCGTATCACCCAGTCCTTGCCCTTCACGACCTTATTCACTTCGGAGACGATCTGTTCCAGATCCTTGTTCATGCTCGTAAGTCCTTTCGATAGGTAATGCTAAAACGCGAGTAGTGTTATTCTTGTACACCAAGTAGTGTTATGCTTGTGCACATTGTATATTCCAACGCAGACGCGCTTGCGCTCCGTTCCGAACGTAATGGTACTAGGCTCGAAAATACCTCGCCAAGTACCAACGGTTTTAATCCGAAGGATTTAAACAGCTTCCAAGGGTCTGCTTATGGATTATACAATGTACACAATATTTACTGAACAATCTACATGTAAATACGGTACCACAGATTTCGCCAGAGTTCCCACTGAATCCTCATGTAGGCGGGAAAGCGCGACCGCACAAAGCGCACCCGCTTTGCCCTGCCCTTCTCCGAACAGGCAAGCCGCAGCCCCTCCGCTGTCCCCTGCAGCCAGCTTTTTATCAGTCCCTTTTTCAAAAAGAAAAGTGTCTTAATCAGAAAGCCCGCAAATAGAAACGGAAGATTTAAAAGAATCTGCAAAAGCGGCATGTTTTTATAGACCAGATAGACGCTGTTTTTCGCGGAGAGTTTCACCTTAAAGTCGTTGTGACGAGAGCCCGAAACGCCGCTTCCCGCATGGTGCACCACCGCCTCCGGCACATAGATGTTCCGATAACCGTATATCTTTGCCCGGTAGCCTAAGTCCACATCCTCCAGATACGCGAAGTGGTTTTCATCCAGCAATCCAATCTTCGCAAGGATGCTTCTGCGGTAAATGCACGCACCCCCGCAGGCACTGAAAATCTCCCGCGGGCGTCCATAATCTGCCGCCGGCTTGTCCTTACCCGCAGCGAAAGCCCAGCCCAGCGCGCAGTAATAGTCCCCCGCGTCGTCAATTAACGCCGGGTGCTGCATATTCACCATCCGCGCCGCCCCGGAAAAAGCTCTCCCGTCCGAATCCAGCGCTTTTTCCATCGCACGGACAAACCCGGGCTGAACCGTGGTATCGTTGTTTAATAAAATAACATACGTCGTTTTATCCTTCCTACTCTCCTCAATCCCCCGGTTCACCGCCCCGCAGAACCCATAATTTCTATCCAGCGCGAGCACCCGCACAGTCGGAAACTTCTCCTCCACAACCTCCCTGCTCCCATCCACAGACCCATTATCCACCACGATCACCCGTGCGGGTTCCCCCGCCAGAGAAACAAGACAGTTCTCAATATATTTAATCCCATTATAATTCGGAATGATAATCGTCGAGCGGATTCCGCCGTCCCCGAGCTTATCCCGGCGGGGCTTGCCCCCGCTCCTAATCTCATGTGGCATTTTTCTTCCCCATTTCTTTCTATCGTACATTCGCCACAGGTAAGCGCGAAACTCCTCATAATCCTATACCAGTTGTGCAAATAAAATAATCGTAAGCAGACCCTTGGAAGACGCCGGTACTTAGCGAAGGTATAGAGTTGCTTTGCAACTCACGAGCTTAGTACCGCTGCGTCTGGAACGGAGCGCAAGCGCGTCTGCGTTGATTATTTTATTCGCGCAACCTCGATAAGCAAAAAAATGAGTTTCGCACTTACCTGTGCCATCCGTCATTACATACGAATTGTAATGCCCGGATCCCACACAACCAGATACCCCGCCTCGCGCACCCTCTCCCCAAGCGCCATGCTCAACTTCCGATACCCCGCCTCGTCGCAGGTAAGCCCCGCCACATCCGCAATGCACATTTCCCGCTTTTCCCGTCCTTCTTTTACAGTAAGGCTCTTCTCCCGGTACGGCAGTCCCGTAATCTCAGAAAATAACGGTTGTAATTCTTCTCTCAGTCTCATACAGCGGATATCCACCGCGGCGCAGTCCTGCCGCAGCACTGCCAAATGCGTGCTTCCCCCCGTAAAACGCGCCGGAAGACCCTCATACAGACAGCGTCCCGCCTCGTCATAACCGCCCGCAAAGATATGTCCTTTTCCGTCAAGAATCCGTCCGCCCATCATACCTGCGTCCCGCCTTGCGCTAAGCAGATCCGGCTCATAGACAATGCGGTAAAATCCCAGATGCAGGCTGTGCTCCACCTGCACCCAGAAGCCACGCCCGGCACAAAAATCCGCAACCGCCCGCCGTCCCGCCTCGTAGGCGTAGGTTTTGCTCCCCGTGTTAAGCGCCGTGGAATCCCGGTGGGAACGCCAGTGGTAGAGCACCTTCGGGATATGACAGATGCGCGCGCTCTGCAGAACAAGGGCGTCCTTCTCCCAAAGGCTGTCCACCACCCGCAGCACCAGATCATAATCCTGCGCACCGTCATAGTCCTCACGAAACTTCAGACGCTTCATCAGCCCCGCTTCCACCGCCATAAAGTGACAGATATAGTTGTTTGATAAAATTAAATCCAGATTAAAGTCTTTCTTTTTATTAGGAAATACGAAGGTTTGAGCACCCTCGTCGTACTTGTCCTCGTCGGAATATAAAAGTGCCGGAGGACATCCCTCCCGCCTGCCACGCTGCACGCGAACCGCCATTTCATATAACGCATCAGGTGTTATGAAATCATCATGGTCGAGAAGGGCAATGTAATCTCCCCCCGCAAGTGCAATCCCCGCATTGGTATTTCCGGCAATGCCTTTGTTCCCGGAAAGCCGGCTGTAACGTATCCGCAGATCTCCCGTCTCATGAATGATCTGCCGCACCGTCCGCTCCACGTCATCGCCCGCGCTCGCGTCCGCAATCACCAGTTCCCAGCGGGCATAGCTCTGCGCCTGCACAGAGGCGATCATCTCCCTCAGATATGCCTCCTTCGTCTCGTAAGCCGGCACGACAATGCTGAACAGACAGGGAACATCCGCTGTCTCCTGCCGCTGCACCGCAAGGGTCTCCTCATTGGGCGGCAGGTAGCGGTAATCCGCCTTTTTCTCCTCCTGCACACGTTCCGCCGCCGCATAAAAAGTCCCCGCCAGCCCGTTCTTTTTCAAATAATTTACGGTTTTCCTCACATTGTCGATTCTAAGTATCCGATTTGCCACCGCTGCGTCTCCTGTTTAAAAAACCGCCCCGCACTTATTTGCCGGGGCGGCTGTATTGTTATATTTAGATATTCTTCTTTACTTCCTCAGTCAAACGGTCAAGTCTCTCCTGCGCGTCCTCAAGGCTCGTGCCTTTCACGCCCATGTAGAACTTGATCTTCGGCTCTGTGCCGGAAGGTCTTGCACAGCACCATGAATCGTTGGTGAGGTCGAAGTAGAGCACGTTCGACTGCGGCAGCCCGGTCTCCCCCGTCTCGCCCGTCTCCAGATTCAGGGTCTTTCCCGTGTCGTAATCCCTGAACTCCTTCACCGTAAGCTCACCGAAGCTCTTCGGCGGATTCTGGCGAAGCTTGTTCATCAGATCCTCGATCTCCTTCGCGCCCTCAATGCCCTTCTTGGTGATGGAATACTGGCTCTCTTTATAGTAACCGTACTTCTCATACAGGTTAATCATCTGATCCCAGACGGTTCTTCCGTTCTTCTTGCACCATGCCGCCATCTCGCACAGACACATAACCGCCACGATCGCGTCCTTATCCCTTGCATGTGTGCCCGCCAGACAGCCGTAGCTCTCCTCCAGACCGAACACATAGTTGTTGGAGCCTGTCTGCTCGAAGAGCTTGATCTGCTCGCCGATAAACTTAAAGCCTGTCAGCACCTCGATAAACCGTACCTTATAGTCCTCGGAGATCGCCCGCGCCATGTTCGTAGTCACGATCGTAGTCACAAGAGCGGGATTCTCAGGCATCTTTCCTGTCGCCGTCCGCTCACGCAGAATGTATTCCGCAACGAGCATACCGGACATGTTGCCCGTGAAAGGCACATACTCGCCGGACTTGGTATCCAGCGCGTAGATACCCAGTCTGTCGGCATCGGGATCGGTCGCTAACACGATATCGGCGTTTTTCTCCTTCGCCAGCTTCAACGCAAGGGTGAATGCCTTGGGATCTTCCGGGTTGGGGTAATCTAACGTCGTGAAGTCGGGGTCGGGCATCTCCTGCTCGGGCACTACATACACATTCTTGAAGCCGAGCTCCGAGAGAATCCTTCTCACAGGCACATTGCCCGTGCCGTTGAAAGGAGAGTAAACGATCTTCATATCCTCCGCCATCTCCGCGATCACTTCGGGATGGATGATCTGCTTTTTCAGCTCCGCCATGTACTTGTCGTCGATCTCCTTGCCAATGACCACATAAAGACCAGCCTTCTTCGCCTCTTCCTTGTCCATGGTCTTCACGGTATGGTAATCGGTCACATTGTTGACCTCCGTGATAATCTCCTTATCCTTGGGCGCCGTCACCTGCGCGCCGTCCTCCCAATAGCACTTGTAACCGTTATACTCCGGCGGATTGTGGCTCGCCGTGATCACGATACCCGAGATACAGCCAAGCTCTCTGAGCGCAAAGGATAACTCGGGCGTAGGGCGAAGCGCGTCGAACACATACGCCTTGATGCCGTTCGCCGCCAGACACAGAGCCGCCTCATCCGCAAACTCGGGAGACATCCTTCTGGAATCGTAGGCGATCGCCACGCCTTTCTCCTCGCCGCCCTGTTTCTTTATGTAGTTTGCCAGACCCTGCGTCGCTTTGCGCACCGTGTAGATATTCATGCGGTTTGTACCCGCGCCGATCACGCCGCGAAGTCCGCCTGTACCAAACGCAAGCTCCTTGTAAAAGCGGTCCTCGATCTCCTTCTCGTCATTTCTGATCGCCAGAAGCTCCTGTTTCGTCGCCTCATCAAAGTAGGAATCCTCCAACCAAAACTGAAACTGCTCTTTGTAGCCCATTTTGAAACCCTCCTTATTAAATAATGTTATATTGCAACAATCGTTATTTAAATATCGGCTCCTGCCTATTTCTGATCTTTAGCCGTCGCGATTTTATCCAAAAGTTCCACAATCTCATCTGTTGTATACTCTTTCTTATCTCCCTGCGTAAACAGCAGTCTCAACTCGTATAGCGTAGACATTTTCACACTCTGCATTTCTTTTTCAGTCATATCAGTAACCTCCATATTTGTTACCCCCTTTCGGCTCACCCGCCCCTACAAAGATTATAGTAAAAGTGGGTGTTTCGGTCAAGGTATTTCACATTTCCGTTTTATCTGTCTTATTTTCAGAAATCTTCAGCGCGAAATCGCTCCTATCCAGCGAGAAATTCGGATTATAATAAGGGTCGCCCTGCTCAAGCAGCTCCTTCCACCGTTCTCTGAACCGTGCGGACTCCTTCTCATACCGCTCGGCGTTCGCGCCCGAAAGATCCGCTCCACGGGACGCCGACTCATAGTGATACAGCTCCGCAAAGGGCGTAAAGACATTCACCTGCCCCGCCTTCCATGCTCGGACACAAAGGTCCACATCGTTGAGAGCCACGGCAAACTGCTCGTCCAGCCCGCCCAGTTCCTGATACAGCGACTTTCTCATCATCAGGCAGGCGCCCGTCACCGCCATCACATTCTGCGCGTAGCAGAGCCGCCCCATATAGCCGAGGTTTCGGTGATCCACGCGGTAATGGCTGTGCCCCGCCGTCCGGTGCGCACCCAGTCCCAAAACCACGCCCGCATGCTGGATGGTTCTGTCCTCGTAGTAGAGTTTTGCGCCCACCGCACCCACATCTTTCCGCTGGGCGTACATGAGCAGTTCCTCAATCCAGTCCGGTGTTATGACACTTGTGTCGTTATTTAACAGAAGCACATACTCACCCGCCGCCTCGGAGACGCCAAGATTATTGACCTTCGAGTAATTGAACTCTCCCTCGTAGGTGACAACCCGGATCGCGGGATTCTCCTGTATTTTTTTATAGTAGGCAAAGATCTCCTCCGAAACGCTGTTGTTCTCCACAACGATAATCTCGTAATTGTCGTAAGTGCTGCGCTCCAGTATAGAGGAAATGCAGCGGGTCAAGTCTTCCGGGTGGTCTTTGTTCGCGATCACAATCGAAACTTTCGGGTTTCCCAGAATCTCATATTTGATTTGGAAGATCGTCTCAAATGCCTTTGTTGAAGTGATCTCAAAGTTTTTGAAGCCCTGCGCCGTCAGATGCGCCGCCACAGCCCCTTTCGCCGCGTCGATGGCATAGCTCTTCGCGCTGATGTCGGAGGCAACGCTGCCCGCGTGGGACCGCCAGTAGTACATCAGCTTCGGCACGTGCACCACGCACTTTGCGCGGGCGGTGAGCCGCAGGATCATGTCATGGTCCTGACTGCCGTCAAACTCGGATCGGAACAGCTCCGTCCCGTCCAAAAGACGTCTCGCAAAGGCGCTGAAATGGCAGATATAGTTGTTCGCCCGCAGATTGTCCGGCGCGTAGTCCGGCTTGAAATGCAGGGTAATCATATCGTCTATGGTACTGTTTCCCTTGAACGTCGCCTCATCACAGTAAATATAGTCCGCGCCCTTTTCACAGATCACCTTCATATACTCATAGAGCACGCTCGGATGAAGCACGTCGTCATGGTCGAAAAGCGCGATATAGTTTCCCGAAGATATGGACAGGCAGGCGTTGGTATTGCCGGAAATGCCCTCGTTTTTCTGCAGCTTCTTATACACAATCCGGCAGTAGAGGCTGCTGCTCGGGCGCAGATACTGCTTGTCCTTCTCCATATACTCCCGGCAGATCTGCTCCACGTAGGCGTGTTCCTCGTCCGACCCGTCCGCCAGACACAGCTCCCATCCCTCGTACGTCTGATCCATGACAGACTCAATCGCCTGCCGCAAAAATTTCTCCGGCGTATTGTAAAGCGGCATCAGGATGCTGAACTTGACATCCCTGTCAAACTTGTGAAGCCGCTGTCTCGCCGCCTCCTCCAGTTCGGGAAAGCTAGCCGTTCCGTGCTGCGCCCTCGCCTGACGCTCGATCATCTTGGCGTTCAGCTTGCGGGCAATCCCCTTGAGACTCCCGTAATAGCCGAGACGCTCCTTCACCCGTGCCATCTTGTGAACGAGCATGCGAAGCGGTTTGGATGCGCGCCAGAGAAAACTCCCCTTGATTCTTTCCAGTTTCCCCTCAGCCTGCGCCATATTTTGCTCCGCCTCCGCAAGCTTTTTCGTGAGCGCGCGCCCCCGGCTTTTCTCTCTCAGATATGCCTCCTTATAAAAATGGAGCGCCTCCGTCTCCGTCATTCCTTTTTTATCCATATCTTTCCTTTCTGGAAATGCCTTTCGCGTTTTTATACCGTCAGCATACAATCAGACCAGTCCACAAAGCTCATCCCCGGCTCTGTCTCGCTCACAGCCTCCGTCTCGGCAAGCATCCCGACACGGTACTCGCCCTGCGACAGTTCTTCCCGTCGCAGACGCAGGACAAATCCTGCAAGCCCGATACGGTTCTCCGTCGGCAGGATCGCCTCCACATCCGCCCTGTGCCAGTCCGTCGGAACAGCAAGATAGCCCGCGCCGTCCGTCCTCTGTAAAATCACTTTCCGACCAAACGCCGCGTTATCCGCGCCGGGAATATAATTCCATCCCATAATCCACAGAATATCCGGCTCGTCGGCAAGTATCTTGTGCTGCGGTTCCGCAAGATCCACGGTCAACCGCAGAACGCCCCGCCCCGCCTTTTTCAGCAGCTTGTGCAGAGAAGATTTGGGCAGGAATGACGCTTCCTGCACGCAGAGATGATCCTCGTGGGGAAACTTATAATTACACATGTAATTTGACGCGTTGTCAATTAAATCTTTATGATAAAAAGAATCAACGCCGCGAAGCTTGGGATGCCTTTGATAGAGCGCCTCCTTTTCCGCCAGCAGCCTTTCCCATTTTCCGTCGTTCTGCTCATCCAGCCCCCGGCTCAACGACTCATGGTGACAGAGAACCGCGTCGTTTCTCTGCACGTTGACGTATCCTGCCTCCAACAGCTTAAAACAAAAATCCACATCATTGTATGCGACCGGCAGACTCTCTTCCAGACCGCCCGCCGCCTCATACTTTTTTCGGGACACCATCAGACATGCGCCCGTCACCGCCGCCACATTGTAGGTAACACGGTTCCTGCCGAAATAGTAATCCTCCTCGTCAGGAAAGGTAACCAGCTTGTGAGAAGGACCGATTTTCAAATTTGTGACGCCCGCATGCTGAATATTTTCCGTACCCGCATACCACAATTTCGCCCCGACAGCACCCACATGGGGCAGCAAAGCCTGTCCCGCCATACGTTCCAGCCAGCTCCCCTCTATGATCTCTATATCGTCGTTCATCAGAAGAATCAGGTCGCCCTTCGCCTTCTTCTCGCCCAGATTACACATTTTGGAAAAGTCAAATGGCATCGGCTCATAAATATAGGTGAAGCCGTAAGTTTTCTGCAGCGCCTCCATCTTTTCTTTATTCTCTTCACTGCTGCCGTTGTCCACCACGATCCACTCGTAAAAGCGGTACTGCGTCTTTTCCTTAAACGAGCGGAGACATTTTTCCAACATCTCGGGATGGTCTTTGGACGGAATAATTACGGAGACTACCCGATGCGGCGCGATCGCCGTATTTTCGCTGCCCGATCGGGTGCACCGCTCCCTGCCGGAAACGGATGTATCATACAGCAGATGGTAGATATCCGGATCAGGTCCCTGTCTGAGCACACCGCGACCACCCCTGCGCAGCAGCATATCTTCCTTGAGCGTCACATATTTGGAGGAAGCCCCGGTCAGGAACCTGCCCTCGGCAAGCTCCTTTTTCAACTGCTCCTGCACTATGGAAAACCGCTCCTGCGTCGAGACGTCCTGCTTCGCCCCGAGAAAAATCTCCGCCTCGGGACGGTAGTTTCTGTGATAGAGAATGGACTCTATATGTCCGATTGCCGCCTGTCTCCTGCCAAAATACCCTTCCGAAAGTTCCTCGATCTTCTCCTCCAGCCGCAGACACAGCTCATAAAAACCGAGATCCGGATCTTTCATGCTCACCATACGATAACTCATGCTGTCAAGCACGCCGACCCGAACCGCCAGAAAATGTCCCCAATACTGGAACGCAAGGAGGGTGTCCGGCGAGTATGCCGGCTTAAACCACGGCTCCATCCGTCTCGTCAGGTCCTCCCAGTAAAAATCCTCATCCGCATATGCCAACAGACATGCGCTGTTCTTCGCAAAGTAAGTGCGCACCTCAGAAAACACATGGGGAGCAAGCAGACCGTCACCATAAGTCAGAATGCGGACGTCCGTCTCCGGCACGGCAATTTCCCGAAACCCCTGCACCGCAATCGGCTCCGGCATATTAATAACATCTGTATTCTTATTCTCGCAATCTGCAATCCACTGCAGATAGGGATTTGACTGCCGCCAAAGCGTCTCCTCGTAAGCGCGGCTTTGCTCCTCGGAAGGCTGAATCTTCGACAGGCTTTCCAGAGAAACCGGCGTTCCCTTCAGCCTGCTTACCATACCCCGCAGAGGTGCCGACGCCCTCGCTGCCATCCGATATAGCGGGTTGGCGCAGATACGGTTCAGATTATCCTGCAGATCCGCCTGCCGCCTTTCCGCGTCCGCAATGTGTCCTGCCATCTGGGTATTCTTTTTTCGTTCCTCCTCGTATGCCGCCATATAGTACGACACCCAGTCAAAGCGGTTTTTCCCAATGCTCATCAGTTAAACAATCCCCTTTTCTGCAAATGTTTCATCGTTTCCGACGGCATCGCGGTCACCTCCATGACCGCCTCAAGATGGTTTTCCTCCTCGGAGGACAGCCCCCAGAGGGACAACGTGATATTCGGATCATCCGTGGGAAAAGCGTAAGTGTCCTCCCCGATCTTAAACCCGTTCATCTGAATCTGTTTCCCCTTCAGCGGAATCTCCGCACCGTTCCAGCCAATCCGCTTAATGTAAATCACACAGGCATGGTTTCCGGGATCGATCCGCACCGCGCTCCTTCCTCTCGCAATCCGCACGGAAAGCTCCACCGTACCCTCCCCGGTACGCAGAACCTGTTCCCCGTCCTCCTCCGGAAAGAAGGACTGCTCCTCAAGAAACCCCTTCCCCGTATCTTCATAAATCTGTATGCGGTTGTCCGAGGATTTATTTCTCAACCCCTCGCAGAAATCTGCCAGCGTGTAAACGGACTGATCGATCGCCTCCCTGATCTCCGCCATGGAAAGCCGTTTCCCCGTCACGTATTTCTGAAACTTCATCTCCTGCCTGCGGTACTGTTCCGCCTCCGCCGGACCGATTTCTAATTTGTTCATTATTAAATCAGGGTTTAATCCATTCCTTTTCTCGTCCTCAAGCAGATAACAATAGAGCGCGCGGAACGCAATCTCCTTCGTCTCTATGGTCTTGTCAAACGTCCATTCGCAGTCGATCAGCCCCCATTTTTCCTCATTTAAATAGCGGTCGATATTATTTGTTTGATTTTTTGCGCCTTTTTCATCACGCATGTTACTTCCTTGTGGAATCAGCAGATTCGCAAAAATGAGATCGTAATCCGCAATCTCTTTCTCCTCCCCCCAAGAGATTCGTTTCAGGTACTCGTCGAACAGACGATGGAAGCCTTCCAGATCATTTTTCTCCAGCCGCTTATCCAGAATTTCTTCCAGCGTCTTTCCTTCCAAAAATTTAATCGTGATATAAGGCGTACCGTCCGGCGACTTTTCCAGCTTGCACTCATTGACCTCAAGAAGGCTCCCCGCATACCGCTCAGACAGCTTTTCACATGCCGAAACCGTGGCTTCTATATGTTTCCACGCCTCTTTTGATAACGGATGTTTTTCTATTTTTCTGCCAAATCCGGTGCTTCTCTGCAGGGTTTTTATCTGAAATTCTTCCTTTCTGTCGTTGGAATACTTCACATACTCTTCCGACAGCGCCGGTCCCAGCAGAAGCATGTAGGAATTAGAGAAGAGTGGAAACTGGTTTTCCTTCAGGATCGTATCGAAAACCCGCTTTTCGTCAAAGAGCTGTATTCTGTCACGGTCAAAATTACGCATGTTATTCGATAATTCTCCCCGCTTCGGGAGCCTTCTGTCGGAGTAGAGGGTCGTCATAAACTTATAGTCCGGATAGGGGTAATACATCTGCGTCTCCGAAAATCCGCAGCGCTTTGCGATTGCAAGCAGACTGTCCCTCGTGAAAGTCCGCACCACGCCGCCCTCCGGGTAATCCTCAATACCGCTAAAATACGTGCCCAGATGGTCTTCCCTGCAGCCCGCCCAATACTTTAATCCAAATTTGTTTTCTATGGCGATAGCGATATGCCCACCCGGTTTCAAATGCTTCTTGATAATCCGCAGGAAATCCTCATAGGGCGTCTCAGAACCGATGTACGCCTGCGCGTACTCAAAGACGCCGATCAGACAGATATAATCGTAGTCCTCCGGCAGATCCGGCTCCACATCCTGAAAATTTCCCACATGGATCGTCACGTTGTCCGCCTCCATATGCCGGTAGGCGTTGATCATGCTGCGCTTTTTGGAGAGTTCCACGCAGGTCACTTCCCCGGCGCGCTTCGACAGCGCCCCCGTGATCGCGCCGCAGCCTGAACCGACCTCCAGCACCTTCATGGCACGGTTGATCGGCAGCCACTCCACAATATTCTCCCTGAGCGGAGAAAGATGATACAGAATTTCCCAGCTCTTTCTCTCTTCAATAATCTTTTGGTACTCCACCGCCGCGCAGTCTCTTGCAATCGCGAGAAGCTCGTCCTCAATCTCCCCGTCGCAGTACAGATCTTCTCCGGGGTAGTGAGTCAAATCCAGTTTTATTTTTCCAATTTCTTCTATCATACTATCTGACATTCTTCGTTCCTTCCCGGTTCGCATCTTTCATAGTACATCTGTCTGCCAAGCGTCCACTTTTTATATCGCCCGTTATTTAACGATAACCTTCGAGTTCATATCATAAAACCCGACCGTATCCTTATCCGAAATCACTGTCACATTCAACACGTCATACAGCCTGTGGTACACCGTGAAGTCGTCCTCCTCATATCCTGTCACTCCAAGAGAAAGGAGGTAGTCGCCGCCCTGCAGGTTCATATCCTGTGTAAAGGTGATCTCCTTCGTCTCCCCCGCCTCCACAGACTCTAAAAAAGCCTTCTCAAACATCGTATTGGTACCCGTTATCTCCGTGCCGCGCACGTTTTTGATCGTAAATGCGAAAATAGGCGCGGCAATCTTCTCCGTCATCTCCACGCGCATGTGGATGGTGAATGAACTCCCCTTCAAAATGGTGGAAGTTTTCGTTCCCTTCTCGTCCGTAATATAGTATTCCGTAATCTGTGCCTTTTTAGAACCGTACTCCAGAAGATCGGGGTTTTCAGCTATTCCAGTCTTTTCCCCGCCGCCTATCTTGCTGCCGTCCACACCTTTCGCCGCCATCGCGCGAAGCTGCTCATCATCCAACAGACGTTCTCCTTCCGACTCCGGCGGTGTATACTGCCCCACAAGCACCTGCTTGTAGGTGTCTATCATCTGCTTCGGCATGCCTTCTCCCAGCTTAATGCCCTGATTTAAGAGCACCACACGGTCACAGTATTTGCTGATACTGCTCAAATCGTGGCTGACGAACACGATCGTCTTGCCCATCTCCTTAAACTCTTCAAACTTATGGTAACATTTTGCCTGAAAAAAGACATCGCCCACCGAGAGCGCCTCATCCACAATGAGGATCTCCGGGTCGATATTGATCGCGACCGCAAATGCCAACCGCACAAACATGCCACTGGAATAGGTTTTCGCCGGCTGATACACATAATCCCCGATATCCGCAAAGGCGAGAATCTCATCCAGTTTCTGGTCGATCTCCTTCTTGGAAAAGCCGATCATCGTGCCGTTCAGATAAATGTTTTCAATACCGTTGTATTCCATATTGAAACCGGCGCCCAGCTCCAACAGCGCGGAGATGCGCCCGTTGACCTCCACCTCGCCCGCTGTCTGTGAAAGAACACCTGTTATTATTTTCAAGATCGTGGACTTTCCCGAACCGTTGGTTCCGATAATCCCCACGCATTCCCCCTGTCTTATGGTCATATTGACACCCTTCAGGGCGCGGTGCTCCGTATGGTGCTTTCCCCGCCCGATGTGCAGCGCCTCCTTGAGCCGATCCGAGGGCTTGTCGTAGAGCTTATACACTTTTTCGAGGTCTGTGACCCTGATCGCGATATCATTATCCATAACTCATTTCCTATTCTACCACTATCATTATAAAAGCCCGTATCACTATACACTTTATAATACGTCTGCGAAATGACTTCGCAGCCGTCTAAAGACCAGCGTCCCGATACAGAACATACTGATCGTGAAGATCCAGAAATACGTGGACGAATAAAAGTGCTCCCAAAACCATTCTTCCTCAAAAATCGCGCTCCGGTAGCCGTTTACGATATAGACGAGCGGATTCAGCTTGAAAAGAGTCTTCATATTGTCGCTTGGCAGCATCTTAATATTCCACATGATGGGGGTCGCCCACATGCCGATCTGGAGCGCAATGCTGATCACCTGCTGCAAGTCCCTGATAAAGACGACCAGCGCGCTTGTCAGATAACTCAGCGCCAGCACAAAGAATACGAGACACAGACTGTAATAGAGAAGCTGCACAGTGTAGATGGTGGGCGTATAGCCGTAGCACACCGCCACCAGCAACAGGATCCCCACAAAAAACAGGTGGATAAAGGTAGCCGCAATCACCTTGATAATCGGCAGAATACTGATATTAAACACGACCTTCTTCACCAGATAGGTGTACTCCACAAGCGCCATCGTCCCCTGTGAGATCGCCTCCGAAAAATAGAACCACGGCACAAGTCCAGCCATCAGATACAGTACATAGGGCGGCTCCACGCCGTCCGCCGCCACAAACGCCACCCTCGCCTGAAATACTTTGTCAAACACTATCCAGTACATCAGCACCGTCACCACAGGCTGCGCCAGCGCCCACACAATTCCCAGATAGGAGCCGGCGTAACGCTTCTTAAAATCATTTTTCGCCAATTTCCAGATCAATCCCCTGCTCTGGAAAAGCTCTACCGGAATAGTCACGATCCTGTCGTAATAGATCGTAAATATCGTACAGGTAAAGGTAATCAGCACACAGCCGCTGACCTTCTTCATCCGCTCCGTCACCTGATCTGCCAACGGATTGTGATGCAGAATCAGCACGGACGCCAAAAGCAGACCAAGCCCCCAGAATATTGCTATCGCTGCGGACTTAGGAAACACTTTCTTCCCTGTGAAATTTTTCTCTACCTGTTTGTGTTTATTCATATTATTTTTCTTAACCTACGGAGAATGCCGTAGGCATTCTCTTGTGCAAGATTATAGTAATTCTTAGCGAAGCAGCCTTTGCTGCTAAGCTTTAGAATTACTTCTTGCACGGGTGAACGCGGACAATCCCTCCCACTTCTTATCCTTGTCGGACATAACAAGTTCCATTCCCTCGGGAATCCTCCAGTCGATCCCGATCTCGGGGTCGCTCCACAGAATGCCTCCCTCGTCGTTGGGGTGATAAAAGTCCGTGCACTTGTAGGCAAATTCCGCATAGTCCGACAGCACCAGAAAGCCGTGGGCAAAATTTTTCGGAATGAAAAACTGTTTCTTATTTTCTGCGGAGAGGTTCACGCCGTACCACTTGCCGTAAGTCGCCGAGCTCGGACGCAGATCCACCGCCACGTCAAAGACCTCCCCCGCGAGCACGCGCACCAGCTTGTCCTGCGGATAGTTAATCTGGAAGTGCAGTCCCCGAAGCACGCCTTTCACAGACGAAGACTGGTTATCCTGCACAAAAACCTGATCGATCCCCGCCGCCTTGTAATCCTCATAGTGATAGGTCTCCATAAAATAGCCCCTGTTATCCCCAAACACCGCCGGGGTAATTACCTTCAAACCCTCAATTTCACAAGTCTCCACCGTTATCTTTCCCATCGTTCCTCTTCCTTTCCTTCTAATCTTCACCCGTAGGTACGTTTCCCGTATCCCCGTTTACCACGCCGGAATACCCTGCCGCACTTTTGGCGTGATTGATCGAAGTATCTATATTCATATAGCACAGATTCAGATCTACATTCGTGGAAATGCCGTCCACCGTTCCCTTCGAGGTGTACTGCCACATATGATAATAGTAATCGTCGTAAGTGGGCACATCCGCGTACTCTGCAAGCCAGATTCTATAATCTGACAGCTTTGTCATATCTATTCTGTCTCGCAGCCAGTTGCGGGATGCATATACGCCCGTCTCATAACCTGCCGCCTCCATGGTCTGTAAAAACGCCCTGTGCGCCTTCGTTCTATCGTCGTTGTCCAGCCCGTCGGCACGTCCCCTGCCTCCGGCGCTCTCGCTGTCGAGAAACACGGGATAGTCCACATCATAGTCCTCAATCAGCCGTATCACCATGGACGCCTCCTCCACAGCCTCCACTTCGTCCAGCGCCTGCGTGAAGAAATAGACACCTACGGGAATGCCGGCAGAGATGGCTCCCTCTATGTTCTCTTTATATCTGGGATCAATGACCAGCGCGCCCGTCGTCGCGCCCCGGTATCCGCAGCGGATAATGGCAAACTCAATGCCCGCATCCTTCACCGCTTCCCAGTCGATTTCCTGATTCCACTTGGACACGTCGATACCGAGCTTTGCGCTGCCGTTGTCAAACTGCAGTTCCATGTTCTCTGTGCCGTCCGCGTCCTCCTCGGCGCCGTTGACCGCTTTATCCTCCTTGGCGGGATCAATATCGTCCTCCGTCACCATCAGATACTCGATATTGTCGAGCACACGGTACTCAATATCCTGCCGCACCTGTATCGTCGTGATGGTGTTCGGCACACGAAAGCCGTCTTTTTCATTGAGAGATACACTGTACTCCCCGGATCGCAGACCGTCCACATAGATCACGCCGTCCTTGTCATTGTCGGTATACTCTCCCATGCCCTGAATTGTGACGGTGAAATCCGCGCCTGTCACCAGACGCCCAACGCTGTCCACCACCATGATCCGCAAATCTTTTGCCACAGAACTCATCATCAGGGACACATTCCTGCCGGAGTAGGATTCAATGCTCTTGAACTTCACCTCCGGGTCAAAAAAAGTTTCATCCCTCATAAAAGCAGACAGATCGCCTCCTATCTGTCCATCTTCCTGCTCTTCCTCCTGCACAGGCGTCTCCTCTTCCTGTACCGGCTCCTCCGGGGCAAAGCCGAGCTTGCGCTTCACCGTATCCAAATTCACAATGGCGATCACCGCAAACACCGCCAAAAATACGACGATCATGCCGGTCATCGCCCGCCTCATCCGCTTAGAGTCCATTTGCAACCTCTACAATATATTGTCCGTAAGCAGTTTTCATAAGCGGCTCCGCCAGCTTAAGCAGCTGCTCTTTCGTGATAAATCCCCTCCTGTAGGCAATTTCCTCAATACAGGAGATATAAAGCCCCTGCCGTTTCTGGAACGCCGCCACAAAATCCGCCGCGTCAAGCAGCATGTCATGGCTGCCCGTGTCAAGCCATGCAAAGCCTCGCCCAAGAGTTTCCACACGCAGCGTCCCCCTTTGCAGGTATTCATTGTTAATGCTTGTAATCTCTATCTCACCTCTGGCGGAGGGTTTTACGTTCCTCGCAATCTCCACCACGTCGTTGTCATAAAAATACAGCCCCGGCACCGCGTAATTACTCTTCGGATATTCCGGCTTCTCCTCTATGGAGAGCGCCATGCCGTTCTCGTCGAACTCCACCACGCCATACTCCCTCGGATCCCGCACGTAATAGCCGAATATGGTCGCGCCGCTCTCTCTCGCCGCCACCTCTTTTAACACCTTGGAAAAGCTCTGTCCGTAGAAAATATTATCGCCCAGAATCAGAGCCACACTGTCAGTCCCGATAAAATCCGCCCCGATAATAAACGCATCCGCAAGCCCTCTCGGCTGTTCCTGCACCGCATATTCCATGCGGAGCCCGAGCTGCTCTCCCGTGCCGAATAGCTCCCTGAAAACCGGTAAATCTCTGGGCGTGGAGATAATCAGTATCTCCCTGATTCCAGCCAGCATCAAGATGGATAACGGGTAATAAATCATCGGTTTATCGTATACCGGCATAATCTGCTTGGAAACCGCCTTGGTCAGCGGATAGAGTCTGGTGCCCGAACCGCCCGCTAAAATAATTCCTTTCATCGCCTTTTTCTCCTTTAACGATCCATTTTATCACAGTTCCGGCGTTTGATGCAACTGCCGCATCACTGCTTTGCCTGATACATCTCCTCGTAATACTTCTGATAATCGCCGCTCGTCACGTTCTTCATCCAGTCCTCATGGGCGAAATACCACTCGATCGTGCGGCGGATACCGTCCTTAAACATAGTCTCCGGCTCCCAGCCGATCTCCTCGCGAATCTTGTCCGGCGCGATGGCATAACGCCTGTCATGCCCTTTGCGGTCCTCCACATAGGTGATCAGCTCTTCCGTCAGATGCGCCCTTCTCTCATCCGTCTCCGGGAGCATGTCCCGAAGCGTCTCTATGATAATCTTCACGATCTCGATATTCTGCTTTTCGTTATGACCGCCCACATTATAGGTCTCAAAAAGGCGCCCCTTCTCCTGCACCATGTCGATTGCCTTCGCGTGATCCTCCACATAAAGCCAGTCGCGTACGTTTTTCCCATCCCCATAAACCGGCAGTTTCTTACCCTGCAGTGCATTGTTGATGATAAGGGGAATGAGCTTTTCCGGGAACTGGTACGGTCCGTAATTGTTGGAGCAGTTCGTAATGTTCGCCGGGAAATGATAGGTATCCATATATGCCTTCACGAGCATATCCGATCCCGCTTTGCTGGCGGAATAGGGGCTGTGCGGCGCATAGGGTGTGGTCTCGTAGAAATACCCGCCGTCATCGTCGAGAGACCCGTACACCTCGTCGGTGGACACGTGCAGGAACCGCTTACCCTCCTTAAAAGTGCCGTCCGGCAGCTCCCACGCCGCCTTCGCGCAGTTTAGCATCACCGCCGTGCCGTACACGTTGGTCTGCACGAACACCTCCGGGTTTTTGATGCTTCTGTCCACATGGCTCTCCGCCGCGAAATGGACAACCCTGTCGATGTCGTTTTCGGCAAACACTTTTTCTATAGCTGCCTTGTCGCAGATATCCGCCTTGACGAAGGTGTAGTTATCCCGCTTCTCCACCTCTTTCAAATTTTCCGGATTGCCCGCGTAGGTCAGCGCGTCCACATTGATGATGCGGATCGCGTCGCCGTACTTTTTGAACATATAGTGAATGTAGTTGGAGCCGATAAAGCCCGCGCCTCCCGTAACAAGATAAGTTTTCATTGTCTCGCCCTTCCTCCTTATCGCTTATAAGCATTGGTTTATTGTTAGTAGCTTAAATAACTGATGTTCATATCCACGCTGGTGCTGATGCCGCTGACCTTTCCCTTGGAGGAATACTGCCACAGGTCATAGCGGGTCGCCGTGTAGGTCGGTGCGCTGGCGTACTGCGCAAGCCACAGCTTGTAGCTTGTCAGGCTTCCCGTACTGATCTTCTCGGTAAACCAGTTCTTGTTGGCATAGATGCCCGCCGTGATGCCGGAGTTCTGCACGGTCTGGCAGAAAGTCTTGCAGACTGCGGTTCTGGTCTCGCGGCTGATGCCGTCCGCCCTGCCGCCGCTCGCTTCCACATCGAGAAAAAGCGGGTAGTTCAAACCGTATCCCTTCACCAGATCAATTGCCATGGAAGCCTCCTCCACAGCCTCCACCTCGTTGACAGCCTGACTGTAGAAGTATGCGCCCACCTTAAGCCCTGCCGCCTTCGCGCCCTTGATATTGCTCCTGAACTTGGGATCTTCCACCAGCACGCCCGTGGAGTAGCCCCGGTAGCCACAGCGGATAATCACGTAGGAGACGCCGGAATTCTTCACCGCGTTCCAGTCGATATTGCCGTTGTGCTTGGACACGTCGATTCCCATGGCGCCCGAGCTCTTCGCCAGTTTTCCGTCGCTGCCGAAGCTGTATTTCGCGCCCTGGATGACCTGTTCGCCCGTCACATAGTTTCCGTTCTTATCATAAAAATAAACATGCCCGTCAATCGTCTGCCAGCCCGTATACTTGTAAGCCGATGCCGCTTTCACCTTCTTATAAAAGGCGTCCCGCTTGCCGTATTCCTTGTAGGTCGCTTCCTCGTAATCCCCGTCCGCGTTTTTAAAGTAAAGCTGGTTGCCGTCTTTGTCTTTCAGCTTCGTGTTCTCGTCGATAGCGGCGTCCGCTTTCAGCACCTTTATCTTGAAAGATTCCTTGATATCATCCGTGCCTTCGGGGTTTTTACAGACGGCTCGTATCTTTACTTCGCCCTCGGCAACGCCTGTGACCTCGCCCTTCTCATTTACTTTCGCGATCTTCTCATCGTCGCTGCTCCATGTAACTTTGCCCCCCTTGGGGTCCGTCTCCGCGGTCAGGGTCACCTGCTTGCCCACCTTGACTTCACTTTCACCCTTTATGGACACCTTGGTGTAGATATCTTTTTCTTCCTTGTCTTTATCTTTGTCCTTATCTTTATCTTTGTCTTTGTCTTTATCTTTGTCTTTATCCTCGTCCTTATCTTTGTCTTTATCCGTATCGTCGTCCTCTTTGTCCTGATTGTCCGAATCCCCGCTTCCCGACTCGTTCACCGTAACGGAACAGTTGAATTCCTGAATCATACTGCCCACAACAACCCGCGCCGTAACCGTGGTGCTGCCTGCCGCAACTGCGGTGACCTTGCCGCCGTCCACCGTTGCAACCGCAGAATCCGCAACGCTCCACTCCACCGAATATTCCACCTCGCTGCTGCTGACAGATATCGAAAGAGAATCGCTCTTTCCTTTTTCAAGGGTTAAGCTGTCCTTATTGATGGATACCTTCACATTATCATAGGGATCTTCCTCCCCTTCCTCTGCCATCCTCCGAAACGCACCGGCGCTCTTCCACGGATCTGCAATTTTATCCATGGGCACTTTCTCGTACTCCGACGTCTCCTCCCCGATCGGGGTCTTCGTGGATTCCACCCACTCCACCGTGTCCTGCAGCGCGGATTCTACCACGGTATTCTGCTGGGTAGCTTCCTCCTTCGCCACATTGATCTCCGCCTCGGTCTTCACCTCGTCCGCCACATCCACCTTCTGATAGGCGATTTTATCCGTCACCTTGACGCTGCTGCTCTTTGCAGGCAGCTTGTATTTTTCTGCTGCCGCACCGGATAACGGCAGTATCTTAACATCATAGGATCCTGCCGCAAGATCCTTCTGGTAGATCACGCCGTCCTTATCGTCATCCTTCCACTGAAAACTCTTCGGTCCGGAAACCTCCACTTCAAAAGGAACGCCGCCGATCAGCTTGCCTGTCTCCTTATTGACAAACTTCACCTTCATATCGGAGAGAATCGAGGTCAGCCGGAGTTCTACCACTACCTCTCCCTTTGCATCCTCCTGTACTTCCTCTTCCTGCTCCTCGGGCTCTTCCTCCTCCACGTCAATCATGCCGCCCAGCTTCACGGACTCGGACACCGCCAACAAACCGCTTTCTCCGATCACGGAAACGCCCTCTATCTCCTCACCCATATCGGCAAACGCCGCCACCTGTTTCTCCACCGATTTCGCATGGACATAGATGCCACCCGTAACAATCGCACCCACAAGCACCAGAATCCCCAGAATTGCCACAGCAATATCCAGAGCGCCCATCTCGCCGATAAAATACATCAGGCGTGCCGCGAAGCCGTCGTCATCGTCATACTCATAGTCGTCGTCCTCGTAATCTTCATCCTCGTAGTCGTCGTCCTCGTAATCTTCATCCTCGTAGTCGTCGTCTTCGTAGTCCTCATCCTCGTAGTCGTCGTCTTCGTAGTCCT